>Ga0055451_10000685_pt1 | contig 13683 bp, 9 predicted proteins | sample China_Galinas_PW_3_FD_57745 | JGI IMG/M metagenome (GOLD analysis project Ga0055451, IMG submission 57745) | Wetland microbial communities from San Francisco Bay, California, USA, that impact long-term carbon sequestration - China_Galinas_PWB_D2 | ecosystem: Environmental > Aquatic > Marine >... | reverse complement strand
GGCGGCTCGATTCGCGAGGTGCCGACACCGGAATGGCGCTGCTCGGCGGGGCGCGGTTCTCGCCCGAGATCCAGCCGGGCGGCGATGGCGACTCGAAGCTCCTGGCCGCGCGACTCGCCGGCAGCATCAATCAGCGGATCCGCACCGTCGCGTTGTTCCACGCTCCGGTCGAGCTCGACGGCGAAGGCCGTGCGGTCGTGCGCTTCCAGCTGCCGGAATACGAAGGCCGGCTGCGTGCGATGGTCGTGGCCGCTGGAACGCGCACGGTCGCGGCCGTGTCCAAGCCGGTCACGGTCAAGGCCCCGCTCGGGCTCGATCTCGCCGGGCCACGGATACTGGCGCCCGGCGACGAGAGTCGGATCGTCGTCACGCTGCGCAACGGCACGAGCGAAGCCGGCGACGTGGATCTGAGGCTGTCGACGAAGCATGGGCTGTTGCTCGCCGACAGCGTGCCCGAGCAGCGGAGCGTTCGGCTCACCGCCGGCGAGCGGACCGCGATCGAGATCCCGTTCGTCGCGAGCAGCGCGCTCGGTGACCAAGGGCTCGAAGTCACGGCCCGGCTCGGCCGCGAGCACCGGGTCTCGAGCTTCCACGTCAAGGTCCGTCCGCTCGCACAGTTCGAGGTCGCGCGCACCGGCATCGTTCTCGAACCCGGTAGCGGCAAGATCGAGCTCAACGGCCACTGGGTCGAGGGCACGCTCCAAGCTCGGATCGTTCTCGACAAGAACCCGGAGGCGGGCCTCTTGCCGGCGCTCGAGTCCGTCGTCGGCTATCCGTACGGCTGCGTCGAGCAGACGACGTCGAAAGGCTTCGCGCTGCTCGGCTGTCGCGGCCTGCTGTCGCGACTCGCTGCGGAGGGGAATCCGCCGGAGCTGTCCACGCTGATCGACCGGGCGATCGATCGTCTGCTCACGATGCAGACCTATTCGGGTGGGCTCGCGATGTGGCCCGGTGGCGAGCGACCGTATCGGTTCGGCTCGATCTATGCGCTCGACTTCCTGCTGACCTGCGGCGAGTCTGGCTTCGCGGTCCCCGAGCACGCGAGACGCAAGCTCATCGACTACGTCGCACGGTTGCTGTCGGCCGGCGGGTTCGGGCAGCGGTGTCACGCCGCCGAAGTGTTGAGTCGCGCGGGCCATCCCGTCGGGTCCTGGGTCGAGACCCTGGTCAGCGAGCTCGGCGACAGTCCCGGCAACAACACCGCCGAGAGCCGCGCCTTGCTGGCGCTCGCGGCCAAGCGACTCGGACGGGACAAGATCGCCCTGAGCCTGCTCGAGGCCGGACCGGCGCAGGACGTAGACCGAGAGCGCGGTGGAATGCTGCGTTCGGCCCTGCGTGCGCGCTCGGTGTTTCTGCGCGCGCTGCTCGAAGTCCGACCGGCCGACGCGCGGATCCCGGGGCTCGCCGACGTCCTCGTGCGCGCGTCTCGCAAACCGCGCGTCTTGACGACACAGGAGCTCGGACAAGCCCTGCGCAGCCTGAGTCGCTACTACGCGGTCAGCAACCCGGACACGGCCGCGCCTGCGAACGTCAGCATCACGATCGCCGGCAAGCGTCACGTCGTCGACGGGGAGCTGCGCTTCGCCCCCGGGCTCGAGCGCGTGCTCGAGTACACGGCAACCGGGCGCTGCTACGGCCAGCTGGTGTTGAGCGGGCATCGCCTCGACGGAACGGCCACTTCGCATCCGCTGCTGACGGTCAAGCGGCGGATCCTCGACATCGAGACGCACGAGCCCGCGACCGAGTTCAAGAAGGGACGCGTCTACGAGGTCGAGCTGACCGGCAACTGTGTCGACGCGATCGCGAACCTGCTCCTGACCGACGTCGTGCCCGGAGGCTTCGAGCTCGAGAACCCGCGCCTGCGCGTCGGCGAGACTCCGCCGCGCGGGTTCCGCGATGCGCGATACGAGATCCGCGACGATCGCGTGCTGATCTTCCCGAACACCGCGCAGGATGGGCAGTACGTGTTCGGCTACCGCATGCGTGCGGTGTTCCCGGGCCGCTATCGCGCGTCGCCGCCGCGCGTGGAGGCGCTCTATGATCCGAGCATCTGTGTGCGTGGCTCCGGCGGCAAGCAGGTGGAGATCCGCCGGTGATCGGACGGCGCGGGTTCGCACGCGTTCGCCGGGTCGTAGGCTACGGGCTGGTTGCGCTCGCAGCCGTGCTCGTGGGCGAGCGTGCCCTCGATCTCGTCGCGCCGTTTCCGCTCGACACGATTCAGCGCTACGGAGAGTCGCGAAGGGTGCTGGCCCGCGACGGCACGCTGCTGCGCGTCGAGCCGACACCGCGAGGGGAGCGATTGATCCGCGTGTCGCTCGACGAAGTCTCGGTGCACGTCGAGGACGCCCTGGTCGCGGCCGAGGACGAGCGGTTCTTCGAGCACTCGGGCGTCGACTATGCAGCTGCGGCTCGCGCGCTGATCAGCAACCTGCGCCGCGGGCGGATCGTGTCGGGCGCTTCGACGCTGACGATGCAGGTGGCGCGGCTCGCGCAGCCGCACCCGCGGACCCTGGGTCACAAGCTGCTCGAGATGTGGCGTGCGCGGCAGATCGAACGCCGTCTCGACAAGACCCGGATCCTCGAGGCCTATCTCGACATGGCGCCGTTCGGCGGTACGCTCCGCGGCATCGAGGCTGCCGCCCGCTACTGGTACGGCAAGCCGGCAAAGCGTCTCGACGCGCAGGAAGCCGCGACGCTCGTCGCGATGCTCCCGGCTCCGACTCGCCGCGCCCCGAACAAGCGGCCGGCCCTGCTCCGCTATCACCGCGACCGCGTGCTGCACCGGATGCTCGTCAACGGCTATCTCGACCCGGCCGAGTACCGCAAGTGCGTCGGATCGCCGATCACGGCCCGGCGCCACGATTGGCCGTGGCGCGTGCCGCACTTCTGTGACTTCATCACCAGGCGTACGTCGCGTACCGAGGTCCGGACCGGGCTCGAGATCGGGTTGCAGGAACGGATCCAGGATCTCGTCGACGCTTGCGACAGGGACGCCGACGGGGTCGCGGTCGTGGTCCTCGACCGCGCATCGGGCGGGATCCAGGCGATGATCGGGGCCTACGATTGGCACGAGAGTCAGTGGAACGCCGCGTCCTCGCGGCGCGCAGCCGGGAGCACGCTCAAGCCGTTTCTCTATGCGCTCGCACTCGAACTCGGGGTCACGGGGCCGGACCTCGCAGTCTCGGACGCTCGGGGCCGATTCGGTTCGTACTCGCCGCAGAACTTCGATTCGACGTTCCTCGGGCGCATGCGCGCGAGCGAGGCCCTCGTGCGCTCGCGGAACCTGCCTGCGGTTCGCTTGCTGCGCAGGGTCGGAACCGAACGGTTTCGCGACCTCCTACAGCGCGCGCGGCTTCCGGTCGGCGAGCGTGCGCTGCATCTCGATGCCGCGCTCGGCACGCTGGCGGTCGCCCCGTTCGAGCTGGCCGAAGCATACCGGCTGCTCGCGAGCAAGGGCGGCCTCGGCCTGAGCTCGCGCGCTCGTCGCGAGGTGCTGTCCGCGCTGGCCGAGCAGCCTCCGTCGCCGGCTCTGCGCCCGGGCGTGGTCGCGTGGAAGACCGGGACCTCGTCGGGCCGCTGCGATGCGTGGAGCGTCGGGGTCACCGAGGATCACGTGGTCGTGGTCTGGCTCGGCAACCTCAGCGGGCGCGGCGCGCCCGACCTCGTCGGCGGCCGGCGCGCGACCGAGCTCATGGCCCGGGTCGTGGCGTTGTTCGGGTCCGCGTAGCCCCCCGGTCGTTTCCGCGTCGAATCTCCATGGGCTCCGGCTCGCTCGCGGCCCTTGCGGTTGGTTAGTCTGGTGGCCAATGGCAAACCACGTCACCCACCGTCCGGCACGGCTCGCGCTCGCGGCAGCCGTGGTCTCGTTAGCTTCCGCGGTCTGTTCGCAGGACCAGGCTCCTTCGTGGCCGCAGTGGCGCGGCCCCGACCTCGACGGGATCTCCAAGGAGACCAAGTGGCGCCCCGACGGTGACGCCGAGATCCGGTGGTCGAAGCAGGTCGGGCTCGGGTACTCGACGGTGTCGATCGCCGGCGGGCGCCTCTACACGGTGGGGCACGACAAGGACGAGCAGAAGGACACGGTGTATTGCCTCGACAGCACGACCGGAGACGAGGTGTGGACCTATGCGTTCTCCGCCAACACGATGGCCAAGTACCATGGTGGCGGGACGCTCGCGACACCGTCGGTCGACGGCAAGCTGTTGTTCGTGTCGCAGCGCCAAGGCCGCATCCTGTGCCTCGACGCAGCCAAGGGTAAGGTCAAGTGGGAGAAGAACGTCGTCGAGGCCTACGGCGCGAAGATGCCCACCTGGGGCTTCGCGGCCTCTCCGCTCGTGCTTCCCGACATGATCGTGTGCAACTACGGGCGTGTGATCGCGTTCGATCGCAAGGGCAAGGTCAAGTGGAAGTCCAAGGACAGCGGAGCCGCCTACTCGACGCCGGCGTACTTCGAACACAAGGGCAAGCCGCGGCTGGCCGTGTTCAACGGTGACGGGCTCGTGATCCTCGACAAGAAGAACGGCAAGGAGATCGTCCGCTCGGCGTGGAAGACCAGCTACAACGTCAACGCTGCGACACCTGTCGTCATGGACAACAAGATCTTCATCTCGTCCGGCTACAACAAGGGCTGTTCGTTGCTCGAGTTCGACGGGAAGAAGCTCAAGCCCCTGTGGGCGAACCGCGAGATGCGCAACAAGATGTCAGGCTCGGTCGCCTACGGGCAGCACCTCTATGGCGTCGACGAAGGCGGGTCGGTCAAGTGCCTCGACCTCGACGGCAACACGAAGTGGAGCCAGCGCTTCGGCCTGGGTGCCATGTCGATGGCCGGCGACAAGCTGCTGATCCTGACCAATCGCGGCGAGCTCGTGATCGCCGCGGCGAACCCGGAGGAGTACAAGGAGCTGTCGCGAGCCAAGGTGCTAAAGCGCCATGGCGTGGATTGGACGGTCCCCGTGCTGTGCGGTGGTCTGATCTACTGCCGGAGCAGCGCGGGGCAGCTCGTCTGCGTCGATCGCCGGCTCGACGTGAAGAAGGGATAGGGGCACCGCATCCAACCGCGGTTTGGACGCTCGGATGACGAGCACGGTGGCCGTCAAGATCGGCCGGCGGTCGAACTGATCGCGACGACCGGCACGACGTAGGGACCTTCGGGAATGAACGCGACGTTCGCGTCGCCGGTGCGTTCGACGCTGTCTTCGATCGACTGCTCGACCGACTCGGTCCATCGCACGGCGGTCAGGCGCCGGTCAGGGGGTGGCAGACCCGGGCTGTGCAGCGTGATCCGGCCCCGCTTCATCGACCGGATCTGCATCTGCGTCTGCCACTCGTCGATGTCGGCGAGCTGCTTGCCGAACAGCTCGTCGGCGAGCGCATCCGGTCCGTTCGCGAGGAGGCGTTCCTGCGCCGCGCGGAACGCGTCCGATCCGAGCCCCTCGCTGCAGTCGGCCACGACGATCATGTCGCCGTCCTCGGCGAGGATGTCGATCGGCGTGACCATGCCCTTGACGGTCTGGTAGTAGGTCTTGTCGAGCGGGTAGCCGGCGGAAGACGTCACGACCGTCGAGTACCGCCGGCCGGTCTCGACGAGACAGCTCGCGCGCGCGAGCTCGACCGCGGCTTCGTGGCTCGCGATCAGCTCGCCGAAGTTGACGAAGCTCAGCCGCCGGTGCTCGTCGAGCACGGTGTTGAGCGAATGGACGTCTCCGAGCCGGGCGACGATCTCGAGCTGCTCCTCGTGCAGCGGGTTGTCGGCGAGCCGGCACGGTTGCGCGGCCGGATCGGCCATGAACCGCGCGCTGTGCAGCGTGCGAATCGTCTCCTCGCCGGCGACTCCGGGAACGATGACCTTGCGCCCGCCCGAATAGCCGGCCATGAAATGCGGCTCGACCAGCCCGGTCGCGATGCGCAGCTCGGCAAGGGCGAAGCGGCGGTCGAGATGGATCGGAGTGTTGCGTGTCGTCGTGAGCCCGAGATCGACATGATCGGCTTCGCGCCGGGCATAGTGGTTTTCGACCCGCACGTGGCCGGTGACCCACGGATCACCGACCAGCTCGGACAGCTCGTCGCCGAGGTTCGGGCGGTGCAGCCCGGTCGCGACGAGGACCGTGATCTCCGATGCCGGGATGCCTGCGTCCGTGATCGTCTCGATGATCGGCCGCAGGAACAGGTGGTTGGGCACCGGGCGCGTGATGTCGCAGATCAGGATGCACGCCGAGCGCTTGCCGGACGCAATCTCGGCGAGCGGCGGACTGCCGTCGGGGTGCGCCAGCGCGTTCGCGACGGCGGTGGCCGGATCGGCGACCGGGGGCAGCTGCCGCTTGCGCAGGATCGCGGGCGTGACCCCGGCTGGAACCCGAACCGGGAAGTGGCCCCGCCCGCACTTCAGCTCGACGATCATGGAGCGATCAGGATAGCGCGAAAGTCGTTCACGTTCGTCAGCGTAGGCCCCGTCACGACGAGATCGCCGAGGCGGTCGAAGAAGCCCCAGGAGTCGTGGCGGTCGAGGCAGCCGGTGGCGTCGATCCCGAGCGCCCGTGCGCGCGCGAGCGTGTCGGGTCCGATTCGCGCTCCGGCGTTGGTCTCGCTCCCGTCGATGCCGTCGGTATCGCAGGCGATCGCGTGGATCCGTTCGTGGCCGGCGAGCGCGAGCGCCAGGGCGAGCACGAACTCGGCGTTCGGCCCGCCGCGGCCCGTGCCATCGTGAGTGACGGTCAGCTCGCCGCCCGAGAGCAGGACCTGGGTGCGTTCCTGGTCCGCGGCTCGCCGCGCGAGGTCGGCGTGCTCTTTGGCCACGTCGCGCGCTTCGCCTTCGATCGCGTCGCCGAGAATCGTCGCATCGATGCCCGCCTGCCTCGCCGCGCGGGCCGCGGCTTCGAGCGATTGGATCGGTGCGCCGACGACTTGTACGGTGGGGTTGCTCGGGACTTCGATGTCGTCGCCGGGGCGGGCGAGCACGGCGAGGACCGGCTCGGGAAGCGACAAGCCGCGCGCGTCGACGATCGCCAGGGCATCCGCCGAGCTCGCGGGCGCGGCCACCGTCGGGCCCGAACCGATGATGCTCGGATCGTCACCGGGAACGTCGGAGATCAACAGCGTCCGGCAGGCGGCCGGCGCGATCGCCGCGGCGAGGCGTCCCCCCTTGATGCGTGACAGGCGCTTGCGGATCAGGTTCATCTCGGAGATCGTCGCGCCGCTTCTGAGCAAGGCGTCGTGCGTGCGTTGCAGATCGTCGAGCCCGAGCGGCTCGGCCGGGAGGGTCAGGAGCGACGACGCGCCACCCGAGATCAAGACGAGCACGAAGTCGTCGGGTCCGGCGCCGTTGGCGAGCTCGAGGATGCGTTCGGCCGCGGCGACCGCGGCGGAGTCCGGGACCGGGTGCGCGGCTTCGCGGACTTCGATGCGCCGGGTTGCGACTGTGTGGCCGTAACGGGTCACGACCGTACCTTCGAGCCGGTCGCCGAGTGCTTCGAGCCATTGGTCCTCGACCGCCTTCGCCATGCTGGCCGCGGCCTTGCCGGCTCCGAGCACGAGGACGCGCCCGTGTGGGGGTGGGGGACCGAGACGGATGCAGTTGGCCGGGCGCGCAGCGTCGAGGGCGTGAGCGAACAGCTCGTCGAGGATCTCGGCAGCGGCCATTGCGCCGAGGCTATGCTCTGTCTGACAAATGCCGCAAGGCATTTGTCAGACAGAGCCCTACACGAAGCAGAACGGCTTGGCGATCCCGGTCTTGGCCTGCGAGCGCAGCTGGGTGTGGGCTTGCCGTGCCCGCATGATGCACTGATCCGAGTTGTGGTACTCGTAGCGGCCGAACCGACCGATCGTCAGCATGCCGCTCTCGTCGAACCAGTTGCGCAGGCGCTCGATGCGCGGGCCGAACTCGAGGTTCTGGTCGATGTAGGCGTACGGCGAGCGGAACCAGTGGGTCGTCACGATGTCGGAACGACGCAGCAATCCCTGTTCTTCCATGCACCGGGCGAGATCGTCGAGCCACGCCTGATCGGGATCGAGGCGTCCGCGATACGTGACCTCGGCCATGTACGATGCGTGGCCCGGCGGCGCGTTGTGCGGGCTGTAGTTGCTGAAGAACGTCACGCGGTTCATCGGACCCTGCGACTCGAACGGCAGGTAGATCCATGACCGGTCGGCGAGCTCGCCGTCGTGCTCGAACCCGAACAGCACGTTGATCAACGAGATCGGGGCCAGCGCGCGGCAGTCGTCGGCGACCGACTCCGGAAGGTCCTCGAACACTTTCGCGAGCTCGGGCAGCGGGATCGTGTTGATGACGAAGTCGAAGTCCTCGTCGTTGACGCGCCAGCCGTCGCCGCGGCGGCGCACCGACACGACGGGCGTGTTGGTGCGGATCGATTCCTGGATCGGATCGGCGGTCCCGTCGACGAGCGCCTGGAAACCACCGTGCTTGGGGTAGTAGAAGATCGCCTGGTGGGCGTATCCTTCGGTTCGGATCCCGACCGCAGCCTTGAGGATGTCGTCGAGCGGGGCGTCGGGGACGCGGCCGGCGACCCAGTCCGAGGCCATCTCGCGGAGGTCGCACGACCAGATCTTCTCGTTGTACGGGATCATGAAGTGGTCGGCGAAGCCGCGACCCATCTTCCACAGGATCCAGTCGCGGAAGTTCTCGGGGCACGGCTCACCCGACTCGCGGCGCCTGTTGGCCTCGATGTAGCCCTTGATGCAGTCGAACTTGGCCTCGGGCGTCAGGTCGCCGATTCCGTTTTCGAACGGGTACTGGACGTAGCGATCGTGCCACAGGATTCGCGATTCGCGCCGCCGCTCGACGAGGTTGTTGCGTCCGATCCGGTCGAGCATCCAGTCGAGCGTCGGGCGATCCTTCGAGAACACGATGTGGCCTCCGGAGTGGTCGCTGGTGAACCCGTCGATGACCGACGACTGGCACAGCCCGCCGATGCGGTCGCCCTTCTCCAGGACCAGGACTTCGTGCCCGTCGGCATCGAGAACCCTGGCGAGCGTGAGGCCGGTGATCCCGGCGCCGAGAACAGCGATCTTCAAGGCAGCTTCCGAAGGAGAAGGGGCGTCGCGCGGGGGAAGGTGTGAAAGTCTACTCTACCCGAGCTTGGTAGGATGTTCTCGTGTGGAGGTGGCAGTGTTGAGGCCGGTGATCTGCGTGGCGATCGGGCTCTTGGCGTGCCCCGAGGTCGCGCCGGAACACGAGGGCCGCGCCCGGCTGGTCGTGCTCGCGAGGCTCGACAAGGGCGCCCAGATGCAGCTCGAGGCCTGCCTGGCCGATGCCACCGGCAAACCGGAGTTCGAGCAGCTGCGCGTCCAGCTGCGCAACCGCGGGCTCGCGGCGGGCTCGACGCTCCCTCCGGCCGGAACCTGGGATCTGGCCCTGTGCTTTCCGGAGTCGGACCTCGAAGCCCGCTCGCGCGGCCTGTTGCCGCTCGCGCCCGGTGGCAGCGAGCGGATGAAGGCGGTCTGGGTCGTGCCGTACGGCCTGCTGCGCGGGCACCAGCCGCTGCCGATCGCGAACCTGTGGTTGGCGACCGAAGTCGACCTGCCGGACGTCCGGGTCGAGTCCGACTTCAAGGATGCGCTGGCGAGCCTGTTGGGCACCGATCCCGAAGGCGCGGTCGGGCGCCTGCGCGAGATCGCGTCCGATCTCCAGCTTGCGCGCTCCGAACAGATCCGCGCGGCCGGTGCCAAGGAGCCTGCCCGGCTCGGGGTGGTCGCGCTGCGGGCCGCCGAGGTCCAACCGGGGCAGGTCGTTCCGGCCACGACGCTCGCGGCCGGCATCTCGGCCACGACGCGCGCGCCCGAGCTGGCCCGCGCGTTGTTCCAGTGGCTGCTCGCGCCGGCACAGCGCCAGCGCTGGTGCCAACGAGACGTCGGCGCCGATGTCGAGCACGCGGCCGCCTGGCAGGTGATGGCCAAGCCGAGCCAGCGGGCGCTCGACGCCGTCGCAGCGTTCGTCGACGGCAAGCCCCTGGAAGCGCCGGTGCCGGACGACGACAGCGTGTTCGACACCGTGCTGTTGCTCGTGTTCGGCGGCCTGTTCGTCGTGCTCTTGTTGCGGATCGTGCGTTCGCGCTAACGCGAACGCACCAGCAGCCTCGCCGGTAGCTCGCGCGCGACCTCGCGCACGTCTTCGAGGAAGCGCCGTCCGTCCTTGTAGTAGCCAGCCGTCGGTCGCACGGCCGGAAGCCGCGCGCGGAAGAACACGTTGATCCGGTCGACGAGCAGCTCGCGCACGTACTTGGCCATGCACGATGCAGCCGCGGTCGGAAACGCTTTCTCCTCACCGCGCTCGGTGAACACGAGCCGGCACGACTCGTCGAGGTCGTACTCGGAGGTCACCGGGGTCTCTCGCACGATGCGGACGCGGCGGCCCGGAAACGAGCGCTCGAGCAGCGATGCGTAGTGCTCTCGGCCGCCGTGGCGATCGATCACGATCTTCATCGCGGTGTCCTCGGGCCGTGCGGCGACCGCCGCGCGCAACACCGGAAGGCTCGCTTCGTAGTGGGCCAGGCTCTTGTTGTCGTGCTTTGTGATCAAGTCGTTGAACGTCCCGACGAGCACCGGGTGGAACACGAATGCAAGCGGCCTGAGGCCCGCCTTCTCGAAGCCCCGCGCCACGTTATGGGCGTCGAGCTCGATCGTCCGCCGATCGTTCCATCTCGGCAGCGTCCGCTGCTTCAGCTCGCGATACCAGGCATAGGACTCGCGGCCGCTGGGCCCGGGCCCGACACCGAGGTCGAGGAGCTCGTCGAGATTCTCGGCAAGTCTCCCGGTCGCCGCAGAATGCAGCGTCAGCGCCGTCCGTTCGATCTCGGCGAGCCCGGTCTTGCCGGTCTTGACGCGCTTGCTGTCGTCGACGCGGATCCGCCGGTCGCGGCGCGATCTCGGCTTCTTGCAGAACAGCGACTGCAAGTGCTTCCACGGACTCAGGCCGGCCGGGCCCTGGAGCACCAGCCCGGCGACGACGAGCGGTCCGAGAATCGGTCCGAGGCCGGCTTCGTCGATGCCAGCGAGGCAATGCAGCTCGACGTCTCGGGCCTGATCGGCCCGGTCCTCCCCAGGTGCCTCGGTCATGGCCGGCCATGTTCCCCGGCGGGCCGGCCCAACGCAAGGTCATCTCGGTTCAACCCCGCTGCAAGCGGCGCCGATAAGGACCGAGGATGGTTCTGGGAGACATGATGAACATTCTGCTGCTCGAGAAGGACAAGATCGTCAGGGACCAGATCCTGGTCGGCCTTCAGAACTTCCACGAGTTCGCGGTCGACGCCGCCGAAGGCTTCCCTGGCCTCAACAGGACGCGGCAGAAGGACTACGCGTGCCTGTTCATCGGCTGCAACCCCGACGATGGGGAGGGCCTCGAGCTGCTCGAGCGGTTCCGCGAGTGGGACCGAGACACCGACGTCGTGCTCGTGACCTCGTACAAGAAGACCAAGCTCCTGATGAGCCAGCGAAGCCGCTACAACCTGTTCTCGATCCTGCACGTGCCGATCGATCCGCGCGACTTCTTCCGGCTCGTCGGGCGGATCCGCAAGCGCAACACCGCCAAGGCGTGACGCGGCCCTGGCTCCGCCAGGCAACGATGGGGTTCACGGACTGGTCGAGGTCCCCGGCGACGGCTCCCGTGCCCGTGCGTGCCGGTGCCCGTGCCGGTGCCCGTGCCCGCCCCGTGCTCGCGTCTTCCAAAGCGAGACTGTGCCCATTGGACGAGCACGAATCGGGCACGGGCACCGGCACGGGCACCGGCACGCACGGGCACGATCAGAACGGCCGACGGCACCATTCACGCGACTCTGCGGCTAATCCCCGGCCTGTGCCTGTTCGGCCTGTGCCTGCTCGGCCTGCGCTTGCTCGGCCATGACGTCGAACACCGGACGGTCTCCGCGCTTCTTCCGGAAGTACCACAGGCCGACGAGCCCGACGATCGCGATCGGGATCGAGATCCACTGCGATGTCGACAGCGCACCCGCGAACCCGCGGGCCTTGTCGTCGCCGCGGAACATCTCGACCGTCGAACGCGTGATCGCGTAGAGCACGAGCAGCGAGGAGCTCGCGATGCCCCAGGCCTTCTGCCGGCGGACGATCCAGTTGCCGATCCCGAACAGCATGAGCCCGTTGAGGCTCAGATAGACTTGCGTCGCGTAGAGGTACTTGCCGGCGAACTCGCGGGGGAACAGCGATTTCGGGTTCAGGTTGGCGAGCTCGGGCACCTTGATCGCGAGCGGGAACGGCAATGGGCCGCACACGCGGCCGTAGTCGTCGCCGACCATCAGGCATCCCCACCGGCCGATGAACACACCGAGGAACGCGCAGATCATCGTCAGGTCGACGAGAGTCATGACCGGTAACTTGTACTGCTTGACCTTCCAGATTCCGACGACGAGCGCGGCGACGAATCCGCCGTAGAAGACCAGCCCACCCGACCAGACGGCGAAGAACGTGCCGATCGAGAACTCGTCGGGGTGGACCACGAAGTAGAGCACGCGGCAGCCGACGATGATCGCGATCACCATCCAGATCATCAGGTCGTTGATCCGGTTGCGGTCGAGGCCGAGCCGGAGCGCGTAGCGGTCGAGCCGCCACATGCCGAGCAGGAAGCCGCCGGCGAGCAGCGCGCCGAACGTGTGGATCGGGATGCCGCCGAACAGGGGGATTGTGAATAGGATCGGGTACAAGTTGTGACTCGTCTCCGGAGTTGCGGACTACAAAGCCTGTTGAAAACCGCGGTCGGATGCAAGGGTGAGCTCGGCAAGCCAAACCTGCGCTTGCACCGGCACCAGGGAACCAGGAAACTCGCTGCGTGAGCGAACCGCAGAAACCGAAGATCCGGGTCTTTCTCGAAGGCCGCTACCGCAAGCTCGTCCGCAGGCTGCCGCAGACGATCTTCTATTGCCCCAACTGCAAGGGCAGGCGGCGGGGCTGTGCCCGCTGCGACGGCTACGGAAAGCTGACGAAGGACTCGGTGCAGGAGCTGATCGCTCGCAAGGTGCTGCCACGCTACAAGGCCCGCAAGGGGCGGTTTCACGGGGCCGGGCGCGAGGACATCAACGTGCGGATGCTCGGCACCGGACGGCCGTTCGTGTTCGAGGTCGTGCACCCCAAGAACCTGCTGATCGACCTCGACGAGATCGTTGAGTCGGTCAACCGCTACGGCGAGGGTCGGATCGAGATCACGAACCTCGTCCCCGTCAACCGCCGGCGCGTCGCCGAGCTCAAGGAGTCCCCGTCGGACAAGATCTATCGCGCGCTCGTCGGCGTCCGCGAACCCGAGTGTCTCGACGATGCGCTCGCGCTCGCGGGAAGAGTCGTCGACATCACCCAACGTACGCCCAAGCGCGTCGCGCATCGCCGGGCCGACAAGCAGCGCGAGCGAAGGGTCGAGATTCTCTCGGTCGCGGTCGTCGACGACGAATGCGTGCGAGAGTACTGGGACGGCGTGTGCCTCGCGTTCGAGGTCCGGTGCGAGCACGGGACCTACGTCAAGGAGTGGATCTCGGGTGAGGAAGGGCGGACGACGCCGAGCCTCGCGCAGCTCGTCGGCTGCCGGACCGCGTGCCTGGCGCTCGACGTGCTCGATGTCATCGGTCCGTTTCCTCCGCTGCAGGACCAGCAGGCGCCCGAGTTCGAGGATCAGCTCGAGTGGCCGGTTTCGGACGACGACGATTCGTGGGATCTGGCTGATGCGTCGTTCTC
>Ga0055451_10000683_pt1 | contig 13694 bp, 11 predicted proteins | sample China_Galinas_PW_3_FD_57745 | JGI IMG/M metagenome (GOLD analysis project Ga0055451, IMG submission 57745) | Wetland microbial communities from San Francisco Bay, California, USA, that impact long-term carbon sequestration - China_Galinas_PWB_D2 | ecosystem: Environmental > Aquatic > Marine >... | reverse complement strand
CAACAATTTTACAGGCGGGTCAGTAAAGAAACCATGCTATTTAGAAAGCAGCAGTTTAACCTGCCTGACGAATATCTGCTTTATGTGGGGACCATTGAGGAAAGGAAAAACCTGTTGAGCATCGTCCAGGCCCTCTACCAGGCCAAAATTGATTTCCCCCTGGTAGTGGTAGGCAGGAAAACTTCCTATTTCAACCGCGTAAAGCAATATATTGAGCAGAACAGGATGGAAAATATCTTCTTTCTCGATCATATTCGAACCACCGACCTGCCGGCCATTTACCAGGGTTCCGCCGGTTTTATCTACCCTTCATTATATGAAGGTTTTGGCATTCCCATCCTGGAAGCACTAAACTCTGGCGTCCCCGTAATAACATCAAGAGGAGGATGCCTTGAAGAGACTGCTGGAAAAGGGGGATTGCTGGTTGATCCCAATGATCCGGGAGCACTTGCCTATGCCATCAGACAGGTGTTGGAGCAACCCGAAATACGCCGGAAACTGATCAGGGGAGGAAAGGCTCACGCCCGGAAGTACAGGGAAGACCGAACCATCCCTTCTCTTTACAATGTCTATCTTGAATGCAATAACACTTAAAAGTGAAGCTAAAAATGCTGGAGAAATTCTCCTCTCGGGGGGAATCATTCTGTATCCGACCGATACTATCTGGGGCATTGGTTGCGATGCCACCAACCCAGTGAGTGTCAACTGTATTTACCGCATCAAAAAGAGGGCCGACAGTAAAAGTATGCTGGTGCTGGTAGATAGTCTGGCCATGCTGGAACAGTATCTTGATCAGGTTCCCCTTCTGGCGCTTGAGATTCTTAGGAAAACCGAAAATCCCACCACCATTATATACCCGGGAGCCCGTAATCTTGCTGATAACCTGTTAGCACAGGACGGTTCCATCGGTATCCGTATTACTTCAGATCAATTTTGCAGGAAATTGATTGAATTCACCGGACGTCCCATTGTATCAACCTCCGCCAATATCTCGGGAGAAAAATATCCATCTGCTTTTCATAAGATCAAGTCCGCCATCCGCGATCAGGTAGACTACATCGTGGATTGGCGCCAGGATGAAACCAGAAACCCGGCACCGTCCGAAATCATCAAACTGGAGGCAAACGGATCCTACACCACCCTGCGGTAATAGTCGACTTTTTGAACGGGTGCCAGCTAATGTATAAAAAACAGGCTGCCTGAGATCAGGCAGCCTGCGGGGGTTGTATAAACAACCGCTCCTGTATCCCCTTTCTCTGTGAGTCAGGGGTGCTCCGAATCTTTATAGTGAGACTGTTTTTCCAGAACCTGAGGAAACACTGTTCACACGTGGTGATCCATGGTAGTAAACCTTACCACTTCCCGAAATTTTCGAATCAAGCTCTTCTTCTGCTGTAATCCTTGCACTGCCCGATCCGCTGATGGCAGCTGAGAATTCATCAACAACATAATCTTCTGCGTTCAGCTTGCCTGATCCGCTGATCTTGGTATCCATCTCATCAGCATTGCCACTTACCAGTTCAACGTTGCCGGACCCGGAGATCTTCACTTCAATCTCATCGGCTTCCAGTTTCCTGAACAGTATATTCCCGCTTCCCGATACCGCCAGCTCCAACTCATCTGCCTGGATCGGATCTTTAGCTTCAAAATGGCCGGAGCCTGACATCTTCACAGCATCCAGTTCCTGTGATGTAATGTATATGGTCAGTTTTGAACGCTTCATCCGCCAGTCATCATATTTTATCTGCAGGAATCCATTTTTAACTTCAGTAATCAGGTCTTCCACATCTCTGTTCTCTCCTTCAATCCTGATCTCATGGTTATTGCCGGGGGTATAAAATACGTCAGCATAGACACCAATGCCTATACCTGTGAATGTATTCAGCTTTCTAACATCCTCCTTGGGGAAATCGGGCCTCATGAAACTGCATGAAAGCAGCAGTGCCAGTACAGCAATCATCGGGTACATAACTTTTTTCATCATATTCTTTGTTGGTTAAAGATTCATCTACAACAAAGACGCGATCAAAACAGAAATGTTACAATGTAGTAAGTCCGCTCGGCAAAATAAATTGTACGGATAGTTCTTCCGGGCTGATCGATTCAATAAAATCCCTGACAGCCGGGACCATCAACTCGCCCTTTTCAGATGCAATGATAAATACCGGGTTCATGGGATGTGGGAGATAGTCTATTATTTTACCCAGTAATCCACTCTCCCTGTCTGAGGCCATGTAGCCGGTAAGATATGACAGGTCATTTGCCGTGTCCGGAGATCTGGATTTTTGCCCTGAATCAAAATAGAGAAAACAACCCGCTACTTCCCTGGCAGATTCCAGGGTATCAATAAATTCAAACTTAACTATGGCAAGATCCGTCGAAACAAGTTCTACCTCCTCTACAAAAAAAGGAACCCGCTGCCCATCAATATCAATGAACAGCGGGATATCAGGTTTTATGTAGATCCCTGTTTCCGGTTCGAGTATGATATTTACCTCCCCCCGAAGTCCGGATGGCTTGGAAATTTTCCCTGCCTTTTCTCCTTCCGGATCCAACATTTTTATAATAGTTACTTCTCCTTTTTAGGCTCCTCTTCAGATTCTTTGGCCTCGGCTTTTACTTCCGGGGCCTCCTCTGCCTTTGCCGCCGGGGCTTCCTCAGGAGCTTCAGGTTCTTTGGCTTCGGCTTTTACTTCCTGGGCCTCCTCTGCCGGGGCCTCCTCTGCCTTTACCGCCGGGACTTCCTCAGCTGGAGCTTCCTCTGCTTCTGCTGCCGGTGCTGCCTCTGCTACCTTTTCTACAGACTCTGCCGCCGGGGTTTCCTCTGCTTCGGTTCCTTCCGTTGCTTCAACTGCTGTTTCCGCTTCCTCAGCATCCCCTGCTGCTGCGGTCTCTTTCTCAACTAATTCGGAACGCTTTTTTGATATCTCCTCTGCCCTGGCTTCCTTGATCTTAGTCTCCTCATCAAATAGACTCTTCTGGAGTTTATCTTTGGCAGCTTTAAGCTGATCCACTTTAGCCTGAATCTTCTGTTCCTTTTCAGTCATCCACGCCTGGAACCTTTTTTCGGCTTCTGATTCATCAAATGCTCCTTTTTTTACACCTTCAAGCAGGTGTTTCTTGTACAATACTCCCTTGTAGGATAAGATAGCTCTACAGGTATCCGTAGGTTGAGCGCCTTTCTGCAGCCATTCTAAGGCCTTGTTGAAATCCAAAATAATGGTAGCAGGATTGGTATTGGGGTTATACTGACCCAATGATTCAATAAATTTACCATCACGTGGCGCCCTGCTATCAGAAACTACAATAGAATAGATCGCCTGAAACTTGCGACCCTGTCTTTGTAATCTGATTTTTGCTGGCATACTCTTTAATTTAAAATGTTTAAATACCTACATTTTTTAGCGTCCGCAAAGGTAGCATTAATCATATAATATGCAAAGATTGTTAGGGAATTAATAGGTATGGAACTTACCTGATGATGATCTTCTTTGTAAGAAGTTGTTTGCCCATCTCAATTCTGATAAAATATATCCCCGAGCTGGGCGTATCTAAATCGATATTTGCTGTTACGGAAGTCTCCCCGATCTCAAGTTCCTCGGTAATATTCTTAACCATTTTACCGGTAATGTCAAATACCTTTGCAGTGACCTTCTCCTTTCCATTATATTCAAAAGCCAGTTGAAATCGGCCATCGGATGGGTTAGGGAAAACTTTTATTTCGGTTGTCTCCGTATCAACACCATAGGGATCTTCAACCGTTCTTGAAAACAGGGGTTGGGATAGAAAAAGAGTACCCGCCAGAATTCCTATAATGAATATTGAAGACTTTTTCATCGTTTAAATATAGGCAAAAATCTTGCCAATACTTGCCAATAAATTATTAACATGAGATTTTTATGGCACTATTTAGCCTAACTTTACTATCCATGTTTTTGATTTTTGATACCGAGACAACCGGGTTACCCAAAAGAGATAATGCTCCTGTTTCAGAAGTAGATAACTGGCCAAGAGTAGTGCAAATTGCATGGCAATTGCACGATGATAGCGGTGACATTACAGAGCATCACAACCTGCTGATCCGGCCAGAAGGGTTTGAGATCCCCTATGCCGCAGAAAAGATCCATGGAATTTCCACCCAGAAAGCCAGTAAGTTCGGTTTATCAATCGAAGAGGCGCTGGCTAAATTCAATGAGTCAGTATCAAAATCGACAGTTCTGATCGGGCACAATATCAGTTTTGATATGAATGCGCTGGGTGCAGAATTCATCAGAAAAGGAGTGATCACAACATTTCTGGAGAAAAAGCAGATCTGTACCATGCGGTCAAGTACCGACCGGATGAAACTGCCTGGTGGCCGCGGAGGAAAATATAAACCTCCCAAACTGATGGAGCTTTATGAATTCCTGTTTGAAGAGCAATTTAAGGAAGCGCATAATGCAGCTGCCGATGTGGAAGCCACAGCCAGGTGCTTCTTCGAATTGCTCCGTAAAAAAATAATTTCCCCTGAATCTGTGGGATTCACACCGGAACAGTACAGCCGGTTTATTTCAAAGAACCAGGGAAAGATCGGTCCCTATGGATTGGTCCACCGGTCCAACTGGGAAGAGGTAGAGGAAAAAAGCGTTGAACCGGCAGATCAGACCAGGAACCTGGACAGGGATAAGCTGGAAGAGGCTGGATTCTGTCATCTGCATGTCCATACACAGTACTCCATCCTGGACGGTACAGCCAGTATTCCAGAACTACTGAAAAAAGCCATTGAGGACGGAATGCGTGCAGTGGCCATTACTGACCATGGTAATATGTTTGGGATCAAGGAGTTTCATAGCGAGGCTACCAAACGGGGAATAAAACCCATTCTGGGATGTGAAGCGTATATTGCCTCCAGAAACAGGCTGTCAAAAAAAGATAAGAACCTGGATACTTCCTACCATGTTGTTCTGCTGGCAAAAAATCATCAGGGTTACCGGAACCTGATTACCATGATTTCGCTCGGATGGACAGAAGGTTTTTACTACAAACCGAGGATCGACAGGGAACTCCTGGATAAGTATCATGAAGGTATCATCTGTCTCTCAGCATGCCTTGGAGGAGAGATCCCCCAGGCAATTATGAACAGCACTGTGGAAAAGGCAGAGAAAATTGCACTGGAATACCGGAGGATCTTTGGTGAGGATTTCTATCTTGAACTGATGCGGCACCGGACCGATGATCCCGGTATGAACAAATTGGTTTTTGATGACCAGGTCTTTGTAAATCGCACTCTTCTGGAGCTCGGTAAAAAGCATGGTATTAAATGTGTAGCCTCCAATGATGTGCATTTTGTAAATATGGAGGATGCTGAAGCCCATGACCATCTGATCTGTCTGAACACCGGAAAGGATCTGGATGATCCTACCCGGATGCGATATACCAGGCAGGAGTGGTTTAAAACCCAGGCAGAAATGAAGGAGGTCTTTTTCGATCTGCCAGAAGTTCTGAATAACACCCTCGAGGTAGCCGCAAAGGTTGAACAGTTTGAATTGAACACCAAGCCGGTAATGCCCTATTTCCCACTACCGGAGGGTTTCAGTAACGAGGACGAATACCTGAAGCACATTACGTATGAAGGTGCTGCCAGGCGTTATCCCGAAATTTCAGAAGAGATCAGGGAGCGAATCGATTTCGAACTGAGTACCATCCAGCGAATGGGGTTCCCCGGCTATTTTCTTATAGTCCAGGACTTCATCTCAGCCGCCCGAGGCATGGGTGTTTCAGTTGGGCCTGGAAGAGGCTCTGCTGCAGGCTCAGCAGTGGCATACTGCCTTGGTATCACCGATATAGATCCGATACAATACGATCTGCTTTTTGAACGGTTCCTGAATCCTGACCGGATCTCCATGCCCGATATTGATATCGATTTTGATGAAGACGGTCGTGAGGAGATTCTCAGATGGGTTGTGAACAAATACGGGCACGACAGGGTAGCCCAAATTATAACTTTCGGAACCATGGCGGCGAAAATGGCCATTCGTGATGTGGCCAGAATTCAGAAGCTCCCTCTGCCTGAAGCGGATCGGCTTGCTAAAATGGTTCCCGAACGGCCCGGGACTACCTTTGCAAAAGCCTTTGAGGAGATCCCCGATCTTAATTCAGAACGTAAATCTCCCAATCCGCTCATTTCCAATACACTTCGCATTGCCCAGCGCCTTGAAGGATCGGTCAGGCAAGTCGGTCTGCATGCCTGTGGTGTGATCATCGGAAGGGATAACCTGACCCAGCATCTGCCCGTCTGTAAGTTTAAAGATTCCGACCTGCTTGTTACCCAGTTTGACGGTCATTTTGTGGAGGATGTGGGAATGCTCAAGATGGACTTCCTGGGTCTGAAGACACTGTCGATCATTAAAGATGCTATCGCCAATATTAAAGAATCCAGGGGAATAGATGTAGATATCAATCATCTGCCCATGGACGACCAGAACACTTTTGATCTGTACTCCAGGGGAGATACTACGGGATTGTTCCAGTTTGAATCACCAGGTATGAAAAAATACCTGAAGGATCTTAAACCAAACCGTTTTGAGGACCTGATCGCCATGAATGCACTCTACAGACCGGGTCCGATGGAGTATATTCCCTCCTTTATTAACAGGAAGCATGGAAAACAGAAAATAGAGTACGATCTCCCCGAGATGGAAGAGTATCTTAAAGATACTTACGGGATCACCGTCTACCAGGAGCAGGTAATGCTGCTCTCTAGAAAACTTGCCGGATTCACAAGAGGTGAGGCTGATTCGCTGCGGAAAGCCATGGGGAAGAAGATCAAGAAGATGATGGACGAACTGAAGGTAAAGTTCGAGGCAGGATGTAAGAAAAATGGTATCTCGCAGCAGAAAATAGATAAGATCTGGACCGATTGGGAAGCTTTTGCCCAGTATGCGTTTAACAAATCACACTCAACCTGCTACGCGTATGTCTCCTACCAGACCGGCTATTTAAAAGCGAACTTCCCGGCGGAATTTATGGCCGCAGTACTGAGCCGGAACATTACCGACATTAAAAAGATCGGTCAGTTTATGGATGAGTGCAGGCGAATGGGTATTTCCATACTGGGTCCTGATGTGAATGAAAGTAATGTCAGGTTTACTGTAAACGATAATGGAGATATCCGGTTCGGACTTGGCGCCATAAAGGGAGTAGGCGAAAATGCTGTCAAAAGCATTATCGAGGAGAGAATAAAGAATGGACCCTTCAGTGATATTTATAATTTTGTGGAGAGAAACGACCTGCACCAGTTGAACAGGAAGAATTTTGAAGGTTTGGCTGTTGCCGGGGCTCTGGACTGTTTCGAGAATATATCCAGGAGTCAGTATCTGGATACCATTGATGAAGATGATCCTACCTTTATAGAACAGCTGATCAAGTATGGCAGTAAGATCCAGTATGAAAAAAACACACCACAGCAGAACCTCTTTGGCGAAACCAGTTCCATAGCCATCTCTAAACCAGAACCCCCCGAAGTAAATCGGTGGGAAGATATAACCACCTGTAAACACGAGAAAGATCTGTTGGGATTCTACCTCTCTTCGCATCCATTGGACAGGTTCAAACTGGAGATTGATGCATTCTGTCCAAACAAACTTGAAGAACTCAAGGATCTGCAACAATTCAGTGGCAGGGACGTGGTTTTCTGCGGCATGGTGAAAAGCGCCAGGGACGGGATTGATCAGTGGCGCAATAAACCTTACCTGCTAGCCCAGCTTGAAGACTATACCGACACCTATAACCTGAGATTGAAAAATGATGATTATGTTAAATTTAAACAATATTTCCTGCCCGATATTGCATTGATGATCCGTGCAACAGTCAATGAGTGGAGTCCAAGGGAAGAGCCTAATAAAAAAATCTTTTCGCTTAAATTAAAGATGGTGTATATGCTTGCCGATGTCCGTGACAAACTGGTGAAGTCGGTGGATATCTCATTGAATATTAACAATATTACAGACGACCTTATTGACTCTATTGAAAACCACACGGTGAAGGATAACGGTAAGATCCTGAAGTTCCAGATATACGATCCGGAAAGCAACGTGAACGTAAACCTCTTCTCACGTAACAGGCAGGTGACGCTGACAGATGATTTTATTAACTATCTCAAAGAGAATCCGGAATTTGAATTTCGGTTTGCATAACTATTTTTTTTATACTTTTGACCGATAATTCTTTACAATAAATAAAAAACCATGGCATTAGAAGCAACCGATGGCAACTTTGAAGAACTGGTACTGAAGTCAGACAAACCAGTGATAGTGGATTTTTGGGCTGAATGGTGTGGCCCATGCCGTATGGTAGGACCGATAGTCGAAGAAGTTGGTGTTGATTATGAAGGCAAAGCAGTAGTAGCTAAAGTTGATGTGGACAACAATCCTGCCATAACAGCAAAATACGGAATACGAAATATCCCTACTATTCTCTTTTTCAAAAACGGCGAAGTTGCCGACAAGCAAGTGGGCGCTGTACCTAAAAGCACCATCGTCGGGAAGCTTGAAGCACTTATATAGGATCTGCTCCCATTAATAATCCTTCGGTATAAAGAAGAAGGTGCCATCTTCATCTTCAAGCCCGGCAATCTTTCCAAACTGGGGTGTCTGATTGGTATTGCTCTCAACTGCGTCAGTCACTTTCATAACTATATTTTCGATGGGAAGGCAAGTGCTGGGGTTATTGATTAACACATTTGCGAATGTCCTGGTAAACTGGCTGTCGTCTACCGCCAGTCCATATCCTGCTGAAGAGAATACCTGGGATGATTTAAATTTTGTGGAAGTCCAGTCATCACAGCTTCGCTCCCTCAACCCCGAACGCATAGCCTGGTAAAAACTGGGGCCGGACTCGCAGGCATCAGTAATAACCAACGTGTGTGTGAGCGTATTAGAATACCCCTGCATGGCAGCTTTAAGTGCGTTGATATTATAATAGCTAAACTCATCATCTCTGGAGGCATCCACAGGGATCCAGTAACCACTTTCATTGACATATTTTCCGTGACCGGCGTACCAGATGAGTAAAGAATTGACCCGGTTGCTTCTGATCATATCCCTCAATTCAATTGAAAAGAATTTAGAGAGTTCGGCTTTGGTCATATTCTTTTTATCAATCACGTTATGAATCTGATATTTTGCAAGTGCTGAACGCATCAGTGTCACATCTTTGACAGGTCCATCCAGGCTGGAATATGAGTTATAATCAGAATTCTCGATAAATACAACCCAGGTTTTCCCCATCGGATTATTCTCGAATGCCTGTGCTTCCCGGTTCAGTTTGTATTCTATTTCCGATTTGTTCCCAAATTCGTCCTCTACCTCTACAGTGATCTTACTTTTGTTTGCGATGTTCAATGTTGCCGTGAAATTAGGATTCAGATCGCTGGGGATATAACTGGCCATAACACTATCAATATAGATGGAAGTGATCTTGCTCTCGTCCATAATTTTTCCTTCAACATAGATCAGGGGATTATTGTTATCGAGGTATAAGATATTATTTTCGGAACCATAGGGGGCAATCATGCTGACTAAAGGGGCATCAATCTCAGTTCGCCTGATAGAATAAATAGCCGTCTCCGTGTTATCATAGATATCTTTGACCTGAACCGTTATCTGGTTTGAACTTGCGAGGTCAACACTGGCTTTGAAACTGAATCCTTCTTCGCCTTTCACAACGGGAACAGAATATCCATTGACCTGGAGTGATTGAATATCACTCTCATCCGAAATGGCACCGGTCACATTCAACAGGTTAATCGCTTTAGAAACATCTATGGTGTTGGCGTCGTCGGATTGCGGATCAACCAGTGTAACTTTTGGTTTGTTTTTCTCCCTGTTCAGCTCAAACATCCTCCGTGTAGCCTCGTCGCGAAGACGCTGGGCGGTGCCATCATACTTTGAGAGGGACAACAATTTCTCATAATCTGCAACCGCCTTCTCATAATCCCGTATCGTTTCATAAGCCTCTCCTCGTTTATAGTAATTCTCTGCATTCCCGGGATCCAGTTCAATAGCCTTTGAATAGTCAATAATGGCGTAACCAGGTTGATTCAGTTTACTGTTAATATCACCCCGATAAATATAGATCAACGGTTCGTCGGAATAATGTACCGATGCCATGGAAAGCGTTTCGCTTGCTTTCAGATAATTACCAAGAGCCGATAACACCTTACTTTGCAGGAGGATCCCTTCAAGGTGATTGGGATCCATCTGCAGGACCACGCTTAATTCATTGGAAGCTGCCTGGTAATTCTCACGTTGGTACAGGAGCTGCGCGTATTCAAAATGAGTTTCCACTACCCTGCTGTTCTCATGGAGGGATTGCCGGTATGCCTCCTCAGCTTCATTGTACATTTCCAGCTTCTCATATACCTGCGCAAGATCGAAATAGGCATTTTCATCCTCCTTCAGCTTAAGGCGTCTTTTCGCATCTCCCAGTGCATCTTCATACCGGCCCAATGACATGAAAACCGCCAGCCTTGCCTGGTAAGCTTCAAGAAAATTTCCCTTTAATTCAATGGCCATGTTCAGTCTTCGCAGGGCCAGGGGATTATCCCCGTACAGGTGCCACTCATGTCCGGAAAAATAGTAGATCTCCGCATCTTTCTCATCAAAGACCAGTGCCCGATCATAATCTTCACCGGCGCTTTTATGATCACCGGTCCTGGAGTGAGCACTTGCCCGCTGTATATATGCTTTATCATAATCGGGATCCAGGTCAATGGCTCTGGTGTATTGCACAATGGCATCCTTATAATTATTTGCCTTTGCAAAATCATCCCCGGCTTTAAAATACTGCCTGGCCGATTGTGACAGCACCGGTGAAGTGATCAGAAGTGACAAAAGGACCCATATATATGCTATTTTTTTCATTTTAACGTGTGGCCAATAAGTATAACAACAAAACTAAAAAAATGTACGTAACTTTTTGAATAAATGTTTCTTAATATGCTTCATTAAGGAAGCTGAATCAATTTGTTCCTGAACACTTCCAGTTCAGTCTCTTCAAATCTATATGTTTCGTCAGGCTTATCCTCGATCTCAGGTGCTTTTACTCCCCTGTTAAATTGCATCTTACCTGTAAATACCCTGGCTTCGTCCCAGAGTCCTGTCTTCAGGAAAGTCTGATGCAGTTTTGCTCCCCCTTCTACCAGAACAGAGACAATCTGACGGTCGTACAGCTCCTCCATCACATCAACCATCTGGTATGAAGGATCGGCATGCACCATCTGTATCTTTCCTGAATAGGTTCGTTTAGGTCCTGAAAATACGATGGTTTCCTCTTCACCATCCAGAATGTGCGCATCCTCCGGTAACCTCCCATTCCTGTCCAGGGTAATTCGGACCGGATTTTCACCCGACCACCTGCGCACAGTGAGAGTGGGATCATCGGTTATTACAGTATTGGTGCCCACCATGATGGCTGACTCCTCACTTCTCCATTTATGAACAAGTGTCCGGCTCACCTCGTTGCTGATCCACTCGGGACCTTCCCTGTCACCAGGATTACGTTCGTGATCGATAAATCCATCTGCAGTCTGTGCCCATTTCAAAATAACATATGGTCTTTTGTAATTAACATAGTGAAAGAACCTGCGGTTCATGTGGAGGCCCTCCTCCTCAAGGCATCCCCTCTCGACCTCTAAGCCTGCATCTTCAAGATACTTGATGCCTTTGCCATTGACACTGGGAAACGGATCCAGATTGGATACAACTACTCTTCTCAATCCTTTTTGGTGTATGAGAATGGAACAGGGTGGAGTTTTGCCATGATGAGAACAGGGTTCGAGACTACAATAGATCGTTGAATGGGGAAGAAGGGAAGGATCTTTCACTGACCGGATCGCGTTCACTTCGGCATGCGGACCTCCATATTCGTGGTGGTATCCCTCACCTATGATCCGGTCATCATGAACAATGACTGCCCCGACAAGTGGATTTGCCATGGTCATTCCCAGGCCTTTACGCGCAAGCTCAAAACACCGGCGCATATATATTTTATCCCTATCCGTGATCAACGCTGTAGCTTTATTACTATTTTTGATTAATGCTCCAAAACCGTGCCACACTGAAACAGATCAGGTTCTTCCTGTTGTCGGAACTTCGACAAATATACACCGAAAATGAATCTGATTCCATTACCCGGATCATTCTGGACCATATCGGTTACCCGATGGAGGAGACCCTTATCAATCCTGACCAGGCTACTGCTTCGCCAGTGATTGCACAAATTAACGATATTGTAACTGATCTTCGAACCGGAAAACCCATTCAATATGTCCTGGGATACACATTTTTCTGTGACCTGAGGATCGAGGTGAATAACAGTGTATTGATACCAAGGCCCGAAACCGAAGAGATGGTGGATCATATTATTAAGTCCATAATCCAACCGTATCGCAGGATCATTGACCTGGGAACCGGCTCAGGTTGTATCGCAATGGCTCTTAAAGCCCACCTTCCGGAAGCAGGTGTCTGGGGAGTGGATTCCCAAGCTGAAGCGCTGTCGTTAGCTGCAAAGAACAGCCGACTGAACAGTCTGCAGGTTAACTGGAAGGAAATGGACCTGTTGAATCGGGATTCACTGGATCCGGATCAACAGTTTGATCTTGTGGTCAGCAACCCCCCTTATGTAAGATTAAGTGAACAAAAGTCCATGCCATACAATGTGACAGGATTTGAACCCGGATCTGCACTTTTTGTGCAGGATGCCGATCCACTTATTTTTTACAGGGCTATTGCTTCTTTTTGTAAAATACACCTTACAGAAAATGGGGAGGTTTGGGTGGAGATCAATGAAATGCTGGGTAAAGAAACTGCAGGAGTTTTTAAAAAAGAGGGATTCGGCAGGGTACGGCTCCTCAGAGACATTCACGAAAAAGATAGATATATCCATGCCAGCAGGTGAACAGGTGGAATATAATGCTGCTCTCAAACGTGCAGCAGCTCTCTGCAGCAAACAGGAACAGTGCAGCAGTCACATCCGGGAGAAATTAAAAACCTGGAATGTTACTGATAATGATGCAGATAAGATCATCGAATTGCTAAAGAAGGAGAAATTCCTGGATGATCGTAGGTATGCCAGTTTTTATGTACGCGATAAATTTCGTTTTAATGGTTGGGGAAAGATCAAACTGGCCGTCATGCTGCGTCAGAAAGGGATACCACAGGTGACAATCGATGAAGCCCTGGACCAGATTGATCAGGAGCGCTATTTCCAGCTATGTCATAAGCTCATATCAGAAAAGTCAGCTGTCCTCAAAGAGACCAATTTTTTCAAAAGGAAAGGTAAGTTATTCAGGTTTGCAGCACAGCGTGGTTTTGAAACGGACCTGATCCATCGGATCCTGAATATGGAAGATATTGATTAGTTCTTTTCTATCTTTGCTGAAATTTCTTTCATATGATAACAACTGATCAGATCAAAGATCTTAACAATCGCCTGGATGCGTTAAGGAGGCATCTTTGACGTGGATGGTAAAAACATCCGAGTAGAGGAAGAGGAACAAAAAACTCAGGATCCGGAATTCTGGAACGATCCAAAATCAGCAGAAGAACAACTGAGGAGAATAGCGCATCTGAAAAGCTGGGTGGAAGGATTCAACACCGTCAAAACAGCTGTCGAAGATCTGAATGTACTGAGTGAATTTTTAGAAGCCGGGGAATC
>Ga0055451_10000682_pt1 | contig 13700 bp, 14 predicted proteins | sample China_Galinas_PW_3_FD_57745 | JGI IMG/M metagenome (GOLD analysis project Ga0055451, IMG submission 57745) | Wetland microbial communities from San Francisco Bay, California, USA, that impact long-term carbon sequestration - China_Galinas_PWB_D2 | ecosystem: Environmental > Aquatic > Marine >... | reverse complement strand
TCAAAAGAATAATATGGTAACAACCCGATACTGCTGAAACTAAACATGGGTGGAGTATCAAAACTCGTATTTCCACCAATAAGATATTGTTCAACCAGATTGCTGACAGAATGGATTGTAACAGGATCCAGCAAAATGGAAAAAATTGACGGTAATATCAAGGCCCTTCTATCAATTATTTTTTTCCCTTGTGCCAGCTGATTCAATACAGTCAGATATTGTGTTACATCATCGGCAGAGCCATTATCCTCAAATAATACATAGGTATTGAAATCAGTGTTGGAACCAAGGTAAAGCATTGCGTCCTGGAATGACATAAGCTCTTCCCGCAGCAGGTTTCTTCGTATTGTCCCGGCCATAATGATACTGGCTTCCATTCCGCCTATATACTCAGAAATCCGTTCTGCATCTGTAAGTGTCTTGTATTTGTGATCCCCATAGTAGGCCTTGCCTCCTGTAGGAGGGAAAAAGTAAATTTCGTGTCTGGTGAATCCGGCATGAAGTTGCTTTGCCCTGGCAAGATGACCGAAATATTCATGCTGATTTACTACAGGCAGGTATGCCAGGTAAAAATCACAGGTACTCATTCTCAAAAGCCTGTAAAGGATATTCCCGGTTTTTGCCCAGGTATCCTCATTATTGAAAATTCTTGAGGGAATATACCTGTTTTCCAGTCTGCTAAGTTCATGATGAACAAGGATATGGAATTCTGCACCTCCATATTGGGAAGTTGAGAATGGGTACTGAAGCTGGTACAGGGCCTGGGCTGCAAGGTTTTTCCCGGTGTTAGTTCCTGCAAATACCAGGATGATGAAGCAGATGAGTCCTCTGCCATGTTTGTCAGGTTCCGGTATAGTATTTATTTTTTTCACAGGATTAGATAACTGCTTAATTTACCTGCACACTGATCTCTTTTATTTTATCTTCCCCGCTTCCGGATGAAACGGGAGCCAGGTACATGAATAGTAGTGTTTCATCACCCTTCACTGTAGCGAGGAAGGTCCAGATCTCTTTCCCTTTCGATCCTTCCAATCCAGGATCATCAATAATATATTCCAAATCCAGAGAATCAGCTATCGTTATACTCTCCCTGTTCGTCCAGAACCAATGATAACCAGTTGACCAGTTAGCTTCTAATTCAACTTTAAATTCCTCCCCGACCCGGGTAACAATATTCGTATGGTCAGGATCCTCTTTTTCACAAGAAAACAACAGAGGAAATATCACAATCAGAAAATATTTCATTCTCATTTTTTCAAGTATTTATATGTTCAATCTTTAAGTAAAACATCCAGCATCAATCAGAGGCCTCAGTGCTCTCAGATCATTCTGATTCTAGTTGTACCGCCGTATTTATGAAATAGTCTTCCAGTCCATATTTTCCATAGAATGGCGCGAACATATCCATTGTCATGACGGTCATGAAAAATTCTATTGGCCCATAGGTTTTTTGACTACTGAACCAGTGGATCAGGCTGAGTGCTGCATTACGAACCCAGATCGGTATATGAATGATACGCTCCTTTTTGCCAGTTGCAATAAATGCCATCCTTGCAATCTCATTTTGTGTCAGAATATCAGGCCCTCCGACTTCGAGTTCTGCAATTGATTTTTCCATGTTATTGATGATGAACCGGGCCAGGTCGGCTCCGTGAATTGGATTGGCTACGTATGTACCATCACCAAACAGGTAAACTCTACCCTTTTGTGCCATTTTCAGGACCTCTGTCATATCAGAATAAAAACCGTTGGGACGTATGATCATATAATCCATCCCCGATCTCTTCAATTCGTCAACGAATTTCTCCTTGGCTTCGACCATTTTAAGATGTCGCAAGCACTGACCATTCAGTACGGATATATAAATGAATTTTTTTACCCCACACCTTAACGCTTCCTTTAACAGGTTCGCATTTGCCTGGTAATCAACGTCCATGTATAACAGGCTGTCTTTTTGTTTGGTAATTCCTACAGTGGAAATGACACAATCAACTTCATCACAAAGACCTTTTAGGGATTCTGGTTGTGTAACTTCGGCCTGCATAATTTTATCTGCTGATAACTGATTTAGTTTAGAAGGATCGCGTGCAATCGCTATGGTAAAGTATCCTTGTTTTTTGAGTTCCCGGAGAATATATTTCCCCAGATAGCCCGTTGCACCTGCAACTAATATTTTATAATACCTCATATCTTATTTTATCTGTTTTAAATTTCCTTTTGATGCTCTTCCCAGATACTGTGATTTACTATTCCGAATTTTCTCAAGACCTTTTTAAATTGTATGGCTAGATCGCTGCCCTGCAGATTAACCTGTTCCGATTCATTTTGTAGATGAAAGCTCCAGTCCGTACCTGATCGAACATTGATATAAATCTTTACAAAATCATTCATTTGGGTTTCACCCAGAAGATGTGCAACTTCCTGAATCATTAATTTATCATCAATCTGAGCCGCTCTGACCTCTACAATTTCCAGCCATTTCATATTATATATTTTTGATCCAGACCCTTATGACCTGGTATTGACATCCAGGCATATTTCATACCAACTTGTTATTTACCTGCCATTCTGCATGTTAGAAAGATAAATGTCTATGTTTTTACCATATATGACAAAAATATTTGTGATATATCAAGAATGCTTATAATTTTACGATATATGGTAAAATCCAAATTGAAATCCGTGAAATAATGCTGTAGTTAAAATGGAAAAATCCGAATTCTTCAAGGAGGCCACACTGCAGATATGTGGTAACATCGAGATTGAAAAAGCCATGTTTTCAACATTGCTATATTTAAGAAAGATCATGCCTGTTGACCGGATGTTTATTGAATACTATGATCCGGATTTCAATTCAATGCGAACCATTGCGATTGTAACTTCGGAGGGTGGAAAAAAAGTAGATTTACTCACACCGCTTTCTTTAATGGCCAGACAAGAGGCGGAAGAGAAATATCATTCCAGGTTTCCCAAGGTCTATTTTTTCGAAAATCCTCAAAAGGAAAAAGTGGCAGAGGAGATGCTGAAATTCCATAACATTAATGCCTCATCACTTATGGTATTGCCATTGAAATCTGTTGAACAGGCAATTGGAACTGTGGTCCTTAGTTCTAATGGAGACGAACGGTTTACGCATGATCATGCTGACTTACTTTTAATGTTGAGGGAGCCCTTTTCTATTGCCATGTCAAATGCGCTCAGGCTCCGGGAAGTTGTAAAATTGAAAGATCTATTAGCTGATGATAACCAGTATTTGCACCGGGAACTTCGTCTTCTTACCGAGAATGAGATCATCGGGGCAAATTTTGGAATGAATGGTGTCATGGAAAATGTTCATCGTGTTGCATCACTGGACAGTCCGGTACTGCTACTCGGGGAAACCGGAGTGGGTAAAGATCTGATTGCCAATGCGATTCACTATTCCTCCCTGCGAAAAGAGGGCCCTTTTGTCAAGGTTAATTGTGGTGCCATTCCCGAATCGCTTGTTGATAGTGAATTGTTTGGTCATGAAAAAGGTGCCTATACGGGAGCTTTATCTCAGCAAAGGGGTCGTTTTGAGCGAGCACATAAGGGTACCATTTACCTGGACGAAATCGGGGAACTACCCCTGCAGGCGCAGGTGCGACTATTGCGGGTTTTACAGGATAAGGAAATTGAGAGGGTTGGCGGCAACAAAACCATCTCGCTGGATATTCGTATCATTACGGCCACCAACCGGAATCTAGAAGAGATGGTCTTGCTCGGACAATTCCGGGAAGACCTGTGGTTCAGGCTAAATGTATTCCATATCCTGATCCCTCCGCTGCGAAACCGTAAAGCCGATATCCCGGCACTTCTGAATCACTTTATCCTGCAAAAATCGAAGGAACTCAAACTGCCGGATATACCTGGTATAGCTCCAGGTCAAGTTGAATTGCTCATGGGATATAACTGGCCCGGGAATATCCGGGAACTTCAGAATGTAGTAGAGAGAGCCTTGATCCTCAATCCGCATGGGCCCCTAATATTTGAAAGTTCAACTTCCAGGGACCTGGAAAAAATTCCTTTGAACATATCACACACTAGCGAAGTTGAAAAGCTGGATGACGTATTACGTACCCATATACGTCTCGCCTTAACCCGGGCCAACGGAAAAATTCATGGAAAAGGCGGAGCTGCGGAGTTGTTGGGTATTAATCCCAATACACTTAGAAACCGGATGATAAACCTGGGTATACCATTTCATCGAAATAAGAAAAACAAAAACCTATAATGTTAGGAACAGGTATATAGCTTCGATATATATTTTGATCGATCTTCAGCATGTATTTAATTCCTGATCTTGATCAATCTTTCACCAATTAGATAGTTGAGACTATGATGGAGAATGGAGAGTATGGCCAGAGTCCATCCCGCAGTATGCGCCCCAAGGCTATACAATGCTACGGCAATCAACCCAGTGATCAGCAACTCCTGCGCCAGACGGAGCGTTTCAGCATACCTTTTGATCCGGTGAAAATCGACTATGCCCCAGAATCCGAAACCCACCACCGGAAACAGGATGGCTAAAAGAATCTTCCAAAAGGCCTGATCTCCCAATTGATAACCGCAGTAAGCCAAACCGATGACAATTGCCGCTTCCATGAGTCCGCGCAAACCGACATTGGACCATTTCAATACTGATGCAGTTCTTGTTTTTAAACGTTTCATAATGTGTTCTTTAGCATTTGAATCATATCAGGAGCGCCCACACCGATCGGGTAATTTCAAGGATTTGCCGTTTCCGGTACGGCGTTTTGTGAACTCCTGGTTCTTAGTTCGCGATTGCGGTCTATCCAGAATGACCACAGAACAAACAACCATTGTAACTCTGCTACCCAGGCTATCGCTTTGATATTTGTCGGAGGAGGCCCGAAGAGGTTGTTCAGATGAATAGCCACCAGCAGCCCAGTCATGATCCAGAAGCCTGTACCACCGATCCAGTTCTTGGATTTCGTGGTACGAAGGTAGAAGAATAACCCGGCTGCAAAGATCAATCCTTCCAGGATAATTGCCAGTGGTACATTGTTCCATATACTAAATCCAACCTTCATGCTGTTCCCAAAAGTTAACGGAATATCAGGACGATGTACCAGCAGATCCAAGATCCAATGACTCAGCACTGCCAATGCTATTATGATCGACCCATTTTTATTGCGCCTGACCACGTAATATCCCAAACCGATTAGAATTCCCCAGACACAGGCCATTAGTAGACTGTGGGAAATAGGATAGTAGCTAAAATTCAAAGGGGTCATTTTTGTATTCCCGGGATCAATTCCCACCTGTTCCCAACCCAGCAGAAGGAAGGTGGGTCATAACAAATCCAGAAACTGAGCCGCCAGAAACAGCATACCGAGGGATACTCCAGGTGCGGCTTTTTTCGCACCCAATCCCACTCCAAAGTGACCTATAAACATAATATCGATTCTTTTACAACATATTCCATCGGGCAAATGACTGCTGGAATAATGCGGATGTTTCTAAAATATTGAACCTGGCAGGTTCATGGCACCAAACTGCTCATGCATTGATCAGCCAAAAACAACGTATCCTGATAACATGATCAGCGTAGAGAAGAGGATAGTGTACAAAGATTTATAAGATGGTTTTATTGGTTTCTCAAATTGCAGAAGTGCATTGGATCCAGAAATGTCAAATACCAGGACGTTGGTTATGTTACGGCTGAAATGTGTCAGTGTCGCTATCCAGATAGAACCGCTGATCCAGTATATAAAGAACAACATCACGCCGCCCATCAACCAGTCAGCTGTCTGAAAGAATCCTGCTTTGTTGGTGAGAAAATGCCATATTGTGAATACCAGGGAAGAGATGATGATCCCGTACCAGAATCCGTACGGTAGCAGGACGAAGGAAAAATATCCCCTGAATAAGATCTCTTCCTGCAGTGCTGCAATAAATAGTACCAAAAACCCAAAAAGAGTTGCTGACCAGACAGCGGATCTAAGAGTTTTCAGAGACCGGTAATGTATATGAACGATATTCCTTGATTGAAGGATGCGAACATATACCAAAGCAGATATTAGCGAGAAAAAGAATGCGAAGATCACAAATAGTAACCGTCGACTCCCGAGTGAAAATCCCAGCACTCGAATGGATTGATGGTCCCAGTATTTTAAAACAAGGGCTATTGCAAGAATAAACAGCAGATTGAAAAGCATGGCAATGGCCAGGACCCCAGGATGGGTACGCTGTTTGATATCCTTGATGTCAACCCCTGTCAGGCGGACAGTTAGCATGGCTAAAACTGATAAAACAATGGCAAGTACTGTCACGGTTATCAGGCGTAATATTGAATCCAAAAAACTCATATACAATTAATATATAATGCATTATCTTTACTGCCGGAACATGTTAGAATCCTAAATGTTTCCTTATTTAACATCATTTTAAGTTAAAATTTCTTAACTCGGTTTAGTCCCGAAGGGTACTGCAACACTAACCCACGCTAAATAAAAAAGCTTTCCAAGCTGTTTAACCTTGAAGGTTTAGTGGACCAGGAAATGGGGTAACACTTAGCCGGGGGGCTGGCTATCTACGAATGGTTTTCTGTTCTCAAATAACCATTAATCCAAAATCTATTCGAATACAACCATTAGTTGCTATATTACAACTATTAATAGCGTTATTACAACTAATGGTTTCTGTTTTTTAATGGTTTTGGAGATCAATCCAGGTATCTTTGTAGGGTCGAATTAATAACACAAAAAAATAGAACCTATGTTAACTACTATAATTATTGGCAATAAAATTGCTAAAGCACGGAAGAAAATTAATATTTCTCAAGCCCAGCTTGCTGAGCGACTATTCATCAGTTCACAGGCAGTCGGAAAGTGGGAGCGTGGAGAATCGATGCCGGACATCATTACTTTTAACCGTCTCGCGGAAATTCTGGGTGTTGACCTCAACTTCTTTTCAGAAAGCTCCCAATTTGCGGCTACTGAAATGGCACCCGTTGAACCATTGGTTAAGCAATCGGCTGAAATGGCATCCGGAAAACAGGTAAAAGATCCCAACTGGGATATGTCTCGAGGAAACTGGTTGGATGCAGACTTTTCCGGGTTGAAGAATCTGCATGAAAAATTCAGTTCCTCTAACATTCAACGCTGCCTGTTTGTCGGTTCAGAACTGTCGGGGCTTCTTCTGAGAGCTAATCATGTTGCAGGCTGTGATTTCTCAGGTTCTGACCTCAGTGGCAGCCATATTAAGATCTCCCACCTGGCAGATAATCTGTTTAAGGACTGTTCACTAATAGAAACTGAATTTTCAGGAAGCCATATCGACGGTTGCGATTTCTCTGGTGCTGATTTATCAGGAGTTACAGTTAAATCTTGTGACTTTTCAAAAAATACGGTTGTAAATACAATATGGATTCGTACCTCTTTTATTGCCACACAGATTGCCAATGTGGTTTTCGAGGGCACATTGGAGGACTGTTCTTTTGAAAATTGCGCATTTAACAGGGTGACATTCCAGAATACAACGCTTATTAATACTTTTTTTAAATGCAGGAGTTTGAAAAAGATTAAATTCATCAACTGTCAAGCAGATCGATTGACCAACGAATTTCTGAAAAACGGGAAAGCGGATTTGACCGGGATCACATTGGTCGCACCATAAATGATATAATGTATAAAAAGATGTCCCTCCATGTAAAGTACCCGGAAGGACACCCATGGGTCCCCTTTAGGCTGGAACTTAACTGTGGATGGGCAATAGAGACCAGTTGTATTCAAATCATGCAGTTGATTTGAAATTCCTTTCCAGGTTTGTGACAAATTAAATCCGGTTAGGACCGGTTAGGACTGCTACTGCGGGGTGAATTCGGATAATTCATATATACCCAGTTGTTTTTCAAGATCTGCAACTTTTCCCACTATTGATTCAAACCCTTCATCTCCAAACAATTCGTGTTCCTTGCTTTCAAAATCCTCACCCATCTCGAAATATTCGTTTTCCGGGATAATCTTCCTAATAGCCGGGAACAAGACTGTGTCTTCCCTTGCCTCATGGGGGCGGTACATGGTGTTAAAACCGTCCAGAAGTTGAATGAGTTTCTTGCTTTCATCAGGATCTGACAGTGTATTTGACTTGGTCAGCTGGATAATCTGGCCTGTTAATTTACGGCCTGCCGAATGCTGAATGGACAAAACTTGAATCAATTCCGCTAAATAATTCTGTTTCAGGAAACGCGGGAAAAGGATATCTTCTTCAAGTTTTTCGTGATAACCTTCAATAAAATCACTAATTATTGTTGCGGAATTATGCAGTACATCTGTTGGAAATTCTTTCCCGTTGATAAGATTCAATTTACAGGTATCGTAGATAAGTAATATCCTGTTTAACACACCGTGTTCACGCATCAGATCTTCCGCAGGAGAGATCTCCTCTTCGGCTTTTTTACTGCAACCGGTAAACGAACTCATTCCTGCAATACCGGCTAAGGTACCATAAAAAAGTCCGTTCTTAAGAAACCTACGCCGATTGCTATCAGGGTCACTTTCAGGGACATTTTTATTATTCCAGTAAGTTTTCATACTTTCTGTTTTATAAGGTTAAATAATTTATCACCATGACCAGGTTTCTTCCTACCAGGGTAAGCAGTATCAATCTATTGAGAAATGTTGACTTTATGTCAGACACCGGATCACAGGAAAACTGAGATAAATTAAGGAAAATGCGGTTAGTTTCAAATTGAAACGGGATATAAGTTGGATCCCTGGAGAGAAAAATGCCTTCCCTGGAACATCTCATGAGAAAACATCCGTGGGCCCTGCTGGTTTAAACCTAGACTCGCCGTTAAGAATTGTTCCGGGGGAACAATTTAGGCGAGGGCTTGATTGCAGGGCTGGCTCGAGAACATGCGAGAACACGAATCCGCTTTCATTAGCTGTTTCACTTGCGGATTTTGTCGATATTTTCCCTAATGAATAAGCCGGGAATTGAAAAAGAATATAGATAAAAACTATTTTTAATAACAGAACAATCTAAAAGCAGAAGACTCTACTAGGAGCGACATTTCGAAAAGCAGGATTAGAATGAAGAATTATAAGATAATTCCGCAAGAGAAAGATAATTATTGTGTTTGTTCTGTCTTACAGGCTATTTTTGATTTCCATGGGATAAGCATAAGTCAAGAAGCTATCTCCGGGAAATTGACATCTTGCGAAAAGGACTTTAAAGTGAATGATGATCAAATACGGAATTTATTAAATGACATGGGTTTTGATTTTACATTCTATTGGAAAACCGAGACTCCGCTCAATGAGCCTTGCATGTTTTTAGATGATATGTTATTAGATCCTGGATTAGTTGGAATTAACCACCACATATATTTGCTTTATGATTTTAATTATCCGCACATATCAATATTCATCTTAAATAAATAAAACATGGCGCAGCAATATTTAGACCATTCAAAAGCGATTTTAACCTCTCATCGTTCGAATTTTAAAGGAGGAAGCAAAGGTTCAGGGATAATCTCTCTATTTGGGTATCAAAACGAATATGATCTTAGAGAAGGGTATCCGTTATTAACTACGAAAAAGATGGCTACCAGATCCATGTTTCATGAAACAATATGGTTTTTAAGAGGGGATACAAATATCAAATATCTTGAAGACAATAACAGCCCTATCTGGAGACCAGATGCTTTTCAGGACAATCTGCCCGGGATGCAGAAAGAAGGCATTTTTCCCAAAGAAATTGTAAAGTATTCTCCTGATTGGGATAAAGCAATGAAAGAATATGGTCAAAGAATAAAAGAAGATCCGGAATTTGCAGAAAGATGGGGTGATGCAGGACCAATTTATGGAAAACAATGGAGAAGATGGGAATATTTTGATCATGACAAAGGGGAGTTTGTTGAAATAGATCAACTGGAAAAATTGATATATGGTCTGAGAAAGAAACCAACCGGGAAAAAACACATTGTTGATTCCTGGAACCCCGGAGACACACCACATATGTCTTTACCTCCATGCCATGTGCTTTACCAGGCAACTGCCAACGAAGAAGGCGAATTAGAATTACAGCTATACCAGAGAAGTTGTGATCAATTTTTAGGCGTCCCTTTTAATATAGCAAGTTATGCCGCTCTTACCCAGATTATTGCTCAGGCAGCAGATATGGTTCCAAAAACATTTATTCATACTTTTGGAGATTCACATTTCTACAGTAGTATCGGCAAGAGAACTCAATGGCACAGAGAGCATTTCAGAGAATTACAAAACAGAATAAGGAATGTTTCTGCCAAAGAAGAATATTTAGAAGTTGTCGATTGGATTAATAAAAATGCTCCCGCTAACGGCAATGAAGAAAAATACGATCACGTAACAGCCATTCTTGAACAAATGTCAAGAGAGCCCAGGCCCTTACCTAAATTACAAATTGCCAATAAACCTTTTGATCAACTTACTATAGATGATTTCGTGGTAAAGGAATATGATCCCCATCCGCCAATCAGAAGAAACATGGCTGTTTGAACATTGTGCCGGAATGAAGTGCTAAACGACTCCGGAAATTGCAATATGAACGCTGAGTTCATATTAACCCCATTCTTATGCGGTTTATGTATCCTCATAAGCCAATTTTTTAAAGATTTTTAAGTTGACTTTCGCTTTCTGACGTGTTAATTTTGTAATGTTTATAGTTAAGCGTCATGAAAGTCCATATGGTTTGTGAAACGCCATTCGGAATGAAAGGGAATGGCGTATATACTGCATATATCGACTCCCTGGAATTACTCAGGGAGAAGGGAGATGTGGAGATCGTTGTCAACAATGAAGGAGAGGGGGAGGTATTTCATAGCCACACTTACGGTCCTTACTATTTCTGGAAAGGAAGGAAATACAAGGGAAAGAGGGTATTTACTGCACATGTGATCCCCGATTCCGGGAAAGGTTCTTTATTGTTCTGGAGGATCGGTATGCCATTTTACCGCTGGTACCTTCGTAAAGTCTATAATTATGCGGATATCTGCATTGCCATATCACCTATGGTTGAACAGGCCATTCATGATCTGGGATCAAAAACCAGAATCGTCAGCCTATCCAATCCGATCCTGCTGGATCACTGGAAATTCACTCCTGAAAAACGCCGGATGGGCAGGGAGAGGTTTGGTTTCAGGGAAGATGATTTTGTGGTTCTTGGAGTGGGCCAGCTTGTGGAACGAAAAGGAGTAGAGGATTTCCTGGACGTGGCAAAGGCAATCCCCGAGGTGAATTTCATCTGGGCCGGCGGAAGGCCTTTCGGTCCTCTCTCTGACGGACTCGTCAGGATCAGGAACCATATGGCAAAGGCAACATCAAATATCTTCTTTACCGGAATGTTAGGACTGGAAGTGATGCCCCTTCTCTATGCAGCAGCCGATATGATGATCTTTACATCCTACCAGGAGAATTGCCCCATGGCCCCGCTGGAGGCAGCAGCATGCGGACTGCCCGTCATCTTCAGGGATTTGAAGGAATATGCCTTGCTCTACAACCATCCTTACATCAAAGCCGCTTCCACGGAAGAATTTATCGGGCTGACACGGAAAATGGCCAATGACCCGGATTTCCTTCAGTCAGGGAAAGAAATGTCGGCCCGCCTGGTCACACAATTCGAAAAGGACCACATCCGGGAGGAGCTGATTGGGATCTATCATTCCCTGGTGTTGAACTGAGGATAATCTTTCAAAATGATGGGCACAGTTTTAATGAAGATTTTTTCATTATGCTAATCTAATGGTGGCTTAACCTGATGCTACTTTTTTGGTGGATATTCACCCAAATCCTGGCACCAAAACTGGCACCAATCTTCAGGATATCAGGCATCGCATTTAAGGTCAAAACCCGAGTAAACATTAAATTATAACTGTTTTAATGTTTATTGCCACTAAATTTGTAATTTTGAGAGAAGAATATGCAGACATATAATAATTATTAAGCCATGCCAGAATTACTTTATTCAATAAATCCAAATAGAAATGAGCCATGGAATAACCTGCCGCCCTTGCCAATTAGAGAGGAACTCCATGATACTATAGAAATATTACGAAAGCTAGGAGATGCAAAGTCTGCATTAGGAAAGTTATATGGACGTAGTGCTGTGATTCCTAATCAAGGCCTATTAATTAATACAATTAGCCTGCAAGAAGCTAAAATTTCAAGTGAAATAGAAAATATATTTACAACAGATGATGAGTTGTATAGAGCGTTTAGTGATAAACATACTGAATCCTACGGAACCTCTAGAGAGGTATTGAGCTATAGAGAAGCTCTCTGGTCAGGTTACAACCACTTGAAAAATGCAAAAGAGTTTGATCAGCAATACTTCATTAGAGTATTTCAAGAAATAAAGCAAACAACAGATACGATTCGGCCAAGTTATGTTCAATTAACTATTAAGCAAGGCGGCACAGGTCCAAATGCGGGTCAAGTAATTTACACTCCACCAAGAAACCAGGTAGTGATTCAGGACCGGCTGGAGAATTTGTTAAACTTCGTGAATGATGATGAGCGGTACAAAATAGATTACTTACTAAAAATGGCTATTGCCCATTTTCAATTTGAGGCTATCCACCCATTTAGAGATGGGAACGGCAGGACAGGAAGAATATTTAATATTAATTATTTGACAAACAAAGGTCTTTTAGATACTCCGATATTATTTCTTAGCAGATATATTCTTGATCATAAAATTGATTACTATTCCGGGTTAATGGGTGTTTCACAAAGAGGAGACTGGAAGAATTGGTTATTATTTATGTTGAGAGCTATTGAGAACACCTCAAATCAGACCTTTAACAAGATTAATGATATTGTTTCTGCAAAAGACTCTATTTTGGAACATATAAAGAAAGAAGATCCAAAATTACGAAACCCTGAAGATTTAACAGAGGTTTTATTTACTCAACCTTTAACCAAAGTAAAACACCTTACTGACAATAAAATATATGCAGAAAATACAGCTAGAGACTATCTAAATAAATTGTGTGATCTGCAAGTGCTTGAAAAGAAAGAAATGGGAGGGCATCATTATTACTTAAACCTTGAATTGTATCGTATACTCTCGGAATAGAAACTATATTGACCCCAATTAAATGTTAGCACTTTTTAAGCTTAAATTTACATTATGGTAAAGCGAAAGAGTGCAAAGATTAAGACCCAGCTATCCTGTGGAAGATGTACCAGGCCGAAGGCTTACAAATATTCCACTGGTTTACATGGGTTTATTGAGATACTGGCGAAAAAACTGGCCCCTTAATAACTATATTATTCTGTTTTAATAGAATCTACTGGATTTGCATCACTGGCTTTATTCGTTTGAAGAAAAACAACTAAAGAAGACATTGAGGTTAATATGATAAAGGAAATAATGAAGGGAAAAGCATTTATGGGAATCTTCAGCGCATAATTTTCAAACCACTTTTTAATTAAGAAATGAGAGATGGGACTTGCAATAAGGGCAGCAAGCGCTAATTGGGAAAAATGTTTCTTCATATACATCAGTATAATTTGTGTTTTATTTGCTCCCAAGGCTTTTCTAATCCCAATTTCTCTTTTTTGCATATTAGTGATAGTCACTATCAGTACATTTACTCCCATTACGGCAAGAATTACTGATACAATTGTGAAGAAAATACCCAGGCGCAATATTTTGACTTCATTGCTATATAG
>Ga0055451_10000681_pt1 | contig 13707 bp, 12 predicted proteins | sample China_Galinas_PW_3_FD_57745 | JGI IMG/M metagenome (GOLD analysis project Ga0055451, IMG submission 57745) | Wetland microbial communities from San Francisco Bay, California, USA, that impact long-term carbon sequestration - China_Galinas_PWB_D2 | ecosystem: Environmental > Aquatic > Marine >... | reverse complement strand
ATAATGTTCGCTCGGCCTGGGGTGAACGGGCGCGGATCTTTTCATACTGATCCATCTGTTGGTCAATGACTTGTGAGCGGTCTTCGAGCCCCTTTATACTCCTGTCGACATCGCTGAGGGTCTGGGTCAACTTACGCCAGTAAGGCATCATGTTTTTCAGTAGCAGGTGGCGCTTGGCGCTGGCCTTGCGGTATTCATTCAGGGCCGAGACCTGCGATTTTTTGATCGTGGAATGTATTTCTCCCAGTATCTTGCCGACCATACCACTGTCATCGTTACGTAATTTGGCCACCGTTTCAACGGCCTTGGTCCAACCGGGGGCCTCGGGCGGAATTTCCGTCGATTGCTGATAGTCTTCGTCGATGCGGGTGATTTGTTCGCTCAGTTGCCGCTGCAGGTTCGGATAGCCACTCAGGTCGCGTGAGACCACGGCATTGACACGATGAAACTCTCTTTCCAGCAGTTGTTCAGTGCTTTCCTGGCCATTGGCGAGCAGAACCTCACGGTTGCGCTGATTGAGTTTTTCCTCTACCTGTCGTACCGCGCGAGCGGCGAGTCGAAAGCCATTGCGTACGATCAGACAAAGCGAACGGATTGATCTGTGCGCCGGCATCCTGGCCAGATAGAGCAGGGCCACAAACAGAGTAAACCAGATGACTATGGAGACGACCATGCGGTCTGACCAGAGTAATAAGAGATCCATTGAAGACATAAGGTTTTCCCCCGAGGTAACTAAAAAAGTGAAAAAACAACCGTTGATGTGTCCTTATCGGGCGGTTGCGAATGATCGTGAGCCCTAAATGTGAGCTGGGTCGCATATCAGTATAATTGTCTTTATTTATTAGGAGCTTGCCGGCAAGCAGGGTAAAAACCAATATGAATCAATGGCCTAGTTATTTACGCCGGATATCAGACGTCCCCGAAATGAGTTTATAAAAGTCTATTTAATTCAAGCGCTTGTTATGTCAACCGATAAGAATTATTAAGTAACGGGTAATGAATTTATGAAGCAGCGGTACAGCTACAGACATTTGAAAAGTATTGATGGCAGCCATCCATTACGTGAAGCCGTTGTCAATGGTTATATCGATTATGCTGCCCGCCGTCGCGATGACGGCAGCGTCTTCTATTTTAATTTTCCCCTGGCAAAGGAAATGGGCCTGTTACCCGCAAGACATCCGGACCGCTTGAATGCCGGTTTGCAGCGTGCCTTGCTTGATGTCTTCAGTATCCAGATCATCAATGAATATGACCTCCAGCACGGGCTGGATATTCCTGCCAGGGATCGTTTGCCGGGGCGCTATATGGCGACCCGCTATCTGCAGTTACAGCACCCGGGAAAACGTGGCGCAACGTCCGGGGACGGCCGGGCGATCTGGAACGGTTATTTCAGAGGACGAGGAGGGCTGTGGGATATATCAAGTTGTGGTACCGGGACTACCGCCCTGAGCCCGGGTGTGACCTATGAAGGGCGCTTTATCCAGACCGGCGATGAAAATGTGTCGTATGGAAACGGCCGGGCCTGCCTGTGGGATGGTGTCTGCGCGGCCATGATGAGCGAGATCTATTATCATACGGGTATTGCCACCGAGCGTACATTACTGATCATTGCCTACCCGGATGGTACCGCAATCAATGTCAGGGCTACGCCTAACCTGTTACGCCCTGCGCATTTTTTCAGATATATCAAACAGAATGATCTGCCGGCACTTGAAAGTTTGCTGGACTATTATATCGACCGGCAGGTGCAGAACGGACAATGGCCCAGGCTGAAGAATCGCACGGCACGCTATCGCTATTTCCTGGAGACCTTTACCCGGGATTTTGCCCGCATGGCGGCCAGATTTGAGAGTGAATATATCTTCTGCTGGCTGGATTGGGATGGTGATAATATCCTGATGAACGGAGGGATCATCGACTACGGTTCGTTGCGGCAGTTTGGTTTGTTTCATCATGAGTATCGCTATGATGACGTCGAACGCATGTCGACTACCATTACCGAGCAGAAAAACAAGGCCCGTTATATCGTCCAGACCTTTGTCCAGATTGTCGATGCCCTGCTTAAAGGGCGGAAGAAAAATATCCGGCACTATGCAGGTCATAAGACACTGCGTGATTTTGACAAGCTGTTCGCCCGGGCCCGGAATGAGGCCTTTCTTTACCGTATGGGCGTGGAGCCGGCGCTGTTCGAGTCTCTGTTCGATTCATCTGCCGTTAGCCGGTCGTTAAAACGGCTGCGTCGTTCCTATAATTATTTTGAACGGGCTAAGTCGAGTAGGGGTATCTATCCTGTCAGTGATGGCATCAGTTGTGATGCCATCTATTGCATGCGTGACTGTATGCGGGAGATGCCGCGCCTGCTGCTGGATGATGATACCCCCATCAGCGCGACTTCATTTATTGAAATGATACGTTCACGCTATGCCAGTGACGAAGATGTCATCATTACACCTAATCGAAGACAACGCGTCAAAGATTTTCAGCTAGATTATCAACGCCTTGTTACCGATATTTCGACAACTACTGGCAAGTCCAGGGAACAGTTACTGGTGTCAATGAAGCGCCGCTCAGCGCTGATAAACCGCTATGACAGGATCACCGGCGATGCCATTATTCATGTCGCCGAACAATTAATCGAAGCCAGCCATACCTTGAAAAAACATCAGGTTTTGCAAATGTTTAACGACTTTGTCGACGCCCAGGTGCTGTCACCCGAATATCATGCCAGCTCACGGAGGCAATTGACTCACGGAGCGTCGGAAAGATTACGCGTGAATCCGCGCAGCAATACCGCAACGCTTTATCAGCAAATGATGAATATTGTAGCTGATCACCGCGAAGGCATATAAAAATTGCACAGACTGCGTTGTAGAAGCTGGACCCGAGCCATTTTGCGCCGTATTATCAGGCTTGGGTGTTACCCGGTAACCAGCTAAGGAGTAAATAATGTCAGACAATAATGAAATCCTGGTTGTTGCGTCCAAGTTAAAAAACTATATACGCAGCAAATCAGACATGAATACCTCGGCTTCGGTAATGGAAGTGGTTTCGGATCGTATTCGTGAAATGTGTGATCAGGCGATAGAAAATGCACGTAACGACAAGCGCAAAACTGTAAAGGATCGTGATTTCTAAATTTCATTGCAGGCCGACGATGGGTGGTTTATTTATACACGTATCGATTGGCAGCCGGTCACCCTGGCCCGGATACGGTAGTAATACCGTGTCGAGCCAGGGTGCTTTGGTAACGTTATTATGGCCGGCGCAAGGGGTTTAACTGATTTCCCCGGGACAAAAATACTATTTTTGTTATGGTTAAATCAAAAGTCACGGGGTATACTGAAGTAGCTGTAGGCAATAGCAACCGGTTGGGAGTTATAACATATGGCTGCATATTGCTGACAGTCTTTGTTCAAATGGCTTTGGGGTAAACATATGAATAAGGGTACTGTGAAGTGGTTTAATAACACCAAGGGTTTCGGTTTTATTGCACCGCAAGATGGTGGCGAAGATGTGTTTGTACACTATTCTTCAATCAAGAGTGATGGTGGATTCAGAACGTTGAAAGAGGGCCAGGAGGTTTCCTATGAATATGAAAAGGGACCCAAGGGCTTGCAGGCTACCGAGGTGAACTCGGTCTAGAGTAGCGTTCAATGCCGGGGTGTGATTATCCACCCGGGTATGCAGGATAGCCTCATGTGTATTTGTACCGTGATCAGTACCGGTATTAGTATTTTTTTGTTTCCACTACCGCTTCCGAATCGTTCCCGCGCTATTCCCCCTGTATTTGCTGCTAATGGGGTGTGTCCTTCCTCTCCTATTGATTTAATTAGAAATCCAGACGCTGTTGGTTTAATATACGGCCAGCAAATACGTATAATTCCTCAATATCTGCACGGATAGTCTTATTGGGGCCGATGATGTCAACCTTGAAAGCACATAATGGATAAACAAAATAAGTATACGCGTGAAGAACTACTTGAATGTGGAAAGGGGTTGATGTTTGGTTCAGGTAATGCCCAATTACCGCTTCCCCCAATGCTGATGATCGACCGTATCGTCAATATTTCCGATCAGGGTGGAGGATATGGCAAGGGTGAGATTATTGCTGAACTTGATATTAGCCCGGATTTATGGTTTTTTGACTGCCATTTTCAGGGGGATCCTGTCATGCCCGGTTGCCTGGGCCTTGATGCCATGTGGCAGTTGGTGGGGTTCTTTCTGGGCTGGATGGGTGGTCCCGGCCATGGCCGGGCATTGGGCGCCGGTGAGGTCAAGTTTACCGGCCAGGTAACACCTGACAAGAAATTGGTTACATATCACATTGATTTAAAAAGGGTAATAATGCGGAAATTGGTCATGGGGATTGCCGATGCCGAGATGCTGGTGGATGGCAGGAGTATCTATGCCGCCAAAGACCTGAGGGTTGGCCTGTTTACATCTACTGAGAGTTTCTAAAGTGCGACGTGTTGTAATTACCGGTCTGGGTATCGTATCGAGTATAGGCAATAACAAGGAAGAGGTTGCAGAGTCGCTGGTAGCGGGTCGATCCGGTATCGAATATTGTGAAAAGTATGCGGAATTAGGATTTCGCTCCCATGTGCATGGGGCGATACATATTGATACCGCCGAGCTGATTGACAGGAAACTGTTGCGCTTTATGGGTGATGCGGCGGCCTATAACTATATCGCCATGCGGCAGGCGATAGCGGATTCCGGGCTGAAAGACGAGCAGGTTTCCAATCCACGCAGCGGCCTGATTGTGGGTTCGGGCGGGGCCTCGAACCTGAATTTCCTGCAGGCGGTCGAGACGCTGCGTACACGGGGCGCCAAACGGGTCGGCCCCTATATGGTGCCCAGGACCATGGGCAGCACCACCTCGGCAAATCTGGCTACAGACTTCAAGATCAAGGGTGTCAATTATTCGATCAGTTCGGCGTGTTCAACCAGCGCCCATTGTATTGGCAATGGTGTCGAACAGATACAGATGGGCAAGCAGGATATTGTCTTTGCCGGGGGTGGTGAAGAGGTCGACTGGACCATGACCATGCTCTTCGATGGTATGGGCGCCCTGTCATCCAAATACAATGACAACCCGACGCAGGCTTCGCGCACCTATGATGCCAACCGGGATGGTTTTGTGATTTCTGGCGGCGGTGGTCTGGTGGTGCTTGAGGAACTCGAACATGCGCTGGCTCGTGGCGCCAAGATCTATGCCGAAGTAGTCGGATACGGGGCAACCTCGGACGGCTATGATATGGTCCAGCCGTCCGGAGAGGGTGCGGTACGCTGCATGCAGCAGGCCCTGGCGATGGTCGACGGTCCTGTCGATTATATCAATACCCATGGCACCAGCACCCCGGTCGGAGACACCCGGGAACTGGAAGCCATACGCGAGACTTTTGGTGCCGAGGTGCCGGCCTTCTCGGCCACCAAGTCACTGACCGGTCACGCCCTTGGTGCGGCCGGGGTCAATGAGACCATCTATTCGCTGTTGATGATGGAGCGTAATTTTATTTCCGCTTCCGCCAATGTTGTTGACCTGGATCCGGCTGCCGAGGGCATGCCGCTGGTGACCGAGTGTCAACAGGGTGTCACGCTGAATCGTGTCATGTCCAACAGCTTTGGTTTTGGGGGCACCAATGCGACGCTGGTCTTCCAGCGTTATATCGGCTGATAGTGTGATCAGGGCGAGGAGGGGGATTTATTTCGCCGGGCCATCCACAGCAATTTGATCAGCACGAGAACAACGGGTGTGGCATGCATCACCAGGTCCAGTATATCGATAGGTTGAGACAACTGTCCGGTTGTCAGCATTTTCAGTTTTTCCCACAGGTGCGGCTCCGGCACGAAGGGTGCCAGCGCCAGTGGGACTGTGATTATTACCAGCGTCAATAAAGAGATCCGGTCCAGCCACCTCATGTCGTCACTCCCGTTGTATAAATGTCCGAATCACAATATTAACAGCTATGAGCCTTGATTATACTATCCGTATCAGTCAGCGGGCTCGTCGTCTGCAGATCAGGATCGGTCCGGTGGGAGATATTGTTGTAGTCGTGCCACAGGGCATGAATGTCAGTCGAATCGAACCTTTTGTTACAGAAAATCTGGACTGGATCCGCAAAACCCGCTCTCGCTTGCCACCGGCGCAACAGGATGTACGGTCGGGCAAGCCGGGATTGCCAGAGACGATCAGTCTTAATGCCTGTGACAGTAGCTGGCAGGTCAGTTATCAACTCGGGACGGGACAGCGTTCATCGCTGGCGGAAAACGAATCCTCGTTACGGGTTCGCGCTGCAGATCGGCAACTTGCAGGACAGACTTTGCAGCGCTGGTTGACACGCAAGGCCCGATGTTACCTGCAACCCTGGTTGCGACAACTGAGTGGTGAGACGGGACTGGATTTTCTGCGTTTGAGCATCAGGTCGCAGAAGACCCGCTGGGGCAGTTGTTCTTCCACTGGCACAATAAGCCTGAACCGGGCTTTAATGTTTCTCGAGGAGGACGTGGTTCGTTATCTGATGCTGCATGAGTTATGTCATACACGTTACATGAATCACTCCCGTCGTTACTGGTCGCTGGTGCAAAGTTTCGAACCGGCTTACAAGGATTATGAAAAACGGCTGCGTCTGGCGGCATTCAAAATACCCGGGTGGGCCCAGGCAGACACAACAGGATAATTATCACGCTTTGCGACGACTGGACCTGAAATAGTCGCTGTTGGCGTAATAGTCCGGATGCCGGTTGTTGCTGTCCCATCCGGGCATGCCCAGCACCGGAAAAGGATAAAAACATCTCGTACTTATATTGTTTGATCCGGATTCAATAACTTGGCTGATGTGGCAGTCGAGCCAGTGCCATTGTTGCCGTTGTCCAAGCTGATGAAACGAGGCGTCGGTCTCGATCAGGATTGCGTTACCTGTCAGACCCGGATACGGACGCAAGGCCTTTTCATACAGGGCATGGCCGAAAACGATGCAGTGTAAGCTGGAGTCCAGTATTTCCCGGTGTTGCCAGAAAAGTTCCTGCCATTGCATGTTGCGGATCAGTTGCAGCAACAACGGGTTTGACGAGACGATGATGACGCCGCATTCGTCGAACAGGGTGATGGCGTTTTCCAGCGGACTTCTGTTATGAAGAACGGGATTTGCCGTTAAACGCCCGCGCGCGGCATGATAGTGCAGGGCGTTCAACAGGCTCTTGCTTTGCGGAAACTGGCACCAGATCAGCAACTGGAAGAAGTCGTGCCAGTTCTGTCTGCGTGTCTGTATTTCTCCGCGCAGATAGATACGCGGCTCATAGCCGTTTTCGAAGCCCTGCGCCCGTTTATCCTGGTCGACAAAATGTATCGGTGGTCCATGCCGCGAATGCAGTCCGCCGGTCGTGTGATCCAGTAATCGCTGGTAGTCGTCGAGTCCGGGCCACGCATCGGGATGCTTGACGGCCAGTTCCTCGACAAGCCCGCGCACTGGTTCGAATAGCGGGCTTTGTGCGATAAAGTTGCGATGCCAGGCGAACTGTGATGTTCGTACGGGATGGCTTCCCGCACTCATCAGGCGAGATGCGGGGTATCAAGCGGTCTTACGGTGCTCGCCTGTGGTCCCTCATCGCCGGCTTCCTGATCAAAACGTACCCCACTGCCGATATCGAGTTGTTCAAAATCGTTATCCAGGACACTGTTACGATGAAAATAGATCAGCCGGCCATCGGTTGTTTCAATACGGCCGTAATCTTTTTCGGGATGCAGTTCGATGACGCGACCCACCAGCGGCGGGGTATGGTATTTTACATGCTGCTGGCGCTTTTGATTATAGTTTTCGAGCTGTCGGCGGGCGGCATTAAAGGCATCGCGGATGGCGACATAGGGGTCCTCGTGTGCGTGATGCCGGCCGGGATCCCTGCTGATAACGATTTCCCTGTCGGGTACGGTGATATCGATGCGCACATGGAAAAGATTACCCTGGTGATGATGTTGATGCTGGGCTTCAAAAACAACCCTGCAACTGATGATCTGGTTACAGAAATGATCAAGTTTTTGTGCTTTTTTAGTGATCCTTGCCGTCACGGCTTCGGAAGGTTCCATATTGCGAAAGGTAATCTGCAAGGGTAGCTTCATAGCGTCAGGGCCTCCTTAGATATGGTTTAGACGTTACAAAACGGAAAAACCGTTGGCACGATCCGGAATATCTCTGCGGATTATTATGGCCTAATCGGTGACAAAAGCCTATATTTATGACATTGTCTAATAGGGTACAGGCTCTATTCGGCTTGTATTGATCGATTATCCTGTGGATGTAACCAGCGTGCATCATTGAGTCGGTAATTATCACTATGAATCGATTTCCTCATCTGCTTCATATACTTATTATGTGTTGGCCGTTATTGGCCTGGGGCGGTAACGGAGAAAAGCTGGTGTGGCTGGAGATCGATGGCGCCATCGGGCCGGCGACCAGTGATTATATCGAGCGCGGCCTGGATAAGGCCCGGGAACGACGGGCATCGCTGGTGTTGTTACGTATAGACACCCCGGGGGGCCTCGACTCATCAATGCGTGACATCATCCAGCGTATTATCGCCTCACCGGTTCCCGTGGTCGGTTATGTCTCCCCGAGTGGCGCCCGTGCCGCCAGTGCCGGCGCCTATATCATGGCGGCCTGCCATATCGCGGTGATGGCGCCGGCGACCAGTATCGGGGCGGCGACCCCGGTGCAGATAGCCGGCTTTCCCGGCGGGCGCCAGTCACCACAGGAACCGGAGCAGTCGGAAAACGGTGACAAGTCACCGGCGTCCGGCGATGCCATGAGTAAAAAGATTATCAATGATGCTGCGGCCTATATGCAGGGCCTGGCGCAGTTGCGTGCCCGTAATGGCGAGTGGCTGGAGCAGGCGGTACGCCAGGGCGTCAGTCTGCCGGCCGCTGAGGCGCTGAAGCAGGGTGTGATCGATCTGGTGGCTACGGATCTCAACTCATTGCTGAAGCTGATAGATGGTCGCAGCGTGAATGTTTTGGGACGGGATATTGTCCTGAATACCAGCAATCTGGCAATACAGCGACTGGAACCGGATTGGCGCTCGAAATTGTTGACGATCATCACCGACCCCAATGTGGCCTACATCCTGATGCTGCTGGGTATTTACGGTTTGATCTATGAATTTGCCAACCCGGGCATGATACTGCCGGGCGTGGCCGGCGTTATCTGCCTGTTACTGGCGTTGTTCGCGTTCCAGGTGTTACCGATCAATTATGCCGGTCTGGCTCTGATGCTTCTGGGTATCGCCTTCATGGTGGCCGAGGTATTCGTCACCAGCTTTGGCGCCCTGGGTATCGGTGGTGTAATCGCCTTTGTCGTCGGTTCGATCATGTTACTGGATACCGATATTCCCGGTTACGGTATATCGATTCCGCTGATCGGTTTTTTTGCGTTATCGAGCGCAGGGCTGTTCATGTTTGTTATCGGCATGGCGATCAAGGCACGGCAAAGGCCGGTCGTCAGCGGTTTCGAAGAATTGCTGGGTAGTGTGGGCGAGGTCATAGATGATTTCGATGTCAGCGGGTATATCCGCCTTCATAGCGAATCATGGGCGGCACAGTCAACAGTTCCTGTCAAGCGTGGACAGAAGGTCCGTGTCACAGCTGTGGACGGTCTGCGTTTGAAAGTTGAACCGATGCAGTCAGTTCCGGGTCAACAGGCAGCTGAAATAAATATAGCAGAGGAGAAATAACATGGTGACGGTATCCGCAGTCTATATTGCCATGGGTTTGGTTATTGCCCTGTTGTTCTATACATTCCGGGTGTTACGAGAATACGAGCGGGGTGTGGTGTTTCTGCTGGGCCGTTTCTGGAAAGTTAAAGGCCCCGGTCTGATCATTGTAATCCCCGGGATTCAGAAAATGGTGCGTGTCGATCTGCGCACCATTGTTATGGATGTGCCCAGCCAGGATGTGATCTCGCGTGACAATGTGTCGGTCAAGGTCAATGCAGTCATTTACTTCCGGGTTATCGATCCTGAAAAGGCGATTATCCAGGTCGAGAATTTTGAGATGGCCACCAGCCAGCTGGCGCAGACAACACTGAGATCGGTTCTGGGGCAACACGAGCTAGATGAGATGCTCGCCAGTCGTGACAAGCTGAATATGGATATCCAGGAGATACTGGATGAACAGACGGATGCCTGGGGCATCAAGGTGGCCAATGTCGAAATAAAGCATGTCGATCTGGATGAAAGCATGATACGGGCGATCGCCAAACAGGCGGAGGCCGAGCGGGAACGGCGGGCCAAGGTCATTCATGCGGACGGGGAATCACAGGCGGCCGGCAAGTTACTCGAGGCCGCAAAAACACTGTCGCAACAGCCCGAGGCGATTCAATTACGTTATCTGCAGACGCTGATTGATATCGCCGGGGAAAGAAGTTCGACCATCGTCTTTCCGTTACCGATGGATCAGATAGGGTCACTGCCGACGGTATTTAAAAAGACCGAATAATTTTCAGCAGTGCAGACGTCATGGTTGCGCTTGTCGGATGTTTATGCGCGGACTAGGCTCCGTGATTTTCCAGTTTTTCCCAGCGCTGGTAGGCTGCATCCAGATCCAGCTGCACGGCCTGGGCACGATTCTTCAGTGCGGCGATGCTGTCGGCGGATTCCCTGTACAGCTCCGGATTGCTTAACTGTTTATTCAGAAGCTCCAGTTCGGTTTCGAACTGTTCTATTTTCAAAGGCAGACTGTCCAGTTCGCGTTGATCCTTGTATCCCAGTTTTTTACTCCTGACCACTTGCTGCTTGCTTGCGGTCTGCGCGACGTTTTGCCGTGCTGCCGGCAGTGTCCGCGGTGTCGATCGGGTGCGTTGAGACATGCACTCGTCATAGTTACCGACGTATTCATCCACGATGCCATTGTCCTCGATGATCAGGGTACTGGTGACGACATTATTCAGAAAGGCGCGATCGTGACTGACAATAATCAGCGTGCCCTGGAAGTTGAGTAACAACTCTTCCAGTAACTCCAGTGTCTCGACATCCAGGTCGTTGGTCGGTTCATCCATGACCAGAATGTTGGCGGGTCGGGTAAACAGCTTGGCCAGCAACAGCCGGTTACGTTCACCTCCGGACAGCGCCTTGACCGGCATCTGCGCCCGGTCAGGGGTGAACATGAAGTCCTGCAGGTAACCTATGACATGTTTGGACTGATCACCGATGGTGATACGGGTGCTACCCTCGGCCACATTGTCGATGACGCTCGCTTCCTCGTTTAGCTGGCTGCGTAACTGGTCGAAATAGGCAATATCGAGCTGGGTGCCGAGTTTGACGCTACCGCTGTCCGGATGAAGTTCCCCAAGCAGTAATTTGATCAACGTGGTTTTACCGCAGCCATTGGGTCCAATGATGGCGATCCTGTCGCCGCGCATGATCGTCGTCGAGAAACCGGAGATGATGGTACGCCCGTCATAACTGAAACGGATATCATCGACTTCAGCGACCAGTTTGCCTGAACGCTCAGCATCCTGGAGCTGAATGCGGGCCTTGCCCAACCGGTCGCGCCGGGCGCGGCGCTGTTCACGGAGTTTTTTCAGATCCCGCACCCGACCTTCATTACGGGTTCGGCGGGCCTTGATACCCTGGCGAATCCAGACCTCTTCCTGGGCCAGTTTTTTATCAAATTCCCTGTTCTGTTTAATTTCGGCATCCAGTGCCTGGGCCCGTCGAAGCAGATAGGTCCGGAAGTCGCACTCCCAGCTGCTCAACTGGCCGCGGTCCAGTTCGATGATGCGCGTGGCCAGGCGCTGGACAAAGGCGCGGTCATGGCTGATAAAGAGTAATGTCCCCGGGTAGCCAAGCAGGAATTCTTCCATCCATTCGATATTGCTGATATCGAGATGGTTAGTCGGTTCGTCCAGCAATAATAAATCCGGTTCACTGATCAACTCGCGGGCCAGCCATACACGCCGGCGCAGGCCACCCGATAACTGGTCCATCGTTGCCTGGCCATCGAGCTTCATGCGCGTCAGCAGGGTCATGACCCGTTGGTCCAGTTGCCAGGCGCCGAGTTCATCCAGTTCATGCTGAATCCTGCCCAACTTGTCCAGTAACCTGTCATCGTGATGTTCGGCCAGGGTATGGGAGATATGCTGGAATTCACTGAGCTTGCGGCCGATCTCACCCAAACCCTCGGCAATGGTATCAAAGACGCTGGCGGTGGCGGTGCTCGGCACCTCCTGGCTGAGGTAGGCCCAGCGCAGGTTTTGAATGCGGCTCAGTTCGCCGGAATCGAGCTGGATACGGTCGGCAATCACCTTCAACAACGAAGACTTGCCGGTGCCATTACGACCCAGCAGGGCGATACGTTCACCCGTCTCAATCGTCAGGCTGGCATGATCAAGCAGTACGGGGCCACCAAAACTGAGTGTTGCCTCGCGCAGCGTCAGTAAGGCCATGGTTAACCCGTCTCAGGCGGCAGTCTCGCTGCGTGATGCCCGTTTGCGATCGGTTTCCTTCAGCAATTTTTTACGCAAACGGATAAAGTGAGGCGTGACCTCGACCAGCTCATCATCATCGATAAACTCCAGCGCCTGCTCCAGTGACAGGATGATCGGTGGTGTCAGGACGATGTTTTCGTCGTTACCGGCAGCACGGATATTAGTCAGCTGCTTGCCCTTCAATGGATTGACGACCAGGTCGTTGTCACGGGCATGTATTCCGATAATCATGCCTTCATAGGTTTCCTCGCCGTGACCGACGAATAAACGGCCCCGTTCCTGCAGGTTGAACAGGGCAAAACCAAGGATCTTGCCCATGCCATTGGAGATCAGTACGCCGTTCACACGCTGGCCAAAATCACCTTTCTTGATCGGACCGTAGCTGTCGAAGACACTGTAGATCAGGCCGGAGCCCTGGGTGGCGGTGAGGAATTCGGTGCGAAAGCCTATCAGGCCGCGAGCCGGTATAATGTAATCAAGGCGGACACGGCCATTGCCATCGGGCACCATATTTTTCAGTTCACCACCGCGTTCTCCCAGTTTTTCCATGACGCTGCCCTGGTGAACATCTTCAATATCGATGGTGACCTGTTCATAGGGTTCCTGCTTCTCGCCATCGACCTCGCGAATGATGACCTCCGGACGTGACACACCCATCTCGAAACCCTCGCGGCGCATGTTTTCGATCAGTATCGACAGGTGCAGTTCTCCACGGCCGGACACCTTGAACTTGTCCGGGTCGCTGCCCTGCTCAACCCGTAGCGCGACATTATGGATCAGTTCCTTTTCCAGGCGTTCCTTGATCTGGCGGCTTGTAATGTACTTGCCATCCTTGCCGGCGAAGGGTGAATTATTGACCTGGAAGGTCATGCTGATGGTTGGCTCATCGACGCTTAGCGGTGGCAGGGCCTCGACGTGTTCCGGGGTGCACAGGGTGTCAGATATCTTCAGGTCCTCTATACCGGTGAAGGCGATGATATCACCGGCCTGTGCCTCGGCTATCTCAACCCGCTCCAGACCTTTAAAGCCGAGAATCTGCAGGATCCGGGCATTACGCTTTTTGCCGTCTTTGCTAACCAGCGTGATCGCCGTATTGGTCCGTACGCGGCCACGCTGGATTCGGCCGATGCCGATGACACCAACATAGCTGTTGTAATCCAGAGAGCTGACCTGTAACTGCAGTGGGCCGTCGACATCGACGGCGGGGGCCTGGACATGTTTGACGATGGCC
>Ga0055451_10000680_pt1 | contig 13720 bp, 17 predicted proteins | sample China_Galinas_PW_3_FD_57745 | JGI IMG/M metagenome (GOLD analysis project Ga0055451, IMG submission 57745) | Wetland microbial communities from San Francisco Bay, California, USA, that impact long-term carbon sequestration - China_Galinas_PWB_D2 | ecosystem: Environmental > Aquatic > Marine >... | reverse complement strand
TCCTCAAGACGCGCTACAAGAAGACGAGCTGGGCGAACAAGTAGCTCCGAAGACGTGCGCGGCTAGCTAGTCGCCGCCCGGCTCGTTCGGCCCCACCGACTCGTCGCCCAGGAGATCGGCGATCGCAGCCTGCAGGCGGTCGGCTTCACGCCGCAGCCCGGCGCGGTCTTCGGCTTCCTGCTGGTGCACGACGAACGGCTTGCCGAATCGGATTTCGACCCGACTGGGCTTCGGGAGCCAGCGCCCGCGCGGCATCGCCCGATACGTGCCCCGGATCGCGGTCGGGATGATCACGACCTCGGTCCTGGCTGCGAGGCTGATGATCCCCGCTTGCACGCGGCGGAGTCGTCCGTCGGTCGAGATGCCGCCCTCTGGAAACAGGCCGACGCACTCGCCGCGATCGAGGGCCGAACCTGCCGCGAGGAGCATGGTGCGGTTGAACCGGCCTTCCTTGACGTAGATCACGCGCCCCCAGCGGCAGAACCACCGGACGAGCGGGTTCGACACGTACATGTCGGTCATCACGAATCGCACGCGACGCGGGCACAGTGAACCGAGGATCAGCGCGTCGAGGAACGACGCGTGGTTGGGCGCGACGATGACCGGGCCGCGGCGCGGCACCGTTCCGAGGATCCTCGCGCCGAAGTAGAGCCGGAACAGACAGCGGAACGCGAGCTTGACGACGATGTAGCTCAGATAGCTAAGCGCTTCGAGCACGTCATGTGCTTCCGTTCGGTCCTGCGCTGCGATTCCGCTCGCCCTCTGACTCATCTGGACAACGCGGCGAACGATACTGAAGCCGCGCGGTTTTTGCACCGAATTCGCAGCTGCCCATTCCCTTCCTGCTGTGTCACGAAGGTCGTGACGAGAACGCCCGGATGGGATGAGGGGATGAACGAACTACTCGGTGGTCTCGAGGATCACGGGGACGAGTCGCGATGGCGGACGTTCCAGAGCCGAGCGCGGAGCTACTTTCGGAGGAAGCTCGGCGACGGGCAGTGGGTCGACGAGCTCGTCCAGGAGGCCTGCCTGCGGGCCTGGACGAGCCACGTCAGGTGCCGGAACCGGCGCAAACCCGTCAGGGCTGCCCGCGCATGGCTCGACGGGATCCGGTGGCGGGTCCTGATGGATCACTTCCGCACGACGGCGCGGTCGCGCCGGCAGTCACGCTCCGCTCGTGACGTTGCGCGGACGTTGCCGCACGAGCGGAGGACACGAACGACCGTGGCCGGCCATGAGGTCGAGCTCGTCGATCTGTTGTCCGTGCTCGAGGAGACCGTCGAGGGACTGCCACCATCGTGGCGCGCGGCAGTGCGTGGACGAATGCGTGGGGCCAGCATGCGCGAGATCGCCGATTCCCAGGGTCTCACACTCAACACGGTACGAATGCGGCTGTTCCGGGGCAGAGCGCGTTTGCGGACGGCGATCCTCGATCGCCTGGAGGAGATGGACAGATGAACCTAACGGCAGGGATGATCCTGGCAGGCTTGGTGTTCAGTGGCGTGGTGCCGGGGCAGAAGAAGCGAGACGTCGAGCGCGTCGATCCCGGGACGAAGCAGGCCGAGCCGAGCAAGCGACCCGTCAAGAAGCCCGTTTTGATCCTTGCGCGCCGCGAGCTGACCAAGGCCGGCAAGATCGCGCGCGTCCCGAGGGCTGCCAAAGCCGACGAGCGCCGGCGAAAGTGGGCGGAGGCGCTCGCGGCCTACGAGACGATCACGAAGCACTACTCCGAGCTACCCGAGATCGTCGGCGAAGCGTGGTTCCGCCACGGGCAGCTGCTCGGACGCATGGGCCGTGGTGATGATTCGGTCGCGAGCTTTCGCAAGGCCGTGGCCGCCTCCCCCACGACGATCGGCGGACGGGCCCTCTACGAGGCCGGAAACGTCGAGCGGCGGCGCAAGCGCTACACGGCTGCCCTCGCGCTGTATCGCGAGTGCGCCGGTGGCAAGGACAAGAAGTACGGCAACCGTGCGCGCCTGTGGCTGGCGTCGACGCTCGACAAGCTCGGTCGCCTGCCCGATGCCCGCTCGGAGTGGAAGGCGATTGCGTATGACGAGGCGGTGGACGTGTTCGTCCGCATCCGCTCGTTCGATGCGCTCGCGGCCAGCTATCTCAACCGCAGCCAGCTCGACGAGGCCCGCGCGGTCCTCGTCGACGCCGACGACAAGCTCTCGGCTGCGGCCCACGGCGACAGCAAGCGTGCCCAACAGGTGCGGCGGCGGCTCGAGCGGATGCGCTCGCGCAAGCGGCTCGCGCCGAAGGCCGGTGACAAACTGCGCCGGAACTGACAGCCGATGTTGATTCATCGAATAGGATACTATACGATAGAATCTGATTAGTTCGACAGGTGTCATGGAACTGCGTCGCATGGGCCACACGCTCGGGTCGTCGATGCCCGAGACCGAGTCACCGGATCACGCCGGCCGGCGTGGTCCGGGACGTCTACTCGCGGCGGATGCGCCCGTCGGCGTCGAACAGCCAGTCGTTGTTCTCGGTCCAGCACACGAACTCGTAGACCGGAGCGAGAGCCAGCACGGCGTTCGCGCAGACGCCGGCGAACTCCGAGCCCATCTCGACGCACGTGTCCTTCGGCAGCCTCGTCCGGAGGTTGAGCCAGTGCTCTCCCGGTTGGTAGGTCTTGAAGTAGGCGCGGAGGTCTTGGGCGCTGAGCCGACCGCAGACGTACTCCTTTTTCCACCGATCCATGAACAGGATGAAACCCGTGGGCAGGTCGTTCAGGAGATCCGTCCAGGCGTTGAGCTCGGCGGGGTCGGCGACGCGGTTCTTGAGGTTCTGTCCGTCCCACCACGCGAGAGCATGGATGCGCAGGCCGATCTCGATCGCGTCGGAATCGAGACTGACAACGAGAGTGGTCTGGATGTAGTGGGTGTCGACGTCGGTCCCGAGCGCGGGGCCGACTCGAGCTTGCAGTTGCTTCTTGTCCTTCGGAGATCGGGACAGGTACGTCCACTGTGCATTGACCCGACCATGGTTGAACTTGTAGGGGTGGTTGAGGCTCGTGCGACAGCTGAGCGAGAGGCCACGTTGCTTCTCGAGTTGTCTTTTGAGCGCCTTCCCGTGCTCGCCGAGCTTGCGGCGGACCGCGAGGCGATAACCATTGAACTCCGGATCGCGTTGACGCCCGGTTTCGTAGGCGCGGAAGTCGTTGGCTTGGAACTGCGGTAGGTCGACCATCATGTCTTCAGGCTTGTTCGAGCTCGTGTTCGTCGGCCGTGACCACGGCGTCTGATCCACGATAGACGCGATCGAGGTCGGCAGGTGATCGCCCGAGCGCGAAGCCGCACAGGATTCGCGCGTTGCGCAGCACGGTACGCAGCGCGCCCAAGCGCTCGTAGCGGCGCGCGCTCGTCTCCACGGCCGCGCGAAGGATGACCGGGCGAGCGATGCGCCGCAAGCGTAGTGTCAACTCGAGATCGTCGAGTCGCGGCCACGCCGGGTGGCCCCCCACACGTTCGTATCCGGCGCGCGTGACGAATGGCGCCTGGTCACCGAATGGCAGGCCGAGGAGTCGGCTGCGCGTGTTGGCGCCCCACGCGACCCACGCAAGGCGCCGTCGTTCGAACGCGAGGCGGAAGACGCCCCAACACCGGCGTTCGGTCAGAGCGCTCGTCACGAGTTGCTTCCATCCCGGCGGGAGCCGTGTGTCACTGTGTAGGAACAACAACGTCGTTGCCGAAGAAGCCGCGGCTGCGTCACGGAGCCGCTGGCCGCGCGGAGCGTCCGACTGCAGAACCGCACAGCCGCGACGTTCGAGCTTGGAGAGCACGTCGCGGGGAACACGGTCCGACGCAGCGACGAAGACCTGATCGGGTATGGCGTCCGCGAGCAGGCGGCCGGGCCAATCGTCGGGCAGCATCGACTCTGCGAGCGGAATGATGACTGCGAGCGATGCGGGGGCGGTCTTCGGATGCTGTTCGATCACGATTGCGTTGTAGGCTTGACTCGGGCCGATGGCTGCACTGAATAGACGGTACGAGACTAGACGTCGGATTGCCATGTCCTGCGCCACGCATGTGCGCGGGCTGATGCTCGTGTTCGGGATCGCCGGGTGTGCGACGACGACGAGCCCGGCGGTGATCGAGTCTTTCGATGGTCCATCGACGGTTACCGGACTACCGGCCGGATGGACGCTCGCCGAGACCAACGGGCGCGGGCTTCCGGCCGCATGGGGATTCGGTCCCGGACGCGAGGGCGACGGTTTCGGGGTGATCGCCAATCGGAACTTCGGCGCGACCTGCAGCCTCGCGATCCTCGAAGGCGTGGAGCTCGCCGACTTCGACATCACGATCCAGCTGCGCGCACTCGCCGGCGAGGCGGCCCGCGGGGCCGGGCTGGTCTTCGGCTTGCGTGCTCCGGCCGACTACTGGGTCGTCGAATGGGACGCGAAGCACAACCAGGTTCGCCTGTGTCGCGTGGCCGGCGGTCGCCTCGCCTGTATCGCCGAAGCACCGGTGGGTTCCCGGTCGGATGGGTGGCGCGAGCTCGTCGTGCGACGCCGGGGCGATCGCGTGGTGATTCGCTTCGCGGGCGAATCTCTGATCGCTTGCACGGCAACGGGGCTTCCCACGCGTGGAGCCATCGGCTTGTGGGCGAGGGCCGATGCGTGTGCGTGGTTCGACGAGCTCGTGATTCGCGACCGGTCGCGGCGTTGACGGACCCGGCGGCTATCGAGGGGGCTTGGACCGCGCTGGACGTTGGATCTTCAACAGCTCTCGCACACGTCCGAGCACCGGCCGCGGGCGGTCGCTCGCGTCCCAGTACCCGTTCCACGAACCCGCCTGATCCGTGACCGGGCCGAGGCACACGCTCGCGATCAGCGGCTGTTGGTTGGCGAACGCGATGAGTCGCTCGACATAGAACTGCTGAGCATCGAAGCCGCAGAATCCGAGCGGAGACGGAGGCGCTGCCACGATTCCGATCTGCTTGGTCGTCGGATGTACGGTCATCCACGAACCGACGGTCATCAGATTGCGCACGAGTGTCTGCCGGCCCATGCGATTGCCAGCCACGAGGAGTCGGATCTCGCGCAGCTCGGACTTCCCGAGCGCGACGTACAGCTCACGCGCGTTCTCGCTCGTGATCGACAGATCCACGGCGAGCTTCTGGTCGGGCTTGCCGATGCGCAGCGCCTTGATCGAACCCTGGATCATCTCCACCCACTTGGCCACGGGTGGATGGCCGAGCCTGGCTTCGAGCTTCGGATCCAGGGGACGGCGATACAGCACGAGCAGATCCGGATGGAATCGCTCCGCGAACAGCCAGTGCGCGATCTCCATCGCCTTGATGAACTTCTCGGGCTCGACTGCGAACCGACGCCGCAATCGCGCGGGCTCGGCGGTGATCAGGACGACACCGAGCTTGTTCTCGCGAATGTAATCGACGACCTGGCCGAGCCGCTTCATGCGCTTGTCATCATCGGTGACTCCGGCATCGACGACGAGCTCGACCCGGTCGAGGCCGAGCTCGCGCGCGCGGCCGACCTGCTCGGCAAGCGATGCGGTGTTGCTGATCCAGCCGAGGTCCGGAATCGCCGGCGGCTCTTGCAGACCGAAGTCGGGCAACTGCATCGAGACGCGGATGTCTCCGCGTGGCGCGAGTTCATAAGGGCGTGGTGGCTTGCGCTGCGTCAGGCTCATCGCGAACCCTTGGGGCAGAGCCATGATGAAGACCGCGACGAGGAAGCTCGCGACGAAGCCTGCCACCATCTTGCTCGCGAGCGAGAAGCCGCGAGAGCCAGCGACCGGCGGGAGCAACAGTGGGAGATAGAGGTAGAGAGGCGTCAGCTCGCTGTCGACATCGCCGATGTTCTGTTGCACGACGCTCAGGGCAGCGAGGATGCCAGCGCCTGCGTCGCCGAACTCGTAGTGCAAGAGCAGGTGCGTTGCCCGAATCGCGTAGGCCACGAAGAGGAGCGCGTTCCACAGCAGGATCGGCACCTGCATGACCTCGAACCCGACCCCGAGCCCGCGAACGGATTGCCGGTTGCACCAGATTGCCAGCGCGCAGACCACCGGCAGAGCAACCGACGCCATCTGCAGGGGAGCGAAGCCCGGTGCGGCACCGAGCGCGGCGGCCCCGGTCACAGGAACCGCGAGCACGCAGGTGATCGTCGTGGCGATCAGGTGCGGGCGGCCAAGGCGATCGCGACTGGTGAGCGCCGAGATGGCGCTCAGCATGATCAGGCCGACAGCGATCGTCGAGTAGACCAGGAAGTAGAAGTTCTGGATGGAGGCCATGGTTCCCCATGGTCGGTTTCGGCACCATCGGGGCGAACGTGGAGCCCGTTGCGGAGAAAACGGGAGGCCCGCGAGCGGGCCTCCCTGGCGGAGAGGTCGTCTCCGGCTGCGAGTAGACGCACGCGAGCTCACCCGCTCAGCGGCCCGACAGAAGAAAGCCCCTGGTCACCCTGCTGTCGTTGGATCCCGCGCGTCGATGAAGAGCTCGGCTGCGCGCGTCACAGTCCAGGGGCCGGATGACCGCGAATTGTCGAAGAAACCGGCGGTTTCGCGTCGCTTCTACGGTTGCACCGGGGTGGCACGCGGGTCGCTCGTGTCGGGCGTGATCCTCGACGTGCCCTGTCGGTTATCCGACAGCGGTCATCGGACAGCCGACGGGCAGAGGGGGGCTCACCCGCCCCTGCACCGAGCATCCGCTCCGCGCCCGTATTGGGGCGATCTCATAAATGCTTTTCAAGGAAGAGGTTCCGTGCGTTTTGACATGCCGCTGGAGGAATTCTCGCAAGTCGTTGCGGCCCGGTACGGAACCTGCTCTACGCCGCGCAACGGTGGGACCTGTTGGTCCGAAGCCTCTGGCGAGGCAGAGGGTCGACAGATCTGGATGCCCGGCGCCGTTACAGGCGGCGGCGCCGGTGCCTCCTCTATCCAACCGTGCATGGGAAACTCCTTGAGGGAAACATTGGCAGGGAACAACGGGCCGCTCTTCGGGGCGGCCCGCCTCTTGTACGGACCGTTTGACGGCGGGACCTGACTCGCAGTCGTTCCTGCCCTCAGTCCTTGGCCTCCTGCCACAACCGCTCCATCTCCTCGAGCGACGTGTCGGCGATCGCCGGGCCGAGCTCACGCTCGATGTGCTGGAAGCGGGCCTGAAACCGGTCGATCGTCGCCCGTAGCGCCATCTCCGGGTTGATGCCGAGCTTGCGCGCGACGTTGACGACGGCGAACAGTACGTCGCCGAGCTCGGCGAACTGGCGCCCCTTCGACCCGCCTTCGATCTCGTGCCCGAGCTCGGACAGCTCCTCGTCCAGCTTGTCACGCGGCCCTTGCAGGTCCGGCCAGTCGAAGCCGACCTGCGCCGCCTTCTCGCCGACCCGGAACGCGCGCAGCAGCGCCGGGAGGTTGTTCGGGACCCCGGCCAGCACCGATGCCGGCTGTTGGTCGCCGGCCTCCGCCCGCTCTTGGCGCTTGATGTCCTCCCAATGCGAGAGCGCGGCCTCGGGGTCGTGAGCTTCGCGGTCGCCGAAGACGTGCGGATGGCGGCGGATCAGCTTGTTGGATACCTGCTCGCCGATGTCGGCGATCGAGAACCGACCTTCGTCCTCGCCGATCCGCCCGAGAAGGACGACGTTCATCAGCAGGTCTCCGAGCTCGCCGACCGTCTCGCGGTCGTCGTCGCGCTCGAGCACCTGGACGACCTCGTAGGCTTCCTCGAGCAGGTGCGGTGCCATCGACGGCAGGGTCTGCTTGCGATCCCAAGGGCAGCCGTCCGGGGCGCGGAGGCGATCGACGATTTCGAGAAGACGTTGCAATGCTGCGAGACGCGCGTCCATGCTGGGCCTTTCGGGAGAGGCGGAACTCGGCCGGGGCAACACCGTAACAAGCCGCCTCGAACGGTCCACCGATCTCCGAGCCAGAAAGCACCGGAAGTCACCACTATGCTCTCGTCGACGATGATTCGCAGTAGCATCGCCTGCTTGTTCGCGCTCGGTCTCGCATGCGGCGACCCGGGGATGCAGGACAAGCGGACTCCCCCGCGCACGCCGCATCCGACGAGTCGTCCGGCGCCGAAGCCCGAGCTCCCCGACGCGAAGGCATACGGCAAGCTGTTGTCGCGAGTCGTCGACCACGGTCGTGTCGACTACGCGCTTCTCGCCAAACACCGTGATGTCCTCGATGCCTATCTCGGCGGCATCGCGCAGGCCAAGCTCGAAGGCGCGTCCGACGTGGAGAAGCTCGCATTCTACATCAACGCGTACAACGCAGTGACGCTCAAGCTCGTGCTCGACCGGATCATCGGAAAGGGCAAGAACGGCAAGGACAAGCCCGGTGTGATGTCGGTCCCCGGGTTCTTCAAGAAGATCAAGGTCACCGTCGCCGGCAAGAAGCTGTCGCTCGACGAGATCGAGAAGCGCGGTCGCGCCCTCGGCGACCCCCGGATCCACTTCGCCGTCAACTGCGCGGCGATCTCGTGCCCGCCGCTGCGCGGCCACGAGTGGCGGCCCGTGACCCTCGACCGGGACCTCGGCATGGCAACCGCTGACTTCCTCGCGTCGCCACAGGGCATGCAAGTCGAGAACAAGACCGTCAAGGTCAGCCGGCTGTTCGATTGGTACGCGAGTGACTTCGGCGGCAAGGAGAGTGTCCGCAACTTCTTGCTGCGCTACGGACCCGAACGGGCCAAGCAGTTCCTCGATCGCTCGCCGGGTTTCCTCCCGTACGACTGGGGCCTCAACAAGAAGAAGTAGAGGGCGGAATTCGCCCCCCGGTCCGGCTAGGCTCGGACGCGATGAGGATCGCGTCCTGGAACGTCAACGGTCTGCGTGCCATCGCGAAGAAGGGCTTCTTCGAGTGGGTCGACGACTACGATCCCGATGTCGTCCTGCTCCAGGAAACCAAGTGCTACGCGAACGACCTGCCCGACGAGCTGCGCGAGATTCCGGGGTTTTTCACGCGGTTCGTTTCCGCGAAGAGGAAGGGATACAGCGGCGCCGCGGTGTTCACTCGTTTCGAGCCTGACGAGTGGATCGACGGGCTCGGCGACGCCAGGTTCGACAAGGAAGGCCGCGTGGTCTCGGCCCGTTTCGGTGACCTGATCGTCACGTCGGCGTACTTCCCGAACAGCCAGGACGGCGGGACGCGACTCGACTACAAGCTGGCCTTCGGCCGGCGCATGCGTGAGTTCCTCGATGGTCACGTCGCCGATGGTCGCAACGTCGTGCTCGGCGGTGACTACAACATCGCCCATCGCCCGATCGATCTCGCCAGGCCCGACGAGAACAAGGACAGCGCGGGCTTCCTGCCCGAGGAGCGGGCGTGGTTGGACGAGCTCCTCGCCAACGGATGGGTCGATACGTGGCGGCGTCAGCACCCCGACGAGAAGGGTGTCTACACGTGGTGGAGCTTCCGCACGCTCGGGCGCCAGCGCAACGTCGGGTGGCGAATCGACTATCTCTGCGTCAACGAGGGCTTCTGGCCCGAGGTCGGTGAGACCGGCATCCAGGACAAGGTCGAGGGTTCCGACCATTGCCCGGTGACGATCGAAGTCAAGAACCCCAAGTAGAGTTGTGCATGAACCGGGTCCTGGTCCAGTACGACGATTCGATGCTCGAGCACGACATGGGCGCCGGGCATCCCGAGCGCCCCGAGCGATTGTCGGCGATCCGGGATCGCTTGCGTGCCGCGCTCGGCGACGAGATCGACTGGGCGGCTCCGGCACCGGTCGCTCGTGAGATGCTCGAACGTGTCCACGGATCGGGATATGTCGATCGGCTCGAGCGCCTTCGCGGAGTTTCGAGTCGCCTCGATGCAGACACGAGCGTGTGCCCGAAGAGCGTCGAGGCGGCCTGGCTGGCGGCTGGTGCGGGCGTGGCGGCGGTCGAAGCCAGCGTCACCACGACCGCCAGACGCGGACTTGCGCTCGTCCGGCCGCCGGGGCATCACGCCGAGCGCGAGCACGCGATGGGCTTCTGCCTGTTCAACAACATCGCTGTCGCGGCCGCGCACGCGCGCGCGGCGCTGGGTTGCCGGCGCGTGCTCATTGTCGATTGGGACGTGCATCACGGCAACGGCACGCAGCACGCGTTCTATGACACGGACGAGGTTCTGTTCGTCAGCTCGCACCAGTTTCCGTTCTACCCCGGCACCGGTCGGCTCGAGGAGACCGGCACAGGCAAGGGTGAGGGGTTCACGGTCAATCTGCCGCTTCCCGCAGGACAGGGCGATGACGAATACGTGACCGTGTTTCGGGACGTGCTCGTGCCCGTGTGCGACGAATGGCATCCCGACCTCGTGCTGGTCTCGGCCGGGTTCGACGCCCACCGGGCCGACCCGCTCGCCAACATGCGAGTTACCGAAGCCGGTTTCGCGGCCCTGACCGCGCTCGTGGCCGAGATCGCCGAGCAACATGCCGGTGGCCGGCTCGTGTTGCTGCTCGAAGGCGGCTACGACCTCGAGGCGCTGGCCGGTTCGGTCGAGGCATGTGCGCGGGTCTTGCGCGGCGAGACGGCGCCGAGCTTCGATGCTGTCGATCCGTCGAAGGCGGCAATGGAGGTGGTGAGGGCGGTCCGGACACGTCTGCGGGAACGCTGGCGCAGTCTCGATTCGTGACGCTGGCGCTCAGCGTCTGCGCATGGATCGGAGCGACCGTCTCGGGCTTCATCGGCATGGCCGGTGGCGTCTTGCTGCTGGTCTTGATGTTCATCTTGGGCGTCGAGCCGGCGGTCGCGATCCCGGTGCACGCGGCCGTGCAGATCGCCTCGAACGCGTCACGCCTGTTCGTGCACCGTCGTCACGTCAAGTGGTCGGCGTGGTCGCTGTTCGCGATCGCTGCGGTCCCGGGGCCGGTCCTCGGCCTGTGGCTTCTAGAGCGCATGGACGAGTCGGCCGTGAAGGTCGGCCTCGGCATCGTGACGTTGGTCGCTGCATGGATGCCGAAGGGCAAGAAGCTCGTGTCCAGAAACTACGGGTTCGCGATCGCCGGCGGCCTCGGTGGAGTGTTCGGCGTCGTCGTCGGCGCGATCGGACCGCTCATCGCTCCGTTCCTGCTCGGTCGTGGCTACACGCGCTACGAGATCATTGCCACGCATGCGGCCTGTTCGACGTTTCTGCACGCGCTGAAGATCGTCGCGTTCAGCGCCGTCGGATTCGCGTTCGCCAGCCATCTCGTGTGGATCGTGCCGATGTCGGTGGCCGCGGTTTTCGGAACGCTGACCGGCAAGGTGTTGCTCGCGCATGTCGATGACAGACGGTTCCGTGGCATCTACAAGCTCGTGTTGACGGTTCTTGCATTCCGGCTCTGCCTCGCACCCTGGCTCTGACTCCGACTTCGGCTGTACACTCTCGCGGACCCCGCTGATGACGACGCTGATCGAGATCACCGACTACCCCGAGCTGTTCTCCGACGGAGAGCCGCTCGGCGACCGCCCGCTCTTGGTGGAGACAGGGACGCTGATCGTCGTGCGCGGGGAATCGGGGGCGGGCAAGACGCGGCTGCTCCGGCGCCTGCTCGATCTCGATCCCGTACCGCTCGGGCGCTTGCGCCTTCGCGATCGTGACGTCCACGAGATCCCCGGCCCCGAGCTCCGCCGGCGGCTGGGGTTCCTGCCGCAGGACCCGGTCCGGTTCCCGATCACCGGGCGCGAGATGCTCGAACGCGTTCGTGGCTTCTCGGGCAACGAGTCGCGATGCGTGGCGCAGGAGGTCGTTGCCGACTGGCTCGACCGGCTCGACGTCACCGGGCTGCTCGACCGGCCGCTCCAGGAACTCTCGGGCGGCGAGTGTCGCCGGCTGGCGTTCGTGACAATGCTGCAGCTGGCCCCCGAGGCGTTGCTGCTGGACGAGCCGACGAGCGGGCTCGACGCCAAGCGGGTCGCGGCCGTCGTCGAGGTCATTCAGGAACGCATGCAGGCGGGATGCGCCGTGATCTGGGTCAGTCACGAAGACACCCCGCGCGCGTTCGAGCGAGCCCCCGAGTACGAGGTCCGGAAGCTCTGATGATGCTGGGCCTGCAGACGACTCCCGCACCACCGGTCGATCTCGACGGAGTCGACCTCCTGCTCGTCGCCCTGTGCGTCGTCGTCAACGCGCTGCTGTCGATCCGGTATCGGCTCAGCATGGAACGTCCTCTCGCGATCGCCAGCCTGCGCACCGTCGTCCAGCTCCTCGGGATCGGCCTCGTTCTGAAGCAGGTGTTCGCGATCGACTCGTTCGTGCTCGTCATCGCGCTTCTGTGCCTCATGACGTTGGCCGCGAGCTTCGCAATGATCGGTCGGGTCCGCTATCGGTTTCGAGGAATGCTCGCGGTCGCGCTCGGATCGATCGCGCTTCCAGCATTCTTGATGACGGCCTATGCCGTGTTCCTCGTGATCCAACCACCCGAATGGGGAGATCCGCGCTACTGGATCCCACTCATGGGCATGGTCCTCGGCAACAGCCTCACTGCCGTCAGCATCGGAATGGACCGATTCGTGTCTTCGGTCGTCGAGCGGCGCCGCGAGATCGAGGCGTGGATGTGTCTCGGTGCCGACACGCACGAGGCGGTGCACGACTTCACGCGCAGCTCGATTCGAGCCGGCATGATGCCGATGCTCAACGCGATGACCGTGGTCGGCATCGTCAGCTTGCCGGGGATGATGACCGGGCAGATCCTCGGTGGCGTGCCGCCGATGCTCGCGGTTCGTTATCAGATTCTGATCATGTTCCTGCTCGCGGGCGGTACCGCGCTCGGGTCGGGGATCGGCGTGCTGTGGCTTCGCCGGATCCTGTTCGACGCGCGCGGCCGGCTCCAGCGGGACATCCGTGCGAAGGGTGCGTAGGCGATTTTTAAGGTGTCCGACCGAGCATTCGGCCGAGCCGGGCGAACGCTCCCCACGGCCACCATTCTCGTTGCGTATGATGGTTCGGCGCAGGTTCGAGGGGGCTGGCACGTCCGTCGTTTCGGCACGACACTCGAGGTTGGCAAGAAGGGAGGCCGTGATGGACGAAGGCGACGACCCGAGAGACGACCAGGAACCTGACGGTCCCGCGCCCGCGGACCTCGAGAACACCAGCGAGCTCGTCCGCCAGGCGCACCAGGGTGACGACGGCAGCCTCGATCGGCTGTTCAAGCGCTACTACGACCGCGTTCGCGGGATCGTTCGCAAGCGCCTGGGGCAACGACTGCGTGTGCACCTCGAGTCGGGCGACATCATCCAGTCCGCGTTCTTGCGGGCGGCCGAGTGTATTGGCCGGTTCGAGATGCGCGACGAGTCCAGCTTCGCCCGTTGGCTGGCTCGACTCGTCGAGAACCAGATCAACAACGCCGCGGACTATCACTTCGCGAAGAAGCGCAGGCCCCCGTCCAACAACAACGACGACGAGTCGGACGTGGCTCAGGTCGCCGCCTCGACGCAATGGGACCCGACAGCGAGCGCCGAGGCGCGTGAGCAGGCCAGACTCGTCGAAGACTGCGTCGCCGAGCTTCCCGAGCAGTACCGCGAGCTGATCGTCATGCGCAACTACCTCGACTACACCTGGCAAGAGATCGCCGACGAGACCGCGCGCCCGACCGAAGACGCTGCGCGGATGATGTATGCGAAGGCGCTGTCGCGGCTGACTCAGGCGGTCATGAAGCGGCGCGAATCCGCCCGCGACTAAGACTAAGGGGCCGCGCAAGAATAGCTTCACGCCCGGGCCGGCCCTCGCCACCCCTGGCCGCGTTGCGCTCCCTCAGCGAATCTCCTGATTCGCTTGCGTCCGCGCGCCTT
>Ga0055451_10000676_pt1 | contig 13734 bp, 13 predicted proteins | sample China_Galinas_PW_3_FD_57745 | JGI IMG/M metagenome (GOLD analysis project Ga0055451, IMG submission 57745) | Wetland microbial communities from San Francisco Bay, California, USA, that impact long-term carbon sequestration - China_Galinas_PWB_D2 | ecosystem: Environmental > Aquatic > Marine >... | reverse complement strand
AGGTCCACGTTCTTCTTGAGCGCCCGGCGCGGCTCGCGGCTGCGCGAGCCTTCGACGCCGTACTCGAAGGCGTAGTCCTGGAGCTTGCACTCGCCCGCCTGATCGCAGATCGGACAGTCGAGGGGATGATTCACGAGCAGGAGCTCCATCACCCCGGCCCGGGCGCTCTTCACCCGGTCGGTGGTGGTGCGGATCCGCATGCCGTCCTGCACCGGCGTGTTGCAGGCGATCTGGAGCTTGGGCATGCCCTCCACCTCGACCTGGCAGAGGCGGCAGGAGCCGTCGATCGAGAGCTTCGGGTGCCAGCAGTAGTGGGGGATCTCGACGCCGTTCATCAGCAGGCCGGCATCGTCGACGGCCTGGAGGACGGTGCGGCCCTCCTCGACCTCGAGCTCGACGTCGTCGATGGTGATCCGCGGCATCAGAGCTCGAAGCTCTCGGCGAAGGGACACTTGCGCCCCTGGACGTGGCGTTCGAAGTCCGCGCGGAAGTGGCGCAGCAGCCCCTGGATGGGCCAGGCGGCGGCGTCGGCGAAGGCGCAGATGGTCTGGCCCTCCATCTTGCCCGCCAGGTCGAGGAGCATGTCGAGGTCTTCGGCCTCGCCGGCGCCGCGCTCGATGCGGTCGACGATCTTGTTGATCCAGCCCGTGCCCTCGCGGCACTGGGTGCACTGGCCGCAGGACTCGTCGCGAAAGAAGTACGAGATCACGCTCGCGACCCGCACCATGCAGGTGGTCTCGTCCATCACCATCACGCCGCCGGTTCCGAGCATGGTCTTGCGCTCGCGCAGGTGCTCGTTCGCCATGGGCACGTCGAGGAGCCCCGCCGGCAGGATCGGCATCGACATTCCGCCGGGGATCACGCCCTTCACCTTCCGACCGTTGGGGACCCCGCCGGCGTGCTCGAATACGATCTCGTCGAGTCGGGTTCCGAGGGGAAGCTCGAAGAGGCCCGGGCGGTTGACGTGACCGGAGACGCCGAAGATCGTGGTGCCGGGGCTCTTCTCGGTGCCGAAGCCGCGGAACCACTCCGCCCCGTTGGCGATGATGTGGGGAACGTGACAGAAGGTCTCCACGTTGTTGACCGTGGTCGGCATCCCGAACGCGCCGTACTGGGCGGGGAAGGGCGGCTTCTTGCGGGGCTGGCCCTTCTTGCCCTCGAGGGACTCGAGCAGGCCCGTCTCCTCGCCGCAGATGTAGGCGCCGGCGCCGCGCTGGATCACGACGTCGTGGGCGAAGCCCGACTTGAGCACGTTCTTTCCGAGAATCCCCGCGTCGTAGGCCTCGGCGACGGCGCGCTCGAGCTGCGACGCCGGGAACGCGTACTCTCCGCGGATGTAGATGAACGTCGTCCGCGCGCCGGTGGCCCGCGCCGCGATCAGGATGCCCTCGAGCAGCTGATGGGGACCGCGCTCCATCAGGATCCGGTCCTTGAAGGAGCCGGGCTCGGACTCGTCGGCGTTGCACGCCAGGTACTTGGGCTTCTCGTCGCCCTCGGGCATGAAGGACCACTTGAGCCCGGTCGAGAAACCGGCCCCGCCGCGGCCCTGGAGCCCCGACTCCTTCACCACCTCGATGATCTCCGCCGGCGACATCCCGGTGAGCGCCTTGCGGGCCGCCTTGTAGCCGCCCGCCGCCCGGTAGCCCTCGAGGGTCCCGTAGGCGTCGTCGGCGAAGTGCTCGCTCAGGTAGGAGGTGACGTAGGGCGCCTGGAGCACGGCCGGCCCTACTCGAGCGCATCGAGGATGCTTCGCGCCCGCTCGGCGTCGAGGTCCTCGTGGTAGTGGCCGTCCACCCGCATCATCGGCGCGTACGCACAGGCGCCGAGACACTCCTCGTGGCCGAGGGCGATGCGCCCGTCGGCGGTGGACGCGCCGGCCTCGATGCCGAGGTGCGCCTCGAGCTGGCGCAGCAGTCCGCGCGCGCCGCGAAGGGAGCAGGGGAGGTTGGTGCACACGTAGACGTGGTGGCGCGGCTGGGGCGTGCTGAAGAACATGTTGTAGAAGCTCACCACCTCCATCACCTCCACGGGGCGCAGCTCGAAGATCTCCGCCACCTCCGCCGCGGTCTCGGGCGCGACGTGGCCGAGCTCCGCCTGGACGTGGTGCAGGGCGGGGAGCAGGGCGCCGCGCTTGCGCGGGTACTTCGCGATCTCCGCATCGATCTTCGCGCGCGTCTCCGCGGAGATCACCAGTCGAGTCCGCCCTTCATCCACTCGTAGACCAGCCCGACGGCGAGGGGGACGGTGAAGACCGCCATCGCGACGAACCCGAAGCCGCCGAGGTGGCGGAACATCGCGCCCCACGGGTAGAAGAAGATCGCCTCGACGTCGAAGACGACGAAGAGGATCGCCACGAGGTAGAACTTCACCGCGTAGCGCTGGCGCGGCGACGAGATCTGCTTCTCGCCGCACTCGAAGGGCTCCTGCTTCTCGGGGAATACCCGGCGCGGCCCGAGGAGCAGATGGATGGAGAGCATCGCTCCGATCAGGATGAACGCGATGATGAGGATGACCAGGACGCCGGTGTAGTCGGCGAGCATGGAATTCATCCCCCGCGTGCTTCCGTGTCGGCCCGTCCCCTGACCCGCTCGCTGGCCAGGGTGCCGACCGATCCAAGACCCGATGCGACTCGAACTTCGCCGGCTCGACCCGAAGCGCGCTGACTCACCGTGACCAGCGCGCCGACAGGAGATCTCCGGTTGAGGGGAAAGTGGCCGAAACTCCTGCGAAATTGCGGCCAAGGTAACGGTGGGCCGAAAGCGCGTCAAGAAATCCCAGGTCGCCGGGTCCCGCGGCGATACACTCCGCGCGTGTCGATGCCCGTCGCGGTGCTGGGGGCCGGGAGCTTCGGAACCTGTCTCGCGCTGCTCTGTGCCCGAGACCACGACGTCACCATCTGGGCCCGCTCGTCCGACCTCGCCGACGCGATCAACCGCGAGCGCCGCAACCCCCACTACCTGAGCCAGTGGACGTTGCCGGAGAACGTCCGCGCCACCCCGGACCTCGGCGACGCCCTCGAGGGCCGCGAGCTGGTGATCTGCTCGATCCCCAGCCACGGAGTGCGCGAGGTGATGACCCGCGCCGCGCCGCTGGTGGACGAGCACGCCATCCTGGTCTCCACGGTGAAGGGGATCGAGCTCGGCACCTGGATGCGCATGGACCAGGTGCTCGAGGAGGTGCTCGACCCCGTCCATCACCCGCGGCTGGTCTTCCTCTCCGGCCCCTCCTTCGCGGTCGAGGTCGCCAATCACCAGCCCACCGCGGTGACCGTCGCCTGCCGCGAGGAGCCCTACGCGATCTCGGTGCAGGATTCGCTCTCCTGCCCCTGGTTCCGCTGCTATTCGGCCTCGGACGTGATCGGAGTGGAGCTCGCCGGCGCCCTCAAGAACGTGATCGCAATCGCGGTGGGGATGTGCGAGGGCCTGGGGCTGGGCCGCAACGCCCAGGCGGGGGTGATGACCCGGGGGCTCCGGGAGATCACCCGGCTCGGGGTCGCCATGGGAGCGAATCCCCTCACGTTTCTGGGTCTCGCCGGCATGGGCGACCTGGTGCTGACCTGCACCGGCGACCTCTCGCGCAACCGCCGGGTCGGGCTCGAGCTGGGCCGCGGGGTGGCGCTCGAGGACATCCTCGCCGGCATGACCGAGGTGGCCGAGGGCATCCGGACCACCACCGCGGCCTGCGCCCTGGCGGAGCGGGAGGGGGTGGAGATGCCCCTCTCGACCCTGGTGCGGGGGGTCCTCGACGGCGAGATCCAGCCCCGGGACGCGGTGGAGCACGTGATGAGCCGCCAGCTCCGCGCCGAGAACGAATAGCGAACGCGTTCCCAAAGCGGCCCGGGGGGCTTGGCAGACAGGGCCGGGAACGGATACGCTCCCGTCTTGATATTGAAATCCGTTTTCAATTCCCCATGAGCGTCGCCCTCCCCGCATTCCCGCTGCCCGAGCCGACCCCCGAGCCCGAGGGCGTGCCCCTGTGCGACGTCGCGCCGGGCGCCGCCGGTGTGATCGAGTCGGTGGACGCCGCGGCCGCCATCGCCGGGCGCCTGCTCGACCTGGGCTTCGTTCCCGGAACCGCGGTCAGGGTGATCCGAAGGGCGCCCCTCGGCGATCCCGTCGTGTACGAGCTGCGGGGCTATCGGATCTGCCTGCGGCGAAGCGAGGCGAGCCACATCCTGGTTCGCCCGGCGTGAGCGACGCCGCACTCGCCGCCCCCGTGCGGCTCGGGCTGCTGGGAAGCCCGAACTCGGGGAAGACCACCCTCTTCAACGCGCTCACCGGACTGCGCGCGAAGGTCGCGAACTATCCCGGCGTGACCGTCGACCACCGGGAGGGGGTGATCGACGCCGCCGGCCGCCGGATCGCCATCATCGATCTCCCCGGCACGTACAGCCTGTCGGCGCTCAGCCCCGACGAAGCCGTGGTGTCCCGGGTCCTCGACGGCGAGCTCGACGACGCGCCGGATGCGCTGGCGGTGGTGGCCGACGCCTGCACCCTCGAGCGCTCGCTGCTCTTCCTCGCCCAGGTGCTGCGCCGCGGGACGCCGACCTGTCTCGTCCTCACCATGACCGACGAGCTCCACGCCCGGGGTGGAAGCCTCGACCTGCCCAGGCTGGAGCGCGCCCTCGGCATTCCGGTGCTCGGCGTGGTGGGACACCGCGGCCTGGGCCTCGACCGGCTGCGCGAGCTGCTCGCCGCCCCCGAGCAGTGGGCGCGCCCGCACCTGCTCCCGCCCGAGGACGCGCGCGCCCGCGCCGACTGGGCGGGCTCCATCCTCGACAGCGTGATGGCGACCCGGCCGCGGATGAGCCGCAGCACCGAGGCCCTCGACCGGATCGTCCTGCACCCGGTCGCGGGCACCCTGCTCTTCGCCGCGGTGATGGTCTTCTTCTTCCAGCTGATCTTCGCCTGGGCGGGCCCCGCCATGGACCTGATCGACGCCGGCATCGGCGCCGCCTCGGCCGAGGTTCGCGCGACGCTCCCGCCGGGGCTGCTCAGCGACTTCCTGGCAGACGGGCTGATCGCCGGCGTGGGATCGGTGGTGATCTTCCTGCCCCAGATCGTGCTGCTCTTCGGCCTGCTCCACTTCCTCGACGGGTTCGGCTACATGGCCCGGGCCGCCTTCGTGATCGACCGGTTGATGGGTCGGATCGGACTCGAGGGACGCTCGTTCGTGTCGCTCCTCTCCTCCTACGCGTGCGCGGTGCCCGGCATCATGGCCGCGCGCACGATTCCCTCTCCGCGCAACCGCCTCGTCACCATCCTGGTGGCGCCGCTGATGACGTGCTCCGCGCGGCTCCCCGTCTACACCCTGCTGATCGGGGCCTTCGTCCCCGCGACGGCGGTGGCGGGACCGATCGGACTGCAGGGGCTCACGCTGATGGGCCTCTACCTGCTCGGGGCCGTCTCCGCGATGGGCGCCGCCGCGATCCTCAAGCGCAGCATCCTCGCCGGCGAGCAGCTCCCCTTCTACATGGAGCTTCCCCCCTACCGGCTGCCGACGCTCCGGCTGTGGACGATGCAGGTCGCGTCGAGCGCCTGGGCGTTCCTGCGCCGGGCGGGGACCATCATCCTGACGGTCTCGATGGTGCTCTGGGTGCTCCTCACCTTCCCGCGCGGCGAGCCGCCGGCGTCGCTTCCCGCAGACGCCGCGGCCTCCTACCGCCTGGAGCACAGCTTCGCCGGCCGCATGGGCCACGCCATCGAGCCGGTGATCCGCCCGCTCGGCTTCGACTGGAAGCTCGGGGTGGGGCTCGTCGCGAGCCTCGCCGCGCGGGAGGTGATCGTCGCCACCCTGGGACAGATCTACGCGGCATCCGACGAGGCCGGGTCGCTCCGGGAGGCGATCCGCAACGACATCGACCCGCGCACCGGCGAGCCCCTCTTCACCCCCGCCACGGTGGCGGCGCTGCTCGTCTTCTTCGTGTTCGCGCTGCAGTGCATGTCGACGCTCGCGGTGATGCGCCGGGAGACCAACTCCTGGGGCTGGCCCGCCTTCGCCTTCGGCTATCTGCTGTTGCTCGCCTACGGCATGAGCTTCGCCACCCACAGCCTCGTCACGGCCCTCAGCGCGTGAGCCGACGCGGGTCCCCGCCCCGCTCCGGGCGCGATACGCTTGCGAGCATGCTTCCGATGCTCCGCGCCGCCGCCGCAGGACTCGCCCTCTGCCTCGTCGCCACGGGCTGCGTCACGCGCAGCGTCTACCAGGACGTCTACAACGTCGACAACACCGAGGTGCGCCTGCGAAGCCAGGTGCGCGGCACCACCACCGTCGAGCAGGGCTTCCAGCAACCCTTCACCATCGCACCGGTGCGCATGGCACACATCCTCTCCCGGGTGGACATCCGCCGGGAGACCGACGAGGGCGCGAAGCGCGGCGCCGCGATCCCGCTGGGAGCGCTCTACTCCATCGCCGACGGCGTCGCCAAGGCCTTCGGGGAGGCCGACGGCGACCAGGAGATCGTGGTCACCTCGATCCGCAAGGCGCGCCGCCTCGGCGTCTTCAACCGCGACTACCTGACGAGCCTCATCCTCTACCGGCGCAACGACCTGATCTACATCCACGTGGTCCGCTCGGACTGGGAGATCCCCGTCCGCCGGGAGGACCGGATCCCCGAGCCCCACGTCGGCGATCATCCGACCGCCTTCCGCATCCTCCCCGGCCAGGCCATGACCGTGGTGGACGAGCAGGCGGTGGCCGTCGCCTGGCGCGACCCCATCTTCCAGAAGGCCACCCGCACCCGCATCTCGCCGACGGGAGAGATCGTGCAGCGCACCATCCTGATGGAGAGCCCTCCCGAGGAGGCCGAGGCGTCGCCGCCGCCCCAGAACCCGAACGCGATCCCGGCGGAGATGACCCCCGAGCGGCTGCGCGCGCTGGCGGATCTCGAGGACGCCCGCCGAAGGGGTGAGCTCACCGAGACCGAGTACACCATCCGCAAGCGCGCGATCATGTTCCCGCCGGACGCTTCGGGTGCGCCGGCGGCGGAGCCGGCGAAGAACTAGCGCGGGCGCGGCGCGGGCTCCTAAGGCGCGGGCTGGATCCTGCCGATCCAACTCCTGGTGCCCACCTTCGTCGCAATCCTCGTCGCCTCCCTGGCCGGGTGGCTCGTCGATGCCCCGGTTCGCGCGATCCTCGGCCCCGTCCCTTCCATGGCCGCGTCTCTCGTAGCGAGCGCCGTGGCCTTCTTCTTCGCGAAGCGGCTCATCTCGGACCTGCGAGGCGGCTCGTAGGATACCTTTGCATCGGTCCACGATGCAGAGGATCCCGGATGAGCGACCCGCAGCAGCACCTGGCTCTCATGTTCGAGTTCATCGGACTCGTCCAGGGGAACGACGTCGCTGCCATCGACGCCCGGGAGGAGGAGTTCTTCCATCCCGACTTCCGCTGGACCATCGGGGGCCGCGGCCGGATTTCCCGCACCTACTCGGGCTGGAAGGAGTACCGGGAGGTGATCGTCGGCGAGGTCCAGACGCCTGCCGAGATCGTCACCGTGGCGGCCAACGCCGACCACATCTTCGCGCTGACCCGGCTCGCCGGGGAGCGGATCGGGAAGCGCCTCGACCTGCAGGTCTGCTTCGTGGTGCGCTTCGACGACGGGAGGATCGCCGAGGTCCGGAGCGTCCCGCTGGACGACTACGCGTGGGACCAGTTCTGGGCGTGACGCGGCTGCGCGCGCGCCCCGCGACGAGATAGGCTTCCCCGATGGCCGCCGCGCTTCTCGCCATCGCGTTCGGGCTCTTCCTCGCGGTCGCCGAAGCGGTGCGGAACTGGGGCGACTGGCAGTGGTGGCCCTTCTGGCTCGTCGACTACATCGCCGCGACCCTGCTCGTCGCGGGAGGCGTGCTCCAGAATCGGGATTCCGCCGACTGAGCTCCTGCGGGCGCGCCTCGCGGGCGCGTCAGGCCACCGCCTGCTCGTACGCGTGCGCCGCCCGGTAGAGCGTCGACTCGTCGAAGTGGCGGCCGACGAGCATCATGCCGACGGGGAGGCCGTCCACGTCGCCGCAGGGGACCGAGATGGCCGGGTGGCCGGTGAGGTCGAACTGGGCGGTGTTCCCCATCATCTCGGTCGCGCAGCGGATCGCCTCCTCGCGCGGGGCGTCCGGCGGGGGAAGGGGCTTCGCCGTGATGGGGAGGGTCGGCATCAGCAGCAGGTCGTGGCTCTCGAGGATGCGGTCGTAGCAGTCGCGCAGCACGCGGCGCTGGTTCTGGGCGCGGGCGTAGAGGCGCGGGCCGTCGCCCCGGGCGAGGATGCGGCCGACGAGGAGCAGCGCCTTCAACAGCTCCGAGAGCTCGCCGGTGTGCTCGCGCCAGCGCGCGAAGGCCTCGGCGAGCCCCGGCGGGTAGAGGCCCGGGGTCTGGACCGGCACGCCGTTGGCCATCATCAGGTCCGTCGCCCCCTGGGCGAAGATGGGCATCACCAGCGCGGTGCCGGGCACGTGCATCGGCATCGAGACCGACTCGACCTTCGCGCCGAGCGTGCGCAGGCGCGCGGCGGCGGCCCGCACCCGGGCGTCCACCTCGGGCTCGGAGTTGGCGAGGCCGAAGCCGTCCTCCAGCACCCCGATGCGCACTCCCTCGGCGTCCCCCGAGAGGGCCTCGGTGTAGTCCTGCAGCTCGAGGCCCTGCTGTCGCGGATCCAGGCCGTCGGGACCGGCGATCACCTCCAGCAGGATCGCGTTGTCCTCGACCGTCGCCGTGATGGGACCGGTGTGGTCGACGCTCACCTCGATGGGGATGATGCCGCTGTACGGCACCAGTCCGTAGGTGGGCTTGAGCCCCACCACGCCACAGAAGGCCGCGGGGGTGCGGATCGAGCCCGCCTGGTCGCCCCCGATCGCCATGTCCACCTCCCCCGCGCCGACGAGGGCGCCGCAGCCCGACGACGAGCCCCCCGCGCAGTAGCCGTGGCGTCGCGGGTTGTGGACCGGCCCGGTGGCGCTGGTGTGGCTGCCACCCGAGAAGGACAGGTACTCGCAGGCCGCCTTGCCCACGATCTCGCCGCCGGCCTCGAGGATCCGCGTCACCACGCTCGCATCCACGCTGGGCACGTAGTCGGCGAGGAAGCCGGTTCCCCCGCCCATCGGATGGCCCGCCAGCGCGATGTTGTCCTTGAGCACGACGCTGCGCCCGGCGAGGGGACCGTCGTCGTACTCCTTCACGCGGGCCCTGGTCACCCACGCGCCGAGGGGATTCTCGTCGGGGGACGGGCGGCGCCCGGGCGCGCGCGGCGCGCGCGGCGTCGCGACGCCCTCGGGCAGCGAATCCACGACGTGGTGCCCCGCGATGAAGCCACGGGCGAGGTCGAGGTACCCGTCGACGTCGTCGGGGCGGATCTCGAGCCCGATCTCGGCGGCGGCGGTGAGGAGATCCTGGGCGGTGGGGGGTCGGATCGGCATTCACCCTCCTCTCGCGCCAAGCATACCGGTCCCGGGAGCCGTCGGAACCGGCCGGCCGAGACGGAGGAGGAGAATCTGGAGGAGGCGGATCCGGAGGGGGGAGGCGCCGACCCGGAACGGGCGCGGATCAGGAGGCTTCGCGCCGCTGCTTCGCCGCGGCGGTGCGGTAGTACGCCATCGCCTCGTCGAGCCCGGACTGCATGCGACCGTAGAGGCGGATCTTCACCGCCTCGAGGACGGCGAAGCCGATCAGGGCGAAGATGCTCGAGGTGAGCGCCATGGCGAGGGCGCCCAGCTCGAGGGACTCGCTCGCGACGCGCATGGAGAGGAAGAGGATCAACAGGCCGCCGGTCGTCCCGATGAAGCCGATGGGCGGAAGGATGTTGGCGTACATCGAAACCGGCCGCGCGTAGCTCGCCTCGTACTCGTTGGTCACGTACTGGCGCGACGCATCGACCACGAAGTCGCTCGGCATCCCTTCGGCTCCGTTCTCCCGGAGCGAGCGGCCGAGCACGCGCAGCATCCGCACCGAGATGGGCTCGGGGGACGCGGAGCTGCGGTTCTGGAGCTGCTGCCCGATCTCCGCGGCGCCGACCACCCGCGTCACCGCCAGGGCCTTCATGCAGATCGTCATGCCCCGGTAGAAGGGCACCCACACCGCGAGCAGCGATACGCCGGAGACCAGGAGCGTCAATGTCAGATCGTTTCCCATGGATCGCTTCAACCCTTCCACTTGCGGTCCCGGAGGACCGAAAGCGCCTGGCCGAGGGGGCTCTGGTCCCCGATCGGATAGTCGACGAGCATGTTCTCGCGGCCCCTGAAGCGGCGCTCGATCTCGTCGATCGCGTCCTGCACCGCACTCGGGTCGTTCATCTGCATCAGCACGTCGGCCTGGATGAAGCGCAGGTTGGCGTCGAGCCCCATCACCTCGGGGTGCTCGCTCTGCCAGTCGTTGCGCAGCAGCGGCGCGAGGTGGGATCCCATGTAGGTCTGGACGAACTCGCTGAAGAGGATGAGGCCGTTGCGGTCCTTGCGCTGGTGGAGGCTCTCGAAGGTGACGTGGAAGTGGACCAGGTCCTTGTAGGCGCGCTTCATCTCGAGCTTGCGCTGGGTCAGGGCCTCGCCGCCGAGCGGCGTGTTCTCCTCCACCGCGCTCGGCTCTTCGAGCAGGCCCGCGGGCAGCTCGGGGCTCGACGCGCAGGCCGCGGCGAGGGCCGCCAGCGCCAGCAGGGCCAGCACCAGAAGGGACGGGACGGAGGTTCGGTTGCGTGCCATCACGATCGATCGCTCCCACCCGGGCTCGCTTCCCGGGACTCGTGGTACATGCGGCGAAGCAGGGTATGGAGGGGGTGGTCGCGCCGGGCGCGCAGCTCGGCGGCGAGGCCGTCGGTGGTGAGCGCCGCTTCGTAGAGGGGAAGGGTGCGCGTGCGCGCCTCGATCTGGTTGTCGAGGCGTTCGAGAAGCGCGCTGGCCTCGGTGATCTCCCGGTTGAGCTGGCCGAGCTCGGCGGCGTCCCACTCGCGCCGGGGACCGACGCGCGGGTCTCCGTCGGGGTCGGGAGAGGCCGGGGGCGAGAGCGGCTCGATGGCGTCGGCGGCGGCCTGGCCGTCGCGGCGCGCGACGAGCGAGGCGAGCTTCACGCGGGTCTCCTCCCGGGTGGCGTAGAGATCCTCCAGCGATCGCTTCAGCTCGTCGACGCCGGTCGCGTCGGCGAAGCCCAGGTACATCATGGCCAGGCTGTCCGAGAACGCGCGGCGGAGGATCGCGATGCGCTCGGCGCCGGGCTCGTCGTTGTCGATCCAGGTGTCGACCGAGCGCGATCGCGTCACCATCTCCGCGGCGGGGCGGACCAGCTCCATGTAGTCGCTCTCGCGCCCCTGGCGCTCGAGGGCGTTGGTGAGCGCCGACCAGATGCGGCGATCGAAGGGGAAGAGCTTGAGCCCCACCCGATAGTGCTGGATTGCCAGATCGATCTCGCTCGAGCGCGGGTTCATCGCGTAGGCGAGGTAGGCGTCTCCCACGCCCCGGGCGGCCTCGTGGGCCGCGAAGTAGGCGGACTCGGGGATGCCCTCCTTGCCCTCGCCCGTCGCGTACTCGGAGAAGAAGGTCAGGTAGCGCGAGAAGAGCCGCGCCGCGTTGCGGCTGTACTCGTCGGCCAGGTGCGGATTCTTGGCCGCGCGGTCGAGGTAGTAGTCCGACGCGTTGAGGGTGGACTCCTGGATCTCCTCCCAGAGTCCGCGCATGGCCTCGATGTAGGAGCGGCGTCCGGTCATGCGGTAGCCGAGCTTGCGCCAGCCGTCGTCGCGGCCCTCGTGGAGCTTGTCGTAGACCTCGATCGCCCCTTCGATGGTGAAGGGCATCTCGACCTCGGGGTCCACCCCCAGGCGCTGCTTGGCGGCGTAGATCTCGCCCAGCTGACGGAGCGCGCGGGTGTAGACCGCCGCCTCGCCCTGCACGGTGTCCGCGCGGTCGAGGGCGGCCTGGTAGGCGCCGCTCGCCACGCGGATGGCCTCGACGGTCTTGCCGTCGAGTCCGTTGCTCGCCAGCAGCGCGCGCGACTGGTCGTGGTACTTGCTCGCCTCGAAGAGCGCGAGGGTGAAGGTGAGCGAGCCGGCGTCGGACTCGGGGCCGTCGAGGCGCGCCACGATGCGATCGAGGTAGTCCTTCGACGACGCCTCGGGGGGGATCACGTCGGGGTGCGCGCCGACCCGGCCGTCGGCGAGCAGCCGCACGATCGCGCCGAGGGGATCGAGATCGGTGTCGACCCCCATCTCGGGGCTCTTCAGCAGGATCAGCCGGGCGACGTTCTCGTACACGTAGGGGAGCGCGGCCGCGAACCCCGAGCTGGGCGAGTCGTCGAGGGCCAGGGTCTGGAGCGCCTCGTAGGGGTTCTCGAGGGGAACCACCACGGAGAGCCAGAGGTCGAGCACCTCGCCCACGAAGTCGAAGTGCCGGCCGCGGCGCAGCGCATCGTGGGCCAGGATGTAGTGATACCAGTAGCGGTTCTCGTGTCGCGAGAGCCGGCCCTCGAGGCTGCGGATCACCTCTTCGCTCTTCTCGAGCGAGTCCGGCTCGCCGCGCGAGAGGTAGTCGAGCAGGTACGCGATGGCCTCGCGACGGGTCTCGGACTCGTCGTAGCCGCGCGATTCCTTCGCCTGGTAGTGCTGGATGATGTACTGCTCGAGGGAACGCCCCGCCTCGGCGCCGTACTGGTCGAGGCGCGCCGCGAGGGCGTCGCGGTCCGCCGACGAGTAGACGTACGCGTAGTCGAGGTACGTCGCCCAGGTGTCGGGCTCCTGCGCGCGGGCCGAGGTCCACGCGACGAGCGCCAGCGCCACCGCGAGCGATGCGGTGATGGCCTTCATGTCCGGTCTGTCCCCCTCCGCCCCCGGTCCTGGAGGCACTCGAGCGCGAGGCCGAGCTCCACGCAGCGATCGCCCGGCGGGCTCGACGGCGCGCGCTCGATCCACATCAGGAACGCGTTGAGATTCTTGGTCTCCACGAAGCGGTATCGGCCAGCCCGGCTCTTGCATTCAGCCCGGTTTCCGGCGGCGGCCATCACGGCGAGCTTGAGCCGGTCCTCCTCCCGGTCCGAGACGCAGGCGGCGAGGGTCCCGAGCGCCACCCCGGAGATGTCGTCTCCGGGGTCGCGGTGCCGGGAATCGCCCCGGGCGGGCTCGCGGACCGGCGCGGGCCGGACCGACCGCTCGGGGGCCCGGGGACGCGCCTGGGCGAGCGCCGGGGCGGCGGCGAAGGCGGGCAACGCGCCCGGGGGCGGGCGGGAGGCGGCGCGGGGCGCCGGGGCGCTTCGGGCGGTGCGGGTGGTCCGCGCCGGATTCGGCGCGGGCTCCGGCGCCGAGACCGGGCTCGGCGCGAGCGACGGCGCGACCGCGGGCCTGGACCGCGGCGCCGGCGGCCGACGCGGCGCCGGCGAGGTGCGCGACGAGGTCGCCACCCGGAAGGGCTCGCTCGCCACCGGGTCGAGGGAGAGCGCGGGCTGCACGGCCTTGCTCCGGGGAGGCTCGGGACGCGTGGCCCGGACCGGGCTCGGCGCGGGGGCGGGCGTCTTCGGCGGCTTCGAGACCGCGTCGATCCGGAGCTCTGGCCGGGGCCGCTCGGCGGGTGCGGGCGGCGCCGGGCGCGGGGGGGCGGCGGTCGCGATCTCGACCGGCGGCGGGGGCGCCTTCGGCATCGCGGGCATGGGAGGCGGCGGCGTCCGGGTGACCACCGGCGGCGGAGGCGCCTTCGGAATCGCGGGTAGGGGAGGCGGCGGCGGGGGCGGCGTCTCGGCCACCACCGGCGGCGGCGGGGGACGGGCGGGCGGCGGCTCCGGG
>Ga0055451_10000674_pt1 | contig 13745 bp, 10 predicted proteins | sample China_Galinas_PW_3_FD_57745 | JGI IMG/M metagenome (GOLD analysis project Ga0055451, IMG submission 57745) | Wetland microbial communities from San Francisco Bay, California, USA, that impact long-term carbon sequestration - China_Galinas_PWB_D2 | ecosystem: Environmental > Aquatic > Marine >... | reverse complement strand
GCTCGTCCGGCGGGAAGCCGCGTTGACACTGGGCCTATCGGCTGTCGGGACCGTTGTTCCTTCGGGAGATTCTGCGTTCCGGCACGGCGTTGCGCGAGGCTGCGCCGCTATGATTGCCCGTTCTGGATGCCTCTCCCAACCAGACCGCTAAGCCCAGTGATCTTCAGGAGATACGGATGAGCGACGGCCACGACGAGCGGTCGGGCGGCCTGCCGGCCTGGCTCGAGCAGGTCTATCGCCCGGCCCGCGAGCGGTTCGGCGAGCGCAGCGACCGATTCCTCACGAGCTCCGGCATCGAACTCGCGCCGCTCTACGGCGATGGCGAGCTGGCCGGGATGCCGGGCGTCGCGCCGTTCACGCGCGGCGTGCAGGCGACGATGTATCGCGGGCGGCTGTGGACGATGCGCCAGTACTCGGGCTTCGGATCGGCGCGCCAGACCAACCATCGGTTCCGCTATCTCCTCGAGCAGGGCCAGAGCGGGCTGTCCGTCGCGTTCGACCTGCCGACGCAGATGGGCTACGACTCCGACCACGAGCTCGCCCGGCCCGAGGTCGGCAAGGTCGGCGTGCCGATCAACTCGCTGCTCGACATGGACCGGCTGTTCGAAGCGATCCCGCTCGACAAGGTGTCGACGTCGATGACGATCAACGCGACGGCGTCGATCCTGCTCGCGCTCTACATCGCGATCGCCAAGCGCCGCGGCATCGATGTCGCCAAGCTGTCGGGCACGATCCAGAACGACATCCTGAAGGAATACGCGGCCCGCGGGACCTATCGCTTCCCGGTCGCCGGCAGCATGCGGCTGATCACCGACGTGTTCGAGTTCGCGTCGGATACGGTGCCGCAGTGGAACACGATCTCGATCTCGGGCTACCACATCCGCGAAGCGGGGGCGACGGCCGCGCAGGAGCTCGCGTTCACGCTCGCCAACGGCCTCGCCTACTTCCAGGCCGCGCTCGACAAGGGGCTGGACCCGATCAAGTTCGGGCGCCGGCTCTCGTTCTTCTTCAACTCGCACAACGACTTCTTCGAGGAGATCGCCAAGTTCCGGGCCGCGCGGCGGTTGTGGGCGCGACTCGTCGAAGAGCGGTTCGGCGTGACCGACGACAAGATCCGGATGCTGCGCTTCCACACCCAGACCGCCGGCAGCACGCTGACGAGCCAGCAGCCGCCGAACAACATCGTGCGCGTCACGCTGCAGGCGCTCGCCGCCGTGCTCGGGGGCACCCAGAGCCTGCACACCAACTCGATGGACGAGGCGCTCGGGCTGCCGGCCGAGGAGGCCGTGCGGACCGCTCTGCGGACCCAGCAGATCCTCGCCCACGAGTCGGGGGTCGCCGACGTCATCGACCCGCTCGGCGGCTCCCCCCTGGTCGAGAGCCTGACCGACGAGCTGGAGGCCCGGGCTCGCGAGCTGATCGCGCGCATCGACGAGCTCGGCGGCGCGACGTCCGCGATCGAGGGCGGATTCTACCAGAACGAGATCCACCGCTCGGCGCTCGAGTACCAGCGAGCGGTCGAGCGCGGCGAGCGCGTCATCGTCGGCGTCAACCGCTACGAGGTCGACGAGCCCGAGCCTTCAGTCTTCCGAGTCGACGAGTCGATGCAGGAGGAAGCTCTGGCGGACCTCGACGAGTGCCGCCGAGTCAGAGATGATGCGGTTGTCGAGACCGCGTTGTCCGAGCTCGAAGCCACGGCGCGCACGGACGACAACCTGATGCCGAAGATCCTCTCGGCCGTCGAGTCCCTGGCCACGGTCGGCGAGATCTGCGCGCGCCTGGAGCGAGTGTTCGGCAAGTACTGATCCCATGGCTGACACGAAGACAGTTCCCGAGACCGACGTCGAGTCGAAGACCCAGCTCGCGCCGCCGTGGAACGTGATCGTCCACGACGACCCGATCACGCTGATGACGTATGTGACGCAGGTGTTCATGAAGGTCTTCGGCTACGAGAAGGCGCGCGCCGAGCGCCACATGCTCGAGGTCCACAACAGCGGCAAGAGCATCGTCTGGACCGGCGGCCGCGAGCAGGCGGAGATGTACGTCGCGAAGCTGCGCGGCTACTACTTGCGCGCGACGCTGGAACAGGTCGACTCCTGAGCCCGGCGTAGCTGTGCTCGGGCGGCTGTTCGCGAGGCTCGACTGGCGATACTCGGCGCTGATCGTGTTCGGGGCGGCCGTGCTCGCGTACTCGTGGAGCGTCGCGCTGCACTTCCAGTTCGACGACTACTGGCTGATCCCGTCGGCCGGGTACCAGCTGCGCGAGCTCGGCGGCGTGCTCGGCCATCCGGTCGGGCTCGTGACCGGAACCGAGCGGCACCTGCCGTTCCTGTTGCAGCACCTGTTCCAGCCCGTCGTTTGGCTGATGCTCGTGATCGAGAAGTGGATCTCGGGCGAGCCGCTGTCGCCCTTCGTGTTCCATGCGAGCTCGATCCTCGTGCACGCGGTGACGGCGGTCGCGTTGCTGCGGCTGTTTCGGGTATGGCTCGACTTGCCGAGCGCGATGGTCGGGGCGCTGTTCTTCGCGGTGGATCCGGCCGCGTCGCAGGCCGTCTCGTGGACAGCCGCGCGCGGCGACTTGCTCGTGACCTTGTTCTGTGTGCTCGCGCTCGACAGCATCGTGCGGGCGCGAGAGAAGCCGGTCTGGGCGGCCGGGCTCTACCTCGCGCTCGGGCTGCTGAGCAAGCCGACGCTCCTATCGATGCTGCCGCTCCACGTCGCCGCACTCGTGCTCGTGCTGCGCGATCGCGGCTGGAAGGTGGTGGCCAAGAACCTGCTCGTGCTGCTCGTGCCGTTGGCCGTCGTGTGGGTCGTTCGCTCGCGCTATCTCGGCACGTGGGCGATGGTCTATGTCGGGGGGATCAAGCCGTCGCTCTCTCAGGTGCCGATCATGATCGATCGGTTCTGGGACTTCGTCAGAGCGTGCCTCGTGCCGTGGAACGCGAGCGCGGAGGCGAGGCCGTTCGCGCCGTTGTTTGCCGCCGTCGGTCAGGTCGTCGTTCTGCTGCTCTGGCTGGCCCTGCCCGTGCTTGCGCTCGTTCGCGACTTCAAGGGTGTCGCGCCGAAGCTCGCGATCGGCTTGGGCATCTCCGCGCTGCTCGCGGGACCGGCGCTGCTCTTGTGGGCGCTGTACCCGGCGGCGTCGGGCACGTTCATGAATCGGTCGCTCTATCCGGTGATCGCGGCGCTCGCGTGGCTCGTCGCCGTGGTCAGCCGCCCGGCGGTCGCGGCCGTGTCCAAGCCGTCGGGCCTAGAGCGCGCGCTGGCCGGCGTGCTGGTGCTCGTGTTCGCGGCCAGCGTCGACTCGCTGGTGCACGTCGCGAGAACCGAGATCGCGGCGAGCTCGGTCACGAGCGCGCGCATCGCGAGCCTCGAGGCTGCGTCCAAGCGCGCGGGCCCGGACACGGCGTTGGTCGTCAACGACACCCATGTTGGCTTCGCCGGCATCATGCTGACGTTCAGCCAGATCCGCACCGCGATGGCCCCGCCGTTCCACGAGCCGAGGGTCGACGTGCACTATGCGCCCGATCTTCCGGCGTTCGTGCGCTCGGACCAGTGGTTCGGCGGCATTGCCGGACCGGTGCAGATTCTGAAGTGGACCGGCAGCGAGTACGTGCCGGTGTCGAAACGAATCGCCGGCATCACGCGCCCACTGCCGGAGCTCGTGCCAGCCGGCAATAGCACGTGGAAGCCCGCCACCAGCGTCGCGCCGCGCTCGTTCCGCGGCATTCGGATTGCTGCCAAGGCTCCTGTGCCGTCGGGCTCGCACCTGATCATCAAGAGCACCAAGACCGAGGTCCGCCGGCCGATCGCGATCGCCGCAGGGCAGTCGACCGTCGTCGGTCTCGACGACGACGTCGATTGGCTGACGAGCCAGGAGCTCGTGAGCGTCGCGATCGAGCCGCCCGTGGCCGATGCCCGCATCACGCTGGTCGAGTCGCTTCCAAAGCTTGCCGTGCTCGCGCCCAAGCCACAGAGCGAGCTGCCGATGCTCGAGACTCCCGAGATCACGGTCGCGAAGCTCGCCGGCGTCAAACGTTTGCGGTTCCGCTTCGAGCTCGTGGTCTTCGGCAGCCAGTATCGAATGACCTACGAGGTCGCGGTCGCCGCCCTCCCGAGCACGCCGGACACCTGGCGCTACCGCGCCGCGCGCCCGGAGCTCGCCGACGCGAACAAGACGCTCGTGAGCTGGGACACGTTGCCGCGCTGGTATACCGGCGTGATCGCGAAGGCCGGCGTCCGCCGCATCCCCGTCGTGTGCGAGGTCGAGGCCAGCAACGCAGCAGGCGTTGTCGCAAGGGCCGAGCCGGTCGGCTTCTTCCTGGTCGCGAAGTGAGCCCGTGGCACCATTCGTCCCGGGGACAAATGGTGCCACGGGGCGTGTTATCGTGAGGGCATGGTCGAGAGTGGACGCCAGCCGATTGCGGTTTTCGGGCTCGTGCTCACGGCGGTGGCAGCCGTGCTGCTCTGGCGGTGGGAGTCGGGCTCGGCCGGCGGCCTGACGTCGACCGGCGACACCGATCGATCCGCGCAGCAACACACGACGCCCGAGGTCGCTGACGGTCCGAGTCAGCAGGCGAACGCGCGTACGGAGCTTGCCAAGACGGCGCGAGTCGTCGGAAGGCCGACGGATCCCGACTTCGTTGCGGCGCTTTGCGGGTTCACGGGCCGGTGCGTCGATCCCGACGGGAAGCCGGTCGCGGGCGTGCGCGTCGAGGTATGGGATTCCGTGTTCATGGTGGGGGGAGTGCTACCGTGCATCTGCGGTCTCGATCAAGACGACGTGAGGAAGACCGCGGTCACCGAAACGGACGGCAAGTTCCGCGTTACCGGGCTGTGGCCACACGTAGCTGGTGACTACAAGCTCGTCGTGGAAGACCCTGAATGGCTGATGTCCGCCGCCGACGTCGAGACGGAGTCCTTGCCTCCACCCGGGGACCTGTTCGACTTCGGCGACGTCTTGGTCGTGCGCACGCGCAGCGTCATCGGGCGCGTGATCGACGAGAGAGGCAGTCCTCGGACCGGAGTCCAAGTGTTTGCCTCCACCCGCTTGGACGGGGACCACGGTGATACAGAGCTCTCTGGCGGCTACTCGCGGATGTTCGACCCGAATGGCATGGAGGTGAACTCCTGGGACGAGGGCTTCGTCGTGGGGTCGAATCGACGCTTTACGGGTCGAGTCGTGCGTGCTGTGACCGGCCGTGACGGTAGGTTCCGCTTGCCTGGCCTCGCGAACAGCCCTGTGACGCTGACGATCTCAGCTGGTGTTCTGCCGGTCAGCCATCAGCGACAGCTCGGAGCGCCTGGTTCCGTGCTAGATGTTGGCGACCTCGTGCTCCGCAAGGGCAAGTCACTGCGCGGTAGTGTCGTCGATCGTCTCGGGCAACCTGTTCCGGGTGCTCAGGTCTTTGTCGGGGATCGCGGAACCGGTCCCCGGAACTTCGCGTGGTTCGGTGTCATGGCTGCCGTGACGGACGCGAGCGGGCGCTTCGAGATCGAAGATTCGCCTCCGGGGCCGCTCGCTGTCGGCGCGCGCGCTCGCCCGTGGCAACGCTGGACGATGGTCGCGGACATCGGCCCGAGCCAGCCGGTCACGATCGAGCTGCCTGCGACTCACTCGCTCGTCCTCCACGTGCTCGATCCAGCGGGCCAGGGCGTGGCGGGAGCCGATGTCCGTGTGTTCGGCGATCCCGAGTTTGCGTTTCTGACGGAGGACGGGCTGCGGCGCGGCGAGGGCCTTCCGGTCCAGATCGACCGGGGAACCGATGGGCGTCTGGAGCTCCACGGCCTCAGCCCGGCGGAATACGAGGTCGAGGTCCGTGCCGATGGCGTCGGGAGCGCGCGTTCGAAGGTCTCGATCGACGGCGATCTAGAGCGCGAGATCCGGCTTCGACCCGAGTCGTCGTTCGAGGTCATCGCGACCGATCGCCGGGGTCGACCCGTCCAAGGCGCGCGTGTCCGGGTCGAGGGGATTGGTTGCCACACCTGGAGGCGTGCGGGCTGGACCGATCGGAGCGGGCGTCTCTCGATTGCGAGACCGGCCAAGGCGAGCTTCCGACTCTGGGTCGATCATCCGAGGTACGCCGCGGGCAGCGCCGAGGTCGACGACACGCGCACATCTGCACGTGTCGTGTTGCCCGACCCGACCGGTGTTGCGATCGAGGTCTTCGGACCGCCGGGGTTCCGTTTCGAGCGTTGGTCCGTGTCGCTGAGCGATCGGCAGGACGACATGAACAGCGAGACTGTGGAACTCGATGCGCGTGGGCGAGGGCTTGCCCGGCTGGCGAAGGGCGGCAGCTACAAGGTCGATGATGTCGGGCGCGATCACGGCAGGGCCGGGCACATGATCGCAGATTCGCCGGATCTGACGTTTCATGTCGCTCAGGGCGAGACGGCGCGTGTCGTGATCCATTTGCCGGCGACGCAGTACGGACCCGTTCGCGGATCGGTGCACGTAGAGGGCCTGAGCCCCGGCGAGCTCGAGCTCCGTCACAACGTCTGGTCGATGTCGGATGAACCGATTCGCGTGAACGCATTTGGGCAGTTCGAGATTGCCGAGTTGTTTCAGGACTACCTGTACCTCGAGCTATTTGCTGGACAGGGGATGCTCTGGTCCGGAAGCCTGTCCCTGGAGCCTGGCGTCGCTGCGAACCTCGACATAGAGCTGCGGACAGGAACGGTGCGTGGCAAGGTGGTCGATCCGTCGCGTCGGCCCGTCCAAGCCAGGGTCTGGCTTGCGGGAAAGAGCGAGCCTGGTCCCGGGTTGGATTGCGGAGGCGTGCTGCTCGCGAGCAAGACGGACGCGCGCGGGCGATACGCGTTCGCGACGGTCCCAGCCGGAACGTACGCGGTCTTGTTTCGGGGCAAGCCGCTGTTTGGTGGTTCCCAGGTAGAGCATGTCGTCGTGAGCTCCGGCAAGACCACCACGGTCGACGCCGAGCTGAAACCGCGGCGCAAGTAGAGGTCGCGAGCCGACCCCGTTAAGATCCCGACAGGTAGCAACCGTGAACATGCCCATCATCGAAATCGGCGACGACGGGGAGTTGGTCCTGCGCAGGCTGCCGCCGGTGTATGGCGAGCTGCTCATGCAGGTCCCCGTGATCCTGCAGCTCGGGACCGATCCGATCGTGCAGGAAAGCCTGTTCGGTGACTCGTATCCCAATGACCCCGAGGCTCAGGCCGAGTGGGATCGGTTCGGGGAGCCCGAGCTGTTTGCGCTCTTGGCGTCGCAGACCGAGATCGTCGAGCGCGATCTCAAAAGCCTCACGGTCGAGCCCGGTGGCGCGGGCATGGAGCTCGTGATCCCCGGCAGTCACAGGAATGCCTGGATGGCGGCGCTCAATGCGACGCGGCTGATGCTCGCAGACCAGTACGCGATCGGCGAGCCCGACATGAACCGCGAGCTCGATCTCGAGGAGCCCGACGAGCGCGAGATCGCATTGCTCAAGATCCACTTGCTGGCCGAGGTGCAGTCGCTGATCGTCGATGCCGGAAGCTCGGCGGACGATTGACGCACGTGAACGCGATCGAGATCGACAGCCTGGTCAAGGACTACGGCAGCTTGCGGGCCGTCGACGGGGTGAGCTTCGAGGTCGCGGCCGGCGAGTTCTTCGGGCTGCTCGGGCCCAACGGCGCCGGCAAGAGCACGATCCTCAACATCCTCGCCGGTTTGACGCGGCCGACCCAGGGCAAGGCGCGGGTCATGGGCAAGGACGTCGTGCGCGAGTTCAGGAGCAGCCGGCGCAACCTCGGTGTCGTTCCCCAGGAGCTCGTGTTCGACAGCTTCTTTCCGATCTACGACGTGCTGCGCACGCAGTCGGGCTACTTCGGCCTGCGCAACAACGACGACTGGATCGACTACGTGCTCGAGCGGCTCCACCTGACGGAGCAGCGCGACTACTACGGGCGGCAGCTGTCCGGCGGCATGAAGCGACGCTTGCTCGTCGCGAAGGCGCTCGTGCACCGCCCGCCTGTCGTGATCCTCGACGAGCCCACGGCCGGCGTCGACGTCGAGCTTCGCCGCCACCTGTGGGAGTTCATCGAGGAGATCCACCGGGCCGGGACGACGATCCTGCTGACGACGCACTACCTCGAAGAAGCCGAGAGCTATTGCCAACGTATCGGGATCATCGGCAAGGGCAAGCTGCTCGCGCTCGAGTCGACCGAGAGCCTGTTGGCCAAGCACACCGACCGTGAGGTCGTGTTGACGTTTGCAGACCGACAGAACGGTGATTCGGCCGAGTGGGCCCGCTTCGGGCCGCGGCTCAGCGACGACGGGTGCAAGATGTCGTTGCGGACCTACGGCGAGCAGGACCGGGCCGCGTTGTGGCGCCAGGTCAAGGAGTCGGGGGTCGAGATCGTGGACGTCGAGGTCAAGCACCCCGATCTCGAAGACGTGTTCCTCGAGCTGACGGCGGGGCAGCGATGAAGATCGAGCCGCCTGTCGTCCATCCGGCGCCGCTGCCGCTGTTCAACGCTCCGTTCGTGACGTTGCTCGACAAGGAGGTGCGGCGGTTCCTCAAGGTGATCGTGCAGACGATCGTGACACCGTTGGTCACGGCCGGGCTCTACCTGATCATCTTCGGGGCCGGCATCGGCCACAACATGAAGATCGGCTCCGGCGACGCGGCGGTCGCATACATCGACTATCTCGTGCCGGGGCTCGCGATGATGGGCGCGCTGTCGCACGCGTTCAACAACTCGGCGTCGTCGTTCATGATCAGCAAGTTCCAGAACAACCTCGTCGACATCCTCGTTACTCCGTTGACGGATCTGGGGATCGCGTTCGCGTACTCGCTGGCGTCGACGCTGCGCGGGCTCATGGTCGGGGTGCTCACGTGGGCGGTCACGCTGCCGTTCGGGGGCCGGTTCCCGGCCGAGCCGGTGACGGTGCTCGCGATCCTCGTGTTCGGGTCGATGGCATTCGCGTTCCTCGGGGTCGCGGCCGGCGTCATTGCCAAGCGGTTCGACGACATTGCGCGGATCTCGACGTTCGTGATCCTGCCGTTGACCTACCTCGGGGCGGTGTTCATCCCGATCACCAGGTACCCGGAGTCCATCCAGCCGTTCGCCCGGCTCAACCCGCTGCTCTACTGCATCGACGGGCTCCGGATAGGCTTTCTCGGGCGGGGCGATGTCAGCGATGTGACGTTGATCTCTTCGGGAGTCGTGATCGCGCTGTCGCTTGCGATTACGATCTTCGTCTCGCTGGTTGCGTTGCGCCGGTCGACGGCGATCCGGAACTGAGAACACTGAGAGATCGAGCGGCTGGGATGATCGAGCGGCTGAATCACATTGGAATCGCGGTCGAAGACTTGGAAGAGGCGATCCGGCTGTATCGCGACGTGATCGGCCTGTCGTTCCAGGGCATCGAGGAGGTGCCGTCGGAGCGCGTCCGGGTCGCGATGTTTCAGGTCGGGGACACGCGGATCGAGCTCTTGCAGGGCACGGGCGACGACTCGCCGATCACCAAGTTCATCGCCAAGCGCGGGATGGGCGTGCACCACCTCGCGTTCTGTGTCGACGATGCCGGCGCGGAGCTCGAGCGGCTGTCATCGAGCGGGCTCAGGCTGCTCGACGAGAGTCCGCGAAAGGGCGCGCACGGGACGCGTGTCGTGTTCGTTCACCCGAAGAGCACGATGGGCGTGCTGACCGAGCTCGTGGAGGAGCCGAAATGACCGAGCAAGCGCATGACCCGATCGAGGTCCTCCGCGAGAAGCGCGAACAGTCGCTCCAAGGCGGCGGCAAGCAGCGCGTCGAGGTGCAGCATGCGAAGGGCAAGCTGACCGCACGCGAGCGCGTCGACCTTCTCGTGGACCCCGACAGCTTCCAGGAGATCGACCGGTTCGTCACGCACCGGTGCACCGACTTCGGGATGGCCGACAAGCAGTTCCTGGGTGACGGAGTCGTGACCGGGTCGGCGACGATCGACGGGCGGCCGGTGCTGTTGTTCTCGCAGGACTTCACGGTGTTCGGCGGAAGCCTCAGCGAGACCAACGCGGCCAAGATCTGCAAGGTCATGGACCTCGCGGTCAAGATCGGCGCGCCGGTCATCGGGCTCAACGACTCGGGCGGGGCGCGGATCCAGGAAGGTGTCGTCAGCCTCGGCGGCTACGCCGACATCTTCCTGCGCAACACGCTGGCGTCGGGCGTCGTGCCGCAGATCTCGCTCGTGATGGGGCCGTGCGCGGGTGGCGCGGTGTACTCACCGGCGATCACCGACTTCATCCTGATGGTCGAAGGCTCGAGCTACATGCACATCACCGGGCCTGACGTCGTCAAGACGGTGACACACGAGGAGGTCACGAGCGAAGACCTCGGCGGCGCGCGCGTGCACAGCGAGGTTTCGGGCATCGCGCACTTCACGGCATCCGACGACGCGACGTGCCTCGGGCTCGCGCGCGAGCTGATGTCGTATCTGCCGCAGAACAACATGGACGGACCGCCCGATGCCGAGAGCAGTGACGATCCGAACCGCGATTGTCCCGAGCTCGACGGGATCGTCCCGAGCGAGAGCAACCAGCCCTACGACATGAAGAAGGTCGTGCACAGCGTCGTCGACAACGGGCGGTTCCTCGAGGTCCACGCGCGGTTCGCGACGAACATCATCGTCGGTTTCGCGCGATTGGCCGGCCGCGTGATCGGCATCATCGGCAATCAGCCGATGAGCCTTGCCGGCGTGCTCGACATCGATGCCAGCGTCAAGGGCGCGCGGTTCATCCGCTTCTGCGATGCGTTCAACATTCCGCTATTGACCTTCGAGGACGTGCCCGGGTTCCTGCCTGGGACGCAGCAGGAGCTCGGCGGGATCATCCGGCACGGCGCCAAGCTTCTGTATGCCTACTGCGAGGCGACCGTGCCGAAGCTGACCGTGATCACGCGCAAGGCCTACGGAGGCGCATACGACGTCATGAGCAGCAAGCACGTGCGCGGTGACGTCAACCTCGCGTGGCCGTCGGCCGAGATCGCGGTCATGGGCGCCGAGGGAGCCGCCAAGGTCATCTTCCGGCGCGAGATCGCCGGAGCCGGCGAGCCCGGGTCGGACGACGCGCTACGCGTCGAAGCCGAGCGCGTCGGCGCGTACAAGCAGCGGTTCTACAACCCCTACATCGCCGCGGCGCGCGGCTATCTCGACGACGTCATCGAGCCGCACGAGACGCGCCGCTACCTGATCCGCGCGCTCGAGCGCGTGCGCACCAAGCGCGACAAGAACCCGCCGAAGCGACACGGGAACATCCCGCTGTAGCCCCCTCATCCCTTATCCCGAAAAAATGTGTCTGACACATTTTTTCGGGATAACGAAGTTACCGCTCGTCGACCGGGACGAACGTCCGCTTCGTAGCGCCCATGTAGATCTGCCGCGGCCGCGTGATCCTCGCGTGCTGATCGCGGTGGAACTCGAGCCACTGCGAGATCCAGCCCGGCAGGCGGCCCATCGCGAAGAACACCGTGAACAGGTCGATCGGGATCCCGAGAGCCTGGTAGATGATCCCCGAGTAGAAGTCGACGTTCGGGTAGAGCTTGCGCTCGATGAAGTAGTCGTCGTGGAGCGCGATGTCCTCGAGCTCGGTCGCGATGTCGAGCAGCGGGCTCGACTTGCCGAGGCGCGCGAGGACGTCGTCGCACGCCTTCTTGAGGATCCGCGCGCGCGGGTCGTAGTTCTTGTAGACGCGGTGCCCGAAGCCCATCAGCCGCGTGCCGCTGTTCTTGTCCTTGGCGGCTTCCATGAACTGCTTCGCCGACTTGTCGCCATCGTGGATCTCCATGAGCATCTCGATGACTTTCTGGTTGGCGCCGCCGTGCAGCGGACCCCACAGCGCCGAGATGCCGGCCGAGACGCTCGCGAACAGGTTGGCCTGCGAGCTGCCGACCGTGCGCACGGTGCTCGTCGAACAGTTCTGCTCATGATCGGCGTGGAGGATCAGGAGCAGGTCGAGGGCCTTGGCCAGCACCGGGTCGGGCTCGTATGGCTCGCACGGCGTCGCGAACAGCATGTAGAGGATGTTCTCGGTGTACGACAGCTCGTTCTTGGGATACATGTACGGCTGCCCACAGCTGTGCTTGTAGGAGTAGGCCGCGATCGTTGGCATCTTGGCGAGCAGCCGGATCGCCGCGGCCCAGCGCCGGGCCGCCGGATCGTCGAACTGGACATCCTGGTAGAAGGTCGACAGCGCCCCGACCGCGGCCGCGCAGATCGCCATCGGGTGTCCGTGCCGGGGGATGCCCGAGAAGAACCCGCGCAGGTTCTCGTGCAGCATCGTGTGGCGTGTGATCTCGTACCGGAAGTCGTCGAGCTGGCTCTTGTTGGGCAGCTCCTGGTTGATCAGGAGCCACGCGACTTCGAGGAACGAGCTCTTCTCGGCGATCTCTTCGATCGGGTAGCCGCAGTAGCGCAGGACGCCGTCCTCACCGTTCAAGAACGTGATCTTGCTCAGGCACGCCCCCGTGTTGCCGAGTCCCGGATCGAACGTGATCGCTCCGGTCTCGGCCCGCAGGTTGCGGATGTCTATGGCAACTTCCCCCTCGGTTCCCTCGATGATCGGGAGCTCGAGTTCCTTGCCGTCGATCGTCAGTTTGGCGGTGCGAGTCGTGGACTCCATGGACATCTGGTCTGGTGCTCCTGCTGGCGTTTCACTCAGAACATACCCACTTTTGCGCGTGAAACGGATATCTTGCCGCGCATGTTCAAGCGCATTCTCGTGGCCGGCCGCGGAGAGATCGCTCTGCGCATTCTCCGGACCGCGCACGAGTGCGGGATCGAAGTCGTCGCCGTGTATTCCGACGTCGATCGTGATGCCCTCCACGTTCGCCGCGCCGACATCGCGGTCCCGATCGGTGGCCCGGCGCCCAGCGAGTCGTACCTGCGCGGCGACGAGATCATCGCGGTGGCGAAGCGGACGGATGTGTCCGCGATTCACCCCGGCTACGGCTTCCTGGCGGAGAACGCCGGCTTCGCCCGCGCGGTCGCCGGCGCCGGTCTCGTGCTGATCGGGCCACCGGCCGAAGCGATGGAAGCGATGGGGGACAAGCTGTCGGCGCGCAAGATCGCGGCCGCGGCCGGGGTTCCGATCGTTCCCGGGACCGCCCCCGACGCGGAGCCGGTCACGCCCTCGGCCGAGGAACTCGCGGCTCGGGCCCGCGAGATCGGGTTCCCGGTCATGCTCAAGGCCTCGGCCGGCGGCGGCGGCAAGGGCATCCGCATCGTCCGCGACCAGGCGGCGCTCGCCGAGGCGGTCGCGCTCGTCCAGGCCGAGGCCAAGGGCGCGTTCGGCGACGACACGGTCTACCTCGAGAAGTTCCTCGTCCGTCCCCGCCACGTCGAGATCCAGGTCATGGCCGACCAGCACGGCAACGTGGTCTGCTACGGCGAGCGCGAGTGCTCGGTTCAGCGCCGGCACCAGAAGCTCGTCGAGGAGAGCCCGTCGCTGGCCGTCGATGACGCGCTTCGCGGTCGAATGCAAGCGGCCGCGTGCGACCTTGCCCGCGCGGTCGGCTACGTCGGCGCCGGGACCGTCGAGTTCATGGTCAGCGAGGGCGAGTTCTACTTCCTGGAGATGAACACCCGGCTGCAGGTCGAGCACCCGATCACCGAGGAACGATTCGGCGTCGACCTCGTGCTCGAGCAGCTTCGCGTCGCGTCCGGCGAGAAGCTCGCGCCGGTGGGCGAGCCGCACGGCCACAGCATCGAGGTGCGCATCAACGCCGAGGACCCCGACACGTTCCTTCCGAGCCTCGGCGTGATCCGC
>Ga0055451_10000671_pt1 | contig 13765 bp, 8 predicted proteins | sample China_Galinas_PW_3_FD_57745 | JGI IMG/M metagenome (GOLD analysis project Ga0055451, IMG submission 57745) | Wetland microbial communities from San Francisco Bay, California, USA, that impact long-term carbon sequestration - China_Galinas_PWB_D2 | ecosystem: Environmental > Aquatic > Marine >... | reverse complement strand
CCGCCGCGATCCGCGGGCCGCGGAGCTCGCCGCTGCCCGCGCGAGAGCCGCCGAGGCGAAGGCCGCCGCACAGCGAGCCAAGGCCTTGGATCAGCTCATCGCGAAAGCCTCGCCGGCCCAACGCGCCAAGCTCATGCAGCGCCAAGCCAAGGCGAAGCAGAGAGCCGCCCAGCTCGAAGCCAGGCGCCTTGCCGCCCAGAACGCACAGCAGCAGCGCGACCTGGCCCGAGAAGCCGCCCGCAAGCAACACGAGGCCTACCTCGAGGACCGCCTCGGCCCGTCGGGCATCACGCCCCATCGACCCGACAAGCCGACCGGGCACGCCGGGGGACGCTACGAGCTTCCCGACCTGCAACCGGGCGGCTACGTGATCGACGTCGCGGCGCCCGGCTACATCAGCGAGGCGTTCGGACCGTTCGAGCTCGTCAAGGGCGAGCCGCCACCGACGCCGACCCTTCAGCTGCGCAGAGGCTTCAAGATCGCCGGTCGGGTCACGGCCAAGACCAGCGGCACTCCGATCTCCAACGCGCGCGTCGAGCTGTACCTGCCACCGCTCAACCCCGGCAACCGCACCAACCAGACCGAGCTGCAGAAGGCCATGCGCCCACCGAGCAACGGCATCAGGGTCGAAAGCGTGCGCAGCGGAGGCGACGGCGGCTTCGAGTTCAGTCCACTGCGGCCCGGCAACTTCCGGATCCGGGTCATGGCCGACGGCTATGCGTCGGTGACCGAGAAGAACCTGACGCTGACCGGCCTCTCCGATCTCCAGGTCGCGGTCTCGCTGTCGAAGGGTGCGACGATTCACGGCTACGTCACGAATCTCGCGCCGGGCCAGCGCGCCATGGTCGTGCTGGCCTCGACGCTCGGTGCACGGAAGTTCGTGCCGGTCGACGAGAAGACCGGCCGCTACTCGGCGACAGGACTCGACGCCGGCAGCTACTTCGTGCGCCTGCAACTGCGCGGATCGCGCGGCATGGGGTTCATGCGCTATCTCGTCGAAGCCGCGATGAACCCAGACATGCGGCCCGACGTCACGGTCGTCGAGGAGCAAGAGGCGCGCTTCGACCTCAACGCCGCGGCGAATGCCACGGGCGGCCTGAAGGGCACGGTGACCCTCAATCAGGTCCCGACGGCCGGACTCGAGATCATCCTGCAGCAGGACAAAAACGGCGTAATCACGACCCTCGAATCGACGCAGCGCGGTCAACCAGGGTCGGGGCGGGTCCGGCGCATGCTGCAAGGCCTGCTGCACACGCGCTCGGGCAGGAACGGCAGCTTCGCGCTCGAGAACGTCCCGCCGGGCGACTACATCCTGGAGGTGCGCCGCCCCGCGCGAGGCAACCAGAAGCCGCGGGCGCTCCATCGCGAGACGCTCAGGATCACCGAAGGCGCGACGCAAACCCGCCAGCTGCACCTGCTGACCGGCAAGCTGAGCTTCGAGATCACCGACGACGGCAACAACAAGCCGCTGCGGCGCGCGCGCATCCTGCTCGCTTCGAGCCAGGAGTCACGCGGCGTCGAGCCCAAGAAGTGGCGCACGCTCCCGAGCTTCCAGATCGCCAACCTGCGCAACGGCAAGGCCGGCTTCCGGGACCTCGCGGTCGGCGAGTACGAGTATCTCGTCTACCAGTCCGGCTACCAGACGCTGCGATCGTCGATCTACATCAGCACCGGAGAATCGACCCCCCGGCAGCTCCTGCACATCCAGCGCCGGGCGAAGAAGAAGGCCAAGAAGAAGGCAACACCGAAGCCCGCGAACAAGGGCTGAACGAGCGGCGGATCGCGACCCCGCTCAGCCGCAAGCCGCTCACCTCCACGCTATGCTGGCCCCTATGAAGCTGCTCGCCGGACTCCTGGTCGCCCTCGTGCTCAGCGCGGGGCTGCTCACGGCGGCGCTCGCGCTTCTCAACATCGATCCCGGCGCGAACCGGCCCACGGTCGAGAAGCTGCCGGACATCCATCTGCCGGGCGTGCTCGATACGGATCCGGTTCCCCTGCCCGACTCGTCGTGGTCGAAACCTGTCGACGCTGGACACCATCGCAAACCCGAGCGCTACACACTCACCGGCAAGACGGTACCCGCCACCGAGGTCTGCCTCGTCTCGCGCACGCCGGGGCTCGCGCACGGGGACGTGGTCCGCAACACGAAGAGCGCCGGCGACGGCCGCTTCGCGTTCGCAGGCCTGCGCCGCGGCAACTACGAGCTGCGGGTCTGGAACGACGGCCGGCTCGTTGAACGCAACATCGACCTGACTCACGACCTCGACGTCGAGCTGTTCGACGTGCGGATCCCGCACCTGCGGCTCTCGCTGTCGCAGGCCGGAACCGAACCGAAGCAGCTCGCCGACGCCGTGATTCGCCTCGTAGCCGACGGGCGTGTGCTCGGTGAGGGAAGGAGTGACGCGAGAGGCGTCGTCGAGCTGCACTCGGTTCCCGCCGTCAAGGCCGAGTGCATCGTCCGAGTCGGGGACCGCGAGCTCAGTCAGCCGGTCGATCTGTCGACCCGCCCCGAGCAGGTCGCGGTCGACTTCGCGCGGTAGTCGTCCGATGCGGACGCTGACGCTCGCCGCCGTGCTGACCGTGGTCGCGGCGTTCGTGCTTGCGTCCACGCTGCTGTGGCCTGCGGACGAAGCCGCGTCGATCGAGCGCACCGCGGCGCCCGAGCAGAACGAGCCGGGCGTTCCGCTTCTCGTCGCGCGTCCACGCGAGTCCGAGCCCGCGACCACGGCCAAACTCCCTCGCAAACCCGAGATCGAGCAGCACGCGACTCCCGTCAGGCACAGGCAGGACGGGATCGTCCTCGCCGGTCGCGTCATCGACGAAGCAGGAAGGCCGGTCGCGCACGCACGAATTCGGCTCGGCCAGTCGCTGGCCTACCCGTTGCAACGACTCGAAGCCAGGCAGAAGAGCCCCCGCGGTCTCGACAAGAGACTGAGGAACGCGCTGCAGGAATTCGACAAGAGCGCGCGCGAGGTCCGCTCGAACACCGAGGGAGAGTTCGTCGTACGCGGCAAGCTGCCGGCGCAGCTGTCGGTCCACGTCTCCCACCCCGAGCACCTCGATACGTGGCTCGACGGTGTCGGCATCGGCGAAAGCCTCGTCGTGGTCCTCGAAGACTTCGCCTACCTCGAGGGTGTCGTCGTCGACGACCTGACGGGCCGCCCGGTCCCGCTGTTCGGGATCCGCGTGCTCGGGAGGATCGATCCCGTAACGCCGAGCGACCGCAGAACGCGGTCGCAGGCCCGGATCCAGGTCGTCGAGCTCGCGTGCGACCCTCGATCGCGCCGCGGTGTGCACCCGATGCTGCTGCCTGCGACCAATTGGACGCACGAGAGCGTGCCGACGATCGAAGGCCAGCCGGCGGTTCCACTCCGCTACCAGCCGATCGTGAAACACGAAGGCGGCCGGTTCGTCGTCGATCGACTCCGGGCCGGCAGCTACTTCCTCGAGGTCTTCTCGCGCACGCACGCGGGCATGCTCGCCGGCCCGTTCCGCGTGACCCCGCGCAGCGGCAGGTCGAAGCTCCAGATCCGCCTGCCCCGGGGCCAGCCACTGCTCGGCCAGGTTCTCGACGCCCATTCGGGGACCGGCCTGAAAGCGGCGAAGGTCGTGCTGTATCGCGCAGCCCCGGGTCGGGGCGCGAACAAGCTCGGCAAGCGCATCGCGACGCGCGAGACAGGACCCGATGGAACGTTCGACTTCGGGCACGTCACCAGCGGGACCTACAACGTCGCGGCCGTCGCCAAGCACTACTCGATGCGCACCGAGCTCGGGATCGAGCTCCGCCCAATCGAGCTCGAACGGAAGCTCTTGTTCCAACTGCCGAGGACCTCTTGCTTGTCGGGGATCGTCGAGAACCTGCCCGACGGCGTCGATGCCTGGGTCTTCGCCCTGACGCGCGGCATACGCCGGCGCGTTGCAGTCGATCGCGATGGCGGTTACCGATTCGCGGATCTCGATGCCGGCGGCTACGTCGTGCAGCTCGTACAGCGAACCGCGGGCGCCGGACTTCCACCGCTGTTGTCCGAGCGGACTCTCGGCAACGCACCCCCGACCGTCGTGCTCCGGCCCGGCGACTCGCTTCGCTTCGACCTCGACGCGGCCGAGGGCGCACCGCGAACCGTCACCGGACGAGTCGAGCTCGACGGCGAACCCGGCGCTGGACTTCGGGTTCGCATCTATCAGCCCGTGTTCGCCGATCCCGGCCGGTTCACGAAGAGCGGGCGCCGACAGAGCTCATCGCGCCGGCGGAGCTCGTTCCGCCGGCGCTCGCCATCGCAGCGCGGGCGCCGGCGCCGCGCACCGTCTCGCAGACCGGTTCCCGCCCGCGGCGCGTGGCGGCGCACGACGACTGACGAGCAGGGCAACTTCCGGATCGAGAACATCTGGCCCGGCGCCTATCGACTCGAGCTCGCCGTCCCGGTCGAGCCCGCCCTTTCGTCTCCGGGTCGCAGGCGCGGGTTCGGCACCGCGATCTACCGCGAAGACATCCTCGTGCTGAACCGGGACGACAACCGCTTCGAGATCGACATCGAGACGGGATCCGTGCAGCTCGTCCTCCACCCGGGATCGGAGGATCAGCTGCACGTGTGGCTCAGCAGCAATGCGCTTCCGAAATCGGAACCCCGAACCTGGCGCACCCATCCGAGCCTCAGGACTGCACGCTTCGTCAACGGAACGGCTACGCTCGGCCGCGTTCGAGTCGGCCGCTACCGCTATGCGGTCATGCGCGACAAGCAGGTCGTCGCGACCGGCGAGATCAAGGTCTTGCGCGGCGACAAGACCGACAAGGTCACCGTTCGCCTGGACCGCTGATCACGCGTACCGGCGCCGGCGTGCGGGCCGGGACCAGTGCTCCGTCACGCACGCGGAAGAGCTCCGGCGAGATCGGCCGCTGGCTGGTTTCGTACTCCTGCCGCACCTCGCTCGCGAGTCGCTCGAGATCGCACTCGGCCCGCGAGATGACGAGCGTATCGCGATCGGGAATCGCGAACACGAGGCCGCCGAGCTCCGACGAACGCTCCCTGATCAGGACCAACAGTCGGGCAGCCGTGTAGCCGTCGTCGAGATGCAGGACCTTCGGCTCGGTCTCTCCGGGCGCGGGCAGGGCCAGGCGTTCGTTGCCGACGATCCTCGCGAGATTCGAGCGCGCGAAGCTCGAGATCGACTGGATCCCGCACCCCCACGCGGCGAGGTGCCCCTCGGTCACGAACACGATGGCATCACGCTCGTCGAGCACGAAGCACGCGACGAGCTCGTCGGTCAGGTCCTCGGACAGGATCTTGCCGGGTCCCAGGGCCGGCGAGTGCTCGCGGACCCATGCGCGCGAACGAATCTGTGGCATGACGAACGTCAACGCCTCGTCGAACAGATAGTCCGACGGGCTCGCGAGCTGATCGGACAGCTCCTGCACGAGCAACGCGACCGTCTCGGGGAAGTTGGACGGGAACCGCTGTTCGAGATGGAAAACCTCCGTCAGCGGCAGCACCATCTCCTGGCTGTCGATCCGAACGACGATCTCGGTCCCGCCACGGCTGACACCGACGACTTCGACGGAATCGGGTGTGGCCTCGGCAGCCTTGCGGAACCGCTCGACGAACGACGCCGCTTCGTCGCGCAAGCTCTCGTTCGGGTCGCGAGTGGCGAGCAGCCATACGACCAGCCCGACCAAGATCAGACCTGCTGCCAGCCAAAGGATGAACGGTGCCATCGACCAGTTGCATCGGCTGATTCGGCGCAGTCCCCTGAGCGAAACCGAGACTCGTCGAGCCCACGCGGGCACGAGGCGGGCACGGGCACCGGCACGGGCACGGGCACGCACGGAAGGCTACCGGTACCGCTTGAGCTTCTCGTACAGCGTCGAGCTCGCGATGCCGAGCGTCCTGGCGGCCAGCACCTTGTTGCCACCGACGGCCTGCAACACGCGCTGAATGTGGTCCTTCTCGACACTCGCGAGACTCTTGAGCTCGCCGATGCCGTCGTCGGTGTCCGGCTCGACCTGGAGCACGATGTGCTTGGGATAGATCGTGTTTCCCGGCGCGAGCACGGCGGCCGTGACGAGGACGTGATGCAGCTCGGACAGATTGCTCGGCCAGTCGTGGAGGCGAAGCCGGTCCATCGCGCGCGGGGACAGCCGCTTGGTGCGACTGCTGGTCTCCCGAGCGTAGCGTTCGAGGATGTTCGCGACGAGCAACGGCAGGTCGCCGATGCGCTCGCGCAGGGGCGGCACCACGAGCAGGTCGCGTCCGAGCAGCCGCCGCAGCGGCGGTGTCAGCGCACGCGTCGTGAACAGCTTCTCGGCCGGCAACGTGCTGGTGACGAACAGCCTGACGTTCAAGCGCTCGGGCCGACCTCCGACCGTGAGCTTCGAGTTCTCGAGCGCGAACGCGAGCTGGTCCTGCAGATCGAACGGCAACGCATCGACCATGCGCACGCACAACGATCCCCCGTGGGCGCGGACCAGCCGGCCCTGCTGCAGGAGGCCGCCCTCGGCGATCCCGAGGACGTCATTGACCTCGCTGAACCGGGGCAACGACGCGGCCTCGAGCACGACGAACGGGCCGGGCTCGCCCGACGCTCCCGCGAGCGTATGAATGAACCTTGCGAGCGCCTCCTTGCCGGTTCCCCGTTCGCCGAGGATCGTCAGCGGAGCCGTCGAGTTGGCAAGCTCCTCGGCCTGCTCGCGCAGTCGCACGACGGTGTCGGAGACCCCGATGTAGCGCGAGAGCGGCCCCGGTTGCTCGGGCGAGGACCGGTGCTCCTCGCGCAGGTGCTGGATCTCGTCGAGCAACTGGATGCGATAGGACAGAAGCCGCGCCACCGCGCGCAGGATCGCGAGCTCGTCGCTCCGCCCGGGTGAGCTCTTGCGCCGGACATGGATCATGCCGACGTGGCCCGCACCGAACGACATGAGGGCGAGCAGGTTCTCGACTTCGGCGTCGTCCGGAGCTCTCGGATCGAAGCAGAACTGGCCGCGAACCCGCAGGGCTCCCTGGTCACGCAGCTGAGCGATCACCGGCCGGGGAATCTCGCAGGTGGCCGCGCTTCCCTCCACGTAGCACTCGGCGGCCAGCACCCGCAGGCTGTCGCGGGGAGTGATGCGCGCGACGAGCCCGAGGTCGGTTTCGAGCAGCTCCGACAACAGGTCGAGGACGAGGCTGGCGGCGTCCTCGGGCCGCCGAGTCGGAGTCAGCGCCTCGGAGACCCGGTCGAGCAGCTCGGCGTCGCCGTGAGCCCTCGCGAGTGCCGACTCGACCTCGGGCGGCGAACCGCGCCAGTCGGCGACGACGCGGACGTGGACCGCACTCGGCCGATCCACTTCGAGCAGGCTGTCTCCGATCCGGATGCGGTCCGTCGGCTCGAGTCGCGAGCGGTCGAGGATCGCGTGGTCGTTGACGAGGATCTTGGATCCACCGGAGATGTTCTCGATCCACAGGGCCCCGCGATCGACGTAGAGCAGCGCGTGCCGGCGCCCGACTTCTTGATCGCAGAGCTGGACGTCGCTCGAGCGGTCCCGCCCGACGACCCACCGGTCACCACACAAGGTGACCGGCCGCCGTTGCGTTCCGGACGATAGAAGCAGGCGAAAGCTGGGCATTTCGGATTTCGGAGAGGTTGCGATTCCCTCTCGAATACGGAACCCAAAAGTGGAACTTAAGGGCAGTGAAAATATGGAGTTAGAGGACGAGTTGCACGGATCATACATCTCCCGACCCAGGTGTCTAGTGGTGGCCGGACCGCACGGGCGGATTCGATGGACAACCTCCATCGCGGCACCGCGGGGAGATATGCTCGGGTGATGACCGCCGCGATCCACTATCTCGACAACGCCGCGACGACACCGGTCGACCCGGTCGTGGTCGAAGCCTACGCGAGCTGCCTGGCCACTCTGTACGGCAACCCTTCCTCGCTACACCCGATCGGAATCGCCGCCGGTCGCCGGCTCCACGAGGACCGCGAGCTCCTGCGCGGAATGCTCGGCGCTGCCGCGATCGTGTTCACGGGCGGCGGCACCGAAGCGACGAACCTCGCGATGCGCGGATCGTTCCGGGGCTCGTCGAAGGGCGCGATCGTCGTCGGCGCGGCTGACCACCCGTCGGTGCTGAACACCGCCAAGTCGCTTGCCGAGGACGGCCATGAGCTCCGGATCTACCCGGTCGACCGCAAATGCCACCCCGTCGTCGCCGATCTCGAACGCCTGCTCGACGACTCGGTGCGCTTCGTTTCGATCCTGCACGGCAACAACGAGGTCGGCACGGTGCCCGACACCGCGTCGCTGGTGCCAGTCGTCCGAGCGCGCGCACCCCGCGCGCACGTCCACCTCGACGCCGTGCAGGCGGTCGCCAAGCTCCCGATCGACGTCGACCGTCTCGGTGTCGACTCGGTATCGATTGCCGCGCACAAGTTCCACGGCCCGAAAGGCGTCGGCGCGCTCGCGCTCGGACCGAAGCGGCAGCCGAACGTGCTCTTGACCGGCGGCGGACAGGAGTCGGGCCTGCGCTCCGGCACCGAGAACGTATGCGGGAACCACGCCCTCGTGCGCGCGGCCGAACGCTGGATCAGCCGCCAGGCCGAAGAGACGGCGCGCGTCGCCGGCATGCGTGACCGGATTCGCGACTCGCTCAGCGAAGCGATCGACGATCTCGAGATCCTCGGGGACCCGGACTCGTGCCTGCCCCACCTGCTCAGCATCGCCATCGTGGGCGTGGCAGGCGAGGTCGTCATGCACCACCTCGAGGAACACGGGATCTGCGTGTCCACCGGCAGTGCGTGCAGCCAGCGTTCCGAACGCCGAGGCAAGACCGGCAGTCACGTGCTTCGCGCGATGGGTCTGCCCGATGAGTGGATCAAGGGCACGCTGCGGATCTCGGTCGGACGATTCACGACCGACGACGACGTCGACGCGATCGTGACCGCGCTTCCGGAGATCGTCATCAAGCTGCGCCAGCTGGGGCTGTGATGCTGGATCACGTGATCGTGCGCCCGGGTGAGCTGGCGTTGAAGGGCAAGAACCGCGGCTACTTCGAGCGCTTGCTGCACGAGAACCTGCGCCACGCGCTGGCCGCTGTCGGAGCCCCGAAGGTCGAACGCCGCCACGGCCGCTTCTACGTCGGACCGATCGCGGACGCGGCGCGCGCCGCCAAGCGCGCCGCGCGTGTGTTCGGTGTCGTGTCGACGAGCCCCGCGGTCCGCTGCGCCGCCGACGCCGACGTGTGGGCCGAGCTCGGCGCCGAGCTCGTCGGTGACGCACTGCGACGCATCCCCGGCGACTCTCCGATCAAGTTCAAGGTCGACGTCAAACGCGCGGACAAGAGCTTCCCGCACAACTCGATGGAGGTCGCGCGCGCCCTCGGAGGTCGGATCCTTTCAGCCCATCCGCGACTGACGGTCGACCTGAGCTCGCCCGACCTGACGCTCGGCGTCGAGATCCGGCCCGAAGGCAGCTTTCTGTATCTCGACAAGCTGCGCGCGAGCGGCGGGCTCCCGGTCGGCTGCGAAGGCCGAGTCCTCGCACTCCTGTCCGGCGGCATCGACTCGCCGGTCGCGTGCTGGCTGATGATGAAGCGCGGTTGCCGCGTCGACCTCGTCCACTTCGACTCGCGCCCGTTCACGGGTCCGGGCAGCCTGGAGAAGGTCCGCCAGCTCGCGACGATCCTCGACGACTGGCAGGGCGGCACGCGCTTGCTCGTCGTCCCGTTCGCCAACATCCAGCTCGCAACCCGCGACCTCCCGAACCCCGGCTACCGCACGGTCCTCTACCGCCGCTTCATGGTCCGCATCGCCGAGCGCCTCGCGCTCGCCCGCAAGGCCCAGGCCCTCGTCACCGGCGACAGTCTCGGCCAGGTCGCGAGCCAGACCCTGGGCAACCTCCGCGTCGTCGAAGCCGCCCGCACGACCGACCTCCCGCTGCTCCGCCCGTTGCTCGGCCACGACAAGGAGGAAACGATCGAGATCGCCCGCCGCATCGGCACGTTCGAGACGAGCATCCAGCCGTTCGAAGATTGCTGCACGCTGTTCCAACCCGACCACCCGGTCACGAGCGGCAAGCCCGAGAAGGCCGCCGAGATCGAGGCGCTCGTCGACGTTACGGCGCTCGTTACGGAGGCCGTCGAGAAGACCGAACGGCAGGAGCTGCATCCCGAGACGGCGGCGAGATGAGCCCGAGACGGGGTGCGATGCGTCGCACCTGACACTACGATCCCCCTTCCCCTGCCGCGACAACCGGTGACTCCCAAAGCCAAGAAAGACCCGAACGCGACTCCGATGATGGCCCAGTATCGGGCCATCAAGCGCGAGCACCCCGATGCGCTCCTGTTCTACAGGATGGGCGACTTCTACGAGATGTTCTGGGACGACGCCAAGGATGCGGCGCGTCTGCTCGGTATCACGCTGACTTCGCGCAACAAGGGTGATTCGGCGATTCCGATGGCCGGCGTGCCGGTCAAGGCCGCGGACACGTATCTCGTCAAGCTGATTCGCGCGGGCCAGCGGGTCGCGATCTGCGAGCAGGTCCAGGATCCGCGCGAGGCCAAGGGGCTCGTCGAACGGCGGGTCGTTCGCGTCGTGACCGCGGGCACGTTGACCGAGGAGGAAGTGCTCGAAGGCGGCGAGCCGAACTTCCTCGCGGCAGTGAGCTTCGCGAAGGACCGCGTCGGTCTCGCGTGGCTCGAGCTGTCGACCGGCAGCTTTCTCGTCAGCGAGTGCCGGCCCGAGCGCGTCGAGGACGAGCTTCTGCGCATCGATCCGGCGGAGATCCTGCTGCCCGAGGGCGAGGTGCCCGAGAGCTGGGCGAACCGCGAGGGCCGGCTGGTCCCCGGCCTCGACGCCGCGATTCACTATCTGCCGGCGTTCGACTGGAACCCGAACGAAGCGGCCAAGGACTTGTGCGAGTTCTTCCGCGTCCGCTCGCTCGAAGGCTTCGGCCTAGAGCTCGAAGGCATGCCGGCCGCCATCGGTTCGGCCGGCGCGCTGATCCGCTACGTCAAGGAGACGCAGCGCACCAACGTCTCGCACATCCGCCGGCTCGAAGTGTTCCAGCGCGGCAACCGGATGGCCCTCGATCGTGCGACACGGCAGAGCCTCGAGCTGGTCCGGACCCAGCGCGAAGGCGACCGCGCCGGAAGCCTGTTGGCGACGCTCGATCGCACGCTGACCCCGATGGGCGCCCGGTTGCTGCGCGAGCGGATCCTCGTTCCATACATCGATCGCGGCACGATCGAACGCACGCAGCAAGGCGTCGCCGAGATCGTCGAGCACAGCGGACTGCGCGCTCGGCTGCGCGAAGAGCTGTCGCGCATCCAGGACCTCGAACGACTCTCGTCGCGATTGACGACGGGCCGGGCCAATGCCCGCGACGTGATCAGCCTGTGCACGAGCCTCGAGCACATCCCCGAGCTCATCGCGGGCCTGACCGAGACGCAGTCCGTCGTTCTGACCGAGCTCGGCCGGAACACCGATCCGCTGGCCGACCTCGCACAACGCATCCGCGCGCGCCTGGTCCAGGATCCGCCGACGGCGCTCAAGGAAGGCGGGCTGATCCGCACGGGCTTCGACCCCGAGCTCGACGAGCTGCGCTCGATCGGCAAGGAGGGCAAGCAGTGGATGGCCCGCTTCGAAGCCGGCGAAGCCGAGCGCACGGGCATCGCGAACCTCCGCGTCGGCTACAACCGCGTGTTCGGCTACTTCATCGAAGTCCCGCGCAGCACCGCCGAGTCGATGGTCCCGACGAGCTACGTCCGCAAGCAGACCGTCAAGAACGCCGAACGCTACGTCACGCCCGAGCTCAAGGAGTTCGAGACCAAGGTGCTCAAGAGCGAAGAGCTGTCGCGCGAGATGGAATACAACCACTTCGTCGCGCTGCGCGAAGAGCTCGCCGCCGAGGTCCACCGCATCCTCGATACCGCCAACGCGATCGCGGAGCTCGACGTCATCACGGGCCTCGCAGAGAAGGCCGTCGAAGCCGCGTGGTGCCGCCCGACGCTGTCCGACGACCGCACCCTCGTGATCCGCGACGGTCGCCACCCGGTGCTCGAGAGCACGCTCAGGAGCCTCGAACCGTTCGTGCCGAACGACACCGAGCTGTCCCCTCCCGAGCACAGCCTGACACTGATCACCGGCCCGAACATGGCCGGCAAGTCGACCTACATCCGTCAGGTCGCGCTGATCGCGCTGCTGGCCCAGATCGGTTCGTTCGTGCCGGCCCGCGAGGCCGAGATCGGCATCGTCGACCGCGTGTTCACGCGGGTCGGCGCGGCCGACGACATCTCGCGCGGGAGCTCGACGTTCATGGTCGAGATGATGGAGACCGCCAACATCCTGAACAACGCGACCGAGCGCTCGCTCGTCATCCTCGACGAGGTCGGCCGCGGGACCAGCACCTACGACGGGCTGTCTCTGGCGTGGGCGATCTGCGAAGCGCTGCACGATCGGATCGGCTGCCGGACGCTGTTCGCGACCCACTACCACGAGATCACCGAGCTCGCCGACAACAAGCCCGGCATCCACAACGCCCACGTCGCGGTCCGCGAGTGGAACGACGAGATCGTGTTCGTCCACCGCATTCAACCGGGTTCGACCGACAAGTCGTACGGCATCCACGTCGCCAAGCTGGCCGGCATTCCGCACGACATTCTCGACCGCTCGCAGGTGATCCTCGAACGTCTCGAGAACGAGGCGACGCGCCACGACCTCGGCACTCAGACCCGAGCACCGCGGCAGCTCGACCTGTTCCGGCCACCCAAGACCGACCACGTCGCCGAGGCGCTGCGCGAGCTCGAGCCCGATCGAATGACCCCGATCGAGGCGTTGCTCAAGCTCAAGGAGCTGCGCGAGCAGTTGGACTGAAGCGCTCTCTCAGCGCACCTCGATCGTCCACGCCCGCTCCGACCACAGGAGCTGCTCGGGGTCTTCGAGCACCCACGGGTACTTCTGCCCTCGCGGCCTGGCCCGGTCCTGGTACGTTCCGGGTTCGAGCGCTCTGCCGAGCACCGTAAACGCCTGCGCAGGCCGGCGCGCACTCCGAACGATCCGAGAGGGCTCGGCCATGCGTTTGCCGGCCTGTCGATCCTGTAGAGTGGCGGCGTGACCAGCTTCAAGACCGTCGCCGCCGAGATCACGTACGAGCCGCCCAAGATCAAGGGCTCGCGCCACATCGCGACGGTGGGTCCGATCCGGTCCGAGGCTCGGGCGAGGGAGTTCGTCGCCGAGGTCCGCACGCGGTATCCACCCGCGAACCACCACGCGTATGCGTGGCGCTGCGGTCGCGACGGCGAGTCGTTCCGCTACAGCGACGACGGCGAGCCGAGCGGGTCCGCCGGGCAACCGATCCTGCGCCAGATCGACGGGCATGGGCTCACGAACGTGATTGTCGTCGTCAGCCGCATCTTCGGCGGCACGAAGCTCGGGGTCGGCGGTTTGGTGCGTGCCTACGGCGGCGCGGCGAGCGCGGCGTTGGACCGGGCCGAGGTCGTCGTCATGGTCCCGAAGGTCCGGGTGCGTGTGGAGTACGGCTATGGGCTTTCGAGTGCGGTCCAGGCGACGTTGCACGGTAGGGGCGTCGAAGTGCTGCGCTCGGACTTCGGTGCGTCGGTCGTGCAGGTGCTGGAGGTGGTCGAGGACGAGAGCGAGGAGGTTGTCGCGGGTCTGCGCGATGCTACTGCCGGGCAGGCTTCGGTCGAGGTGCTGCTCGACGAGTCGTGACTTTGTCGTGATCGGGCAGGGGCACGGCAATGGCGTTAAGCCCTGCTCCGGCCTCGGGGGCCCCATC
>Ga0055451_10000668_pt1 | contig 13829 bp, 22 predicted proteins | sample China_Galinas_PW_3_FD_57745 | JGI IMG/M metagenome (GOLD analysis project Ga0055451, IMG submission 57745) | Wetland microbial communities from San Francisco Bay, California, USA, that impact long-term carbon sequestration - China_Galinas_PWB_D2 | ecosystem: Environmental > Aquatic > Marine >... | reverse complement strand
CATCCGCCTCATCCTTTTCGTGCTGGTGGGGCTGGTGCTCGTGCTCGCCGCCGGTGCCTTCTACCTTCTGACACTGTGAGGTGTACATGGACCTTCTCGACCTGTTGCACGTCGCTGTGATTTCCTTGCTGGTGGCTACGATCAGTTGGACTGTCACCAATGAGGAAATCTTCCGTACCTTGCGAGAGGGAGCGCAGAGGCTGAGGGAAAACAGTCACTTTGCCCCGACACGCTACCTGTTGTACCCTCTGAGTTGTGAGTATTGCTTCAGCCATTGGGTGACGCTTGCCGTCGTCGTGTGGTTCCGGCCTGTACTCATGTACTCAGACGTGAGGGGTAGCATCCTTGCAGGTTTCGTTATCGTGTGGCTGGCAAATTGGCAGATGTCAGCCTATCGTCGACTGCGACTCAGCATTGCAGTCAAAGGAGCGGAAAAGAACATCGTTCAGATTCTCCAGGCGTACTCAGACGGCGCCTCGAAAGATCAGAAAGGGGCGATGCGAAAGAAGCTCGTCACAGATCGATTTGCAGAGCTTCTGCGGAGGTAACGATGAGAGTCGCTGACCTTCACATCGATCTAGAGCCGCTCAAAACGTGGAAGGAACCGATGCGCGGTGGCATACCTGTCCTGTTGACTGACAAGGACGGGGTTCTATGGCCGCAAGGGTTCGGCTTCTTTACGGAAGCAGACTGTAAAGTTCGTCGACTCAGCACTGCGCAAGAATTGATCCTGTTCGCGGAAGACTTCGGAACACTCCAGAAGATGAAGCGTGCAGTGAATACAATTCTCGGTCACGATTTGACGTGGGACCGTGGGGATACTCCGGTTCAAGAGCTGGTCACAGTAGACGAAATTGATAAGCTCGGCTATGAATCCACGCGCGTTGCGCAAGTGGCAGGCTACCGAGCTTATGGAATTCGTTTCAGAGGACCGGGTGAGTGTTGTTCAATGACCGAGAAAGGTAACCGGTCATGCCACAACTCGGAATGATCCTACCAGACCGTCAACTCGTGAGGGTAACTAGCTCGTCCGATCTTATCCCCGGTGACTTTGTCGCTTTCGATACTGCACTCATCAACTTCAACCGAATGGGTGAATTTCGACTCGGCAAGGTCATGAAGCTGGAGAAAGGAAAGACTTGCATAGATCCTTCCCTTCTACGCCAAGCAAAGGAATTGAGCCGTGATCCCTTCATCGCTACGGTGAAGATTCATCAGAACGGCGCGTTCCTTACCATCTGCACGTACGATTCACTTCGGACTCTACAGAATGAGTTTCACGGAGAAGTCTTCCATGAGATCCATGATGAAGAGGATGAAGAAGAACGTATTAGCAGACAACTCGATTACCTCAAGTCTGAGGTGATCTGACCAAGGAGCTACACCATGTGCTACGAACCCGCATTGTCCTCACTCGCTGCTTCAACTGCTACGGCTGAGGGAACACCGGTCGACGTGACCGATCGAATGGCACCTCGCATCGATGAGCTGGAAGCTGCCATGCTGGACAACCCGCCGGAGCCGATGGCATTCGACGACATGCAGATCTCAGAGGGAAGTTTTTTTCTGACGGACGAGTCGACTGTGCAGGAGATCGTCGACAGGACGGCAGATCTCGCACGCGGTCTGCTGTCTACCCTCGACCCGCACGTCTTCGCGGCATTCGCTGCCGTGATCGCCAGCTACGAGGTTTCACTGACAGAGCAAGGACTCGTCACGCCTCAGAGCATGGCCGCCTGGTCGATCGAGCATTCCGAGGCGACGGGACAGTTTCCGTCCAGCATCCAAGCGGGACTCGTCGCTGCGCTGCTTGAAGACCTCGGCATCACGCCTGACCACGACGATCTCGACGAGGAGGAGAACGAGCTGCTGGCGGGCATGGAGAACGAGCCCACCATGGCCGTGGACCTCGGCGAGGACCCGGACTCTCAGGAGCCCGTGGGGTAAGGACCATAGGGGCCGGTCGCTTCTACAGGGCCGGCCCCTTGTGCGTTTGGGGGTGTGGTATAATAGAGTATGAGGGGCCGGCCCAAACGCGGTATGAGGTACCTCGGCCGTCTTGCCGTCCCTCTATTTGAGCCCCGGCGTCAGGTCACTTGATTAAAGCGTTGACATCAAGTCGTTTTGTCAACCACCTGACGCCGAACTCTTTTCTTAGGAGTCCACCATGTTTCTAGCACTGGCACAAGTCAGCGTTCACGGAGCGGGTCTCATACCTGGACTCTTTGCACTGCTTTGGTACGTGATCAAGTTCATGGTCGGGCTGTTGGTAGTGATTCTTCTCACCCTTCCATTTTCTTTGAAAGCTATCAAAGAAGGCATCGAAGATCAAGTCAACCCGCCAAAGGTCTAACTATGGAGACAACGTTCTATACCAAAGCACAGCACGAGCTTCCGTTCTACTCACTGCTAGTCGGCATCGCTCGCAACTATGTTGGTGATGATGCCGAAGACATGGTTCAAGAAACCTACACCAAAACCTTAGAGTACACCGATGGACAAGTTGGTCTAGGGTACTTGATCGCTGTTCTTCGAAACTTACTCTTCACCGCACATGCTCAACAGGAACAATCGGAAAGTTTCATTCTTGATCCGAACCTAGTTGAGCACATCCTTCCTGCTTCATCAGACATCGAGACATCCGTCTTGATTCATGAAGCTTTCTCATCCCTCTCGTATGAAGATCAATCTCTTGTGTTTCAGATTTTCATGCGGGGAGAGAAACAAGAAGACGTCGCAGAATCTCTGCACATTCAACAACCTGCAATCTCTAAGAGACTATCTCGAATCAGAGCTACTCTACGGGAGAAAATGACATGAAGCTCTTCGTCGTGGCACTCATCCTTTTTTCCATAGTAGCACCACTACATGGGGAAATGTATATCTGCTGCGACGGACACGACGGCTTCAAGATCTGCTCTTCTCCCGAGCCCACGCTTGACGCGCAGGTATGGGACCTCAACCCACGCCTTGCGATCTGTAACAGGCTACACGAACAAGACCATTTAGACAAGTTACCAAAGCTCTGCCCCACTGCATGCGTAGACAAGCCGAAGGGGTACAAGAAACTTACTCAGTTTCTCACTAAGAAAGAATTGGTCACCTTAGAATGTCAAGCGTATTCAAGAGAGATACAATGTCTGAAGGGAACCAACATAGGAATTCCCATGCAGATTCAGGTAATCATTAACCAACTAGAAGCACACGCAACGAAAGTCTATGGGTGTGACTTCACCCAACGAGACGGGGTGCCTCATGGAAGTCAGTAAAACACAACAACTGTACGGCGATACGGTCGAGCTTGCATTTAACGATGCTCGGCATAAGTACGTCGTACGTGGTGAAGGTTTGAATTCACGTCCAAAGAAATTTGGAAAACCTGTCGGACAAAACGCTGTTGTTCCTTCGGTCACTACAGTTACAGGTCACCTCGATAAGAGTCGACCGTTGATGTATTGGGCTGTTGGTCAAACTGTTGATTACGTTGACAACAACTGGATTCCAGGACGTGCCTATGATGAGCTGGAGAAGAAGTCTCTGCTCAACGGAGCAAAGAAGGCATGGCAGACCACGCTGGAGGACGCACAGGACATCGGAAACTTCGTTCACAAGTGGCTAGAGGAGTACATCCTGTGGCGTACCAACAACGGCAGCAAGCCGGCTCTCCCGGAGAACAAGCGACTACGTCGAGCAATCACCCAATTCTTGAAGTGGGAGAAAGGTATTCGCAAGTCAGAAGGTATCGAGTGGATCTTTGCTGAGCGCATGATCTACTCTATCAATCTTCACTTTGCTGGTACGTTGGACGCTCTCGCTTACATTGGTGAACGGCTCTACGTCATCGACTTCAAGACTTCGAAAGACGTTTACCCGGACCACCACTTCCAGACAGCAGCTTACCGATACGCCGTTGAGGAAGAGTTCGGAGAGACTGGCGTCGGACGCATCATCATTCACATCAACAAGAAGAGTGGACAGGTTCATCCTTACGATCTGGAAAAGACTAGTGAGTGGCGTTACAAACAAGACTTCGCCGCGTTCGCTGGTCTGCGCAAGGTTACGCGAAGGATCAAAGGATTGTAATGGATGATCGCTATACACCGATCCTGAATGAGTTCGATCTACATGGTAATGAGAAAGGAAACGTTGAAGTTTCTTGTCCATTCCATGATGATTCGAGCGCATCCGCTTCGATCAACCTCCAGAAGAAAGTATTCCACTGCTTCGCTGGAGATTGCGTAGGCGGCTTGAGCTTTGACCAGCTACTAGAAAGGCTAGGCGTTGACGAAGAGGAAGAGGAAGAAGAGGATGAATGGGGATACGTCGAGCTAGATAATCCCCCGTCTGAAGATGAGTTGCTAGCAATAGCAGCAGAGCATCTGAGCAATCGCGGGATCGATGTTACTAGTCTAGAGGAAGATGGTGAATCTTTAATCATCGGTGACCTGCGCCTCCGAGTCAACACAACAGAAGGTCATAAGCATTTCGGTTACATGATCTTCTTTGATCCAGCTAATCCGCTCAAACGTTACGTTGGTCGAAACCTTCTGAACATTTCCGAAGATAGACCGAAGTACAGAAACCCTAAAGGTGACAAGGAAGGAGTGCTGTTCATCAAAGAGGGCTCAGGTCCGGTGTGGTTAACAGAGGGTATCTTCGATGCCATTGCTTTGTTCCAAGCAGGCAAAGCTCCTGTAGCTACCGGCCTGGGATCAGAAGTATCAGCCCGTGCCTTGTATTCACTCCGTAATCGAACAGTGTTCATTCTGTTTGACAAGGACTATGCCGGATGGGAAGGAGCACGCAAAGCTGCTGAAACTCTAGAACAGTTCGGAGCTAATCCAATTATTCTAGAGTTACCAGACGGCATAGGTAATGACCCCTCTGATGCATGGGCGCAACACCCGGAAAGGTTCGCTGAATGGCTAGAGACTACAGAAGCAGAGTTCTCAACTGAAGATCGACTCTATGTAAAGAAGCTCCTTACTCAAGGGAACGATCATTTCGTAATGATGCCTACTGGTATTCCTTCCTGGGATCACCACTTGCAGGGAGGGCTCATGCCCGGCCTTCACTTCATTGGAGCTGAGGCTAAGGTAGGTAAGACCGGTCTAGTATTACAACTTGCCGACAATGCAGCAAAGGGGAAGTACACCGACCGTCCTTTGCAAGTTCTAGTTGTGTCAGAAGAGCTACCTAAGATGGAGAATTGGGTACGCCTTGCTTCACGGTATGATGAGCTACCGTGGGTTGAGATCTACAAAGATCCAACGAAGATTTCTGACAAGACTAAGAGCATCATTTACAAACGTGCAAAGAACTTACGGATCGTAACTGGTTGGGGACTTAACCGCATTCGAGCGGTAGCTCCTGAGTTTGATTTGATCATCGTTGACTACTTGCAAATCATGCCGGGTAGCCGGGGAAGAGAAGATACAGAGAACCATGTACGAAATGTAAACGGATTAAGTGAGATCGTCCGCGAGCATGGAAAGATCTTGGTTGTCGTGTCAGAGCTTAACCGTCAAGGGTATGGCAAAGAAGACATGAGTATCTTTAAGGGGACGGGTCGAATTGAGTTCGCTGCTCAGTCTGCATTGCTGTTGAAGGGGCCACCGCAGAGCAACGTCATTCGAGCCCGCATGCTGGCGAATCGAGCCGGCACCGTAGGATCGTTCTTTCTCCGAGCGAACAAGGCACATGGAATCTTCAAAGAGAAAGCCATCGTTGACATTAACGATTGGGAAGCAGAATGATTTACGGATTTGATATTGAGACGGCTAACCCGATGAGCCATGCTTCCGAGCCGTCACCATTCAACACAGATGCTTTGCTGTTGACAGTGGCGTTAGCAAATGGGAAGAAGGCTAAAGGGTACGTACTTGATCATCCGTTAGACTTTCGTACTGCCCCGGCGCAATACGCTAGGAGAATCAAGAAGATTCAGAAGATACTCGGTAACCCGGACAACATTCTCATTGGTCATAACATCGTAATGTTCGATGTACTCTGGTGGGAAGTAATGACCGGGCACAAAGTAAAAGCGAAGCTGTTTGATACTAAGATCGCATGGAGCTTGATCAACGAGAATTCACCTAACACTCTGGAATGGTTGGCTGGTCACTTTCAATTGGGCATCAAGAATGAGGATGCGTTGAGACGCTCACGCCTTGACACGTATGCTCCATGGAAAGTGAAGAAGTACAACATCCAGGATGCTATTCTTTCTCGTGCTCTGTACGAACCTGTACTTGCTGCTTTACGTGAAGCAGGTCAGGAGAAGATGTTCTATCTTCAGATGCGTGAAGCTAGAGCACTGTTGCACATGAGCACAGTAGGCGTGTACAGTGATCTAGAATTTCTTCAGCGCAACATGGAAGAAATCGCTGAGGAAAACCGTCGCACTGAAGCTCGGTTGCGTGAGATCCTAAGTGACGGTACTAAGAAAGGATCAGAGGCATGGTGGTATGCCAGGAACATAAACTTCAACTCATCGAATGATCTACGTGAGTTGTTGTATGAACGCATGGGGTTACCAGCTCAACGGAAGTCTCATCGCACTGGCATTGCTTCAACCGACAAGAAAGCGTTACAACAGCTACGCAACACTGCGCCAGTCATGGCGACAGAGTTCTTCGATTTGCTTCTGAAGTTCAGAAAGACAACGAAACTTCTAAGTACGTACCTGGGTCCAATTAAAGAAAGACATACCAAAGTTGACGGCAGGATGCACACAACGTTCAACCTTGGTAAGTCTACCATGTGGGGAAAAGCATCAGGAACTACTACCGGACGGCTTAGCTCCACAAACCCTAACCTACAAAACCCTCCCCGTGATCCTCGCGTCAGGGGAATCATTGCTGCTACTCCGGGCTGGAAACTTCTCAATGCTGACTATTCGCAGCTTGAAGTTCGAATTGCTGCATGGTATGCTCATGAGAAGATGATGCTCCGAGCTTTTGCTGAAGGTAAGGATATCCATTCGCTGACTCTAGCAGTCATCAAAGGTATTCCTTACGAAGAAGTAATAGCACACCTCAACAGTCCAGACGAAGAGGAGCGCAAGCATTGGAAGAAACAACGGTCACTAGTCAAGCCGATTAACTTCGGCATCATGTACGGAGCTTCTGCTTATACTATCATGACTGCACTTTGGGATGAGGACATCTTCATTCCGATTCATGAGGCGCAGTTCTTGATTGATTCATGGCTCGATAAGTACAGACGGGTTGATCGTTTGATTCAAGAGTGGCGAACAGACATCTTGAGGGACGGTCAAATGACTACACCTCTTGGCCGTGTCCGTCACTTGTTCGATCCGATTGATGAAGAAGTTGACCCTAACTCAAAGTATGGACGGCATGTCATACGACAAGGAGTTAACTTCATGGTACAGTCGTTTGCCAGTGACCTCTGTCTCATAGCACTTGCAGCATTGGATAAGTATTGTGAAGACAAAGAAGGCATTCGTCCTGTACTTACCGTTCATGACTCGATTCTTGTTGAGTATGATCCTCGGCTATGGCCTGAAGATCGCCTCAATAAAGTCATGAACTACTTCATGGTCACTCTACTAAAGGAGACATTAGAGGAAGAGTTCGACATCACTAACCCACCACCACTGAAAATTGACGTAGACACAAACCTAGACCGATGGAGCTGAGCATGGGCAATCCAGGAAACGGAATTTCAGTTCCAGCGGCACTTGAGCAAATGGCTCAAAAAGCTTTTGACACTCCCTTCGCAGAGTTGGACAACGTACAGTTTGCTTCTCTGCTTGAGCGAGTGGGGCTCATTCTACAGCCTATGCTCGGTCCGTTGGATGTGAACCTCCAACTTACTTTCAACGACATCACGCGAGTCGACAACCTTCTCGCACAACTGAACCGAATTCGCTTCAACCTGGAACAACAGGTGCTAAGCGAAATCACGGAAGCTGACCTGACCACTGAAGGAAGCTGACAATGAAGAAGACACACAGCAAGCTCAAGAAGTTCGCTTCAAATCCACCGAAGGCCAAGACGGGGAAGAAACGTTCCAAGAAGAGAGGCACTACCCCACCGGCCAATTTGCCGAAACCCGCAGGGGAGCGTGAGCTGGACCCTGAACAGATGACACACGAACAGGCAGCGCTGATGCGCCGCTTGACTTCTCTCCCCGGCATCGGAAAGAAAGTGATCCTCCGACTGCTCGGAACTTTCCCTGACCTTGCATCCCTGTACGAAACGAGTGGCAAGGACATTGCTGCTGCTGTCAAGGGAATGTCTCTGACGAAGGCTATGGCTATTCGCGCTGACATCGAGAAACTCGCGAAGGAGCTTCAGGACGGAGACGACGAGGAAGAGGAAGAGGACGACTTCGAAGACGACGACGAGGAAGAGGAGGAAGAGGGAGACGACGACGAAGAGTTCGCTTTCGACGATGACGACGAGGAAGAGGAAGAGGACGACGAAGAAGAGTTCTCTTTCGATGACGAAGACGAGGACGAAGAGGAGCAAACCAATGGCGAAGACGACGAGGACGAAGACTTCGAAGACGAAGAAGGCCGGCAGCAAATCACGATCACAGTCACAATCGACGCCCCGGACGGGACAGTCGTTCGCATCGCAAGTTCGTGATCAGTTCGCTGCTGCAAAAGCGAACACTGACTTCAAGTCTGGCAGCGGAATTCCGTGGTTGAAGTTGAATCCTCGGAAGTCTATCATTCGTCTCATCCCTGGTCCGCGTGGTCGTGTGATTCAGGAGTATCGAGGCCATAAGTTCTATACCGGGAATCGTTTCTTCTCGGCCCTGGACTTCGATTGGTTGTTCGATCCTGACAACGCTGAGATCGCCGCCGAGGTGATGAAACGAAACCGTCTGTTGTCGGAGAAAGACCGGGAGGCGTGGCAGGTACACGGCAATCCTTTCCACACTCTGGCCCGCGAATACCTGAAGCTGTACGGTGAGGCTGGCAAGGAGCGTGTGAAGAAAGCCGGGCTGTGGTCCTCGTCACGCTATCTCATGTACGCTCTGAAGAGAGACGACGAAGGCGTCAAGATCTACGATGCCTCGTATGGTTTCTTCGAATCTGTCTCGGAGCTGATGTTCGGTACTCACGATGATGACGGAGCTGTTATCATTGAGCCTGAGTTCCCGAATCTGCTCGACACAGAGAACGGCAATGACTTGCTCATCGTGGGCAATGGCAAGAAGAAGGGACGCCAGTACAAAGATCCACGACCGAACCGAAAGTCTACGCCGGCTCGCATTCCTGATGACGCTGAGTTCATCGATTTCTACGATGTGCTCGCTGCTCGTGCTGCCACTTTCGAAGAGCAAGTGCAGTGGTTGCTTGCTACCGAGGGAAAGATGGCAAATGAGGCTGGCATTACCTATGCCACGTTCGAAGGATTCGTACACACGCGAGCTGCTGCTACCGAGCTGGACGACGAAGACGAAGATCTCTTCGAGTAAGTTCACCACCGAGGGGAGGGGTTCGCCTCTCCCCTCATCCTTTGTAAGGGAGACCATGGGTAAAAAATCAAGAGACAAAGGTAAAGTTGGTGAACGACAAGGAGCTAGCTTGCTACGCTCTGAAGGCTTCTGCGCTCGACGAGGTAGACAGTTCAAAGGAACAGCCGATTCACCTGATATTGTTTCTGACTGTTCTGAATTAGAACCGGGTGAAGAAGGTATCGCCCTGGACCCATTCTTTCATATCGAAGTAAAGAGAGTCGAACGCTTTCACCTCTATCCTACCCTTCACAAAGCTGAGGAAGAAGCTGAGGGTAAGATTCCACTAATCTTACATCGGAAGAATCGCGAAGAATGGGTAGCTGTTGTACCAGCTCGCGACTTCCTTCGAATATTGCGAGGTACAAATGTCTTCGACGACTTCGACGAATGATGGTCCCTACGTTGTTCACCGTTCGTACGATCCCGACACCGATTCATTCGAGATCTCTGTAACTCCGGATATTACTAGTGAATTGTCTGTAGTTGACCTGTCCAAAGAAGGAGTTCCAATCGTTGGAGTGAAAGGACCAGAAGATCTTGCACGATTGGGAAATGTTCCAGAAGGTTACGAACTCATTCATTACCGGCCGAATACTTGGCCGATTCAAACAAGAGATCCACTGTTCGCAACCGATGGAAAGCCGACCGTCGTCATCGCCCGGCAAGCTCGCGCCACCTTCAAAGCTCCCTCTCGATTCGAACAGGGCTCGGCCGAGTTCCTCCGTCGCATCGAAGAAGGCGCTCCCACGGTCCAAGCGTTGCCAGAATACAGCGGGGCTCGCGGGCTCCGTCAGGACCTCCGGCACGTTCTGGAGGTAGGGGTGCCTGACCTACACCTCGGACTCTACACGTACGCACGCGAGACCGGACACGAGTACGACCTCGACATCGCGACTGCCGTTTTTCTTCAAACCGTGCAGGCACTCATCCAGAAGTCAGAACCATACAGGATTTCGAAGATTCTGTTCCCGATTGGAAATGACTTCTTGAACGTTGACTCAGCAGACATGGCTACCAAGAACAAGACTCCAATGTACGATACCGCTGGTAGCTATCAAGAGATCGTTACTCGGGGAGAAGAAGCTCTCATTCTAGCAATCGACATGTTGAAGAAAGTGGCTCCCGTTGATGTGATTCCTGTTCCTGGAAATCATGACGAGACGCCTACTTTCTTTCTCGCTCGCATTCTGAATGCATACTACAGAAACGATGAGAACGTGTCGATTGACACCAGCCCTGCTTTGAGGAAGTACAGAAGGTTTGGTGCAAATCTCCTGGGCTGGACGCATGGACGATACGAGAAGATCTCTGAGCTTGGTATCCTGATGGGTACAGAAGGAATCGAGCAAGCTCAGGAAGTTGAGCATTACGACAACCGCAAGGGTAATTCCATCTTGTATCGTGAATGGCACCTGGGTCATGAACATCGTTTGCAACAGCAAGAGATCGCCGGAGTTCGATTCCGGTGGTTGCCATCTTTGGCCGCGCCGTCTGCATGGATTACTCGCATGGGCTACAACGCGACAGTCCGAGCGGCTGAGGCTTACCTGTGGGAGTACGAAACAGGTTATGCCGGTCACTTTCCGGTGACGCTTTCCAAGGATGGATATGTAGTCTACTGAAGAAAGGAGAGGGGGTGGCTTCGGTCACCCCCATTCCCTATGCCTGAGCCTAAAGATCTACGCATTGATCTACCTGATTCAGCAAGAGTCTGTGTACGACACTTTACAGATGGCCTGACGCTTGACCTTTACGGCATCAACGCGAAGGTTCTAGTAGAGGCCATACGCCAAGCCATCGGCACAGAGAAGCTGATACAGCTAACTCTCCATAAGGAGTCATAATGGCAAACGTTCCGGCAAACACCATTCCGCAAGTAGTCTACAAAGCCTACAAAGTCGAAGTGAATGGCATCCCACTACCGGCGCAGTTCTGGTATCTTGGAAGTCCGTACTCTAAGTACAAGGATGGACTAGAGGCCGCATTTAGAATTGTGGCAGAAAACGCCGCACTATTGATTAAGAATCGAATCAATGTGCACTGCCCTATCTGCCATACTCATCCAATCGCAGAGTACGGAAAGCTTGATCACAGAAATCATGACCTGTGGCTACCAGCCGATCAACCATTCATCGATCATGCAAAAGGCTTGATCATTCTGAAAATGGATGGATGGGATGAGAGTGTGGGACTGAACTTTGAGATCGATGAGTTTCACAAGAGTGGTCGTCCTGTCATCTTCATGAACCCTGGTGAGATTCCTGTTGATCTACTGTTCGAGGAGGGACGCATATGCTCCATTGGTTGAAACGAAACTTAGCTCGATTACTTCATCCATGTCGGAGCAAACAACAGCTAAAGCCTCATGTCCCATTACCACCACTAAGAGAATTAGCCAAACACCTTGATCGTCAGCGCATAGTCGAATCTTTGGCTAAACCTTCTATACTACTGCCTACACTCAGGAAGTTAACTGATGCCAAAGGTCATCGCCTCTTAGTCACCGCAACGAATGCAAGCCTAAAGGGAAACGGAATCACCATGCCTGAGAAAGCTCATCACCAAGATACAGGGAAAGCCCGCCTGTCACTAGTTCCGCCTGAGTTCATCGAATTCCTTGCTCACGTATTCGAGTACGGGGAAAAGAAATACGGAACCTGGAATTGGATCGAACATGCTGATGACTGGAAATACTCTGAGTTGATGAACTCAGCTTTGCGACATATCGGAGCATTCAACAAGACTGAGACCATCGATCCAGAATCGAAGCTGCCTCATCTGTGGCATGCGGCGTGGAACATCCTGGCCCTCGCCTTCCTCATGGAGCACGAGAAAGGGACCGACGATCGCCGCCCCTCCTTTTTCGGAAACGGAGCCAGCCCTACCCCTGTCTCGAATTCGAAAATCCATGAGCTGACGTTCGAGCACATCACATCCCGCGATGCTGCTCATGGTTTAGCGCTACCTCATGATGCTGAAGGTGTTGACTTAGTGGTTGTGAATGGGCATTACTTCTTTGCTATCGAGGCTGACACTTCAGCAGAGAAACTACAAGAGCTACTAGTAGGCCCATACACAGCAAACTATGTGTACGCATTCAACAAGGTATGGCTATACTTGCCAGACACTGAGCGCTACACTATCGTCATTCACTATTTCTCTAGTGAGGAGGATTCTGATGCCACTAACGACATGCCGTAAAGATGGTAACCCTGGGTACAAGTGGGGAGAAGATGGTCATTGCTATAGCTATGAACCTTCTAGCCCCGAAGCAAGAGAACGCGCTATCGCTCACGCCAAGAAGCAAGGTCAGGCTATCGAGTCACACAAACACGACAGGGATGACTGATGCCTCGTTTCAGGCATTCACCATACCGTAGTGTCCGCGTAGCTCAATGGCTACCTTTCATCCTACTGCTAATTGAAGTAAGCCTCATCGCCTTACTAGTTCACTGCTGGAGTTGACCATGATCAGCCTTAACAACAAGAATATCTTACGAATTCTCCTTACCGTTACCACGATCGCTTCTGCTATCTACACTACAATTGGGCCTGTCGTGTTACTACTTCTTGTGATGTATTTCATGATCGCTTTGTGGCGTGAAGAAAAGAAGAGCGAGGACAATGATGGGTAACTTTGACTGCCTCACACACGAGAAGAAAATCGCCACTCTGGAACAACAAGTAGACAAGCTCACTGAACGTCTGAACGGAACTCAAGACTGGATTACTGAGCTACGAGACATGTACACTCGACGAATCGAACAACTCGAACAGTCTATAGCCGCATATGATCAACATGTCTTTGTTGGTGATCAGAACAACTTCGGAGATGTCGAGCTATGAAGAAGCCTGTTAGTCGAGTTCGATTTCGCACAATGGGTTGCTTCGATCCTCAGCAATGGTTCACTCACATAGCTGTGGAGTTTTCTATAAACTCAACAGGTCCACCATTAATGATTGGACGAATCACCATTGCTAACAAGCTATGGTCTGCTATGACCTTTCATCAAAAGCGAGTACTTTTCCGCGCAAAGTATAACCTTATACTATACGCTTGGTGGAATGGACTTGCTAACGCCATGCATGAGATCCGCATGCGAGTCAAGCCGGAGGATCTCTGATGGACTGGCCGGGAAAACAGAAGCTCCTGAAGCTCGCTCGATCGACTCATTTCCGAGGCCAGCCTCTCCACCATCTGAGTAGGGAGGATCTAATGGCCGCTTTGGCATGGTGTCATGACCGTCACCTGAGCTGCCTGGATCGCCACAAGCCGCGTATCGAAGGCATGACGGCGCTCGCTGAAGACGAGGTGTTGACGCTCTGACGGA
>Ga0055451_10000666_pt1 | contig 13875 bp, 8 predicted proteins | sample China_Galinas_PW_3_FD_57745 | JGI IMG/M metagenome (GOLD analysis project Ga0055451, IMG submission 57745) | Wetland microbial communities from San Francisco Bay, California, USA, that impact long-term carbon sequestration - China_Galinas_PWB_D2 | ecosystem: Environmental > Aquatic > Marine >... | reverse complement strand
TGTTTATTCATGGGGCCCTTTGCATGGCTATTTCAGGAAAATGTTACCTGAGCCTGCATGAACATAACCAATCGGCAAACAGGGGTAATTGTTACCAGGTTTGCCGCCGGGGATACAGGGTTACGGATAGGGACAGGGAGGTGGAACTGGATATAGATAATGAGTATATCATGTCACCAAAGGACCTGAAGACCATTCATTTTTTAAATAAGATCCTGGATGCGGGAGTAACGATTTTGAAAATAGAAGGAAGGGCCAGGTCCGCCGAATATGTAAAAACAGTGGTCAAGTGTTATGATGAGGCCATTCAATCCTATGTTGAAGGAACCTTTTCCGGAGATAAGATTGCGGATTGGGATGCCCTTCTTGCCACTGTATTTAACAGGGGATTTTGGGATGGTTACTACCTTGGGCAACGGCTTGGGGAGTGGAGTGAAAAATATGGATCGGTTGCCACGCTGAAAAAAGAATATATTGGGAAGGTGACCAACTATTTTGACAGGGTCGGAGTGGGTGAGATCTCAATTGAAACGGGCAACCTGGAGGTGGGGGATGACCTGGTGTTTATTGGTCCTACAACCGGGGCCATTGAACTGAAAGTAGAAGAGCTGAGGGTAAATGAACTGAATTGTCAGGCAGCAGTTAAGGGTGAGAGATGCTCACTACCGGTTCACCAATTGTTGAGGCGATCCGATAAGGTTTATAAGCTGGTGCCCAGAACCTGAAGTTCCGTTTTTTTCAGGATGATCCTTAAAATCGTACTCTCACCTGCATCTGAGGAAAGCACAAAGATCTTCCCGTCGTGGTATGTTTCAATAATACGCTTGGAAAGTGACAGCCCCAGCCCCCAGCCCCTTTTTTTGGTGGTAAAACCTGGCTTGAAGATAGTACGGTACCTCGATTTGGCAATTCCTATCCCTGTATCCTCCACATCAACTATAACACTGTTTTCAATCTCAACGGCATGTAAAATTACCCTGCCATCAGCTTTAATGGCATCGGTGGCATTTTTCAGCAGGTTCTCGATAACCCATTCAAAAAGTGTTTGATTGAGTCCGATCATGATCTGTTTCGCCGGCAGATCAAGAAGGTATTCAATGTTTTTTGGCCCCCGGAGTTTTATATAGTCCAGGCTCTCCTTAAGAATAGCGGTCAGGTCAGAATGCTTAATTGCCGGCTTGGAACCAATCTTTGAGAACCGGTCGGTGATCTTCTCCAGCCTGGACAGATCTTTCTTCATACCGTTGATCATGGAGGGATCCTGATCGGCTCCATTCAACAGCTCTACCCACCCTATCAGTGAAGAGATTGGGGTTCCCAACTGGTGTGCTGTCTCCTTTGACAATCCGTTCCATACTTCGTTTTGTTCTGCTTTTCTCGATACACTGAATGCAACGTACGAAACCAGGATAAACAGAACGATCACGCCCAGTTGAATATAGGGGAAATAGATCAGTTGGCGGAGCACAAAAGAATCACGGTAATACAGCAACTGATATTCATTGGAGCCAAGGTTGATTACAATTGAATCGTTTTCTTCTCTTGCATGTTGAAGCTGTTTGTAGAGGTATCTGGGGTTTTCAGATTTAAGGGAATCCAGGTTCTTATAACTCAATATCTCGCCTTCGGCATCGGTTAGTATAACCGGTATATGGGTATTGTTCTCAATTACAAAGAATGGGAAGGCCAGTTCGGTCTGCAGGTCCGCACTACTCACAATACGCACTGCTTCGGCCCATAATTCCATCTTCCGTCTTTCCGTAATTTCGATGTGTTTGACCAGCTGGTTGGTATACAAGAGCGAACCAACACCAATCAGTACAGCGAAAAGAAACAGGATCTGCTTCCATCGCTGTCGCTTACTGTAAATGTCCAGTGGATGGTGGGTTTTCACGATTACTCATCAATAACGAATTCAACGGCGGGTTTATTCTGAACGGTATCTTTTTTCAACTTTCTCCTGCGCCAGCGTCCTTTCTCAACATTTTTATTTAAACCGGCAGAGTCAGGTTCCTCTAAAAACTCAAATTTAAAAGTTTCGTTGGTCGTTTTCTGCGTTTCTTCGGCTTCAGTGACCTTTTCAACATCCTTAAAGAGTCCAAGCTCTTCATTCAGGATCTTTTTCAGTTCCAGTTTTTCCTGGTCCAGGTCATTCCGGATCTTTTCCGCGGTCTTTTCCCGGTCCATTTCCACCTCAGTACCGTTACCGTTATTGTATAGCTTTAGAAAAAGGACCCGGGTATCGGAATCATCCTCCGCGATTTCGAACTCGCTGTTGTTTTTCCGCCGTGCCTTGTTGTAGAGCAACTCCGATAATTTGAGCCTGAGCCGGTAGTCAAACTGGTTATTGAACCCGTGAACTCCTGAAGCTGATAAATTTAATGCATTGTTCTGGATATCCATTGAAGGGATAATGATCTGGCTGTTCCTGATCAGAATATTATTTTCCAGTGTTTCAAATTTGATGTTCCGGAGTTCCTCCACATCAATGAACCTGGAAAGCGCCATGATAGGTGAATAACCGTTGAGTTCACCATCCCGGATGATGATGTTGCTTTCACTTAGAATGGACTCTTTTCTGATGGAGAATGTTGAATCAAAACTGGACGAGAAGGTGGAAATCCCGGAGATAGACCCTTTCAGATGCTCATCGGTTATCTGGCTCTGTCCGAAATTGTTAAACGAGTGAAAAAGTTTTTGGATATCAATGTTGTAGAGCGATGAATGTACGTTAACAAATATATCCCCTTTCTGATCCTGTGCAATTCCATAGTCTCCACTCAGGGTCCCGTCCATGGTCTGCATGGTCAGGGAATCAAACGTCAGGACAGGGGAATCATAGGTTGCAACACCCCTCACATTGCTGGCTTCAAAGCGTCTCATCTGCAGTTCGTTGACCACAAAATCCAATTTTAATTTGAGCCTACCGGGAAAGGAAAAAGATCTGTTCTTTTCTTTATCTATACCGGAGAAATTATCAATGACCTCCTGAAGGTTAAGACGGTTGGTCTGGAAGATAGCAGAGGCCACAAGCGATTCATCCTTTTTCAGCAGGAAGGAGATCACATTCAGGCCTGAACCCGATAGTTTAAAATTACTATTCCCAAAGGAGCCTGTCAGTGAGGGTTCCCAGAAATCATTCTCAATAAAGATAGTGCCATTCAGATTCGTGAAGGGTATATCGTCTTGTTGAAGGCTGACCATCACATCATCCAGGGTTAATCCGCCTTCAAAATCAAAGGAGAGGAATTTCTGACCCTTTGGTTTGAGCCTGTCATAGGAGCCTGACACCGTCACATCGCTTAAGATTGTACCCTTTGATCTGTAAACAGGGATCTGATCATACCATGACAGCCATTGTTCCGGATGGATGTCTCCTTTGAGCTTAAACGAAAAATCAGGATCATAAAAATTGTGGATCCTGCCTTCTATGGAGAGGTGATCGGTGCCAATAACGGCACTTAGGGACTCAATGACCAGGGAGGTTGTAACAGGATTGAATTCGCCCCCGTTGGAATAGGTGCCGCTCAGGTTCAGGTTCCTGACAGTAAATGGCAACTTATTCCATGATAAATTTGCATCTGATGTTTGAAAATCGGCTTCAATTTGCGGCTTCAGGGTTGAACTGACCATTCCAGTGATCCTGGAATAGAGCTCAAGGCCACCGTTCCCTTTTATTCCCTGCAGCGAGTTTCCCATTTCACTGGGCAACAGGTCGAACACTTCATGTAGTTCAAGATCCCTTGCAGCAGCCGTCAGGTTCATTTCAACTCCCACATCCCTGTGGAGGATGAATTGACCATCCATATCGGCTATGATCCGATCAATCTGAAGCTGTCCCGATTTGATGGTATAAAGGGAATCAACCACATCCAGGTTGACTTCAGCAACGACCTCCCTGTCCGAGGCATAGAGGATCCCTTTATTTGAGATCTCCCCTAACCATCCTGTTAATCCCGCCCTGAGCTGGGTATTACGCTTGGAGAACCTGCCATTGAGGTCGATTCGATGGATCGTACCTGTAGAGAAAAGCTGTTTGGCCTGGTTATTCAGCAGCAGGGAAAAATCACTGATCCTCAGGTTGGACATGTTTACCGGAGAAGCCTCTTTCTTCTCTCCTCTATCGGCTGAGAAGATCTGGTAATTTCCCTCACCTTCAAGATCGGTGTAGAGATGCAGGATGCCCTCTTTTATCTCAAGCTGGCGGATATTATATTTCTTCCGTATGAGCCCGATGAGATTGAAACTTACGTTGACATTCCTGGCAATCAGGAGTGTATCGGCCCCCTGCCCGTTAAAATTCCGGGTATTAAAATTGTGACTCGACCAGATGGTTACATTTTGCAGATTGATTGAAGTATTGGGAAATTTCTGAAAGACTTTAACTGTGATCTCTTCCACATCAACTTTACTGTCGAGGCGATGGTTGATCTGCTCCATTACAAAAACCTTCAAATCATCCCCGTAAAATTTAACTGCTATTACACTGGAAATGGTCAGCAGTAACAAGATGATCAGCACTGATGCTGACACGTATTCAAGGATGATCAGGAGTCTTTTTCTCATCTCTGTTTCAGGAATTCGCTGAAATCATGTGAATGGTCTAATTCAACCGGAGGTTCATTGAACCTGAACACCCTTACAGGCCTTGGGCCGATCAGTCTCATGTGATCCCCCTCTACTGTTAGCATACATCCCTCTCTCAGTCCAAGGACCGTCTCTTCCGGATTGGCCGACAGGTATTCCATAATTCGGTCTTCCCTGGTTTCCCCGGCATGTCCGGGTGGATTCGTATCTGTGTAGTGTGGATTGATCTGGAAGGGAACCAGGTTGAATGATTCGAAACTTTCCGGCTCTAAAATGGGCATATCATTGGTAGTCCGTATGGTTGGACAGGTGACATTGCTTCCGGCACTCCATCCTACATAAGGTGTCCCTGCCACCACCCTCTTTCTCACAGGACCGATCAATCCATTATCCTGGATCATTTTTATTAGCTGAAATGTATTTCCACCGCCTACTACGATAACCTCTGCACCTCTTACTGCCTCAACCGGGTCGGAAGCATGATGGATTGAGACAATATGTTGTCCTATTTCCTCAAATCGCTCTTTAACACGTTCCTCATAGTCGTCAAAGCTGATGGTCACACCCGCATAAGGGATGAAGAGGCAGTTAAGACGATCCTCACCAAGGAAATCCCTGATGTTCTGTTTTGGATAATCGAGGTAAGCTTTACCCGCATTGGTTGAATTACTGATCAATAACAGTCGCATACGGTGGAAAGTTGATTATGGAACAAAGTTAATATTTTCGGATAGCCCGCGACTTATTAATAACGAACCGGCCGGAACAGGTATTACCTGAATCCGGCCGGCTCAACGGTAGGGAAATAATCTTTAAAAGACAAATGACAGTCCGACTTCAAACGGATTTAATTCCGGTCCGAGATCTGACTTGAAAAGCGGCGTCATATAATAGGTTGCATAAAATCCCAATGCCCTGTATCCAGCCCTTGCAGTTAGTCCCCAGCGCAGTGGTGACAGGTTATAATCACCCTTGGCCTTCTCCTTGGATTTTTCACCATTGACGGTATATTTTATCTTGGTGTTCGACCATAGCTTCAATCCACCTATGACCCCTGCTGAGATGATGATTCTCTTCCTGGGTACAGGAATCTGAAACTCAAGTAGAAGAGGTGCCGTCAGGTAGGTAATGTTCATTTTGGATTTGGAGATATTTCCTGCATAGGAAGGGACATATTCGACAATTTCACCGGTTACCGGATCTTTCCGGATGCTGTTCTGACCATTAAAATTGTAGTTGATAAATTCAAACCCAAGACCGGAAACTAATCCAACTTTATCGGTACCCAGACCAAATCCGTAATCAATGATATTCAAGTTCCAGTTCCATGATTTCCCGGTGTTCAGGTCCATATATCGATCACCCGGTGGGAGGGTCATAGAAAAATCCGGTGTTACAAAATTATTCAATCCCACTTCCAGCCCGGCAAAATGCGGTCTGAATCTTTTCGGCTTGGGCCTTGATGATTTTTCTGGAAAATCGTTCATGTCCAGAACCTTGACCTGGGTTCCGTTCTCTCCTTCAACAATGCTGATTCCACGTGATCCGAGCTTAACCCTAACGGTATCTCCACTCTCTTCAATAATCAGGACTTCATCTTCTCCCAGGGTGACCCTCGTGTTTTCTGGCGTTTCTATGACCTCGACTTTGCCCAACACGTTGACCGTGTCCCCGGACACACGGGTTTCATGAATTTCCTCAGTTTCAGGCACCTCAGGCGCTTCTTTCAGTTCAGGGACCTCCTTTACTTCAGGAGTGACATCCGTTTGTTGTGCAGTAAGTGGGAGCATTAGAATGACTGCAATCCATATAACTATAATCCGCTTCATTTTAACTGATTTTATTGATTCGGTGGTAAGACGGACGCAATAGCAGGAAAGTTACAGGAGCATGTTCAAAATTTCAATCCGATGACCAGGACATCATCAACCTGATCCATGTCTCCCTTCCACTGTTCAAACTCCCGGTCCAGTTGCAATCCTTGCTCATGCATCTCTTTGTCGGAGATGGAGATCAGTAAATTTTTAAACGGCAGGTGTTTATACTTTTTACCGTTCGGTCCGCCGAACTGGTCCGCATACCCATCTGAAAAGAGATAGATGTTATCTCCAGGTTGCAGGCTGATTTCATGTCCGGTGAAGGGTTGCATAGTTATATGAAGACTAATCGGCATCCTATCTGTCTTATATTCAGTAAGTTCTTTATTTCTAACAAGATAGAGGGGATTGTTTGCTCCTGCGAAAAACATCCGGCTGTTCTGACTGTCAATCTTACAAACCAGCATATCCAATCTGTCCCTGGATGTACCTGGATCGTCTTTCATGTTCAGTGTTTCAATGAACCGGCTGCGCAGCTCATTAAGGAGACTGTCAGGATCAATATCGGGATAGTTATTGACAATTTCGTTCATCATGGTCATACCAAGCATACTCATAAATGCACCGGGGACGCCATGTCCTGTAGAATCTGCTGCAGCAATATAATAGTGGTTCTTCTGCTCATTGAACCAGTAAAAGTCACCGCTGACACTATCACGGGGTTTATACAGTATAAAGTGATCAGGAAGCTTTGCTTTCAGGATGTTTGAGGATGGAAGTAGCGAATTCTGAATCGTCAGGGCATACTGGGTGCTATCCTTGATAAATTCTTGTTGATGACCTATCTGGTCGCTCTGTATCCTTGCAAGATCAAGCTGGGCCTCTAATTCTGTGTTGGCCTTTTCCAATTCATGTGTGTGTTCCCTGACCTGGCGCTCCAGCTTCTCTTTCTGGGATTTGATCGTTCTGATCCTGATGATGTAAAATATGTAAGCGGATGTTACAAGGAGCACTATTATCAGGATCCTGAATACCCAGGTGTTATACCATGCTTTACGAATTGTAAAATCAAAATTTTCCGTATAGCCCCAAATGTTATTTTTGCCTTTTGCCTTGTAGATAAACTCATATTTCCCGGGAGGAAGGTTATTGTAATTGGCCCTGTATTCATTACCCCGGTGATATGAAGAGTATTTATTGCTGGAACCCCTCAGGTAATATTCATATTCAACTGATGTCTCATCTGAAAAGGAGAGCGCGCTGATTTCAAAAATGAAATTGTTTTCACGGTGAGAGAATATGCTTCCATTTACAGGTTTTACGGGATCTCCGTTGAGAAACATTTGTTCGATATAGCAGACTGGCGCAAAATTCTGGGTTGATTTGGCCCGGATATTGAAATTGGAGATCCCATGATATGTACCTATCCATAGCAGGTCATTGCTGTCCATATAAAGTCCGCTGGGTGTAATCTCATCACCGCTTAATCCGTCTTTGGTATTAATTGTAAATTCAAATTCGCGGGTTTCAGTATTAAAGTAGCTGAATCCTTTATTTGTTCCCAGCCAGAGATAATTTCTGTTCTTTGCTGGCAGGATGGATTTAATCATTATCTCATCGTCTAATGTCGTAAGCTCCATCTGGTCAAAGTGGCCATCCTTTACAAGACCAATGCCGCAATCAGTACCAACCCAGATATTATCTCCCTCGCTGTACATGGACCATATGGTGCAGTCGGTCTCCTGCATGCGTTCAAATTGTTCTCCGTTGAATACTACAAAGCCGGCGCTATTTCCCCCGATCACCTTTCCATTTAACTCAATCAGCTGGAAAATATCAGCCGTATAATTATTCTTCAGTTCGCGCGGACGGGAATAGAAGTCAGGAAAATAATAGATGACCCCATTGATACCGGTGAGCAGGAATATTTCACCTTTAGAGGTTACAAAAATATTCTCCACCCTGTGGGCGATTTGTTTAAAGGGCTGATGTTTGGATATCAACAGAGTACTGCTGTTCACTTCAAACAAACCTTCATTATCGGCCAGCAGAATATTCTGATCGGGTAGCAGTGTACCGGTAAATTCGGTGTTATTTGATCCGGTCCTGGGTGTATAATTAACCAGTTGACCCTGATCAAAATAAAAGACGCCATTGTCCGATGTGATCCACATTCTCTGCCGGTTATCCTGGAATACCGAGTAGATATAACTATTGATGGTTCCCGGATAAAAATTCCTCAGCCCCTTCCGGTTGGTGAGACGCTGCAATCCACCGGAAAAACCGATCCAGATGTTATCTTCATGATCAATCAGGAAGGAGAGGATCTTATTATTCTTAATTCCGATTTCCTGCTCATAGATAATCGGCTTCTGGTCCGTGGAGATGACTTGCATGATCCTGGAGTCGGTAACCAGCCAGATGGAACCAAACCTGTTGGTTGTGATATCTGAAATAATATCAACCGGGATGTGAAGCCTGTCGTTAAGATTATAAAAGCTGGTTCTGCGACGATCATTTATCAGGTCTGACAATCGGGTGATGGTGAGCCCGTCCCTTGTAGATAACCAGATACTGTCATTCACATCAACATAAATTGAATAGCAATCAGAATTACTTAACCGGGTGACCTGCTCCTTTTCCGGATCAAACATATAAACACCCCCTATGGTCGCCATAAGTATATTCCGGGTAGTGGGATCTTCGGTAATGTTATAGATAACTCCAGGCAGTACAGTGTATTCAGCATTGATAAACCGGGTATTTCCATCAGGACTCTCCAGGTGAACCCCGTCATCGCCCATGAACCATCGGTTGTCTTGGGAGTCAATATATATCTTATTGAAAGATAGACCGTTCCACAGGATGCCTGTAGTAGTATCGCCTTTAAACTTTGCAATGCCACTTGTGGTTGCAAAATACATCGTTCCGCTGCTATCCTGTTCGATATCCCGGACAGAGTTTCCGGGAAGTCCCTGATCCTCATTGAATACCTTCATCTCACGGCCGTTGTATCTTACAGCACCCGAATTTGTCCCGAACCACATATATCCCTTTGAATCCTGGAATATTGAGAATATATCTTCCTGGGGCAGTCCGTCGTCTGCACCATAGTTCACGTAGGGGACCTGACCGGTCTGAAAGCTCTCATAATAGCTGTTAATTACAGCTTCAGGTGCTTGTAGCGTGTTCCCTCTGAGTGCTTTCACCAGAATCCGAATCAGTCCCTGTTGCTGTGATCTGTTTATGAATTTTTCAACCTCTTTCTGGAGTTCCGGTTGATCCTTTCTCAGGGCCCAGCTTATATCCACGCTGCCCAACTCCAGTTTTGCCTCCAAATCCGGATAATCTGACAACTCTTTGAATGCATTGTAAATAATGGTATAATCGGCTTTCCCAGCAAGTACATCCGGAATGAAATTATTGATGTTTTCGTAATAATAATTGGTGATACCATTTTTCTTCAGGACATCTTCATAGACCGTTTCAATGCCTGTAACACCCCTGAAGTTCTTCAGATCATCCAGGGTCTCTATTTTCGCCTCTTTCCTGGCAACGACCGTATAGGCCGTAGTGTAAACCGGGATCATATTGACTTTGTTGGACCTCCATTTCAGGGGAGCGATAGTCTCGCAGGCCAGGTCAAAATAGTTGAACCATTCAGGGGTATAGGAAGAGTCGCGAACAATGACCCCCTCGCTATCCTCCCAGTACTTTTCGAAAGTTGGTGTGACCACAAATTCAAGGGATACTCCAAGATAATCTGCAAACTCCTCTGCCAGGGCGTGCATGAACTGTTTTTGTCCTGTTTCATGGTATACAAAATCACGATCCCTGAGAGCCACCACCAGTTTTCGTGAGGCGAGGATTTCATCCAGGTCCCTGTGATACCGTTCCAGTTTCAGTTTTTTACTGAGCCGTTCAAGAAAGGCGTTATAGGTAATCCCAAAACGGTCAAAGAAAATATCGTCGAGAACTCCATTACTTGCAATGGTTACGAAGAAATTTTCCACCTCCTTGCTCAAAGAATTGTTCTTTTCAACAGCCCACGCAGTCCTGGTAATGTCGCTTATGGGAAATGCAATTTTAAATATTTGACTGTTATTGGCGTTGTAATTCAGGGCTTCATCTGCGTCCAGCACAATTCCATATACCCTGCCATCCGCCAGCAACTTTTTGGTTTCAGCACTCGAGCTGGTCCTTACCAGCTCCATCTTCTCTCCCAGTGTACTGTTAATCTCCCTGAGATGCTGTTCAAAAGTAGTACTTCCTACAAAAGCAATTCTCTTGCCTGATAGATCTTCGAATCCTTCCGGCGTTTCCTCCTGTTTGCCGATCATTAAAAGTTCTGCGGATTGCATCGTTTCAGCAAATCCAAATAGCTTTCTTCTCCAATCAATAATTGTAAATGTAGAACATATTATATCAGCCTTTTTCAGAGCATCGGGAGTATATTTAAGGTCCGGGTTGGTTTCCATGTCTGGGGGAATAACCCCATTTTTCATAAACGCCTCGTCCCATTGTATCTCAACCTCGATAAGTTCAACGTTGAGGTATCTGGCAAACTCATAAGCCAGATCATAATTGATGTTTTTCAGGTCATCGGAGGTAAAAGCCACAAAGATCTTTCCACTGCGTTTGATCTCGTCCAGACTTCTTGCTAAAAGTCCTGCAGGCATGAGGATAAGCATTAACAGGATGATGGACCTTCTATGAAACATGGTGATTACTTTTCAAAAAACTCCTTCAGAGCTCCAAAATAAAAGAAATCCCAGCCATAGCTTATATCTTCAAATGCTTCATCCGGAATGTTGGTATGGTGAAGTTCAATTTTTGTATAATGCCTGTCCGGGCGCAGGGTTATGGTTACAATTGATTTCTGATCCTGGTCTCCAAAGAACCATTCCTGAACGATCATTCTGTTTTTTTCAAAGGCTATGTTGATCCCTTCAATGTCCCTATCAAAGAGCGAAAAGTGGGTCCCGGGTTCCTCTTTCATTTCTGCATTGCTTCCAGTCCACAGTGAAATGGCAAATGGATTTGTAAGAGAGGAGTATATCTCTTCAGGAGTTCCTTTAATGCGATAATAACTACGAAGTTCTTTCATGACGGGCTCAATTAACCAAAAGTAAAGCTTTTTACGGAAAAACTTAATTGTTCGACCACCAGGAAAAAAAGGAGCGGTTGTAAAATCTAATCGATGGGCTTATATACTTCTGAGATCTCAATCTTGACAATACGATACCCTTTCCATACTTCGATGGCCGCAAAAATGATTCCCACAAATACTGCAAACATCCCGGCATAGAAGAATGCAACGATCAACCAGTCAAAACCAGGTGTGTTTTTTTTGATGGTTATCCCAATCAGGACAGAACTTACAATAAAAAGTGCCACAGCGAGCGAATAGCTGAATACGGCATTCCGGACCAGTGAAATACGTCCAATCAGATGGCTTATCTGGAGCTCGATGTTGCTTAAGCGGCTGCTATCGTTTTCGTCAACTTTCTCCTGGTGAAAGATCTTCCTTTTCTCTTCATTTAATAGCCTGATGCGGTTTACGACCAGGCTGTATTTGTTGTTCATTCCAAGCAATAACAGTCCACAGGCCGAAATCATCAGTCCGGGTGCCAGCATTCCCTGGATCAATTGTACAATGGAAGTATTCATACCTCATTGATTTAAACTGTACAAATGTTATGATTTAATATGGAATAATCAAGGTGTTATAGATCAGCGGGCCGTTTACTTTTCATCCCTGAAAAACAACTCCTCCTTCAGCGTGATAATACGGTCTTCTACAATAGCTCGCACAGAGACACCCTGGCTGGTCTCCTTCTTTTCAGGAAGCCGGTCAAGCGCATCAATATAACGCTGATAATCCACCAGTGCCTCTTTGGATCTGTGCATGCTGTTATCCAGTATGGATGCCATGTAATAGAGTGACATGGCATTTGTCGTGTCTGTTTCCCAGGCTTTGTTATAGAGTTGGTAAGCCTCCTCGTACTCCATCTCAAGGCGTTTTATATTACCCTGTTCAGAATAGATGCGGGAGATGACTGAAGGATCGGGTTGCATCAGTTCCAGGGACCTGTTCAGGTGCTGCATTGCCTCCTTCATTTCGGCGAAAGTCGCCAGGCTGGCCCCCAGGAAGAAATGTACCTCGGCATCCAGTGTATCCTTCTTCAAGGCATTTTCAAGGGCTCCGACGGCCGGGCCAAAGTCGGCGAGCAAATAGTGGGAAATACCTTTGAATTTATATGTGAAGGCAGTGGAATCACCCAGTGCAACAGAATAATTGAACCACTGAACAGCCTGACCCGGATCGCCGGTTTTATAGAAGGCATATCCAAGCAGTTTACTGAATTTAACACTGGTACTGTCGATCATAAGAATGGAATCGCAGATGGGTATTGTTTTCCACGACTCTCTGGACTGAATATACCAGTTCCCCAGGGCATAAGCTGCTTTCTGGTTTTCCGGATACAGGCGGTAGGCACGTGCATAATAGATGGCAGCACCACTATTATTATATCGGTTGAGGATGTCACCCATCATCATCAGGCTTTCGAGGTTCAGGGAGTCGATGGCAAGTACCCGGTTCAGGGCATTGGTAGCCTGATCTATCTGTTGACTGAAGGATGCAATTTCGGCCAGCCTGAGCCAGGATGAAATATCAGTACTGTCATCCTGAACAAGGATCTCATAGGTCTTCCTGGCTTTAACATAGTCTCCTGCATTGAAGTACTGCCTGGCCAGTATCCTGTTGATCCTTTTATCCCCCGGGTGTGGAGATAGAGCAGTTTGAAGCGTTCCGATTGCTTCGATGGGCAGCCCGAGTTGTGCTTCTGAGAGGGCTTTCAGATAAAAGGTATTGAATGATGTGTCGCCCGATGCGATCAATCCTGCAGCACTTTCGATCACCTCCCCGTAATTCCCGGAGAAGTATAATTCTGTCAGATTTAGCTGGGCATGCAGGAGCTGCCAGGAAGAGAGGATTAAGGCGGTTGCAAGAATGAGAAAGCGACGTAGATTCATTGAAAAAAAGACCACTGCACATCATGTGCAGCGGTCTGTATATAAGTGTTTACTGAAGTACAAAATTGATGGGAAAGGTAAACAGGACATCAACCGCCTCACCTCTCTGCTTGCCGGGAGTCCAGTCAGGTGAAGAAGAGACAACCCTGATCACCTCTTTTTTCAGCATTTCGATATATTTCTCTTCGGCGGGAACCCCATCTTCATCAACTGTACGGTAACTTGCCACAACTACCTCATCAATGGGTTTACCATCTATTCTGGCAAGTGTTTCCTGGTCAGGTATCACTACCTTTCCTTCTTTATCAACTATAAAAGTGATGAAGATCTTGCCAGTTGCTCCTGCAGCTACGGCTTCAGGAGGGTAGATCAGATTTTGTGCAATGTATCTGCGGAATTCATTGGCCTCTTCGCCTTTGAATGTGGGCATCTC
>Ga0055451_10000664_pt1 | contig 13884 bp, 13 predicted proteins | sample China_Galinas_PW_3_FD_57745 | JGI IMG/M metagenome (GOLD analysis project Ga0055451, IMG submission 57745) | Wetland microbial communities from San Francisco Bay, California, USA, that impact long-term carbon sequestration - China_Galinas_PWB_D2 | ecosystem: Environmental > Aquatic > Marine >... | reverse complement strand
ACGGGCACGGGCACGCACGGGAACGGTCCAACCGCTCGATTCCAGTGATGCAACGGGAGATCGCCGCGGGATGGGGCTAATCGATGCGAGTCTGGTGGGCAACGATGTGGTCCATCTCACGCCCGGTCACCGTGTCGATCAGGCGCGCCCGAATCCGCCGCACGCCCTTGGCAAAGGACTCGACCTGGAAGTCGACCCGGAACCGGCCATCGCGGCGGGCGAGGAGCTTGTTCTTGAGCTCCTCGAACTCGTCGTTCGACGCGACGATCAGCTCGTCGACCGCTTCTTCGAGAAACGTCGCGGACTCGACGGTTGCACCCGGCTCGACGGCGATGCACCGCGACGAGACACCGAGTCTGGCGAGCGCGACGCCCGAGAGGATGACGAGCAGGCCGTAGAGCAGGCTCATGACCGGCCGTTGATGAAGCTCTAGCCGCTTCCGGGGACGGAACCGGGGCCTCGACGGCTCGGGTGTCAAGCCGCGACCGCCGCCCCCGATGTCATGATCGGGGCCAGGAAGCCAGGTCTGTCGCTGTAGCTCGTTCATGCTTCTGAATCGCCCCAACTGTTCTTCGGCACGCGAGGCGGGTCAGAGTTTGCGTCTCGTCGCGAGATTCGGGCCATCGGCCGTTGCTGCCGTGGCATCGCGGGCATGAGCGGGAATCTCGTTTCGGGAAACGGTTTCGAGCTCAAGTCGTACCGGGTCAGAGCTTGACTGTTGCGTCGATCTCGCCGACGACTCGGATCCGCCGCTGCCCCCGCCAGCGATCGCTGTGGACCTCGCGCCAGCGGAATTCGACCTCGACGGGTTGCTCGAACGTCAACGGCAACACGGCCTCGGGCGCCAGATCGATCGGGTCGGCAACCAGCCGACCGTCGCGGCGGATGTGAACCCGCAGCGGGCCCGGCGAGCCGTCACCGCTACCCTCGAAGCCGACGTTCAAACGCGCGGTCCCGGACTGACCCAGCAACCCGGCGTTGAGCTCGAAGTCCCGCTCGCTGCTGCGTCGCCCTGGTACGTCGACGCTCGCGTCGACGAAACCGCTCGCATGAACCCGAACCCGTGTTCTGCTCCACGGCAGGCCGATGCGATAGGTGCCGTCCTCGCCCGTCGTCACCATCGCGGATCCGAACAGCCGCGGCCAACCGGGCACGGCAAGCTTGCGCCGGCCGGCGATGAAGTCCTGCCCCCAACTCGCGCCGCGGACTCGCCCGGCCACGACCCGCGCACCGGCAATCGGCTTGTGCTCGTGGTCGACGACGCGGCCGCTGAGCACGGCGACTCGCTTCGGCTTCAGAAACGCATAGGCAGGGCGAGCTCGCCCGAGCTCGGGCCCGGTCAGGAACAGGGGTTCGTCGAGTACGTACGTCGGGTGCAGCATGCCGACACCGATGCCGACACCGTGCGGCAGGCCGTCGATCACGTATCGGCCCTTCGAGTCGACCGGCACGTCGTGATAGATGCCACGCCAGAACCACGGCACGCGCAGGACCTCGGGCTCGGCGATCCCGCGCGGTAGCACGGCGATCCGCACCTCGGCGGCCTCGGGCCCGGGGATCTGCGCGTATCCGGTCAGCTTGTAGCCATCTTCCAGCGAGAACCGCAGCGACTGCGGGCGCATCGCCATGACGCTCGTCGTCTCGAAGGTCGCGACCTTGCCACGCGCGCGCACGAACACCGGGATGTCCGCTCCGGTCGAGGCGATGACGCCAGCGACCGAGAAGCGACCCTCGCGATCGGTCTTGGTTTCGGTCCCGGCGACGACGACTGTGGCGTTCTCGAGCCCGGTCCCGTCAGGACCCGTCACGATCCCCTCGATCTTCGACACCAGGTTCCATTCGAGCCGCACGCTCTTCGGCCGGCGCCTGCGGACGCGCACGAGTCGCTGCGTGCGATAGCCCTCGCCATCGAAGTCGATCAAATGCCAGCCGAGCCGGAGCCCGGAGATCACGACCTCGCCCGAGATCGACTCCTCGCGACCTTCGTCCGGGCCTTCGAGAAACGAAGCGGTCACGGGAATCGGCCGCTTGCCGATGAAGCTGCGCACCGTCAGGCTGCCCGGCCCCGTGTTGTCGTGCTTGCCTGGACCGAGGGTCGCGAGCGTCGTCAGGGAGATCTCGATGTCGCGGGGATCGGCGGCAGCGATCGGCTCGGGAAGCGCGTGCTTCTCCGGTACGGACAGGGTCTCGATCGGCTCGACCTCCGACTCGGGATAGACCCACTCGCCGCCCGAGTCCGCGGCCAACACGAACCACGAACCCAGCAACACCGCGGTGATCAGGCCGCCGACTACGAGTCCTAGGGTCAGGCTGTTGTTCAACTCTCTCGACATGGTCCTGGGGATCGGGGAAAGACAGGGGCCACGAGCTCCGTCTGAAGCTTACTATCCAGCTTCTCCGGCAAGGTCACCTGCGCAAGGATTGTCCGACTCCGACCATGAACCGTATCGGCCTCGACTATCGACCGGCGTTGTTCTCCCGCACGGGGATCGCGCGGGCCGTCCGCGAGCTGGCGCGGGCCATGGCGGTCGAAGCGCCACGACGCAACTGTCGGCTAGCCCTGTTCGGGCACGGTTTCAAGCGACCACTCGACGATGCCCCGAGGCCGACGGCTCTGCGTCGCAGCCGGATCCCCGGGCGCGCACTTCCCGCGCTGGCGGCGCTCGGCCTCGACGCTGCGAGGCTCGTCGGCGGTGCCGATCTGTTCCACTGGACGGACTACGTCTACCCGCCGGTGTCACGGCGGCGCGTGCGCGTCGTACAGACGGTCCACGACCTCGCGTTCCTCGAGGACGAGAGATTCCACGGAGACGAAACCCCGAAGCTCGCCGACCGGTTTCGCGCGGCAGTCGCACGCGCGGACCTGTTGATCTGCCCGAGTCAGGCGACCAGGTCGGCCATCGCACGACTCGTGCCCGGGGCGACGAACGTGGCTGTCATTCCGTTCGGCGTCGATCACGTCCCGAACGCCGACGCCGAACGCGGCCGCCGGCTCGCCGCCGATCGTCTCGGCTCGAACGCCCGCTACATGATCACTGTCGGCACGTTCGAGCCCCGGAAGAACCATGACGCGCTACTCGACTCCCTGTGCCTGCTGGCGGCGGCCGGCCGACCAGTCCCACTCGTATGCGTCGGAGCTGCCGGGTGGCAGACCGAAGCCGTGACCGCTCGGATCGCGGGTCGTGGGCTTCCGTTTCCTTGCGTCCATTCGGGCGAGGTCGGCGATCGCGAGATGTTCGACCTGGTCGCAGGTGCCGCGCTCCTCGCGTATCCGTCGAGCCTCGAGGGCTTCGGATTCCCGCCGCTCGAAGCCCTGGAGCTCGGGGTTCCCGTTCTCGTCGGCAGCTGCGCGGCGCTCCACGAGCACGTAGGGGATGCCGGAGTGTTCGTCGCCGGCCGCGATCCGCGAGACATCGCGCACGGAATCGAGCGGCTGCTCGACGATCGAGAGCTCGTTGCGGCCAAGCTTCACGCGTGGCGAGAACGGCGGTCGCGGTTCCGCTGGCAAGACACGGCACGCCGGCACCTGGACGCCTATTCGGCAGTCCTCGACTCCCGCACCGAGGCCGCACCATGACCGGGGTCGTGAGCTTCGACGGATCCTGCCTGGGAGCGCGGGTGTTCACCGGGGTCGAACGCTCGTTCCTGCTGACGCTGCGATCGTTCGCGCGCATGCATGCGCGCGCGGTCTTGTTCGCTCCGGAGTCGGCGGTCGATCGGCTCTCGCTACCGGCGACGATCGACATCCGGGCGATCCCGAACGTGCCGCTGGCGATCTGGCGAAGACTGTTGCTACCACGCGAGCTGCTCCAACTGCGGCCGGCAGCCCACTGGACTCCTACGACGGCGCTGCCGCCCAAGGTCCCGTGTCCGTGTATCGCGACCGTTCACGAGATCCCCGAGCTGCACGCCGAAGCCGCCGAGCATCCGTTGCGCCAGCTGCGTCAAGAACGTGCGCGCGAACACCTCGACGCGCGGGCGTGGCGAGTGGTCGTTCCGTCCAAGAACAGCGCGAGCGACCTTGCCCGCCGGCACCCGGCGCTCGCCGGCCGTATCCGCGTCATCCCGCAACCCGTCGATCCGAGATTCCTCGAGCACCGTCCGGAGACGAGCCGCAGGGGCTTCGTGTTCGTCGGGACCGAGCGGAGGCGCAAGAACCTCGCGCGGATCGTCGCGGCATGGCGATCCCTTCCGGCCGCGATTCGGATACGCGAGCCGTTGCGGCTGATCGGCGCGTCGCGACACGAGACCGCTCGAGACGTGATCCACGAACCCGGACTCGACACGGATCGCCTGATCACGCGAATGGCATCGGCCCGAGCGGTCGTTCTCCCATCCCTCTCGGAGGGCTTCGGCATCCCGGCGATCGAAGCGCTGGCGACCGGAACTCCTGTCCTCGGGTCGGCGGGCAGCGTCACCGCCGACCTGTGCGGTGACCTGGCCGTGCTCGTCGATCCGTATTCACGCGACGACATCGAACGCGGCCTGCATCGCATACTGAGCGACACGGAGCTCGGGAACGCGGCGCGCGCGCGCGGCCCGGTCATCGCCCGACGATTCCACCCCGACCGAACGGCCGAGGCCTGGCTTCGCCTGCTCGCCGAACGGAACGTCGAGACATGCGCGTAGCCGTCCAGTGCTGGCTCCTCGGACAGGAGCCGTCCGGCGCGCGCCGGCGGCTGCTCGGCCTGCTCGCAGGACTGACTCGGATCGAGCTTCCCGAATCGCTGGAGGTGGCCCTGCTCGTCGATTCGGCTGCTTCGTTCGACCTCGAACTCGAGCGAATCGCGAGCAGCACGACGCAGATCGAGATACACCGCGTCGCGATCCCGCACGGCCCAACGACGCGACGGGCGTTCGCGGAGCGCAGGCTGCTGCCCGGGCTCCTGCGCGAGCTCGGCTGTGACATGCTCGACATCGCCAGCCTCCCCGTGCCCCGCGTCGAGGTTCCGGTGACGCTGACGCTCCACGATCTTCGCGACCATGGTCGCTTCGCCCGGCCGTGGCGGCGGTGGCTCGCGAAGCCCGTGTTGCGCGATGCGGTGCGGCGCGCGGCCGCTGTGCTCGTACCCAGCCCGGATGTCGCACGAGAGCTCGAGGCACTGCACCCGGAGGTCGCGGATCGGCTCACTGTGCTGCCCCCCGGTCTCGATCCGCGGTTTCTCGCGGTTGCGAGCCGTGAACGTCGCGGCTTCCTCCACGTCGGCCGACCCGAAGCGCGAAAGAACCTCGACTTCCTGCTCGCGGCCTACCAGCGAGCCGCCACCTACGACGACAGCGTCGGGCCGCTGCTGCTGGCGGGTCCCGGCCCGCGACGGGAATGGCAGCGACTGCGCGAGCACGCGAGCCGCGGGGGAATCACGAACCGCGTCGAGACTCTCGGGATGGTGCCCGAGGCGGAGCTTCCCGACCTCTACGCGAGCGTTCAGGCACTCCTGTTTCCGTCACGGCTCGAAGGGTTCGGACTCCCGATCCTCGAAGCGATGGCCGCAGCGACGCCGTGTCTCGTCGCGGCCGGAGGCGCGTGCGCCTGGGTCGCCGGCGGCGGCGGCCTGGCCCTGCCGGCAACCGACGTCTCGACGTGGGCAACGGGCATCCTGCGCGTGCACACGAAGCCCGCGTTCGCGAGCGGCGTCGGTCGGATCGGCCGCGCTCGGGCCCGAGAGTTCACGCGCGAGCGCGCAACCACGGCGTGGGTCGAAGCCTGGTATCGCGCGGCAGGCCGCTCGATGATGAGCGCCGAGTCATGACGGCGATCGAATCCACGACCTTCTTCAGCGGCCGAGTGCAAGGCGTCGGCTTCCGCTGGACGACGCTGCGCGCGCTGGAAGGACTCGGTCTCGATGGCTACGTCAAGAACCTCGTGGACGGCCGCGTGGAGCTCCGCCTACAGGGCGAACGGGAACTCGTCGCCGAGGCGGTGCGCCGGGTCGAGGCCGCGATGTCGGGCTACATCGAGACCCGGGACACGATCGAGGGCGAGATCGCCCAACCGCTGGGCCCGTTTCGGGTTCGCTAGCGACGCTCAACGAGCGTCGCCCCCGCTCCGGCTCCCGCTCCCGCTCCGCTCCCGGCTCCGGCCCCCGGCCCCACTACCCGTGCTACGAGTGCTCGGTCGCCGGCGACTCGCCCGTATCGAACCCCGTATGGCGCCTGATGTCCTTCTGCATCGTCGCGTAGGTCAACAGGGCCAGCCCGACCGCGCCCAGGATCAGCCCCGGGATCCACAGCGCCTGGATATCGGCGCAAAACGGCTGCGCCGCGAGGATGAACGCACCGCCCATCAAGAACGCGACGAGCCCGCCGAGCACGAAGTGACCGACCCGTTCCTCGGCGGAGCCCTGGGACGTCGCCCCGATCTCGGCCGAGATCCTGACCCGTCCCCCGGGATCCATCGCGGCTTCCATTGCCTCGTCGTCGTCGGATTCCCAGGACCCGTCGGGACCGACCCGGATCCGTGACTTGAGCAGCCGCTCGACGAGCTCGGGGTTGGTGATCTCGCGAGCGAGCTTGAGCTTCATCTCGGCCTCGACCTGGGCGATCCGCTCGTCGCGGCGGCTCTTGATGCCCTTCTGGATCAGATCCGAGACGAACCAGGCGATCGCGACCCAGGCATACCAGGGCATCGACGAGAAGCTCATTCCGAGCAGCGGAACAGGAGGAATCGCAAACAGGCTCATCGTGGTATCCCTCTCGAACGAGGCGTGGCAATCGGACTCAGGACGGGCCAACCCTCCCCACCAAGTATGCCTGCGAGCGTGACTTGCTGATACGGGGACACTGGGACGCGAGGAACTCGGGAGATGCGGGGCTCGGCGCGAGAGCCCGCGCGATGCGCCGCGGGACCGCAAGAATTCGCGAAACCGACGTGCCTGCGGGGAATCACCGCGTCGCCATCTTGTAGGCGAGATAGAAGATCACGATGCCGACTGCTATCACGACGGCGAACGTGAGCAAACGCAGCAGCGGCCCGCGCTGGCCCACGTCGTCGGTCAGCGGGTTCCTGCGGTCGGGAATCCGATTGTAGAGCAGCGCGCCACCTCGACCCCTCTTGACCTCGGGGCTCTCCGCGCGCCCCCTGACGGCGGGCTTCGACTTCGGTTGCTCGCCAGTCGGCCTGGGTGGACGCGACGGGGCACGCGGCTCGACGAAGTCAGGTGCGGCGATATCGACCGGGGCGGCGGCTTCGATCTTCACGCGCACGCGAGCCTGTCCGATCTCGATCACGTCGCCGTCGTGGAGCTCCGCCTGGTTGATCCGCGTGCCCCCGATCTTCGTCCCGTTGCTCGACCGCAGGTCCTCGATGAACACCTTGCCGGCCTCTCGGAACACTCGCGCGTGATGGCGTGACGCAGCCGAGTCGTCGATCCGCAAGTCACAATCCGCGAGCCGTCCGAGAGTGGCTTGGTCCTCGACGTCGACCTCGGCTCCGACGTTGGCTCCAGTCAGCAAGATCAGGCGTACGCGCATCCCAGCACTCGACGGTTGTTGACGGGCACGTGCCACCTTAGCACAGTGACGCTCCGGCTCGGTCGTGGATCCGGGTCGCCGGCCCGAGAGTATGGGGACCATGACGGCAGTTGACGAGATGATCGAGGTTCGCAGCCTGTCGCTGACGTACCGGATCGGCGCGTTCAAGAAGCGCGAGGTCCGCGCACTGCGCAACGTGTCCCTGTCGGTCGGACCCGCCGAGGTCGTGGGTCTCGTCGGCCCGAACGGATCGGGCAAGTCCTCACTGTTCCGCAGCCTGCTCGGATTCGAGGCAGTCGACGCACAGGAGATCCGCGTGCTCGGCGCGGCGGCCGGCGATCCGCAGAGCCTCGCGTGCGTCGGCTACGTCGCCGAGGACAAGCTCCCGTTCCCCCACCTGAGCGGGCGTGAGCTCTTGACTCTGGCCGGGACGTTGAAGGGCAGATCGCCGAGCGAGGCGCGCGAGCGCGCCTCCGAGGTGCTGTCGCGGCTCGGCCTCGAGACCGCCGCCGACCGACAGCACAAGGACTACTCGACCGGCATGGCCCGAAGACTCGCGATCGCACATGCGATCTACGACCGCCCCCGGTTGCTGGTGCTCGACGAGCCGACCGCCGGGCTGGATCCGCTCGGAATCGAGATCGTGCGCGGGCTCCTCGCCGAGCACGCGAGCTCGGGGGGGAGCGCTATCGTGGCGACCCATGGCCTCGAGGACCTCGCCGATGCCATGCACCGCCTCGTGGTGCTCCTCTCGGGCGAAGTCGTCGCCACCGGCACCCCTGAGTCGGTCCTCGCCGATCCGGGCCGCCGCACGCTGACGGTCGAGGGTCTCGACGAGAGCGGGTTCGCCGAGCTGGTCTCCGACCTCGAACGGCGGGGCACGAAGGTCGTGGAGGCCGCGTCCGGTCGCAAGCGACTCGGAGCGTTCCTCGCCGAGCTGCAGCGAGACCGTGAGGGGGCGCCATGAACCGGGCCCTCGCGAGCTTCGGCGTCACGCTCTCGGCGATTCTCGCCCCGGCGGGATTGCTCGTCTTCGCAGCGATCCATGCCGTCTTGCTCGCGGTCAGCCTCGCGAACGCGGGAACCGCCAGCGACCAGTCGTTCGTCTCTCGCGGCCAGGTCGTCGGCCTCTTGCTGTGGATCCCGGGCCTGTTCGTCGCGGCCCGGATTCGTGATGCGTGGCCGGCCCTGGGGCCGGGTGACGCGGGCCTGCCCTGGATTCGCAACCAGGGGGTCCGAATCTGGCGCACGCTGCTCGGTGTCGTAGCAGCGGCCGCAATCGTCCTCTGTGGCCTGCAGTGCGTCAGCGGAGTGATCGCAGGCCTCGGCCTCGGGGCCGCCGGGTTCCGCGTCACGCACCGCCTCGCGCTCCTGCACGGGGCTCCCGTGCTGCTGGCCAAGCGTGGCCATTCCGCCGTGTTCACGACTCCGTCGGTCGCGGGCAAGCCCGAGCTCGTCGTGGAACCGACGTTTCTCGTCGGCCCTCGTGAACCGCTGCGCGTCGACGTCCAGCTCGTGCAAGCCGGAAAACGCACGCCGCTGGCCCCGCTGATGTGGCCCGACATCAGTGGTCAGGCACGCACACGAATCCCGGTCCCCGTGACTTCTGGAGCTCGGATCGAGCTCACCAGGGCGGCGTCGAACGCTCCTCCGATCCTGCTCGCTCCCGGGAGCGTCAGGCTTCGCGGACGCCGGGTCGCCACCGTCTGGGCGACAACACTGATCGCGCTGCGCCGGCTGCCGTGGGCGGTGTTCCTGCTCGCTGCAAGCCTCGTGCTCGCCGGATGGATCGGCCCGCACCTGCAGACCGTCGCCGTGCTCGGCATCGCGCCCTTGCTCGCCGCGCTCCAGCTGACCGGATGGGACGATGCCGCCGGTCTGCTCGCGACCGCGGCGTGTCCGGCGGATTCCGCGCCCCCGCTCCCGCTGGCCGTCGCGATGCTGGCCAGCCTCGCGTTGGCGGTCGTGTCGCCGCGCGTGGTGCGCCGGCTGGTGACCGAATCATGAAGTCCCGCGCGCTCGTCTCGGGGTTGCTCGGCCTCGCGCTCGTGGCCGCAGGCGCCGCGGTCGTCGCGCCGGACGCCGCCAGGCTAGACCGTCCGCCGCGCGCCTCGGAGCTGCTCCGTTTGACCGGCCCGATGCGCGGGCTGCCGCTGCCGTTCCTGTGGCGGGCCTGGGGCAACGCCGAGAGCCGGAACAAGGATCGGCTCGCGATCGGAATCGGCGAATGGCTCGCGCAGTGGCTGCCCGAGCGCCTCGACCTGTTCCTCTACTTCGCCTGGAGCCACGCCTACGACCTGGGCCATTCGGCGACGACGGCGGAGGCCAAGGCACGCCACATGATCGATGCCATCGTGTTGATCGAGAAGGCCAGGCAGGCCCATCCGAACTCGGAAGAGCCCGCGCTCCTGGCCGCGTTCATGCTGATGGACCGCAGCAAGCAGGAGGACGAGGCGTTCGCGACCGCGTTCACGGAGCTCTATGGCGAGAGCCCGATCGAGCTCGCCGGGCGGTACCTCGCCACGACCAGCGTCGCGACTTCCAAGGAGGTCAGCGAGCTCGCCGAGCTGCTCGCAACTCGGGTCCTCGCGCGGGGTAACCTCGAGATCGCAGCAGCCCTTCTGCGCCGCCTGGTCCGCGGCACGGGCCGCAAGAAGCTGGCACCCCAACGGCTGGCGAAGATCCGCGAGCTCGCCGATCTCCTCGACCGGGCACAGGCCGGGAAGGCACGTTTCCCGGCGGATCTCTCGCCCGAGCTGCGCGCTTGGCTCATCAAGGATCCGCTATTCGGTCGAAATCCCGGACTGTGGCGGTGAAACTGCTTCCTGATCCACCGAGTGTCGAAGACCGCCTGGTTCTGACGCTGGCACCGAAGACCTCACGAGAACCGAACCCTGTTCGAGTGCTGCCTACATCTCTGTAACCACCTCCAAGCCGCCATCGCCGAGCCGGGCTTCTTCGAGGTGCTCCTGTCCTACGTGAAGGAGTCCCCCTACCTCGCGATCTTCATCGCGATGCTCTTGTGCGGGGTCGGGTTCCCGTTCCCGGAAGAGCTGGTCCTCGTGGGGGCCGGGTATGCGGCCTACACCGGAAGCGCGCATCCCGGTCTCGCGCTCGCGAGCTGCATCTTCGCGATCCTGACCGGAGACATGGTCCCGTTCATGCTCGGACGGCTGTTCGGCCCCAAGCTGCTGCGCATCCGCCTCGTGCGTGGCTGGATCACGAAGGAGCGTCTGGCGAGCTTCGACCACTGGTTCCGCAAGCACGGCCGGCTCACGATCTTCGTCGCTCGATTCATGACCGGACTGCGGGTTCCGGCTTTCTTCACGGCCGGGTCGATCCACATGAACCCGCTCAAGTTCCTGCTCGTCGACGGGCTCGGCGTCATGATCAGCGCCCCGCTGCTGCTCTGGGTCGGGTTCCACTACGGCGACAAGCTCGAGAGCGCGATCAAGTGGGTCGAGACCACCGAGCGCGGTCTACTGATCGTGGGTCTGGCCGCCGCCTTCGTGCTCGGCGTCTACATCTGGTGGAAGGTCAAGCGGCGCAGGCGGCTGCTCGGCACCGACGTCCGCGAGACGTTCGTCGGGCCGCCGGAGATGCCCGAAGAGATGGTGGAGGTCGAGTCTCCGGTAGCGGTTGCCGAGCCCGAGCCGTCACCGGAAATCGAGGCAGAGCGAGAATCCGAGCCTGAGTCCGGGCCCGAGGTCTTGCCGCAGGCGGAGCCCGAACCCGAGCCCGAGACGTCGCCGGAAGAGCCAGAGCCCGAACCCGAGCCGGAGCGCGATCCGAGGCCCGAACTCGAGCTGGAACCGGAGCGGCCGGCGTGCGACTCCCCGCGACCCGCGGAGAAGTCGACCTCGTTCGGGCGCGAAGAGCACGACGAGCCCGAACAGCTGCCCGAAGAGGAATTCGACGACGACGAAGACGACGATCGCGGCCCGGCGGTGATCCCCTTGCCGACGACCGAATCACGCTCCGAGAACCGGGCGGACGACCAACAAGCCGGCCCTGCAAGTCGTCATCCTTGAGCGGCCCCCGGCCCGCGGCTACCCTCATCGCCCTTTCATTGGAGCCCGCTCGCGTACCCGCATGCTGATCCTCGCCTACATCCTCGCTCTCGGCCTCGCCACTTTCGCCCTGTTCCGCGCCAAGACACTGCAGACTTGGATCCTGAAGAGGGACGAAGGCACGGACAAGATGAAGCGCATCGCGAAGCAGATCCAGCAGGGCGCGATCGCGTTCCTCAAAACCGAGTACAAGCGTCTGGCGGTGTTCGTCGCCGTCGTGTTCGTGATCATCGCAGTCGCCAAAGGCCCAGGTCTCGGGCCGAAGACGGCCATCGCATTCGTGTGCGGAGCGCTCGCTTCGGGTCTCGCTGGTTGGATCGGCATGCGCACGGCGACGCAAGCGGCGATTCGTACGACCCAGGCAGCGACCAGTGGGCTGGGCGAGGCGCTCCACATCGCATTCGCGTCGGGCACGGTCATGGGCCTGTGCGTCGTCGGGCTCGGCATGCTCGGAATCGCCATCTTCCTGCTGATCTACGGCACGTCGCACATCAACGAGGTTCTCGGCTTCTCGTTCGGCGCCTCGTCGATCGCGCTGTTCGCCCGCGTCGGCGGCGGCATCTTCACGAAGGCCGCGGACGTCGGCGCCGACCTCGTCGGCAAGGTCGAAGCGGGGATCCCCGAAGACGACCCGCGCAATCCGGCCGTAATCGCCGACAACGTCGGTGACAACGTCGGCGACGTGGCGGGTATGGGCGCCGACCTGTTCGAGTCGTTCGTCGGCTCGGTCATCGCGACGATGCTGCTCGGTTGGACACTCGGCGGCGGCGATGCGCCAGGCAGCAACGGCGAGAACCTCGTGGCCTACCCGCTGTTGCTCGGCGCGATCGGCATCGCGGGTTCGTTCCTCGGGACCTTCCGGGTCAAGACCAACGACGATTCCAAGCTGCATCACGCGCTGTTCAGCGGCTTGCTCTCGGCGTCGGCGATCGTCGTGGCGGGGATGGTCGTCGTGACGCTCATCGGCGACTTCTCGTACAAGACCATGGTCGAAGGCAAACTGGTCGAGTACGGCAAGTGGGGCAGCTTCGCGGCCCTCGTCGTCGGTTTGTTCCTCGGCGTCATCATCGGCAAGGTCACCGAGTTCTACACGTCGGAGCAGATGAAGCCGGCGCAGGAAATCGCCAAGCAGAGCGAGACCGGCTCGGCGACCAACATCATTCACGGCCTTGCCACGGGCATGGCCTCGGTGTGGCTCCCGACCGTTCTGCTGGCGCTGGGGATCTGGTGCTGCTACAGCCTCGGCGGCATCTACGGGATCTCGCTGGCCGCGGTCGGCATGCTGTCGACGCTGGGGATCTCGCTCGGAATCGATGCGTTCGGACCGGTCGCGGACAACGCCGGCGGGCTCGCCGAGATGGCGGGTCTCGATCCCGAGGTCCGGCAACGAACCGATGCGCTCGACGCCACCGGCAACACGACGGCCGCGATCGGAAAGGGGTTCGCGATCGGCTCCGCGGCCCTGACGGCGCTCGCGCTGTTCAACAGCTTCAGCACGGTCACGAAGCACGCCCACCCGGACTTCGCGATGAACATCGACAACCCGCGCGTCATGATCGGGCTCTTGATCGGCGCGATGCTCCCGTTCTTCTTCTCGTCGCTGGCGATGCGAGCCGTCGGCCGCGCAGCCAACAGCATGATCGAAGAGGTCCGCCGCCAGTTCCGCGAGATCAAGGGACTGCTCGAAGGCGATGCCGAGCCCGAGGCCGCCAAGTGCGTCGAGATCGCGACCGTGGGGTCGCTCCGCGAGATGATCGCACCTGGCCTCTTGGCGGTCCTCGCGCCGCTCATCATGGGTTTCGCGTTCGGCCCCGAGGGGCTCGGCGGCATGCTTGCCGGAGCGCTGGCGAGCGGCGTCATGATGGCGCTGTTCATGGCCAACGCCGGCGGCGCGTGGGACAACGCCAAGAAGTTCATCGAGGCCGGCAACCACGGGGGCAAGGGCTCCGAGTCGCACAAGGCCGCGGTCGTCGGCGACACGGTCGGCGACCCGTTCAAGGACACCGCCGGCCCGTCGCTCAACATCCTGATCAAGCTGATGAGCATCGTCGCGCTGATCTTCCTGCCGCTGTTCCTGTAGCGCCGGCAGCCAACCGTCTCATTTCATGCAACCGAAACAGCTGATCCAGCGCGCAGTCGAGATCGCCGCCGAGAAGAAGGGCGAGAACATCAAGGTCCTCGACGTCGGCAACAGCCTGACGATCACCGATTACTTCGTGCTGGTCACGGTTCAGAACCGGCGCCAGGCGCAGGCGATCTGCTCGGCGATCGACTACGAGATGAAGCACGCCGGCGTGCCCAAGGCCAGCATCGAGGGCCAGCAGGGTGGCTGGTGGGTGCTGCT
>Ga0055451_10000663_pt1 | contig 13884 bp, 13 predicted proteins | sample China_Galinas_PW_3_FD_57745 | JGI IMG/M metagenome (GOLD analysis project Ga0055451, IMG submission 57745) | Wetland microbial communities from San Francisco Bay, California, USA, that impact long-term carbon sequestration - China_Galinas_PWB_D2 | ecosystem: Environmental > Aquatic > Marine >... | reverse complement strand
CTTCTTGTCGTTGAGGTCCAGCCGCTTCGATTCGATAGCGTGGACCAGCGCCGCGTAGCAGTATCCCGGGTCAAATTTGCCCCACTCGGTTTCCTTGCGGAGCCGCTCTTCCATGGCTATGGCATCGCGCGCAAGTTGCCGGGTCATCGGACCTGTCGTGCCCGCCCGTTCCGCGACGTTGAAGGCCTGCTGAAGTTGCTCCACGATGTCGCGATCGCCCGGCAGTCGGCTGTTTAGCCCGGCCGTGGTGCGCACCAGGTGCTGCCAGGCATCCGTCCCGCACAGCACGTTGACCGAGTAGTCATGCTCACCGCATTCATTGAAGAGATTCTCGCGAACCCGCCCGACGATGCAGCCGCTCTGCTCGCACCCCACGTTCATGGGCCAGCCGTAAAACTCGAAACGGTGGCAGGTGTTCCACACGAAAGCCTCGCTGGCGTGCCCGTCGCGGCAGACCTTGCGCAACGCCTCGGGCACCTCATGCTGCGATTTCTTCATGCGCTGAAATCGCGAATCATCGGTATGGAGGATTTGCGGTCCGCGCCCCTTGCCCACGTTGCTCTTTAACGAGACACCGATCATCACCAGCGTGTCTACGTTCGCGGGTGTTGCGACCGATTTGGCGGGCGTGTACAGCAACGGCTTGACCTTCTCGCCCCAAGTCGTAATGGACCGCGGACCCTTGAGAACCAGACCCGCCAACGCCTCGATGAAGTCCTTGTGCGTGTTCAGCGCCGGGCAGAGATACAGATCGCCGCCCCTTGCCTCGAACGGCTCTCGATAGCGAACATCGAGTTCCTCGAGTGTCTCCAGGCAGTCCGCTGTGAAGCTGATAGGGCAAACCAGCACCCGCTTCTCGCCGCGCTGCACGAGGTCCATGAGTAGTCCATTGGTCGTCGGCGTGAGCCACTTCGTCGGACCAAAACGGCTTTGATAGCCGACCGCCATGCGGTCTGCAGGCCAGCCGAGGCGCTCCGCGACCAGATCGATGGTGCGCTTGACGTGCGCGGGATAGGGGTCGCCGCGCTTCACGTACGACACCGGTAAACCATGCGAGGAGAACAGTAGAAAGCTGTTGTCCGGTGACAACTGGTGCTGCCTCGCATATTCTGCGAGGAGCTTGGCTTGTGCATAGACGTAGGCGCCGTCGTCGTACCACGTGTTTCGCGTCGTGACGTCGATGCGGTGCATGCCACGATGTAGTGCGCCGTAAAGTTCGCGTATGGCCGTCCCCGTCGTGGTTCCGCTGAACTGCGGGTACATGGGGATGACCACCAGCTCTTCTACGCCCGACGCTTCGATCTCGCGCAACGACTGTTCGATCGAGGGTCGACCGTACCGCATGGCTGTAAAGACGCGCCATTCAGCCGGCAGCGTATCATCGAGCTTTGACGCTTGTTCTTCGGTAATCGTCCCAAGCGGCGAACCACGTTCCGTCCAGATCCGTCGATATAATTCAGCCGATTTCGGGGCGCGGAATCGCGCGATTGCCCGACCCAGCAACCCGTTCATCCAGCGAAGCGCCGAAGGCAGTTGGATGACCTTGGGATCGCCCAGAAACTCCGCCAGATAGCGCCGCACGGATGGAACGTCTGGTCCCTCGGGTGTTCCCAAATTGATCAACAGAACGCCACGTCGCGTCCACGAGGCGCGGCGTGCCGGCAAATGCGGTACCTCTTCATGCGAATGAGATGCTGAAGAAGACATAAAGTACACTCCTCCCAGGGAACTGTCTTCCGTACCCAGCCTTCGGCGTCTAAGCCATTGTGTCTGTGTCGTCGGACCACAATCGCCACAACGCCCTTGCCGATGTCATCCCGCCCATTGACCGAATCTGGTCGGAACACCGGCTGCCCTGTATTCAGGCGGGCGGGGCACGGAGGTGGAGGAGATCTGAAGCAAGCACCCAACAATGGGGCCTGGATTGATCAAGCCAAACAGTGCGCCGCTGCGCACCGAGAATCGCCAGTCGGCGTGCCGCCGATGATGCGTTGACGGCCACCAAGTCTGTGCGGCGGCAAACACAGCACGCCGCGAGAAACGCCGTCGTCGCGGTCAGGACGAGGATTTCGTCCACTACGAGCTGGAAGTGGTAGTCAGCATCCAGGCACCCCGCATGCAGCACGGCGACTACCAGTACCATGACCAGAAGAGAATGACGGTTGAGACGTACGCGAAGGCTTGGTAAGTCTAAGAGCTTGGCCGCGAAGAAGATCATCGCCGCGAATACGAAACCGAACGCCAGCAACCGATCGGCGGAAAAGTGCAGTGTCACGAGCTTGCGAAAAGACGCAGTCAAGGCGGGCGTATGACCGGCAAGCATGACGGCCCAAAACCCGCGAGCCAGAGCCCAATGAACGGAAGATGCAGGCGTATGCTTTTTGGAATCCATTGCCCGTACCAGCTTTTCGCTACCCCTCCAGAATCGCCTTCTCGCCACACCAGATCGAGAAAGGCAACCGCACCAAAGAGTAGCAAGAGTCGTGCCTGATTGGCAAGGTTTTCTCGATTCCAGGGACAAATTCTTCTCAAAAACGATACTGCTAACGACTGCACGTCACAAGTCTGACATTCGCCCCTGTGAAACCGACGGTGCGACAGAAAAGATGAAGATCCCAGTCGTCGGGGCGCACGTTATCGAAACGCTCCCAAGAATGACTCGGTTTGCACGAATTCGCCAAGCCATGGCCTGCCGCCACCGGGAACAAAATCCCGCAGAGAGACCTGTTTGGGCCACCATGACGCCGGTTGTCGGACCTGAAAAATGGGCAGAAATATGTTCCATTTCGATACACCAGCACAATCAGGGAGGCCTAACTTTCCGCGAATCGGATGCAATATACCGGCGGTAGGTTCGAGGATATCGGGCACCAGCCGTCGCCTCCGCTTTCCGAAACCCACAGCGAACCGGTCGTGCTTCCCACCGCCAGGCGGGCTCCGGTGGCATCGACATCGGCGGCATGTCGGAACACCAAATCGTATGCATGCGCCTGCGGCAAGCCACTCCGAAGCACCTCAAAAGATTTTCCACCGTCACTTGTACGAGAAACCACGAATCGCCCGTCCACCGGAATGCGTTTTTCATCTTCGATCGCCGGTACGAACCAGGCGGTTTGTGGGTCTCTCGGATGAGCGACGACCACGAACCCGAAGGTGGAAGGAAGCGCGCCGGGGATGTCGTGCCAGCTCACGGCTCCGTCCGTCGTACGAAAGACCCCGTTGTGGTGCTGGCACCAGACGACGTCAGGGTCGGCCGGACACATGGCCAGGCAATGCGGATCTTGGATGTTGGGATCGTTCTTGCGATCCGGCGGCATGTAGGCCGCCCACATGCCCTCGGCCCGACAGGTCCACGAGTCGCCGGCGTCTTCGGTGACCCATACGCCGCCGCAAGAGATTCCCACTGTGACGCGCTTGGAATTGCGCGGATCAACACATACCGAATGGATGCCCGGATAATCCATGCCTCCGCCGAACCACTCCTTACGCTTGGGCTCGTCCCAGAGCGAGCGAATAAGTCGCCACGAGTCGCCACGGTCATCGGATCGAAACAGACCGCCGGGCACGGTACCGCACCAAAGGCTGCCCGGCTGATCCGCACCGCACCCGACCAGTGACCAGATTAGCTCCGTGTTCCATGGAATGACGATGCCGCGATTGGGGCAGCGAATCTCCTCCGCATCCTCCGGTGGCTTGGGGAAGGTGGGCGCAGCACACTGCTGCCAAGTGGTGCCGCCGTCGGGCGACCGTTGGAGCTTGATCCCGAAATGCCCGTGATGGAGTGCGGCGTAGACGTAGCCGTCGCGCGGATCAGGGAAGACGATCGAGACGGGATCGCCGAGAAACGTCGTGCGGGTGACGGACCAGCCGTCGGGTCCATCACCCTTGCGGTCCACGGTGAACAGCCCCTTGCGTGTGGCGACGAAGATCCGGTCACTCATCGTACTTTCCTCGACCCATGGCTCAACAAGAAACGCTTGGCTTGATCATCCCCCCGACAGGGCCTGCATCACAAAGACCTCCGCATCGGGCGGGACACGGTCGCTCAGGTTTGTGCGGTCCCGGACGGCCACGCCGTTCACGAACACCACCATATGCCGCCGCAACGCGCCCTGATCGTCCAGCACGTAGCCGCGCGCCGTTTCATTGGTCTCGAAAACCGCACGAAGCACTTCCGCAACGGTACTGCCAACTACTTGGCGCGATGGGCAGGACACGTGACGCTGCACGTTCTTCGTGAAGGAAACCCGAACCACAACCAACTCCCACGACTTGCCGACAATTTGGCGAACCCGAACTGGTGAAGGTTACCGCTATGGAAACCAGGCGCCAACCGGGACCACGTAGGGCAGGACGTTGCTCCGCGACAGCGGGGCGTTGACCTGCCTTTCCGGAAAGGCAGATCGACGTACCGGCGTAGGTGGGAGAACCACCTTCCCTGCTTGAATCGCCGTGTGCGAGTACGCGCCACGGTTCCCGGGTGCCATGGGCAAACTTGTTTGCCCGTGCTATGCATCACAACCCACGGGCAAGCTATCGCTTGCCCATGCCACCCATGTGGCGACTTCTCACGCACCGTGACTTAGGAGTTGCGCCACGCATCACGCATTGCGCGTGGACGAGGTACTCCGTGTCGTCCAAAAGAACACCGGCACGCCTAGAAGCACCGTGGCGATTCCCCAAAAGGACTCCGCTGGTCGGATCGTGACAACAGCCCACAGGATACCCAGCGAGAGAACGAGAAACGCGATCGGGATCAAGGGGTATGGGCGGACACGATAGCTCTCGTGCGTCTCCCCGCGTTGCCGCAAGACCAGGACGGCGCCGATTGCCAGCGCAGTGAAGACAATCAACACGAATCCCGTGTAGGTCACCAACTGCTCGAAACGACCCGACAATACCAGCACGCTGATCCAGACACTCTGCAACACGATCGAGGCCACCGGCGCTCGCTGCCCCGACGACGTCCGCGCGAAAAAGCGCGGCAGCACACGGTCCTGCGCCATCGCGAAGTAAACGCGTGGGCCCGCCCAAATCATGGCGCTGACGGCGCCGAGAAGCGAAACCGTCAGCAGTGCCGTGATCCACAATCCTGCCGATGGACCAAAGAGTGCCATCGCGGTCTTGTGTGCCACAGGCGCGACAGGATCGGCGGCAAGCTGGTCGATGGGAAGCGCATACAGATACACGACGTTGAGGGCCAGATACAAGGCCGTCACACAGCACGTGGCTGCCAGCGTGGCACGGGGGATGGAGCGGCGCGGGTTGACCATCTCGCCCGCGATATACCCGGCCGCGTTGAAGCCGGTGTAGCTGAAGCTGACAAATAAGAATGACGCGAGGATCGTCGAGAACCCGAGCGTGCGTACGGGCGCTGTTGCCTCGACGGCCACGCTGCCGCCCGCTTTCCCCATGAAGACGGCCGCACCAATCAGCAGCCCGATCGCTCCGACTTTCATAATGGTGAGAATCTGTTGCGTCACGCTGCCTACACCGACGCCGGCCGCGTGGACCGCCGTGAGCGTCCACACCATGATCAGCGCAATCGACTCGCGCCCGCACAGCACCGACAGCAGTCCACCCGCCGCGCTGTGTTGCGCCGCCAACCCGGGAAACAACTCATGCACATGTATGGCGAACAGGTGGGCACTCGAGGCGATCGCCGCGCTGAATCCGATGGTCAACGACGTCCAGCCGCTCAGGAATCCGAGCAACGGCCCGAAGGCCTCGCGAATATATACGTATTCGCCGCCGACCCGGGGCATCAAGGTACCCAGCTCCGCGTAACACAGAGCACCGAAAAGGGCGAACATGCCACCCACCGCCCACAGCAGCAGAATCAGCCACGGCTGTCCGAGGTCGCGGGCCATGAAGCCGGTCGTGCCGAAAATGCCGGAGCCGATCATGTTCGACACGATCAGACACGCCGCACCAAACGCGGTCACGCGACGGGCCAGAGTGGGGGAGGGTGTCACTTTCGCGGCGGTTTCTGAGGCCTGATTCACGCCTCTCAGCCTGTTTTGCGAAACTGCATGATGTAGTTTTTCTCGAGGAAATCGACGCCCTCGCCGCGATCGATGAGTTCGAATCCGGCGGCCTCGATTTCCTTGATGAACACGTCCTGCCCGGCGCGCACGTGGCCGAGCACCCACGCATCACTTGCCACCGGATCACGAATGAAGTCGATCACCATGACACGGCCGCCGGGCTTCATGGCTCGAAACAGCGACCGCATGGTGCTCATGGGATATTCGAAGTGGTGATAGGTATCACAGATGAACGCCACGTCGAACGACGACGCGGGCAACTCGACCGAATCGTCCGTACACAGTTGCGTCGTCACGTTGGTCGCATTCGCCTCATTGGCGCGCTGTTGAATCCGTTCGAGAAACTCCGGCACGATATCCACGGCTGTCACGGCTCCATGGGGCGCGACCCGCTCCGCGAACGGCAGCGTGAAGAGCCCGGTGCCCGCACCGATGTCGGCCACGCTCATGCCGGGACGAAGGCCGAGTGCATCGGCGATCTTCTCGCGATGAACGTATATCTCGCGGCTCTCGCCCTCGAACTTCTCGACCCATTTCTCGAAGTTGCCCTCCTTCAGTTTATCATTGATGCCGGGTCGGACGTTGACTTCACCGGTGCGGGTACTGTGTGGGACGGGTTTTGTGGTCTTACAGGCCGGAAGAAGCGGGAGGTGAATCAATGCCAGCGCATACGCGGCTGCGAGGCAACCTCGACCTGAAGTCATACGGTTTTTTCTTAGTGCTGGGTACACACGGACGCTCCTGTATCAGACGACCAAGGTTTTCAATGGTGGGGCAGAATAACAAGCGGAGGGGCGGATGGCGAACGGATCTACAAATCACCCAGTAGCGGCGCGAGTTTCCGGCCGTCCTTGGTCAACCGATACCGCGTGGTGGGCGGGTAGCCGTCGGTGACGACGCGCTCGATCAGACCGGCGCTCTGCAGGTCCTTAAGAGTCTGCGTCAGGGCCCGGGCGGTGGTGGTGGCGAGATAGCCGCGCAGTTCGGAGAATCGTTCCCTGCCGGTACCCAACCCTACGATGGCCGGAATCGACCACTTCCGTAGCGTGGCGTACTCGATACCCAGCTTACCAAGGGCGCCGGTCAGCCGGGCACACCAGGGGGCGAGCTTGGCGCCGGCTTTCGTAAGGACGTATTCCGGACGCATGGGGTGCCCGTGTCCCGGATTGCGCATGACCCACTCGTGGCGAATCAGCGTTTGCAGCGTGCTGCGCAGGGAATCGCGGCTGATGCCGAGCCGATTGGCCAGGGTGACAAACTTGGCCCCCGACGTGAGATGCAACTCGACAAGAATGGGCACGCCCCACCGATGATGAAAGAGGGCGACGATTCCGTACAGATCCTGGCGCCGCACGCGTGAGTCTCCGCTTGACTAGGATTTATATCTAGTATATTATCCGTACTTTGAGATGTCCAGCGTGTTCGACTCGAATCTGGTTTCTGAAAGGAAAGACACATGGCCTCATCACTCGGATACAACGGCGGTCTGACCTGCGCGCTCGACGTTGCGGACATGGAAAAGTCACTCGCATGGTATCAGGACGTACTCGGCTTCAAGATGCTCTACAAGATGGATGAGATGGGTTGGTGCGAACTGGCGACCAATATCGATCGCGTCAACATCGGCCTGTCGCAGGTGGAAGATGCCGGCGGCAAAGGTGGCGCGACACTGACGTTCGGCGTGAACGACATCGACACCGCGCGCAAGGAACTCGAAGGCAAGAACGTCCGCTTTGACGGTCCCACCCGGACCATCGAGGGCATGGTCAAGCTCGCCACGTTTTTCGATCCGGACAACAATGCGTTGATGTTGTATCAGGAGTTGCGGTAGGAAGCGACGGAGGGAAGACATCAGAGCCCCAAGCGCGAGCGCGCGGGGCATGACGACCAATCGAACAGGATGTCGGGCAGGTCGTTGGGCCGTCAAAGGCGGGGCGTTGACCTGCCTTCGAGCTTACTCATCCACCTTGGAGAATGACATGCGATTAAAAATACACAGAGTCGGTCTCGTGTCCGGTGCCGTGCTGCTGGCGATCTTTTCGCCCCTGCTCATGGTCTACGCCGGTGACGACAAGAAGGACGAAGCGCCGGCCGCCTCGGCACAGGCACTCGAATCTCTCCAACGCCTGAAATGGATGCACGGCGAATGGGCCACCAAACAGGGCGACGATACCATGGAGGAAACTTGGAGCGCCCCGACTGCTGACTCGCTCATGGGTATGTTTCGCTGGATCAAGGCCGACAGCGTCTGGATGTTCGAGTTGATGACCATTGTCGCCGACGGCGACGACGTCGTTTTTCGGCTCAAACACTTCGACCGCAAAATGGTCGGTTGGGAAGAAAAAGACGAATCGCTGACCGCCACACTCGTACAGCAGAAAAACGCCGAAGCGGTGTTCGAGGGCGAGGGCGAACGATTTGCCTTCAGCCTTGAAGACGATGGACTTATCGTGCGGGTTGGCAAAAAGTCCGCGATGACATTTCGGTACCGGAGAAAACAACTTGCCGACACGAGCCTGGGAAATCACCGCAGCGCCGATGACGGGCGGTAGATCATCACCTGCCACGGCGGCGCAACGGCGATTCGGGAAGATCGCCCGCTCGCCTGAGCACCGCAAGTGTTTCGACCTGCTCCGTCTGCGGGAACATGTCGAACAGCTCCACGGACACGATGCGATAGCCCCCGTTCTTCAGGGACTTCAAGTCGCGCACCAGCGTCTGCGGCGCACAGGATAGGTATGCGATGCGCTCTGGCTGTGCCTCACACATGGCATGGACAACTTGGCGCGCGATCCCTTTGCGCGGCGGGTTCACGGCCAGTTTGAGCGCATTCGTGGCGGCGCCGCCGGCCCGGACGCGCCTCAATACCCGCTCCAGCCGCTTCTCCACCTGTCCCATGTAAAACTCCGCGTTGCGAATCCCGCTCGCCTTGGCGGCGTCGATTGCCAGATGGACCGCCTCCGGTACCTCCTCGATGCCGAAGAGGCGTCCGACGTGGGCAGCGGACGTCAGCCCGATGGCCCCGACGCCGCTGTAGAGATCGATGAGCACGTCGTCGTGAGACAGCCCGAGTCGATCGCGAATGGTCGCGTAGGCCATCTCCGCCACACCCGTGTTGACCTGAAAGAAGCTGGTCATTCCCAGGCGAATCCGGACACCGCAAACGATCTCCTCCAAGAACGGCTGTCCGTTCAGCAGCTTGGTTCGACTGCCAAAGACCACATTGCCGCGTGCCTCATTAACGTTTTGCAGGACGCCGACAACCGATTCGTCGCGCCGGACAATATAATCCGCCAACGCCGTCACTTTCTCGCGTTCTTCGGTTCGAGTCACGAGCCCCACGAGCACGTCGCCGGTGCCGATCCCCTGCCGCACGGTGACGTACCGCAGCGTCCCCTCGTGCGTGACTTCCACGTATGGTGACAGCCCGACGTCGCAGATCCCCGCGCGAACCACCTCGACGACGCGATTGATTCCCTCGGCCTGAACCGGACAGTCTGGAATATCCACCACCTGGTGGGAATCCTCCCGGTACAGCCCCAGCCTCACGACACCATCAGGCCCCGCCGCATTTTCGCCGGCGCCGCCGAATGCCACGAGCTTCACGCGGTTGCGGTACCCTGCTTGAAGCGGGCTCGGGTGAATGGTGGCAATACTCATCGGATCGAATCCACGAAGCCGCGCATGGGCGAAGACATCGCGCACGCGTTCCAGCTTCACCGCCAGCTGATCCTCGTACGGAATGCCGATGTGATCGCACCCGCTGCAAACGGGAAACCGGCTACATGTCACAACTGCATTCATTTGCTCATCCACGCGCAGAGGTGCCTCGGGCATCACGCCAGCCCCAGGACACTCCCCGCACGATGAAACACCGATTCGTCAAAACCCATCGCTTGCATGATCCGCAGGCTTTTTTCCACCCAGGACGAGGCCGCGTCAATCTCACGGCGACCGTGGCGCACCGCGCGGCGCACCCAGAAGGTCGTAGGCACGACAGGAAAATCGCTGCCGAATACCAGACGCCGGCGAAGGTCTGCCAGGTCGGGTTCGCGCACGAATTTTTTCAACCATCGCGGACGATAGTATAACGCCGAAATGTCGGCGTAGAGTGGCGCGTCTCGTAAAGGCCCGCGCATCGCGTCCATCAATGATCGCACGTAAGCACCGTTTTGCCAGGGGTAAGCGGGTGTAGCCGCATGCGCCACGATTGTCGGTGGCATGCATCCCTTCTTGTAAAGGCGAGCCAGCAGCGCGAGCATAGGCGCCGGATCCTCCTGCTCCGCATGCTGTCGCCGTAGCGTGACCTCGCCCCCGTAGTGAATCAACAAGGGCATGGCAAGTTCGCCGGAGCGGCGTACGAAGGCCTCGGTCCGCTCGTCCGCGGGATCCATGTTCTGTGCAACCGGCAGCCATTTGACCAGCACCGCACCGGCCTTGTGGACCTCCTCGAGCGCCTTCAACGCGCCACTGCGATAGGGGTGAACCGACGCACCGAAGAGCAACTTCTGCGGGTGCGCCGCACACCACGCAGCGGCCAGGCTGTTGCTGACGTATAGACTGCTGCCTCGAGGACGGCCCCGCTCGATTGGTCCGATCGCCGTGCCGTCGTCACAGTGGTATTCATCAAACGCCAGAAGCACCACGCAATCGACGCCGGGACATTCTAGCAGGTGCTTTCGCCACACGCCTTCCATCTGCTCGTCCAGGGCGTCGCCCACGTCGGCCCGGGCGTCCAAGCCCAGCCGCCGGCGCACGAATCGCCACGGCAGGCGTTTCATGAAAATCGGCGGCACGTAGGCATCAAAGCCCGGCATGCCCGCAGCGCCTTCCGGCTCGAACGAAAGGCGGTGAAAGCCGGGTCGCACGCGGCGCGCGGAGAGCGCAAGATGACAGTGTACGTCGACAATCATGGTCGGGATGATACCTTGCACCGCATGAGCGAGCCAAACCGCACCGTCAAGCGTTTCTACCGGTGGAACGCACCGATCTATGACCTGACGCGGTGGACGATTCTTCGCGGCCGACGCGCCGCCGTCGATGCCCTGCAACTGGGCGGCGGTGATTCTGTGCTGGAGATCGGATGCGGCACGGGCCTGAATTTCGCACGACTGCGTGCGGCGGTCGGTGATGAGGGCCGGATCGTCGGCGTCGACCTCTCAGATCATATGCTCGCCCGCGCCAAGCGTCGCCGGACGTCGAATACCGAACTCGTACGAACCGACGCTGCCACACTGGCACTCAAACAGACATTCAACGGCGTCCTGCTCACATACGCAATGACCATCATGCCCCAATGGGAAGAAGTCTTGGCGAGGTCGATCGAGCACCTCGCCCTCGGAGGACGGCTTGTCGTGCTGGATTTCGGCCATTCAAACAACCGGTTCGCGCTGCACCGGCGGTTTTTCAGTTGGTACTTGCGTCTAAACCACGTACACGCCGATCTCGATATTCTCGGCGCCATGCGCCGGATCGTCGGCCAGGTGGAGGTACTGCGGCCGACGAACGCGTACGCCATGCTACTGCGGCATACCGCGGAACGAGAAGCAAGCGCATGACGTTGGCCGTGAGCTACAAGTGGTGTCAGGCCGGAAACGCCCGTCGCACGACCCTCTACGGACCACGAGGGTGCGAGCCGCCACCGCGTCATCCAGCGTGAACATCACCAGGGAGCGTTAATAGGCAGCGCCTACGGGTAGATCAACGAGTCCGTCGAGGAATTCAATCCGACCCCGAACACATCCTGGCCGGGATAGGGGAACTCGGCGACCGTAGCGAACTGTGGCGACTCGCCATGGATGCGGTTGAATCCGGTTTCATCCCAGCCGTCGCCCACCATCAAGGTATAGATGTTGTCAGCGTGGACCCCTACGGCCGGTGTCTGTTCGAACGACACGCTGGCGTCGGCAAAAAGGACATTCTGTCCCTGCCCGTTATGGTTCGGCGAGTTGAACCGACGCCAATGCCCCGGCGGATCGCCGAATTCGATGGGATTCTTACTTCCGATCTGAAAGGTGGGTTCGAAATTGTCCAGATAGTAGGGGCCCTTATCCGCCGCAAGCGGCATATCGGAACGGGCCGACTCGCTGGGATGAGTGCCGTGCGGGCCGAACGGGACCTGATAGCCATAGCTGATGTTGTCGTATCCCGCGAAGTCATAGTATTGCTCGGGCACCCACTCCAAGTCGGATGTATCTCGGCTCGCCGGGCAGATGAACGTCTGCGCGTCGGCCTCCCCTGAACGAACCAACATCCAAAACGCACGAGTCGCGGAGACGGCCGAGCTGCCACCGTCACCCAGGTTCGACGTGCTTTGAACTTCTCGCGCGTAGCCCACCTCACCAGGCTCGGTCGCCGGCTCGTTGACGCGGTCCCCCGCGAGGTAGTCGATCCCGCCGTAATTGCCCAGGAGCTGATCGAAGGGCGGGGCCATCCAAAGCTCGGCGTTGTCGTTGGCATAGATCTTGGCGGCAATCCCGATCGCCCTGAGGTTGACGGCACATGCCCCCCGTCTGTTCACACGATGGGGATGCGCTAATGTCGGAATGGCAATGAGAACCAGAACGACGGCTGTTATCAGGACGGCAGCGAGATCGCGCAGGCCGAATCCTTGAAGTCTGCTTGCCATGATTGTGTCTCTGCTCCTTTCAGGTATGCACAGACGTCGGAGCGCAACGTGATTTGCGGTCGGCTACCCGACTTTCCGGTGTCGGCCATCACCGCTACAGCTTCCGAAACTCCCCCCGGCGGACACTCCCCACATGTCATACGCCAAGCCCCCATGGTACGAAATCGCGATGTCTCAGTCAATCGAAATGTTCTGCGCAGCACCTGCCGGACCGCATACGGCAGTGCCATTCCAATCTGCATCACAATCGTCCACGAAATGGCCGGCCAACGGTGATGGCATGGAGGGCGATCGTGCGGGTATCCCGTCTTGAGCGGCATTCTCATGCACATTTGGACGCGAGCGCAAGCGTGTTTCGATGCCTGCCTATCCGATGAGCCGGCGTGCCCGATTGGTGATTTCCGAATCCAAACTGGTAAAGTCGTCTGAATTGCGCTACAAGACCGAGAATGGCAGCGCGCCATTAGCATCGGGCTTCTCAGTATAAGGGCGGAGAAATGAAGAAGACACTCATTGTAACGACGGTCATCATTTTGATGGCGTGCCGCATTAGTGGTGCGGGTCCCGCGACCGACGTAGCCAGGCAATGGCCGCAGTTTCGCGGGCCGCTCGGTACCGGCGTCGCGCCGCACGGCGATCCGCCCGTCGAATGGAGCGAAAAGACGAACATCCGATGGAAGACGGCGTTGCCGGGCCTCGGCCATTCTTCGCCCATCGTGTGGGGCGATCGGGTGTTCGTGACGTCGGCTGTTCCCTTTGGCGAAGCGCTGGCGCCACCGTCCGAGCACGATCACGAACACGATGACGGCGCCCATGACAACATGCCTGCAAACCACGCACTGAAGTTTGTGGCCATGGCGGTCAGTGACCGCCGGCATGCTCCCACCGCGCCCCGAAGTAGGCACTGCAGATAGCTGCGATCTTACAAACAACAAACCATAGCTATGTCGATGAAGGGGTGCCCGCGCAAAACCCCATCTCCGAACCCGCGCCGCCGCCCACGGGGACCCCAATTCCCTATCCGTACTCGCGGAGTGCCGATCAGCGCGCGCGTGCTCAACTGGCCTGGTTAGCCGAGGTGGAGAATGTATTCCGATCGCGGAAGTCGAACCTCGTCGCGTGTGAACTAATTCCCATTGGGCGTTTCCCGTTACGGCAAGCTCGGACCTCGGGGTACCCGTCCGCAGGCCCGGCCCGCAGCCCACCCTG
>Ga0055451_10000661_pt1 | contig 13902 bp, 10 predicted proteins | sample China_Galinas_PW_3_FD_57745 | JGI IMG/M metagenome (GOLD analysis project Ga0055451, IMG submission 57745) | Wetland microbial communities from San Francisco Bay, California, USA, that impact long-term carbon sequestration - China_Galinas_PWB_D2 | ecosystem: Environmental > Aquatic > Marine >... | reverse complement strand
GCCCCGCTCGATTCAGCGCTCGTCGCCCCGCTCGATTCAGCGCTCGTCGCCCCGCTCGATCCAGCGCTCGTCGCCCCGCTCGATCCAGCGCTCGTCGCCCCGCTCGTCGTTCCCGACGAGGTCGTCATCACGGTCGATTCGGCGAACCCCGACCCGGAGTACGACTCCGCGTTACACACCGCGTTCGACCCGTTCGGTCACACCGACACGCAGCTACTCCAACCCGTCACGCCCGACCACGAGGTATTCGCCGACGCGAACCAGCGACCGCGCCCGCACGGTCAGCCCGATTCGACGCCAGTCGACGAGACGCATCGAGCTGGCTCCGGGCATCTACACGAGCCGCCCGAGGACTTCGAGCACGACCCCGCGCTCGACCAATCGCAGCACGGGCTTGCGAATCGGAAGGAACCCGTGGCGATCCCCATCGCGGAGTTCGCGCTCGTCGGCAGGCAGAACGTCGTTCCGCTCGGTCCCGGGCGGAACCTCTCCACGAAGCCCCGGGTCTCGCTCGTCGAGACCGCCGATCGTGACGCGGTACTCCCCGCGCACTTCCTCGCGCATCGGCACCCGAACTGTCGACTCGAGCCCAAGGGGTTCGAGAACCGTCAGCCCGAGGACGAGGACATCGGCACCGAGGACGCCCCCGAGCACCCGGCGGACCCCGATCGCACCCCGCTACCGCAGCGGACGCGATGCTGGCACGCGCTCGATCACGCCGTCCGGCAACCGCGGGATCGCGACCCGCAGCACTCCGACTCGCGAGATCGACCGTGCTGCTCGTACCGGGGGCAGGACTTCTCTGAAGCCGGTCTCCCCCCGGACCGGGGGTCGCACCGTCGGTCGTAGAGGCCGCCGTGGAGGCATCGCCAAGACTCCCGACATCGTCCGCCGGCTTCCGGTCTCGAACCGCTCGATCGCGAGGGCGTCGGGCTACCTCGGCGGCAAGAGCGCGAGCTACTACCGTCACTCCTATCTCGGGATCGGCGTCAGCCTCGGGCTGTCGTGGGGGATCGGATACTGGGACTGCGACTACTACTCGGGCATCTACCGCTACTGCCACTTCGGCTACCGGCTGCCGTACTACTATGGCTGCTACCGCTACGGCCCGGCCTACTATCGCCCGTACTGGGCCAAGTACTGGCTGTGCTCGTTCTACCCGATCTACTACGACCCGTACTACTGCTACCTGTCGTGGGGCTACGGCGGCTACTACGTGCCGAGCGTTTCGTACACGACGAACAACTACTACTACGGCGACGAAGGTGGCGCGGTCTCGGTCGCGCGTGACACCGCACCGCCAAGCTCGACCTCGGCCTACAGGGCCTCGACCCCCGAAGCGCTCGCCGCCCACTACGTGGAGCTAGGCGACCTCTACATGAAGACCCGTCGCTACGAGCGGGCTGTCGAGAGCTACACACGCGCGGTTCGACTCGTCGACGACGATGGCTCGCTACGCTTCGTGCTGGCGGACGCGCTGTTCCAGGTCGGCCGCTACGACGAGGCCGCGTTCCAGATCCGCCAGGGCATCTACCTCGATCCCGAGCTGGCCAAGGCCATCGTCGACAAGCTGAGCTTCTACGACTGGCCGGGCGACTTCGAGAAGCAGATGACCAAGCTCAGGAAGCGGGTCGCCGACAATCCATTCGACAGCCAGGCCCGGCTCGTGCTCGCATACAACGAACGCTTCACGAACCACTTCGACGTGGCCAAGAAGGAGCTGACCACGCTGTCCGAGCAAATGCCGGGTGACCCGACTGTCGAAGCACTGCTCGCCGCGATCGACGACGCCAAGGCAAGGTTCGAAAAGAGCGCCAAGAAGCCCGAACCGAAGCCGGTCGAGGACAAGAAGAAGTAGCCCTGGCTTCGTGAGCTAGCAGGCCGCCCCGTCACAATCGGGTGGATTCTCGCGCAGACCCGGGGTCGCCTCGAGCAGGGCTCGGCGCGCTTGCTCGATCGTCGGCAGCACTCGCGATTCGGGATCCTCGTGGCGAATCGCGTGGATCAGGCTGCCGAAGGTCCTGAGCAACATCTGGTGGTCGGACAACGCCTCGAGCGCATCGTCGCGAACGTGGTAGCCCAGGAAGCGCAAGCGCTCGAAGCACTCCTGCCGGGTCAGGATCCGACCATCGTGGAACGGATCGAGCAACACGGACCGGGCACCGCGCAAGCGAACAATGAAGTGTCCCGGCAAACCGACCCCCTCGAGCGGTAGACCGAGCCGTCGCCCGATGAGCAGGTACAGACTGCTGAGGCTGATTGGGATTCCACGACGCCTGGAGACGACCTGATCCAGCAGGCAGTTGGCAGGGTCGTAGTAGGTCCGGCGATCCCCGCGGAAGTGCAGCTCCGAGCGGAAGAAGCGCCCGAGAAGACGCGCCTGGTTGCGCGTTCCCTCACGCTCGACGCGAGGACGCAGCTGCTCGGCCCACTCGTCGAACTGGGCGCTCATTCGGTCCGTCTGGAGTAGTGGCCGCATCAGCTGCGCGAGTCGAAGCTGGCCGGTTTCGAGTTCCAGGCCGCCCGTCGCGAGATCCGAGCACACTTGCGCCAGCCAGGTCGAGCGATGAATGCTCGCAAGCAGATCCACGACGCGGGCACGCGCCTTCGGATCGTCGCACTCGGCGAGCGCAACAAGATGGGGCTGCGAGGCAGGCCCCCATTCGCGCAGACGCGTCGCGCATACGCCGTGGATTCGCGGATTGGGGTCGAGCAACAATTCGGCTGCAGCCCGAATCACGTGTGAATCCGGAACGTCGTCACCAACTGCGTAGCCTAGCTCTTTCATGCCCATCCCTGAGAAAGCCTTGGCGCGCATCCTAGGGACAAGCACGTATCGCTTCCAGCGGCTGGATGGGGACGATTCCGCGGACGCGATGCGGTGAATGACGCGCGATCCATTGACATGGGATGTAGCGAAGCACGCGCTGATCCGAGGGAATTTCACCCCGCGGTTCGTGCTGCAAAACGCGACGTCGTCGTCGCCTTGCACAGTTGTTCGCTTCGCTCCGGTGGCAGCGCAGAGTGCGTGCAAACGCGCGTAGTGACCGGTGACAAGTGTAGCAACCAGGGTGCGCGCGCGGTTTAAGGCGTCAGACCGGTGCCGAGCACCGCTCTGACGCCTGCACACCGCAGAGACGAGACGTTCTTAGAAGAACCCGTACCGATACAGAACCTTGGTCGTCGCGCTGTTGGTCGAGATCTCGATGCTCGTCACCGGCGGAGCGATGGCAATGTTGACGCCGGTGAACTCGGGGACCTTGATCGTCGGCCCGAACGGGTTCTGTCCGACCTTCTGCACGACCGACAGCACACCGCGTCCGTCGTTACGGACGTAGATCGTCGTGTTGGTCGGCTGACGCGACATCTGGATCGGCGCGGTGGCAGTCGCCTGGGCGCTCGTGAAGTTCGCCGGTTTCAGGTTCGGGCGCATCGTGTAGAGGTTCGTCAGCTTGGCCGTCGAACCCTTGATCAACAGAGCCTGAGTGCTCCACATCGGAAGCAAGATCGCGACCTGGCGAATCGACGAGTTGGGCGGTCCCATGTTGAACGTGAGTTTGCCCGCGCCCGAACCATCGAGCACGCCGATGGGCACAGGACCGACGGCAGCAAGCGGATCGGCGAGGTTGATGTACAGGTTGCCGAACGGAGTCGGGATCGGCGTGGGCAGGACAGAAGTCGACATCAGCATCACGGCGAAGCCCGACGCAAACGTGGAGCCACCTTCGACGAACCAGGTCGGGTCGTCGAACCGGCCGGGCGTGTGGCCGCCGATGTCGCGGAAGTCAGGATCGAGCGATGCGTACCCCATGTTGGGGTTCGGGCACGCACCGGCCGTGCTCGTGCCGTTGTAGGTCGTGTTGTTCGAGCCACCGTTGAGCACCGGCCCGGCGAAGCCGAGATCGAGCCGCCACGACTGGTCGGTCGGCACCGTCTGCGTGCTGTTGTTGGCCGTCGACCAACTGAGCTCCGGGTCGACCAGCACGCTGTTCTCGCGCCGCGGGATCTCCTGGTGCGCCAGCGCGTTGTTGAACGTGTTCGTCTGGCACATCAACGGGGTACCCGAGAACCCGCTGCCTAGGCTCCCGGCCCAGGAGGTGTGAATCCCGAGCCCGTCAGTCGGCCCCCAGTTCGTACTGGTCGTGAACTGCCACGCGATGTGGATCTGGTCCTGGGGAACCGTGATCGGCACAGGGTTCGGATTCGGGTTGACGCCGGTGAAGTTGTGGGTGACGCGGTACGCCTGGTTGCCGCCCGGGCTCTGGGGCAACACGAGGTTCGCGACAATTGTCTGCGCCTTGGCGTAGTCCGGCACACCGGAGCTGTTCAACGTCACGATCTGCAGGTTGAACGGCTCTGCGGTCCCGACATTGAAATCCTGGGCTGAGTACTCGACGCGAGTCAGGGTGGTCTGACCGGCCAGGATCCCGAATGGAAACGCCTGGGAAATGTAGCCGGCGCTTCCACCATTCCGACCGCGGTCGGTGTACTCCGTCGTCTGGTCCCACTTGCGGAACAGGTTCTGGTCGACCTGGGAGCGAACCAGATTCGGGCATAGGGTCGCAGCCGCGACCAAGGCCAAGAAAAGTCTCATCTTCTTCCTCCGAAATGGCTCTTGCCCGTGAGACGGCGTTCGGAGAAGCGGCAACGGCCTGGCGGCCGCGCCTGCCTTCCACCGCGCGCTGCCTCCGGCAGACCACAGAAAAGGGGCAGTCTCAGGAGGACGGAGAGGAGGTCCGCATCGGACAGGGAACTGTCAGGCTTGCGAACGTGCAGGTGTAGCTTGGGACTGATAGTCGGCCCCGGGAGCCAGAGCTACAACACGCCTCGGATCGAGCACGCGTATTTATTCCTGTCGATGGCCCGTTGATGCGCGGGCCGATCCCGCTGTCCGGATCCGGGCGGATCGACCGCTACCTGCCCTTGACGTTGTCTTCGGGCGAGATCGGCATCGGGTCGGTCGGTACGACGGTGGTGATGATGCGAGTGCGGAAACGCGTGCCGTCGGGCCGAGTCCTCTCGGGTGACCAGTGGATCCAGGTCTGGGCCCCGTCGACATGCTCCCAAACGTGGAACCCGTTCGTCGGGTTGATGTACTGGCGTGTCACGCGCGCGGGGTGCCCACCGTAGCGCCGGGGCGGGCATGGTCCGATGCCATCAGGATCGGGGAGAAGCTGCTCGCCGGCCGGGCGCAGCAACCGCCATTTCCGCCGCTCTTCGCTCGTCGACGCCTCTTCCACGTCGACCTTCGTCGGAGTCTTGATCCGGGCGGGTTCGTTCGCGGCCGGGTCCTTGGCCGCCGACTTCACCTCGGGTTTGTGGATCGAGGCCGGGTCGTCCTTCTCCCCTGCCAGCAGAGGAATCGCGAAAGCAACTCCGACCGCGATGGCCAAGAGAACGAGCAGCAGAACGATCGAACGCATTGCGGTGAGCTCCAAACGGGGGGGCGGGAACGGTGGTCTGGTCAATTCTAGCAGCACGGCCGGAGGAGTGCGCAACATCAGCCGGCTGCATGCTCGAATCGAGTCCGACACGGCAGTGCCGCCGGCAGATAGGCGCGCGACTGGCCCGTGTTACGACCCAGCGCACGACTGGAATTGCGCGGGCCCCCCACGAACGATCGTGGGGGGCCCGGCTCACTCCCCGGGACGGTCCCGGAGAGGTTTCGTGAGGGGTCGGCCTAGTAGAAACCGTACGTGACGTCGACGCCACTGTGCGACGTCGTCGGCTTCGTGACGGTGGTCTCGACCTTGAGCGTCTGCGTCGGCGGGCTCAGGGGTACCCGAACGGCAACGTGGTCGCCCACGGACACGGTAGCGCCGAGCTGAGTGCTGCCTACGAACTGCTTGACCGTGATCACGCCAGAACCCTCGTTACGGATGTAGAAGGAAGGCGCGGCCGTTGGCTTGGTGACGTTCAGGGCGTTCCCGGCATCCACGTTGGCGTTCTTGAACACCGGGTCGTTCGTGTAGGTCTTTTGGAGACGCATCGTGAACAAGTTCGTCAACCCGACGTTCGCGCCGGCGACCACGATCGCCTGCGTGTGCCAGGTCGGCAGCTTGTGCAGCGCCGCACGAATCGGGTTGCTCGACGTGCCGAGATTGATCGGGATCATACCCGTGCCGGACCCGTCGAGGGTCGTCGGGAGGATCAGCCCGAACATCGGATCAGTCGGGTCCAGCATGAACTGGCCGCCGAAGATCGGAATCGGAGCCGGTAGGCACGCCTGCGAACTGAACAGGATGCCGACGCCGCTGGCATAGGTCGAGCCAGCGGTGATCGTGAAGTGCGGGTCATCGAAGCGGCCCGGTGAGCCGGAGCCGATGTCGGCAAAGTCCGGATCGAAGGACGAATACCCCTTGCACGGGTCCTGGCCCGAGCAGTTGTAGACGGAGTTGGATGTCCCACCCTCGAGCACCGGAGTGTCAGCCGAGGTTTCCACGCGCCATGCGCGGTCGACCGCCTGGGCGCTCGGGTTGCCACCAGGAACCTCCGACCAACCCAACCCTTCGATGATCTGAGTGTTGTTCTCCGAGCGCGGGATCTCGCGATGGGACCCCGAGTTGTAGCAGAGAATCGTGCCGTTGTACGGTGCACCCTGCGACATGTGGACGCTGACACCGTCGGTGGCCGACCAGCCGGGGTCGGCCTGGAGGCGCCAGACATGGTGGTAGCCGGTCATGTCCTGCGGGACCACGATCGGTGTGGTGAAGGTGTGTGTCACCCCCCACGCGTGGATCCCGGGGCTGGTGCTCGGCAAGCCGATGTTGGTCGAGTAGAAGACCGTGTTGGCGTAGTCCGGCAGACCCAGGTTGTCGGTGCCCGTCAGCCCGACGTCATAGGGCGTCTGCGTCGAAGCCTGCTGATCCTGCATCACGTACCAGCAGCGGCTCAGGTGGGTGATCCCCGCCACGACACCGTATTGGTGCTTTTGGCTGAGATGGCCAGCTTTCGTGCCCAGGGTCGCTCGTGAAGTGTACTCCGTAGTGCGGTCCCACTGACCGAAAGTGTTGATGTCACTTTGGGCGGTGAGGGCTCCGGATGCCGCGAGAACTGCGGCGATGGCAAGGCGTGCTCGCATAGCCTTTCAACCTCCAGAAAGTTGAATGAGGTCACCCACCGGAGGATTCGCATCCGACTTTGTTGTGCGCCGCCGCATCAGGCAGTCCCCTACTCACAGGGAACAAGGGTGGTTGGCTGAAGGGGCGGTTAGGCGACAGGCAGGACAGGAACCGGTGAGGTGAGGAGACCTCGGGACAGGGAAAGAAAAAAGAGAACAGCTAGAGAATGCGTGGTTCGCGCAACGTGATCGCGCAACGGAAGGCTCGCGCGGGCGAGTAGCTTCGCGCACCGTGGAGTATGGCAGGACTGCGCAATCCCGACAAGCACCCCCCGGGCCGCAAGAGCGCGGAAATCGCAGGCATTTGTTTGACCGAAAACGGACAACGAAATGTCCCGTCAGTACGACTCGCACAGACACGGCCGTGTCCCAGCAGAAGTCCCGCTGGCATGGCGAGAATCTCGCCATGGCCGCCGACGGAGCTTCCTACCCGATGGGACACGATCAGGCGGTGACGAGCCCCCGACGAGGAAACCGCCGGGCCGCCAGCAGGTCGCAAAGAACTGGTGCCGAGGACAGGATTTGAACCTGCACGGCCAATGAAGGCCACTAGCCCCTCAAGCTAGCGTGTCTGCCAATTCCACCACCTCGGCACGCGACCTCAGGAGGGCCGAGAACCCTAGCGCCGACGTCTGCGCGGTGCAAGCGCCGACACCGCCTTCCCCCTGCTACTGGAACTTGAGGTAGGCGCGACCATCGAACGACAATTGGTTGCCTCCGACCCGCATCGTCATGAACGCCCGGTCGAGGCACTCGAGGTAGCTCAAGAGCTGGGAATAGCCCTCGACTGCGGTCTGGCCGAACTTGCTTCGCTCGCGCCGCCACAGCGCATCGACCTCCTGGTCGACCTTGTCCTCGAATTGCCTGCGCTCCCTTCCCGAGAGCTGATCGCGACTGCGATAGCGGGTGCTGTACTCACGCTTGAACACCGTCTGCCGGCAGGTCTCACGTACGGACATCGCCCACGCCGCGGGCGGCACGCTGGAGTTGACACGATCACTGGCCATGCTCTGGTAGCGCGCGATGATCGAACGGATCTGCTCTCCGTTGAAGTAGAAGAAGCCGGAGAGGTTCGGCGCCGTCTGGTCCAGGACGCGTTGTGTGAGAGGTTCGGAGAACAGCGACCTGGTCTGACCGTCGCCGTAACGAGCGCGGACGATCTCGCTCAGTAGCTGCCCTTGATTGCCGAACAGCAGGTAGCCACCGAGGTGCACCGAGCCATCGAGAATCGCGACCGACCCCGTGCCCTCGATCAACGCGCTCTCGAACTCGAGGATCTTCATGTCTCCATGCCCGGTCGTGAGCGTGTAGCTCTTGCCCATCTTCGGGAAGCTCCGGTAGTTGTCCTGGAGCATCTTGATCGCGGCCTGCACGAGCTTGGGCTTGGTCACCTGGAACACGAGCGCGTAGGCCGGCGCGGGCGACGGGATCGCGACGTTGATCTTCGCCCCGCTCATCGCGCGGAACTGGTTGTTGCGAATGATCACCCCGACGAACGGCTGGAGCGCGAGCGCGAGCCGGTTCGCGAAACCGCGCAGGCCTGCTTGCTCCCCGGCGCCACGCAGCCCCTCGTCGATCATCTGGCGGTATTCCGGGTCGAGGCTCTGAATCAGCTCCAGCACGAACGCCGTCGCTGGCACGCGGATGATCGCGACACCCGCGGCGGTCGTCGGAACGAGGAGCAGCATCGGCTTGAGCCATTCCTGCACACTCCCCTGCCGCTCGGACAGGAATCGACCCTGGAAGCCGCTCAGCTCCTTGCGGTTCATGACGAATCGCAAGAGTGACGTCACGATCCGCCCGTCGTAGGTCTCCTCGTCGCGAAGCGCGTGGAACACGACGCTGCCCCACAGCCGGCGCATCGACGAGATGTTGGCGAACGACTTGAACAGTCGCCCCTCGATCCCGATGTCAGCATCCGCCCCCGGCCAGTTGTCGAGCCTCGGATTGAGCTTGCGAATCCGTTCGAGATTGAGCATGAACTCGAGCGCGTTACCCGGGTCACCCGTCAGATCCCGCCAATCGTTCAGCTGTCCGACGAGCTCGTCCTGGTAATCCGCGCTCGAGCCGAGGCTGTCCTTCGTCGAGGTCCCGTTGCCGAGATCGCGCGACAGCTCCACGAGCTGCTTCGAATTGCCGACGATCACGACGTCGAGAACACGGGTCAGGTAGATCGGTGCGCGACCGGCGGGAACGATCTCGAAGATCCCGCCATCCTCGGTGACGGTCATTCCGCCGAGCGCAGACCGCACCGCGTCGTAGTGCAGCAGGCCGACGCCGGCGCTGATCTTCCAACTCACCCGCGAGTACGCGCACCACTGCGCCCGACCTGACGGATCGAAGCGCCCGGCCACGGCCACGTCCCGGCCGATCATGTCGGACAGAATGTTGATGTGGAGCAACGGGATCTGTCGGAGCTGGGCTTGGACGCGATCGAGCTCGGCGAGCGCGGCCTTGACCTGGCGCTCGGCCTCGCGCCGCACGAATTTCGTCTGTCGCAGCATCGCGAACGCGCGCGACTGCTCGACATCGAACCAGAATTTCGGCTGGGGGAAGCGATCGAAGTCGTCGCGCAGATTCCGCTTTCCGACGTAGAAGTCGAGGTTGCGCGGCACCGCGGTGCGCAGCGCCGGCAAGGTGCCTTCGAACGGGTTGTAGACCAGCGTCATGAACGCCAGCACGAGGGTCACGAGCAGAATCGCGATGCTCAGAACGCCGATCTTGAGTAGCTTCTTGGCCCGCATTTGGATTGGATGAGCTATGGTCGGGACCCGACAGGTTGGCCGAAAGTCGATGCGAATTCGAGAGACGGGAAGACACCGCGGCGAACGTGTCCGGATCGACTCTCCGAATCCATTGCCCGATCCACGCCGGGATTGGCAGAATTCGCAGCGATTGGACCGGCCGACACCGGGACTTCTTGCAGCCTGTTTTGCCAAACGGACGCACGCGTGAACATTTCTTCCCGTTTTGCCGATGCTTCGGAATCGCCGACTCTGGCGATCACCCAACGAGCCCGAGAGCTGCGCGCCGCCGGAAAGCAGATCCTGTCGCTGTCCGCAGGTGAGCCCGACTTTCCGACGCCGGCGGCGATCGCCGAGGCCGGCATCGCCGCGATCCGGAGCGGGAAGACCCGCTACACTGCGGCAGCGGGCACGCAATCGCTGCGCGACCGAGTCAGCGAAGCGCTTGCCCGCGACTTCGGCCTCGACTACGCCCCGCGCGAGATCTGCATCAGTGCGAGCACGAAGCCGGGCATCTTCCTGAGCCTGTGCGGGATCCTGGAGGACGGTGACGAGGTCGTCGTGCCCGCTCCGTATTGGGTCTCCTATCCCGAAATGGTCCGTCTCGCCGGCGGTCAGGCCGTGATGCTGCCCTGCCACGAGCGAGACGGGTTCCTCCCGGACCCCGAACGTCTCGAAGCCGCCCTCGCTCGACCGCGCGTCCGCGGGATCCTGTGGAACAGCCCGAACAACCCCTCGGGGGCCGTGTGGCCGGAGCCTCGCGTCGCCGAGCTCGTCGGCATGTGCCGGCGCCTCGATCGCTGGATCCTGGCCGACGAGATCTACTCAAAGATCGTCTACGACGGCAGGCACGTGTCTCCGGGCGCGGTCGCGGGAGGCAAAGACGTCACGGTCGTCCTCGGCGGGTTGTCGAAGTCCTATTCGATGACCGGCTGGCGCCTGGGGTGGATCGCCGGCCCCGAACACCTCGTCGGCCCGACAATTCGCGTCCAGGGCCAGCTGTTCGGCAACGCGTGCTCGATCAGCCAGGCCGCAGCCGAGGTGGCGCTCGGCGACGAGGGATCCGCTGCATGCCGCGAGATGGTCGCCGCGTTCGCCGCGCGCCGCGATTACCTGCTCGCCGCGATCCCGAAGGTCCGCGGGCTGACGCTCTACCCGCCCGACGGTGCCTTCTACCTGTTCCCGGGCTGCCAGGAGATCCTGGACGGCCTGGGCATCGACGATGAGCAGCTCGCGGTCCGGCTGCTCGACGAAGCCGAGATCGCCGTCGTGCCCGGCACCGCGTTCGGCGCGCCCGGCCACATTCGACTGAGCTTCGCGGCTTCGATGGAGACCCTCGAACAGGCGGTCGCGAGACTCTCGGAGTGGATCGACCGCAACCTGCCACAGTGATCCTGCCATGGGGGACCTGGCAGGTTGTTGAGAAACTGCTTTCGCGCCAACAGGAACCACGGAGATGACCCAACGAATCGATCGACTCGCCGACCTCGGCACGCAGGACGTAGTTCTGTTCCTGCGTGTCTCGAACGTCGAACAGAGCTGGACCGCGAAAGGCGACCCGTATCTGACTCTGAGGCTGTCCGACGTGTCCCGAAGCCTCGAAGCCAAGATCTGGCACGACCGCGATCACTACGAAGAAGCCGCCGAGCTCGAGACCGGCGACGTCGTCAAGGTGCTCGCGCGACTCGGTTCGTTTCAGGGCCGCCCGCAGCTCGAGATCAAGAAACTCAGGCCTGCCAGCGACTGGGCCGACGACGATTGGGACTCAGCGACTGTGTTCGGGCCCGGCTACGACCGCGTCAAGGGTCTCGTCGCCAAGACACTCGTCATGGACATCGAGACCGCGCCGGCGACCGACATCCGCAACCTCCCGGTCACGATCGTCGAGGAAATCACCCGCGTCGCGCAGGACCGCGAGTGGGATCGCGAGAAGGTCCTCGCGCTCAATCCGTTGTTCTCGCAGGTGATCTCGATCGCGATCGGCGGCGCCGACAAGGACGGGGGCTGGGCGCTGTTCGCGCCGCAGAGCGAGGACCTCGGCAGCCTCGAGCAGACCGCACCTTCGTGGATGTTGCCGATGTCCGAGAGGGAGATGCTCGAATCGTTCTGGACGCTGTCGGGTCTCGCCGAGGTCATCGTGACATTCAACGGCCGCAACTTCGACCTTCCGTTCCTGCGCACTCGTTCGGCGATCCACGACGTGCCCGCGTTCGTCGACCTGCTGTCGCAACCGCCCTACAAGGTCGAGCCGCACATGGACCTCTATCAGGTGCTGACCAACGGAGGGCGGGGCACACCCCCGATGAATCTCGACGCGGCGTGCTATGCGTTCGGCATCGAGAGCCCGAAGAACGCCATGGACGGGTCGCTCGTAGCCCAGGCGTTCCGCGAGAAGCGCTACGAGGAAATCGCCCGCTACAACCTCGCCGACATCGAGGCGACGCGCCGACTCTACTGGCGGATCAAGAACAACATCGTCGACTATCTGGTTTAGCCTGGCCTGGCAGACCGCCTACGACTTCATGCGGTAGCCGTCGACCGCCCCGGCCAGGGTCTCACCGACCCGCTGCTTGAGGAACGCCCGCAGGTCGTGACGTTCACCGCTCGTGAACACATAGAACTTCCAAAGCCGGAGGTACGAGTCCTCGAGGTCCGCGATCCTCGGCAGCTGGTCGCGGAACTCGGACAATGGCCGGAGATCGGCGACACCGGGGAATCGGATGAGCGTCCCGGCTTCCTTGAGCTGCATGCGGCGGTTGGGACAGTACAGGATCACCTGCTCGTCGACCGAGAACTCCTCGCGCAACTCCTGCTCGCGCTCGCGCTCCCACTTCCGGCGAGCATCCTGTGATCCCGGTGTGAAGAACCGCTCGATCAATTGCGCCTGAACATCGACGTTCTTGGCATACGGGAACACTGCAACACGCTTGATCAGCCGCCGGCGGCGCAAGCGATCGAGAAGCTGCAGCGCTCGCCGGGCGTCGTCGAGCCCGCTCTGCCTGGTTCGCTCGAGGAACCGTTCCCGCAACAGGACGAGGAGACTCTCGTCGGACTCCGTGTAGAGATCGACCGGCCGGATCCACCCGTTTACAAGAGCGGTTTCGACGAGCCTCGCGATCATGGCGCCGGCTGCGATCTTCGCATGGTGGTAGTAGACGCGCTCCGAGAAGTAGTAGCGGGCCTGCAGCATCCGCAGGATCTCCGACAAGATGTCCTCGCGAACGAGTCCCTCCTTCTCGCAGTCCACGAACAGCCGGCCTTCGTGATCGATCTTGAAGTAGTTCGCAATCCGCAGGTCGTAGTGGAGGTTCAACCCCGCGTAGTGCGCGTCGCGACGCAGGTAGTCCATGAGGTCGGAGCAGATCGTGTCGCTGATCATCTGCGCCAGGAACGGCAGCTCGTTCTGTCCACCGTAGCCGAGCGCCTGCGACACGGGTTCTAGCAAGGCCTGGCGCGCGAGCTCTCGGCCGAGCTCGGAACCGTCGCCGAGCATCTGTTCGTAGCGCGCCGCCGAATCATGACGCGGCAGCAAGCCGGTCTGGTCCTCGATGTTGTGACCGTAGGGGATGTGCGTGACATCGTGGACGAGCGCGGCCGCGCGCACGATCCGCGCCTCGTCGTCCGTAACCGCGCGACAATCGGCCTCGAACCTCGCGTTGCGATTGACGGCATCGATCAGCACCTGGGCCATGTGCAGCGTGCCGACCGAATGCTCGAACCGTGTATGCGTCGCGCCGGGGTAGACGAGACTCGCGAGCCCCAGCTGCTTGACGCCGCGCAGCCGCTGCATCTCGCGAGTGTCGAGCAGCAGCCCCTCGTCCCGGGTCAGGTGGATGTCACCATGAACGGTGTCGCGGAGTACGAAGTAGCTGGTGTTGGTCATCGGCGTTGCGTCGGGGCGATCCACGTGCTTCATAACGCCTCACGGCCGCGAACGAAAGCCGGGGCTCCCAACCCCGGCTCCGGCTCCGGTCCCGGTCCCCGCCCAGGCTCCGTTGGACGAGCACGAGGCGGGCACGGGCACCGGCACGGGCACGG
>Ga0055451_10000655_pt1 | contig 14020 bp, 6 predicted proteins | sample China_Galinas_PW_3_FD_57745 | JGI IMG/M metagenome (GOLD analysis project Ga0055451, IMG submission 57745) | Wetland microbial communities from San Francisco Bay, California, USA, that impact long-term carbon sequestration - China_Galinas_PWB_D2 | ecosystem: Environmental > Aquatic > Marine >... | reverse complement strand
TGGAACCGCAACAATAACGCCAACTGGAACCGCAACAATAACGCCAACTGGAACCGCAACGGCAACGCCAACTGGAACCGCAATTGGAACCGCAACTGGAACCGCAACTGGAACTATAACAACCAGTTCAACAAGCGTCCTCCGGGCTTGGGCCTCTTCAGTTTCGCATACCCAAACGTATCACTCGACGTCCACAGGTATATGGCATCCGGCGGAGGCCTCCCTCACGACCAGTCCACGCTGGGCAATATTCGTATTTTCATAAACAATAAGCCTCGCATAAAAGACAAGAAGGTTCTCCATAAATCATCATACCGACTGACCTATAGCTACAGGGACAGCAACAGGGGCGGCACGAGGCACAGGCTTGTTGTCGGGTCCCGTCATAGGTGGAACCGGGTTAGATGGGACACTACGTTTGTCTATCTCAAGCTGGAGGATAGCAAGAGCTATACGGTTAATTCTTACGTTACGTACGGCAACTCGTTCAGAATAAGAAGGCAGCCGGTGAGGTATAGTGCCGGCATTGAAGGCAACTATTGGAATTACGATAATGTGAACAGCTGGAACGCCACCGGCACTTTCCTGACGAGGACATCACGGAGCAAACTGCTTATGCCAGGGCTAAAGTCATCCTCCCGGATAGACACGGAATACAGGCGTAAGCAGAACAAAGCAGGCTCCTCCGATGATATCTACAGCGTGACGCTGCGAGAGAACCTCCTCTGGACATTCTTCAGGAAGACGAAGGTTTACGGCAACTTCTCGGTAGGATATAACGAGAGCGGAATGCCGGCGAGCGGATTGGTGCACGTCCTATACACGGTCAACAGCAGGCTTAAGTTCCACGGAGGCTATTCGATTTCCACCAGGTTCCTATCGGCGAATAGGGGCAGCACGATGACACACAGGCTTTGGGCCGGCACGGATTACCGTATAAGACCGAACATAATCCTTACCGCCGAAATATCCCATATTATATCGACGACAAGCGGCGGGTTCTCCGGAACTTCGTCCTCTACAGGCATAAATGGCAAGTTGTCATGGCAGATAAACTCAAGGAGCTCGCTGGATGCGCACGCGCGGTACGAGATAGACGATATATCCGAACATCATGTGCATTTCTCAGCCCAGTACAAGAGCAGGCTGAGGAGAAGGGCGAGCCTGTACTTCTACGGGCGTTTCAGCAAGACTCTCGGACATAACGATGCCGAAAAGTTCTTCCGGGTCACGTACGGCGTAGCATTCAGGAAACTCACCTTGAAAGCGTCGTACCAGATCAAGATGAACCCGAACGGCCTCGACGTGCATGAGCTGCACGTGAACGTGCAGAGGAGCTTCGGACGCACTTTTAACAGGCTATGGTAGGAGACTTTGGTTGAATTGGCAAAAATGGTGAGATAAGCTATAAAGAGGAGAAGATAGAATCAAGTTCAATGTCGGACAAGGAGAACGATGAATATTTTTACGACTGAAACGCTTACGTGGAAAGCAGGCCGACGGGCCATCGGGTTGATATTTTCTGTAGCCGCCATTGTCGCCTTGGCGGTGCCTGCGTGGAGCGCCCAGCCCAAACCATTTGCGAAAGTGAACGATGAGGTTCTTACCGCGTTCGATTTTAACGAGGCCCTTAACAAGTTGCTGCCGGCTGCGTCTTTCCACGGAGGCATTACCCCTTCGACGAGGGAGAAATACCGTGATAAAGCAATGCAGAGGATGATAGATGACGAACTTCTCTACCAGGAGGCCATGAAGATCGGCCTGAAGGCAGACAAGCGTGCCGTAAAGGATGAGAGGGAAGCAATCATCGAAAGGTCGGGTGGCAAGGCCCAGTACAAGCAGGCACTGGAGGCCGTCGGGTTCAGCGATAAGGAGTTCCAGAAGAAGCTGGAAAAGCGCTTGCTTCTCAAGAAGGTAATCGAGGTCGAAGTTGACGAGAAGGCAACGGTATCCGACGAGGAAGCTCGCGAGTATTACGACAAAAACAAGAAATCATATCTGCGGCCGGAATCGTGGCATATCAGGCATATCCTCATATCGGTGCCACCCAACGCTTTACAGTCCCAGTGGGATGCCGCCAGGAAGAAGGCCGAGGAGGCCCTGAAGAAAATCAAGGACGGCGAGGATATGGCCTCGGTGGCGTGGGACTACTCCGATGACCCCTACAGGGTGAAGGGCGGAGACCTCGGCATAGTGCACAGCGGCATGCTTGTCGCCGAACTCGAAAATGCCGTCAAGAAGCTTGATGTGGGAGAGATGACCGGCGTAGTGCAGAGCATCTACGGTTTTCATATCGCAAGGGTCGAGGAAAAGTTAGGCGCCGAACAATTGCCGTACGAAGACGTTGCCGATTCGATAAAGAAGTCGATTGAGAAAAAGAGAAAGGCCAAGTTGGAGAAGGAACTTATTGAAAGGCTCAGGGCAGATGCCACCATCGAGGTCTATGATGAGAATGGCGACAATTAGGACTGCGTTCATATGCGCCGTGATCGCCGTAGCCGCGGTGTCGGTGGTCTCGTGCGCGCCCACTAAGGCCAGTTTAGACAAAACTCTGGCAGGAGGCATCATTTGGCCGGGACCGCCCGAGAAGCCACGCATCCGATATCTGTGGACCCTGCGCAGCCTCGTGAGCGAAAAGGAAAACCAGATTCTCAGGTTCGTGGCCGGGGACGTGGACTACGACATACAGGATCCGAAGAATTCGGACGGGCTCATATACCCGCAGAGCGTATTCGTGGACTCCAACAACGTGATGTACGTGGCGGACCCCGGGGCCTCGAGGGTGAGCGTCGTAAACCTCGAAACTATGGACACGTTCAACATTACCTCGGCAAAGGGCACGCCTCTGATGGCGCCAATAGGGGTGGTGGTGTCGAGTGACGGGCGGATCTACGTGAGCGATGCCGACATGAAGCGTGTTTGCATCTTCAACCAGAAAGGGAAGCTCATAAAGTTCTTCGATGGCAAGTTCGCAAGGCCGACAGGTATGGCCATAGACGCCAGGGCCGGAGCCATCTACGTCGTGGATACGTGGGGCCACACGATATACGTTTACGACCTTGACGGCAACAGGCGCGGGAGCATAGGAAAGCGCGGTGAAGGCCCGGGCGACTTGAACTACCCGATACACGTAGCCGTGGACAAGGCGGGGCTCGTTTATGTGACGGACACGCTGAACTTCAAGGTGAAGATATTCAAGCCCTCGGGCGAGCCGGTCTTCCAGTTCGGCGCCCTGGGCGACACGTTCGATACTTTTGACAAGATAAAGGGCATCGCGGTGGACCCGGAAGGGCATATATTCGTGTCCGACGCGGCCCAGAACATGGTCAAGATATTCGACAAGAAGGGAAAGCTACTGTTGTTCTTCGGCAAGAAAGGAAGTTTTTACGGGCGCTTCAACGCACCTGCCGGAATTTTTATAGACGACGAAAACAAGATATACGTGGCCGACACGCTTAACGACAGGGTGCAGGTCTTTCAGTACATCGGAGATAAACAGCTATAGATACCACGGAGGAATTAATAAAATCAGTGAGGAGACGCGTATGAGGTGGATAAGGAAAAATAAGATAGACGTCGCAGCGTTCTTGCTGACGGCCGTAGCACTCGTGGCACTGGTCGGGTTTCTTGTACAGGGCCTGGGCTCCGTTGCCTGGGCCGTCATAGGAGAGGCGGGCAATTTGGGGACGCCGGGCAACAGCGCCCACCGCCACAATTTCTCGTCGTCTTCGCCGGGCGTCGCGGCGACCGGTGTGACGCAGATATGCATATTCTGCCATACGCCGCACAGGGCGATCCAGGAGGCGGCCCTGCTAAACGCGCCGCTTTGGAACCATACGCTCTCCAATGTGTCTTCTTACACCGTGGCCACCAACGGTGCCTCCATAACAAACGGGACCGTGGGTAACTTCACGCTCCTCAGCCAGCCCCCCGACCAGCCGGACGGCGCATCGAGGCTCTGCCTCAGCTGTCACGACGGCACGGTCAGCATTGGCGCCATCTACACCCGCTACCCGGGGAATGCCGATATAACCATGGACACCACCTGCTACGACACCTCCGGGAGCGAGACGGCAGGCCTCTCGGGCGGTGTGCTCACGTCGGCATGCGCGGCATACATCGGGACCGACCTCTCGACAAAGCACGTGGTTTCAATTCCCATGAACGACGACCTCGTCGCGGCGTCGTTAGCGAACTGCTATACCCATAGCGGCAGCGCGACCACATACGTGGACTACCCATGGAACGACCCTAACAACAACGGCCAGAACACGGTGCTCCTTAGGCCTGTGGGCTCGGACAAGACTTTTAACGGCTCGCCGGGGATAACTACCGCGTCTTCGTCCATGCCCGCCTCGGAGACGAAATACAAGGACGGATATTACTACGGGGTGCAGTGCTCCACATGTCACGACCCGCACAAATGGATAGCCGACACCGGCTCCATCGGCGTCTGGGACAACGCTGGAGAGAAGATGCTCGTGTTGCCCTTTAACCAATTATGCGCTGCGTGCCATGAATCATGCACTTAGAAAAGGGGGAAGATAAATGAGAAATCCATACGAGATGATAAGGAGACTCACAGGGCGCCCCCTCGTTCTGATAGCGGTGTTCGCCATGATGGGCGTTCTCATATGGGCGGGCCTGGCAATTGCAGAGAGGCCTTCGCACATGGACTCATTCCAGAACCCCGATGGATGCCAGGGCTGCCACGCCGGCAAGGGGGCCCCGGGGACGCCTCTTCTGAAGGCACCGAGGGAGCGGCTCTGCTACGAGTGCCACGGCACGTTCAGCAAGGACAGGCCCTCGGCAAAGGACATAGAGAGCACGCTTTCGAAGTTCTCGCACCATCCGATAGTCGAGACCTCCCAGTACCACATCAATGGAGAGGTCCTGCCGGAGGTCGATAGCTCGATTCCCAGGCACGTTGCCTGCGAGGATTGCCACACCGCACACCTCTCGACGCGCGATGTGCCATGGAAAGGCTCGAGAGGATATATTGCCAGCCAGGTAAGGACGGGGAAAAACGATATCGTACCGCCCGGACTCAGGCTCAGATTCGCCGAGGAGGAGTACGAGATGTGCTACCTCTGCCACTCCGACAGCGCCAACCTACCCGGCGACTCCAAGAACATGGCCGAGCAGTTCGACCCTAACAACACTTCGTACCACCCGGTAGAGGCCCCTGGCAGGAACCACGACGTCCCCAGCCTAGTGAGGGAACTGGGGATCACGGACGTCATCAGGTGCACCGACTGCCACGGCAACAGCGACCCCTTCGGCCCGAAGGGCCCGCACGGTTCCGATTACTCGCCGCTTCTGGTGGCGGAATACGATACCGAGGACGGCCCCGAAGACCTGAAGCACTACGAGCTGTGTTACAAGTGCCACGACAGGCGCAGCATACTCGGCGACGAGAGTTTCAGGTACCACAACCGCCACATAGTCGACGAAGCAACGTCGTGCTTTACCTGCCACGCGACGCACGGCAGCTCGGATCCGAACCTGATAGAGTTCAACCCCCTCGTGGTGAACCCCTCGCCCGTTGACTCGGGTCCTGTGTATATGCCGGGGTTCGGCAACTCGCCGCAGTGCTTCCTCGAATGCCACGGAGCCGACCACAACAACCTGGGGATCTTCGTGGGTGGAGTAAAGACGGGAGAATGGCTGTAGAGAGGGTAAGCGATGGTATTTATGACATTATTTGAGTTATAATATTAGAGTTGGCATAGGCTTTGCAATATTCATTAGATAGAGCTCTATGGAGAGTTCTACAGGAGATAATGAGCGTCGTGAAAGATATTGAATTTACTATGAAAAACATTATTCTGGCGATAGTCGCGGTGTGTGTTTTGGCACTGTTTGGGGGCATTTCCCATGCAAATGTCCAGGGTACGGTTCATGACCTCTCCGCCAGTGGTCCGAAATTGGAATATCAGACCGAGCAGGTCTGCGTGTTCTGTCATACCCCGCATGGTGGAAACACGGAGGTGAGTACGAGCACCCTCTGGAACTCTTCTGGCTACCAGAATACTTCGAATGACGGTTCCATGCTGCTCTGGAACAGGGTCATTACGAACGGCACGAGCTATGATACCTACACGTCCTCGACAATTGATGCCAACGTTGGCTCGATAAGGGTATATTCCCTTTTGTGCATGAGCTGCCACGACGGCGTCTCGGCGCTGAACGTACTGTCGAGCTACCCGCATGAAGAGGCCGCTTACTGGGACGGGATAGACCCGTATAACAACCCGTCTGGCGGAATGACGGTTTTCGGCGACGTTACGTATTCCGACGGAACGAACCAGATCGGCGATGCCTGCCCGAGCTGTCCGATAAATATAGGCGACAGGGATCCGCTTTCTGATTCGGGGGTAAACAACCTCTCGAACGACCATCCCATCAGCTTCGACTACGATACTAACCTTACTACTGCAGATACGGGACTCAAGAGTGCGAACCCCGCCGGGTATGTACAGGACCCCGTGGTCAGGCTCTTCCCCAATCCAGTTACGGGACTCCTCACGAGCGTGGAGTGCCCGACATGCCACGACGTGCATGGGGATAACACGGGTGCGCTGAAGCCTTTTCTCGTTAAATCAAACGCGAACAGCGCTCTCTGCCTGACCTGCCACGATAAATAGTGGCCGGGTCTGCCGCTGATACCTCTCTTATAAGGGAACATACTTCTTTTATTCGATTAATTCATTATTTTATAGACCTTTGGCGCCCGCGCCGCGCGCCGTTGACAGTTCCACTCCTTAGCGAGGGGCGGGACTATAAATATAATGTGTCGGCTCAGGCCGGGTATCATCCCGCAGGAAGTTATATAGATGGCATATCCCTTGCATGTATATAGGCGTGGATATGAAATTAAATGATAGAAGAAGCATCAAAATATTAAGTAAATTCGGCGCATACTTGAAGAATATGTATGCTTTTGGGCAGGCGGCGGAGATGTCGCCGGTATCTCAAAAGTGTGATATAGCTCAAAACATGGGAACTCTCGTGTGGGATATCCCCACATTGAGCTGCCGGAGAAGGGAAGTATTGTAGTGAAATTACTACATTATTTGGGAAAAAGGACTCGTCAGGAGGTAGCCATGAGGGGGAAAGCCGTAGGAGTGATGTCTTTGCTGATTTTCTTGATAGCGTCCACATCTTTCGCGGCGGTATGTCCTCAGGTCACTTCCCTGGGAAGTCTCACCGGAGACGGCAGGTACGAGCCCTACCGCGTGGCCGTTGATCAGGGTGGAAGCGTCTATGTCACGGACGCCCGCCACGATGCGGTCTACGAGTACGGCGCCGGCGGCGACCGCGTCAATAAGATAACTATCGAGTACCCCCTCGGCATCGCTGTTGACGAATCCGGCACCGTGTATATAGGTTCTTCCGACAGGAGGAGCGGATATAACGGCCGCGTCTCCGTTTACGACTCCGGCCTTAACCTCATAACGACCATCGGCGAGGGAACGCTGAAGACGCCCGCAGGCGTTGCGGTGGACGCCGACAGGATATACGTGGCCGACACTCAGCTCAATACCGTCCTGGTATTCAGCAAGGCGGACGGCTCGTTCCTCTTCGACATATCGACCACTCTTAGCGGCAAGCTCGTAAGGCCCGATAACGTGTTTGTAAACCCGACGACGGGCAACATTATCGTGACCGACAGAGCCCTCGCTTATGACTATGACGTCAGCAGCGACCCTTCGTATATAACGAACTCAAAGGGACTCGGTGCCGGCATCCACGAGTTCACCCGCGACGGACAGTTCGTGAGGAGCTTCGGGACAAACGGCTACACCGGGACCGCGGGAGTCCTTGCCCTCATCGGCGGCATGACCATGGACAATGCCCAGAGGATATTCGTCAGCGACCGCACTATGGATAGCCTCCATGTGTTTGACAATACCGGCAACGCGGTCTGCGTAGTGTCCTACGACTTCGCGCCGAGCGCGCTGCCGCAGGGCCTTGCGGCCACTTCGGACGGCAGGCTCTTCGTTGGCACGTCGGGCCAGGTGCTCGAGCTCGGCTTGGACACATTTACCAAGATGGTGGTCAGCCCCACTTCGCTTGATTTCTCTGCCCAGGTGTGCGGCTCCCAGCCGGCCTCCAAGACCGTGACCGTTTCTAATGAAGGCCCCGGCTACCTGAGCTTCACCGTTTCTTCCGACTCGGCCTGGCTTACCGCATCCACCGCTTCCGGCGAGATAGATGGCCAGGGCTCGATGGACTTTTCAGTAAGCATTGACAAGAGCGGCCTTGCGGAAGGAACGCATACCGGCACTATTACGGTGGCCTCGGCAGGTAGCACGCAGACGGTCAGCGTGACCCTCGAAGTGCTTCCTCCCTCGACCCTTACCGTTACCCCTTCGTCCCTCAGCTTCAGCATTGAGGGCGGTGCGAATCCCCCGGCGCAGTCCCTGAGCATCTCGCTCGCGGGCGGCGGTTCGTGGAGCGCGACATCGTCATCGGCGTGGCTCGGAGTGTCCCCGGCTACCGGCGGCACCGGCACGACGCTCGCCCAGGTGAGCGTGGACGCGGCCAGCCTTGGAGCCGACCGCAGCGGCAGCATAACGGTTGACGGCACCTGCATAGCGGGCGGCCCGGTCGTTGTGCCGGTTACCCTGGACGTAATATCCGGCGGCACCATTAATGTAAGCACCAACACGGACGATTCATCGTTCACCATCACCGGTCCTGCCACCTATTCAAGCACGGGCAAGGATTACACGGTGAGCGGCGCCCCGGCCGGAACTTATACCATAGAATTCGGCGCTGTGGCCGGCCATATCAAGCCCGCGTCGTACAGCCTCGACCTCGCCGACGGCGAGACGGTCATCTTCACTGGCAATTATGTGGATCTGAGAAAGAAGCTCAACATACTCGCGGCCCCGGGCGGCATAAACGGAAACGGGGTCAATGCGCTGAACATATTCGACGGCGACGGAAACCTGCTGGGCTCGATACCTCTTGTCGACCCGGCCACGAGCGATTACTTCTGGGAGAACGCCATACCCGCCGCGGGCGACGTTGACGGCGACGGTCTCGTGGACATCGTAATCAGCCACGACGTTGGCGTCATCACCGCCTTCAAGAACATGGGAGACGGAACGTTCGCCTACATGCCTTCGCTGGACTTCATGCCGTTTGAGGACAGGGCCTACGTGGACATGAGCCTCGCGGACCTCGACGGGGACGGCAAGGCGGAGATAGTGGTCAGCGCGCTTAACTGGTCTTCAAACGGCGCGGCCGTCAGGGTGTTCACTCATACACTGGCCGGCGCGACCGACACGGGTGTTAACTTCCTTGCGTACACGGGCGATGACTGGTACTATTCAAATAGTGTAGACCGCAGGGGCGTGCGCCTGGCGACCGGCGACATAGACGGCGACGGCGTCGCCGAGATACTGACCGTTCAGGGCGGCGGTTACTCGCGGCACTCGATACTCGTCAGGATGTTTAACGTCGATACGACTGGCGGCATCGGAAACTGGACAGTCTCCGACGCGGGCTCTTTTGGCGTAAACGATATGGAGAGCTACTACTCCGACATCACCGCGGGCGATATCGATGCGGATGGCGTGGACGAGATAATCGTTTCCGACGCTCCGTCGCTGACCGCTACGAGCCAGGACGTGAAGGTCATGGCCTACAGCCAGGCGGGCGAGAGGCTCCTGACCATAACGCTGAAATCCATCAGGGGCGTAGAGGTAGCGGCGGCGGACCTCAACTACGACGGCGCCGCAGAGATAGTGGTGGGCGAGGGCGCGTTCCGCGAGGGCGACTCCTCGAGGATAAGGGTCTTCGACGCGCAGGGACAGACGGTAAGTGACTTCATGGCCTTCGGCGACAGCGTCTACGGCGTGAGGGTGGCTACCGGCGAACTAATAGGAAATTAGACCGTGATTGACGGCTGTTGCCGACTTTCGGTCTAATAATTATATTGTAAAGGGTCATTGGGTTGATGGGTGGAAATCGAAAGGGGGCGGAAAAAAATATGAGACGGGATGAGATAAAATTACTCTTAATTCTATCTGTGATTTTTTTGCTGGCCTTTGCGTCGGTTTCCTTTGCCATAGACCCGCCCCATACCGCGACCAATGACTCCAACGTCAACTGTGTTAACTGCCATAACCCGTCCTTATATGTAGGCGGCAGCAGCATAGACAATACGCCCTGGAACAACGTCTGCTGGAGCTGCCACAATAACACCACGGCGCCGTATTCCGACACCCATTCGGCTATCTCTACAGGTGACGACGTCCGCAAGGAGTACTTCAATGGCGTCTGGACGAACGAGTGCCGTACCTGCCACAACCCGCACACCCAGGAGCAGCCGAGGAGCTTCACGGGCCAGTACCCCAACGGTAGCTGGCTCGTTTATCTGCCCATACAGTCTTCTACGGGCAACAGCGGTACAGGCGTAAGCACCATTACCGTAGCAGGAAACCCATGGACCACCGACCAGTGGAAGAACTATATACTCTTGCCGAGGGCGACTTCAACGCAGATGTACAGGATTCTCAGCAATACTTCGAACACCCTGACGGTTGACGGTTATATCTTTTCATTCATGCGCAGGAGCGGTTCATACTTCGCGATCATATATGGCAAGCTCATAAGAAGCGACTTCAATACCGGCTATGCGATCGAGAACTCCAGCGGAACGGTTTTTAATAACGGCAATACCTTCTATACGGTCAAGTTCTATAACGCATCAGGACCTCATTCGGCTGGTAACACGGGAGACGAGAGCAACCCCGATACCAATGCGGTCTGTATCGTCTGCCACTCCAAGACGGGTCACATGAACATCGGTTTTGCTATGTACAATACGACGTTTGATACGAAGCCGGCCGGATACGCCCATTATACTTCTAACTCCGAGCCTTGCTGGAACTCCTCGTGCCACAGCCAGGCGGCCGACGGATTCGCGGCGGGATGTACGACCTGTCACGGCTATCCGCCGGTGGATAATACGTCTCTTCTGGGCGTCAACGCGCCTTACGGCTCGACCGGCCGAGGCACCGATTACGCCAACGGTGCCGGCGCTCACAATACGCACGTCAATACGCAGGGGCTTGACTGCGGCAAATGCCACGAGGGCGGAGGCCCCAACGGAAGCCATAACCAGGACCCGAACCCCACTATTCATGTGGGCTTCAATATATTCGGCGGGCTGGGAGGTAACTATTCCGCCCCGGCCTTCTCCAATGCGTCTTATGCGCTGTCCGCGGGCGGCACGACCACCTATACCCAGACGGGAGTCCCCGGCAACCCCAGGACCTGCGACAATATCTATTGTCACAGCACCGTCCAGGCCAACGGCGGAGTCGGAGCACCGACATATAAGACTCCGACCTGGGACGGCTCGGTACAGTGCGGCGACTGCCACAACGCAGACGGCGTGCAGGGCACCGCGACCACCATGGACAGCGGCAGCCACACGGCTCACCTTAACCAGGGATTCACCTGCGACGACTGTCACAGCGGGAACTCGCACGTGGACAACAGCATTGACGTAACGGTCGGCTCTTACTCGGCCGGCGGCGCGCCTCGCAACGGATACGGCCAGTGTACCACCGCTTCGTGTCACGACAACGGTACGGGCGCGACGGTGACCACGCCTACGTGGGGCACTACGGTCAACGACTGCTCGGAGTGTCACGCGACGCAGCCCTCAACCGGAAGCCACAGCGCACACCTTGCGCTGACCACCATAAGCTGCGGAAACTGCCACGACAGCGCGGTTCAGGCGACAACTGCTCCGACCGAGCACCTTGACGGCAACATCGACGTCTATGACACTACCCCGGGCGACCTCGGCTACCCGCAGGATAAGACAAAGAACACGGCGTACAGCCAGTGCACGAACGCATCGTGTCACGATAACGGCACCGGTACCAAGGTGACGACTCCTACCTGGGGCTCTACCGGCGTGACCTGCAACGCGTGTCACGCCACCCAGCCGGCTACGGGCAGCCACACCGCTCACCTGGCGGTCACGGGCGTAAGCTGCGGCAACTGTCACGACGGCGCGGTGGAGGGAACGACGTTCCCGGAGCAGCACAGCGATAATAACATCGACGTCTATGACGTAACCCCGGGCGACCTAGGCTACCCGCAGGACAAGACAAAGAACACACCATACAGCCAGTGTACGAACGCATCGTGTCACGATAACGGCACCGGTGCGAGGGTTACTACTCCCACTTGGGGCACTACGATAAGCGATTGCTCGGAGTGTCACGCTACCCAGCCGGCATCGGGCAGCCACACGGCTCACCTGGCGCTCTCGGGCGTAAGCTGCGGCAACTGCCATGACAGTGCGGTGGAGGGTACGACTCCTCCGACCCAGCACCTCGACGGCAACATCGACGTCTATGATGTGGCAGCGGGCGACCTAGGCTACCCGCAGGACAAGACCAAGAACACGCTTTACAGCCAGTGTACGAACGCATCGTGTCACGATAACGGCACCGGCTCGAAGGTGACCACACCGACGTGGGGAACTACTATCAGCGACTGCTCCGAGTGTCACGCGACCCAGCCGGCGTCGGGCAGCCACACGGCTCACCTCTCGGTATCGGGTGTAAGCTGCGGCAACTGCCATGACAGCGCGGTTCAGGGTACGACTCCTCCGACCCAGCACCTCGACGGCAACATAGATGTTTACGACGTGGCATCTGGTGACCTCGGTTACCCGGCCGACAAGACGAAGAACACGGCATACAGCCAGTGCTCGAACGCATCTTGCCACGATAACGGTACCGGCACGAAGGTGACCACACCGACGTGGGGCACCACCATTAGTGACTGCTCCGAGTGCCACGCGACCCAGCCGGCGTCGGGCAGCCACACGGCCCACCTCTCGGTATCGGGCGTAAGCTGCGGCAACTGCCATGACAGCGCGGTCCAGGGCACGACAGCCCCGACCCAGCACCTTGACGGAAACATAGATGTTTACGACGTGGCATCGGGCGACCTCGGCTACCCGGCCGACAAGACGAAGAACACGGCTTACAGCCAGTGCTCGAACGCCTCTTGCCATGACAACGGTACGGGCACGAAGGTGACCACACCGACGTGGGGAACTACTATCAGCGACTGCTCCGAGTGCCACGCGACCCAGCCGGCGTCGGGCAGCCACACGGCCCACCTGGCTCACACTGAAGTGAACTGCGGCAACTGCCACGACAGCGCGGTGGAAGGCACCACTGCTCCCGATCAGCACCTGGACGGGAACATCGACGTTTACGACGTTACTTCGGGCGACCTGGGTTACCCGGCCAACAAGACCAAGAACACGCCTTACGACAAGTGCAACAACGCCCTGTGCCACGACGACGGTACTGGCGCGCTTGTGGTAACTCCGACATGGGGTACAGTGAGCGTCTGTGACGAATGCCACAGCTACGAGCCCGCGACCGGCAGCCATACGGCTCACCTGGCGGTTTCCTTTATTGATTGCGGCAACTGCCACGGCGACGCGATTAAGGGCACCCAGGACTCCGGCGTAGAGCACAGAGACGCCAACGTCGACGTATTCGACGTTAACCCCGGCGACCTCGGCTATCCGCCGGACAAGACAAAGAATACTCCTTATACACAGTGCACAAACGCATACTGCCATGAAAACGGAAGGCTCACGAAGGTGACCACGCCGACATGGGGCACGACGGTCACCGACTGCTCGGAGTGTCACGCGACTCAGCCCGCCACCGGTAGCCACACGGCCCACCTGGCGGTATCGGGCGTAAGCTGTGGAAACTGCCACGACAGCGCGGTTCAGGGCACGACAGCCCCGACCGAGCACCTTGACGGTAACGTGGACGTCTATGACGTGGCTACGGGCGACCTTGGCTATCCGGCCGACAAGACGAAGAACACGGCGTTCAGCCAGTGCTCGAACGCCTCTTGCCATGATAACGGTACCGGCACTAAGGTGACGACGCCTACTTGGGGTACGACGATCAGCGACTGCTCCGAGTGCCACGCGACCCAGCCGGCTTCG
>Ga0055451_10000651_pt1 | contig 14051 bp, 8 predicted proteins | sample China_Galinas_PW_3_FD_57745 | JGI IMG/M metagenome (GOLD analysis project Ga0055451, IMG submission 57745) | Wetland microbial communities from San Francisco Bay, California, USA, that impact long-term carbon sequestration - China_Galinas_PWB_D2 | ecosystem: Environmental > Aquatic > Marine >... | reverse complement strand
CCCGAGCCACGAGAACGAGCCACGAGAACGAGCTACAAGAGCTTCCGCCTTCGGCTCGCGCTGGCAGGAGTCTGCGCGGAGCGGCCGGGAATTTCAAGTGGGATGGGGGAAGGCGGGTACGCCGGGCCCGCTCGCAGCTGCGGCGAAGCGATGGCGCTCGGGCTGGGAGCGATCCCGCGGGCCGGCCGACCGGCCGCGTGTTGCCGCAGGCCCGCCCGGGACTCCTCTACTCCAGGCCGCCAACCATCATCGGCAGCGCCGGCGCGCTGGAGGCCGGCGCACAGGGCCCCAGCGACGATCCGCAGCCACAGACGTTCCCACCCCGATCGTCGTAGATGGACTGCTCTCCATCGAGGCCGTCCGACTGGACATCGAAGGCCCCGCTACAGACGAAGTGATTGTCCTTCACCCGGCCCAGGCTCCCGAGGAGCGCGAGCGCCGCCCGGGCGTTGTTCGAGACGTTGTTCTGCACCAGCTCGCTTCCCGAGTTCATCAGCGTGATTCCATCCCCCAGGATTCCGTGCAGGGGCAGGGATCCCTGGATCGCATTGCCCTGGATGATGTTCGACACGAAGGGGAAGTCATCGGAATCGAGCATCAGGATCCCGGCCTCGAAGTTGGAGAACAGGAAGCTGTTGGTGATGATCGCCTTGGCCTGGTAGCCCACGATCCCGCCGGCCTGTGCGTGCTCGATCAGCACCTCGTTGACCGATGCGAAGCCCTGGGACAGGTAGATCCCCGCCCCTTGCGGATTGACGATCTCGTCGTTGTAGGTGATCAGCCTGAACCCGGGCCCGATCGCGTCCAGGCCCACCCGCGGCGCCACGGAGATGCCGTTCCACACGGTATCCGTGATCGCGGTATCGCTCACCGAGAGCGTCCCGGCCGAGAGCGACGTGAGTCCCCGACCCGTCTCCGTGATCGAGCAACGGCTCACCTGCGTGTTTCCGGAATTTCCGGCGGGGTCGTCCTCCATCAGCACCGCCGTGTCGAAGCCCGTCAGCATCAGCTTCTCGATGGTCAGCTCCGACGCGACGGAGTGGAACATGGCCAGCGCATCCTCGGGCGCGAGCAGGATCTCGTTCTCCTCGTCGACCACCGGTCGGGGCGGCGGCCCGATCAGCTGCGTGAAGTTCCTCTTCCCCGGCTTCGCGCTGCCTCCCCGGATCGTCACCTCGCGGTTCTCGATGCGAACCGGCTCCGACAGGACGTGCACCCCACGGGCGATGCGGATCACTCCCCCCGGCGCCAGCGCATCGACCGCCGATTGCAGGGTCGGATGGTCCGCGGAGGGCCAGCGGATCCGGTGGATCGGGTCCGGGCCCGGCTCGCGGGGCGGCTCTCCCCCCACCTGCCCCAGCGACGGCCCAGCGAGGGACATCAACGCCAGCGAGACCCAACCCGCGACCCGGTTCGACACGATCATGACGATCTCCTCCGAGGCGATCCGCCTCCCAATCCGCCTCCCAATCCGCCCGACGATCTCCGGGACGGTGCCGCGCGCCGCGTGGACCCGATCCGATCCGATCGCTCTCTTGTGTAGGTCTCCCCATTGTCCGGCGAACGGACGCGCAGGGTCAAGCCTTCCGGTACCACCGCGGACGGAAGGCGAGAGAACCCGGGAGTGGGGATCGCATCGAGGCGGCACTTCGACGGCAACTCCATCCGCAGCGGTGCGGCCTGCTGCGGACTCCCGATCGTCCAGCGCGCGCTGGGCGGCGGCGCCGCGCGCTTCGGTGCGAGCGCACGAGCCACCGACGACCACCGGCTCCGCGTCTTCCTCGGGGCGGGAACCAGCGGTCGGCCGGCGTGGTAGCATCTCCGCGCCGATGGGAAGGAGAAGGCCAACCCTTGGACATTCGACGCGCAGATCGCGATGAGCTCGGCGATGTGGATGCCCTGCTCGAGAGCCGGGGGCAGAAGCCGCTCCCGAATGGGCTCACGCTCTCGAACGTGCTGGTCGCGCGGGAGGCCGGCAGCGTGGTCGGCGTCGTCGCGCTGGACTACACCGCCAGGAGCGGTCTGGTGGTGTGTGCAGCGGCGGCGAATGCGGGAGCCTCGGGCGGCTCGGCGTCCGTGGTCACCTCGCTCCTGCGCAGCCTGATCTCCCGGGGGCAGGAGCTGAGCCTGCGCGACCTCTACGCTCCCGGCAGCCTGGACGCCGAGGGCCTGGCGCAGCTGGGCTTCGCGCCCGTCGCGGACGACGCCGTCCCCCGGGCGGTCCGCTCGCTGCGCGGCTTCCCGGACCCGGCGGACGCGTCGACGCCGCTGGTTCATCTGCGTCTGGAGACGAGGTTCTAGCCCCCGAGCCCCGCTCGAGCCCGCCAGAACCCGGAGCACCCCGGAACGCCGCGGACGGGACCCAGCCCACCCCCGCCGGTGATCGGTCGCGCGGCCCTGCGCCGGGATGATCCGCGTCCCCGATCCCGGGGTGCTTGCAAGCCCGGCGAGCCAGGCGTAGGGTGGGTCCGGGAAGCGGGAGAGGAGAGATCTCATGCGCCGCTTCGCGTGGCGCCGCCCGTCCCGCGGGGTGCCGTCCACGATCCGATCCGGAGTCCGAGCCCAACTCGCAGCGCTCGCAGTGGCCGCCTGCCTGGCGGCCGCCCCCGCGGCCCACGCCCTGACCGTGATCGCTAACGGCGACGCTCCCCCGAACCCGACGAACGTCATCGACGCGAACGATCCGCCGGGCGAGGACTATCGGATCGAGCCGTGCCTGGTGGTCGATCAGACGACCGGGTGCACCATTCCAGCGCTCCTTCACCCGTCGACGAGCATCGAGATCGTCGAGTACGCGGACGTCGGCCTCGTCGAAGCGCTGGGCGACTCGCACCTCGACGTGCTGGGCGGAGACATCTCCCAGATCACCCTCGAGGACACCAGCTCGCTCCTGCTGGATTCCGCGTTCCCCATCAGTGCCCTCGACCCCTTCAACTACGTCGGCTGGGTCCGCGCGTTCGACGACGCCTCGATCGTCGTCGAGCAGGCCTACCTTTCCGCGATCACGCTGTCGGGGAACTCGACCCTCACCCACCTGGGCACGATCCACGGAATCGTCGAGGTGAACGACCAGGCGAGCATGCTGCTGGCCGGCATCCCGGTGCCGACGGGGACCGACAGCGGCGTCTTCCTGTCGGGATCGGGAACCCTCGACATGCGGAGCGGGTGGATCACCGACAACGGCCTCCAGGCGGGCGGCGACTCGAGGATCACGATGAGCGGCGGCACCATCAACGTCGTGGGAGCCTATCTCTACGAGCAGGCGTGGATGCACTGGACGGGCGGGAACATCACCCGGTTGATCCTCGACGACAGCTCGGTGATGACGATCGCCGGGGGATCGTTCGCGCTCGACGGCGTCCCCGTGGCACTCGGTCCCGTCACCGCGACCTCGGGGATGCTGAGCGGAACCCTCGCGAACGGGGATCCCTTCTCTACGACCTTCTCTCGCGATCCGACGACCCAGCTCGTGCTCGTCCCGGAGCCCGCGACCTTCGTGAGTCTCGGCCTCGGGCTGCTGGTGCTGGTCGGGGCCGGCCGCCGCCTGCGCTGATCGCCTCCCCGACGACCCCGGTGTGGACCCCGGGACCTCACAGGTACCGCGGGACTCGCTGGCGATAGGCGACGTAGTCCTCGCCGTACTCGGCCTCGAGCCAGGGCTCTTCGGCAAAGGGCGCGAGCAGGAGAACGAGTGCGGTGAGCAGGTGGGTGACCGCCACGATCCCCGAGTTGGCGAGGATCGCGACCCCGACGAAGAGAAGGAAATCGCCGACGTATTGCGGGTTGCGCGTGAGGAGATAGGGGCCCCGCGCGACCAGGCCTTCGGCGAGGCCCGAAGTCCGCTTCGCGCCCAGGGTGATCATGCCCCAGGTGACGAGGGCGGCCCCCAGGAGCGCGACCGGAACCGCCAGCCAGAAGCGAAGCGAGCTGGTCCAGAGCCCCGCGTTCCAGTCGAGGAGCACGAACAGGAAGTTGCTGAGGAAGATGAAGCCGAAGAGACCCCACATGGAGTAGTACCAGCCATCGGGCTGCTGCATGGGGTAGATGCGGCGCGCGGGGAAGGCGATGCACCAGACCGCGCCCGCGAGGAGCGTCATCTGTGCGACGAGGTTGCCGTACAGCAGGACCTGGGCCCACGCAGGCTCCATCCTAGCCGTGCGCGACCACCGGGATGTAGCTCGGGTACCAGATCGCCGAGCGCACGGTCTCCTCGATCTCGTCGTCGGGGATCACCTTGCCGAGGCCGGCGTCGCGGGCGTGGCGCACGACCGCGCAGGCGATCCGGAAGCTGACGTCGCGCAGGGCGTCCTGTCGCGGGTAGAGGGCCCCCACCTCGAGGCGATCCTCGCCGACGCACTCCGCGAGCGTTCGTGCCGCCACCGAGAACATCTCGTCGTCGACCTCCCGGGCCTCGGAGACGAGGGCGCCGAGGCCCACGCCCGGGAAGATGTAGACGTTGTTGCCCTGGCCGATGACGTGCCGACGGCCCTCGTAGGTGACGTCCTCGAAGGGGCTGCCGGTGGCCACCAGGGCCCGGCCGCCGGTCCAGGCGAGGACGTCCTCGGGGGTGCACTCGGAGTTCGAGGTCGGGTTCGAGAGCGGCAGGATCAGCGGCCGCTCCACGTGCTTCGCCATCTCCTCGAGCATCTCGCGGCTGAACGCGCCCGGATGTCCGGTGGCGCCCACCAGGACGGTCGGCTGGAAGGCGCGGATCATCTCCACCAGGCTCGGGTCCGCCCCCGCTTCGAGGCCGTGGAACTCGAGGCTCGCCTTGTCGAGGGCGAACTCGCGCTTGAAGGGCTCGCGGATCTCGCGCCCCTCGCGGAGCAGCCCCCGGGAGTCGAAGGCTGCGATGGCGCGGCGGGCGGTCTCCTCGTCGACACCGGCCTCGCGCATGGCCGCGCGGGTGAGTCGAGCGATCCCCGTGCAGGCGCTGCCGGCGCCGACGAAGAGCACCCGCTGGTCGCCGATCGTCTGGCCCGTGATGCGCAGCGCCGCGAAGATGCCCCCCAGCGTGACCGCGGCCGTGCCCTGGATGTCGTCGTTGAAGCTCGGGACGCGCTTGCGGTAGCGCTCGAGCAGGTCGAAGGAGTGCTTGTTGGCGAAGTCCTCCCACTGGATCACGCAGCGCGGGAACACGTCGTGCACGCCCTGGACGAAGCGCTCGACGAAGTCGAGGTAGGCGTCGCCGGTGAGGCGCTTCTCGCGGTAGCCGTGGTAGAGCGGGTCGTCGAGGAGCTCCTGGTTGTTCGTGCCGATGTCGAGGCTCACGGGAAGGCACTTGGAGGGATGGATTCCGGCGCCGGCGACGTAGAGGGCCAGCTTGCCGATGGGGATGCCCATGCCGCCCGCGCCCTGGTCCCCCAGCCCGAGGATGCGCTCGTTGTCGGTCACCACGATCAGCCGGATGTCGTCGAAGGGGGCGTTTCCGAGCACGTCGCGCACGTCGGCGATGTTGGCCGGGTTGATCGAGATGCCGCGCGCGTCCCGGAAGATGTGGCTGAATTCCTGACAGGCCAGGCCGACCGTGGGCGTGTAGACGATGGGCAGCAGCTCCGGCAGGTTCTCGACGAGCACGCGATAGAAGAGCACCTCGTTGCGGTCCTGCAGGGACGCGAGGCCGATGTACTTCTCGAGGTCCGTCGACTTCGCGCGCAGGTGCTCCACCTCGAGGGCGACCTGCTGCTCCAGCTCCAGCACCTGGTGGGGAAGCAGCCCCTCGAGACCGAGCTGGCTGCGCTCCTCCCGGGTGTAGGCCAGCCCCTTGTTGGTCGAGGGGTTGTTGAGCAGCCAGACCCCCCGCTTGCGGGTCTCGATGCGCTCCTCGCCGCCCAGCTTCTGGTCGTAGGTCTCGTCCTTCACGGTCGTCCTCCCTCGCCTCCGGATACGATATCGCCCGATCCGGCGCGCGCTCCGCGGGGGAGGCTGCCGAGCGCTCAGGGCAGGGGCGGGCCCTCCCGGACCCGCTCCGCCTCGTCGCGCAGCGCCGCCAGCAGGCCATGGGGCGCCGTGTCCGGCCGGGAGCGGAGGGCCAGCCACAGCGCCAGCGGCACGTTCAGCGCCCGGTCCAGGCGCAGACGCCGCGCGTAGGCCTCCCGCCAGTCGGGAGCGAGCCGCAGGGACCAGTTCTCGGGACCGACGGTTCCCGGGCGGTTGTAGACCTCCTCGAGACCGAAGAGGTCGGCGAAGAAGACCACCACGTTGCGGGCGGGACTCGCGAAGAGCAGCGCGATCTCGGCGTGGGCCAGCATTCCCGGATCGGCGGCGAGCCGCGCGCGGAGGGGCTCGCGGTCGCCGCCCTCCGGGGTCAGGAGCTCGGCCGCGCGGCGGGCGCGTCCGTGGATGCGTCCGTCGGCGCGCCACTGCTCCAGGAGCAGCCAGAGCGGCGGGGTGTCGTGGTTTCCGAACATGATCCAGTCCCGGGGCTCGGCGTTCGCGGCGTCGTAGACGTCGTGGGGGTCCGCGGGGTCGGCCTTCTGGGTGACGCGGAAGCGTCCGAGCCCGTGACGGGCCAGCACGCGCTCGAGCGGGAACGGAAGGGTGCTCAGCACCTCGCAGGCGAGCGGCGACTCGGCGCGGCCGCGACGCCGGGCCAGGTCGACCACGCTGTCGAAGAGCAGCGCGTAGCGATCGACCTGGTCGTCGTCCAGCTGGGTCACCCAGTGGTCGTCGAATCGGGGGATCGCGGGATCGGTCGCGAGCTGGGAGCGCCGCGCGATCGCGTGGTCGGCCAGCGCGGGATGATCCGGCAGATCGGGCGACGCGAAGAGCCGGGCGCCCTGCTGCACGCCCCGCAGGGCGTCGGAGACGTCGGCCCGGTAGACCCAGGGACAGACGAGTCCCTGGGGATGGTCGATCCGGAGGGCGTCGTACTCGGCGAACATCTTCGCGACGCGGGCGGCCACGAAGCGCAGCGCCGGTCCCGGGCGCTGTGCTCCCGCGCCGGGCTCGAGGTAGCGGGCGGGGTCGAGCACCGGGTAGTGCCAGGGCTGTCCATCCGGGTTCGTGCGGCTCGGTGGCGCCCCGAGGCGATAGGCCTCGAGGAAGATCCCTCGCTGGCGCCAGGTGTCCCGCGGCGACGCGCCGACCTGGAGGTCCCCGAAGACGTCGAGCCCGAGACGATGGGCCTCGTCGCAGAATCGGTCGTGCTGCTCGTGGGCGACGAGCTGTACGAAGCGGTAGAAGCGCAGGGCCGGGCCATGGCGGGAGGCGAGCTCCCGGCGGCGCGCCTGGCTCGCCGCCTCGCCGGGGGGCGCTGCGCCGAGGGCGCGATCGATCTCCGCCCGCGGCCCCTCCCACTCCGGCCACTCTCGGCCGTGATACGCGCCGCGGAGGGCCTCGTAGAGCGCGTCGGAGTCGAGCCACTCCGAGGCTCCGCTGGCAAACGCCGCCAGGCGCTCCTCGATTCCTCGCGCTCCAGCGTCGCCCGCGGCGAGGCGTTTCTCGAAGCGCTCGAAGGCGGCGCCGAGGGCGGCCCGTTGCGCGCGCAGCACCGCGGCGTGGGGCACCCGCCGCTCGGCGCCCTGAGGCCGCGCGGAGGCGAGGGCCGCGAGTCGCGCGCGGGGGAGGAGCCCGCCCCACTCGCCGTCGGGGTCCGCGAGGCGCGCGAGCGAGATCGCGAGGGGATTGCGCGAAAAGAGGGCGCCCATGTAGGGCGAGGCGTCGTCGTCGCGGGGCAGGCCCTGGGGACCGAGCTGCAGCGCGTCGAACCCGGCGGCGCGCGCGAAGGCCGCGACCTCGAGTCCGGCGGAAGACGCCGGCGTCCCGCGGCCGAGGTCGTCGTCGGGATCGGCCGGAAGGCTCGCGTCGTGGATCTCGAGGGCGAGGCGCTCGATCCCCAGCGCGCGCCGCGCCTCCCGCACCGCGCCGCTCGGCGCGGTGGAGTCGGCGCTCATGCGTCGTTCCCGTCGGACGACGGAGCGCTCCGGCCGTGGACGGCCGTCAGGACGCGCTGCCCCGGAAGGCGACGACGGCCAGCGGCGGAAGGGTCACGACGATCGACTGCGCGCGGCCGTGAGCCGCCACCGGGTCGGTCTCGACGCCGCCCAGGTTCCCCTGGCCGCTCCCTCCGTAGAGCTCTGCGTCGCTGTTCAGGATCTCCGCCCAGCGCCCGGGGTGGGCCACGCCGATCCGGTAGTTGGCGCGCGGGACGGGTGTGAAGTTGAAGGCCACCACGATCACCTCGGAGGTCGAGTGTCCCGTGCGCTCGTAGACGAGCGTGCTCTGGCTCGCGTCGTTGCACTCGATCCACCGGAATCCTCCGGGCTCGCAGTCGAGCTGGTGGAGGGCGGGCTCGCCGCGATACGCGGTGTTGAGGTCGCGTACCCAGCGCAGCAGGCCACGGTGCGGAGCGTGCTCCAGCAGGTGCCAGTCGAGGCTGCGGTCGTGGTTCCACTCGCGCCACTGCCCGAACTCTCCGCCCATGAAGAGCAGCTTCTTGCCCGGCTGGGTGTAGAGGTGGCCGAAGAGCAGCCTCAGGTTCGCGAACTTCCGCCACTCGTCCCCCGGCATCTTGCCGAGCAGGCTGCCCTTGCCATGCACCACCTCGTCGTGGGAGAGGGGCATGATGAAGTTCTCGTTGAACGCGTAGACGGCGCGGAACGTGATCTCGTTGTGGTGATGGGTGCGATGGATGGGGTCGCGCGACATGTACTGGAGCGTGTCGTGCATCCAGCCCATGTCCCACTTGAGCCCGAAGCCGAGCCCTCCGAGGTAGGTGGGCCGCGAGACCATCGGCCAGGCCGTCGACTCCTCGGCGAAGGTCTGGACGTCCGGGAAGTGCTCGTACACCTCCGCGTTGAGCCGGCGCAGGAATTCGATGGCCTCCAGGTTCTCGCGACCGCCGTGCTCGTTGGGGATCCACTCCCCCTCCTTGCGCGAGTAGTCGAGGTAGAGCATCGACGCCACCGCGTCCACGCGCAGACCGTCCGCGTGGTAGCGATCGAGCCAGAAGAGCGCGCTGGAGAGCAGGAAGCTCCGCACCTCGTGGCGCCCGTAGTTGAACACGAAGCTCGACCAGTCCGGGTGGAAGCCCTGGCGGGGGTCGCCGTGCTCGTAGAGATGGGTCCCGTCGAAGTAGCCGAGACCGTGCTCGTCGGTCGGAAAGTGGGAAGGCACCCAGTCGAGGATCACGCCGAGGCCGCGCTGATGCAGCGTGTCGATCAGGAACATGAAGTCCTGGGGCGTCCCGTAGCGGCTGGTGGGCGCGAAATAGCCGGTGGTCTGGTAGCCCCAGGAGCCGTAGAAGGGGTGCTCCATCACCGGAAGGAGCTCGACGTGGGTGAAGCCGAGCTCGCAGGCGTGGTCGGCGAGCAGTGGCGCCATCTCCCGGTAGCTCAGCATGCGCCCGCCGTCCTCCCCCGGGCGCCGCCACGAGCCGAGGTGGACCTCGTAGACCGAGACCGGGGCGCCGAGGGCGGCGCGTCCCCCGCGCGTCCGCATCCACTCGCCGTCGCTCCACTCGTAATCGAGGCTCCAGATGGTGGACGCCGTGTTCGGGGGAACTTCGGCGTGGAACGCGAACGGGTCGGCCTTCTCCACGCGGTATCCGCCCTGGCGCGACTCGATCGCGTACTTGTAGTGGGCGCCCTGGGCGGCGCCAGGCACGAACCCCTCCCAGATCCCGGACGAGCCGCTCGGGTGGAGCCCATGCTCGCCGCGCTTCCAGCCGTTCCAGTCGCCCACCACCGAGACGGACGCCGCGTTGGGCGCCCAGACCGCGAAGGCCGTGCCCTCGCGCCCGCCGAGCGTCTCCGCGTGTGCGCCCAGCTTCTCGTAGAGCTGCGTGTGCGCGCCCTCGTTGAAGAGGTAGAGGTCCTGCTCTCCGATCCGGGAGGTCTCGGCCTTGCGCGCTCTTCGGGTTCGGTCACTCATGCGTCTCCAGTAGCCCCTGGATGCCCCGCACCGGAATGCGGAGCCACTCGGGCCGATTGTAGAGTTCGTAGCGGAGCTCGTAGACCGCCTTGTCGAGAAGCAGCGCCTGCAGCAGGACGCGCAGCTCGCGGCGTTCGGTCGGAACGAGCCCGGCTCGCTGCACGGGCTCGAGGTAGCCGGCGAGGAAGCGCGCGCTGGCGAAGTGGCGCCAGGCTCGCCCCCAGGGCTCGAGGGCGGGCGCGTCCTCGGGCCGCAGCGAGCCGCGCTCGCCCGTGGTGAGGAGCACCGTGTTCACCGCGTAGTCGAAGGAGCGCAGCATGCCGGCCACGTCGCTCAGGCACGAGCGCTTCAGCTTCCGCTCGGAGACGGGACGTGCCGGCTCTCCCTCGAAGTCGATGATCACGAAGTCGTTGCCGGTGATGAGCACCTGACCGAGGTGGTAGTCGCCGTGGCAGCGCACCCGGACGCCGCCGAGGGGCGGCCCCACCAGGGCGCGAAAGCTCTCCAGGATCGCGGGCTCGAGCTCCAGCACCTCGTCGACCTCCGCCGCGACCTCCTCCGCGAGGGTCGATCGCGACCCGCGAAGCAGCTCGAGGGTACGAAGGGCTTGGGTACGCATGGACTGGTAGAGCGAGCGCTGATCGAGCGAGCTCATCGGCTCGGGAGCGAAGGCGGGGTCGTCGGGGTCGGAGGCGAGGGCCAGGTGCAGCTCCGCCGTGCGCTGTCCCAGCAGACGGGCCGACTCGAGGTAGGTGCCCACCAGCTCGTGGGCGAGCTCGGGAGGCTCCGCCGCAATCGCGTCGAAGAGGTCGCCCTCCATCGCGGAGCGATCGGGTGCGCCGGCGGGTCGGCGGGCGAGCACCGCCTCGAAGGAGCGCGCGATCGCGTCGAGGGTGTAGCGCCAGGCGTCGCCCTCGTTCTCGACCTGCTGCTGCAGGATCGCGACGGTGGATTCGCCGCTGCGTTCGTGCCTCAGCTCGAGCGCACCGGCGAGCTGGGGGACGTGGGCGAAGCCCGCGCTCTCGGTGAGGAAGCGCCCCATTTCGAGCTCCGGGTTCGCGCCGTCTCCGAGGCGCCGGAAGAGCTTCAGGATCAGTCGGTGGCCGTAGCGGACCGAGGAGTTGCTCTGCTCGGCGCGCACGAGCGAGGCGGTGAGATCCGTTTCCTCTCCGCGCAGCGCGTTGAAGCGGCGGGTGCGGGTCGCGACGATCTCGCCCTCTCCGCCGCGGAGCTTCTTGCGCCGCTCGATCCCCTCCAGCAGACGGGCGCAGAACTCGGGATCCTCGAGCGCGTCCCAGGCGAGCCCCGTGACCTCGCCCGCCTCGTCCTCGATCTCGAAGAGGGGCGCGCTCGGGTGCTCGTGGCGGACGGCCTCGACCCGGGGGCCCGAGGCCAGGCTCACGGGGAGCACGTAGGTGGCGCGGCCGCCCTGCTGTTCGACCTCGACGAGCAGGACGAGGGTGTCGTCGCTCGGCCCGCGCAGGCTGTCCACGATCCGCGCCGCCACGATCGACTCCGCCTTTCCGCCGAACCAGCGCCGCCGGCGCAGCACCTCCGGGAGCACACCGTCGACCGCCTCGCGTCCGCGCCCGCGCAGGAACGACTCCGCGCCGCCCACGAGTGCTACGCGCGGGAGCCGGGTCGGCGCCTTCTCGAAGCCCACGCCCTCTCCCGCGCGGGGCTCCTCGATGCGGAACCAGTAGAAGGAGTGCGGGCCCAGGGTGAGCAGGTAGGGAAGGTCGCCGATGGGCGGGAACGGGTGCCCGCCGAACATCTCCACCGCGACGTGGCCGCGGTAGCTCGAGAGGTCGAGCTCGACGTACTCGACGTAGCGCGAGAGATTCAGGACGACGAGGATCCGATCGTCGTCGAGCGTGCGCAGGAAGGCGAGCACCTTGCGGTTCGAAGGGGTCAGGAACTCGAGACTCCCACGTCCGAACGCCCGATGGCGCTTGCGCAGGTCGATGAGCCGCTTCATCCAGTGCAGCAGAGAGTGGGGGTTCTCGGCCTGCGCCTCGACGTTGACGGTCTCGTAGTTGTGCTCGGGATCGACCACGACGGGCAGGTAGAGCTGCTGGGGGTTCGCGCGCGAGAACCCCGCGTTCCGATCCGGGCTCCACTGCATGGGCGTCCGCACCCCGTTTCGGTCGCCGAGGTAGATGTTGTCCCCCATGCCGATCTCGTCGCCGTAGTAGAGGACCGGCGTGCCCGGCAGCGAGAAGAGCAGGGCGTTCATCAGCTCGATGCGGCGTCGGTCGTTGCCGAGCAGCGGCGCCAGGCGCCTCCGGATGCCGAGGTTGATGCGCGCCTGCTTCTCGTGGGCGTAGACGCGGTACATGTAGTCGCGCTCCTCGTCGGTCACCATCTCGAGGGTCAGCTCGTCGTGGTTGCGGAGGAAGAGCGCCCACTGGCATCCGTCGGGGATCTCGGGCGTCTGGGCCAGGATGTCGATGATCGGGTAGCGGTCCTCCATGTGCAGCGCCATGAACAGGCGAGGCATCACGGGGAAGTGGAAGGCCATGTGGCATTCGTCGCCCGAGCCGAAGTACGCGACCGCGTCCTCGGGCCACTGGTTGGCCTCCGCGAGGAGCATGCGGTCCCGGAACTTCGAATCGAGGTGGCTGCGGAGGTCCTTGAGGAAGGCGTGGGTCTCGGGCAGGTTCTCGCAGTTCGTTCCCTCGCGCTCGAGGAGGTACGGGATGGCGTCGAGCCGCATCCCGTCGACGCCCATCGCGAACCAGAAGTCCAGCGCGCGCAGGACCTCGCGCCGCACGTCCGGCGACTCGAAGTTCAGGTCGGGCTGATGGGAATAGAAGCGGTGCCAGTAGTACGCCTTCGCGACCGGGTCCCAGCTCCAGTTGCTGTGCTCGAAGTCCTTGAAGATGATCCGCGCGTCGGCGTACTCCTTCGCGGTATCGCTCCAGACGTAGAAGTTCCGCCACCTGGATCCGGGGGGTGCGCGTCGCGCCCGCTGGAACCAGGGGTGTTGGTCGGAGGTGTGGTTGATGACCAGCTCGGTGATCACCCGCAGCCCGCGGCGGTGTGCCTCGCGCAGGAACGTGCGGAAGTCGTCCAGCGTTCCGCTGTCGTCGTGCACGCCCTCGTAGCTCGCGATGTCGTAGCCGTCGTCGCGGCGCGGCGAGGGGTAGAACGGAAGCAGCCAGAGCGCCGTCACCCCGAGATCGCGCAGGTAGTCGAGTCGCTGGGTGAGGCCCTTGAAGTCGCCGATCCCGTCGCCGTTCGAGTCCTGGAAGGCGCCGACGCGCAGCTCGTAGATGACCGCGTCGCGATACCAGGTGGGATCGCTCTCGAGCGGGGTCCGCGCCCGGCGGCCGGTCTTTCTTGCGCGGGTACTCACGCGAGCGGTTCCATCTCCGTCCCGCCTCATAGGAAGTAGTCGAAGTCGTGCTCGGTCCGGACCCTGCGGCGGAGACGGAAGACGTGGGCGGGAGCACTCTCCGGATCGAGCGAGACGAAGTTGCGGGGGCCGTGCCAGAGGAAGCGCGCGCCGCCGAGGAGGTCGTGGACCTGGAAGGGGCGTTCGGGGTCGATGCCGAGCTCTCCGAGGGGCAGCGTGATCCAACCGGAGTGCGGGTGGTAGGGATCGAGGTTCACGACGACCACGACCGTGTCCTCGCCGTCGGCGCTGCGCCGGCCGTAGGCCACGATCTCCCGGTTGTCGGCGGGGTAGAACTCCGCCCCTCCGCCCTCGGTCAGCGCCGGGTTCTCGCTCCGAATCTGGTTGAGCCGGCGCAGGTACCCCTGCAGGCTCCACGGGTCGTCGAGGTTCCAGCTCCGGATCTCGTACTTCTCCGAGTCGAGGTACTCCTCCTTCCCCGGAAGCGACTCCGAGACGCACAGCTCGAAGACCGGCCCGTAGACGCCCCAGCTGCTCGAGAGCGTGGCGGCGAGGGTCGCGCGGATCTGGTAGGCGGAGCGTCGCCCGGTCTGGAGGAACTCGGGCAGGATGTCGGGTGTGTTGGTGAAGAGGTTGCCGCGCATGTACTCCGAGACCGGCGGATGCCCCAGCTCCTGGAAGTAGGTCGCGATTTCTTGACTCGTGTTGCGCCAGGTGAAGTAGGTGTACGACTGCGAGAAGCCCGCCTTGGCGAGGTACTTCATGATGCTCGGACGGGTGAAGGCCTCGGACAGGAACACGACCTCCGGATGCCGCGCCC
>Ga0055451_10000650_pt1 | contig 14059 bp, 13 predicted proteins | sample China_Galinas_PW_3_FD_57745 | JGI IMG/M metagenome (GOLD analysis project Ga0055451, IMG submission 57745) | Wetland microbial communities from San Francisco Bay, California, USA, that impact long-term carbon sequestration - China_Galinas_PWB_D2 | ecosystem: Environmental > Aquatic > Marine >... | reverse complement strand
CCCATTTGTCGTTCCACCGGCCGTGCCCTACAATGAGGCCTCAGACCGGTCGCAGGCTGGATATACCTTGGAATCAGAGACTCGCAACGTGGAAAAGCGGACCGTTTACCTCGAAACGATGGGTTGTCAGATGAACGTGCTCGACAGCGAGCTGGTTATGGGACAACTCCGCGCGCGAGGGTACGAGCCGATCGACGATATGGCCCGTGCCGATATCGTGCTGCTCAACACCTGCAGTGTCCGCGACCACGCCGAGCAGAAGGTCCTTTCCCGTCTTGGCGCTCTGCGCAAACCCAAGCAATTCCACGAGAACATGGTGGTTGGCGTGATTGGCTGTATGGCCGAACGCGACCCCGACGGCGTTTTCGCAAAAATGCCGCACGTCGACCTGGTCTGCGGCCCGGGAGAACTCAACAAAATCCCGGCGCTGATTGAAGAGGTGCAGTCGGGCCGGCAACGCGCCGTCGCCCTGTCGCAGTCGCTATCGCGTAAGAGCACCCCCTTGCAGCGAGCAGTTGAGTACGACTCCGTGGAGGCGCTGGACCTGTCGCGTGAGCCGGCACCGGATCAGCCTGTGCTGCAGTCCTACATTCGGGTGCAGCGCGGTTGTGACAAGTTCTGCACGTTCTGTGTGGTGCCGTTTACGCGCGGCGCCGAGCGTAGTCGTCCGCCGCAGCAAATTGTGGACGAAGCGCGGATGCTCGTGGATCGTGGTGCCAAAGAGGTGACTCTTCTCGGGCAAACGGTCAACAGCTACGTCAACCAGGACAACGGCCGGCCGGTCCGCTTCGCCGAACTACTCACCCAGGTGGCAGCCGTCGAGGGTATCGAGCGCGTCCGTTTCGTCACCAGCTATCCCGGCGATTTCACCGACGACATCCTCGAAGCCATGCGCGACGTACCGGAGCTTTGTGAGTATCTACACCTGCCGGTGCAAAGCGGCAGCAATCCCGTACTCGCGCGCATGCGGCGACAATACACCGTCGAGCAATATGTCGAACTGATCGACCGTGCGCGGGTTTACGTGCCGAACCTGACCATCGCCACGGATTTCATCGTCGGATTCTGCGGCGAGACGGAGGAGGATCACGAGGATTCGCTGGCGCTAATCGAGCGGTGTCGCTTCAAGAATATTTTCGTCTTCAAATACTCCGAGCGACCGGACACCGTCGCGGACAGGCGAATGACCGACGACATCCCCGAAAAGGTCAAGCGCCGCCGCAATTACGAATTGCTGGCGGCACAGGAGAGGATCTCGTCCGCCTACAATCAGACCCTGATCGGTAATCGGGTCGAGGTGCTTGTGGAGGGGTACAGCAAGGCCGCCATCAAGGCGCAGGAGGCGGAGCAAACACGCGGCGAGGAAGTGGATTGGCGCCGCAGCGACCAACTCGTCGGCCGGACGCAGCACGATCAGATCGTCGTCTTCCCGGGCAAGCCGGAGCACATTAGCCGCTTCGCCACCGTACACATCACGGCTGCTACGGCATTGACCCTGCACGGCACGCTGGAGGAAGAGACGTTACGCGGACGCACCATGCGTCCCGCGAACGGTCGCTCCCTTCCCGTTGTGAGTTAATCTCATACTGAGCTACACGTACCAGCCGCCCACCGTGGCGGTCCTTTACCCGGCGCGAGCACACAACACCTGGGTGGCATGGGCAAACTCGTTTGCCGGCGGTCCCCAAGACAACATGCCCCGTGTGTAGCCGCATGCGGCGACCGACGCCCATTTTGCGCAGAATCGTCAACCATTGTGCAAAACCACCACGGCGAGGCGGACGCGCAGGCCTGTGAGTAAAATCGACTCCGTTATGTTTGCCGAACAACGGCCTGCACCAAATCGAGTGATGTAATTCGCACCGGGTGCGGGAAGCGGCGCTCTTGCATCCTCCCACCGATTTCGTTAAAAGTGAGGCATCATGACGACGAGCGATATTCAGGTTCTCGCACCGAAGAAAACCAAAGCGCCCCAAGAGAGTCGCCCCAAGCGGCAACCGCCGTATCACGTCGTCCTTCTCGACGACGATGATCACACGTACGAATACGTGATCGGAATGTTGCGGAAGCTGTTTGGCCACACGTTCGAGCGCGCCTATCAACTGGCGGAACAGGTGGATCAGAATGGCTACGTGGTCGTGGACACCACGACCATGGAAAGGGCAGAACTCAAACGCGATCAGATCCACGCCTTCGGCCGCGACTGGCGCATCGAGGCGTGCCAGGGAAGCATGTCCTCCACCATTGAACCGGCTCCCGATTGATCGACCGTACGTATCAAATCATCGGGCCCCATGATGACCAGCCCGGCCTCCGCAATCGGATTCAGCCGATGGATTGGGACATGGAGCAAAGGTAAGTCCAATGCACTTTCAGTTCATGGTTTGTTCGTAGGCCAGAGGCCGTTCGGCATCGGTTCGCACGACGAAAAAGAAACGCGTTTGTCGAGCGCCACGACTTATCTAATCACGCCTTGTCGGCTCGGCCAACTCATCGATGACCGTCTCCGGGGCAAGGGGCTCGCGGGATCGGTAGGCCGCACGCGCAATGAGATGCGATGCCGTTGGAATCGTGACGAAGAAAAAGACGCAAACCAACAGGCAGCGCGCCGTGATATCGGCCTCGCCGAAATGCACTGCGGCTGCCAGCACAATAGAGATTGCGCCAAGTGTGACGGACTTGCTGGCGGCTTGCATTCGGATGTACAAGTCGGACATCAACACAATACCCAGGGCGGCCAGCAGGCAGAATAGCACACCAATACTGAGCAGAATGATGACCACCACCTCACTGATCGCCGACATCGCAACCTCCTCGCTCGATGAATCGTGCAAACGCCACAGTTCCCAGAAAGCTGACGAGTGCCAGGATGATCGTCACATCCAAGAAAACACGCTGTCGAAATTGGATCGCAAACAGAGCGGTCAACGCCGCTCCGAGCACCGCGATTACATCGAGCGCCACCACGCGGTTGGCCAGGCCGGGGCCCCGCACGAGTCGCACCGTCGCCACCGCGATGGCGACGACCAGCGAGGCTGTCGTGAATTGTATAAATAAGGTCATACCGGTCATGCCCCTTGCGCTAGCCAAATAACACTTGGACCCATCGCTCGAATCGTTCTTTCATCTGCCTGCGCACCGTGTCCGGATCATCCACAAACATCTCATGCACGTAGATTGTTCTTCGATCCTCTGATACATCAATCGTAAGGCTGCCCGGTGTCAGGGTGATGAGGTTGGCGAAAATCGCAATTTCCAGATCGGTTTTGAGGTCGAGGGGAATCGCCACGATGCCCGGCCGTCGTAACGTCTTTGGCGTCACCACGTCCCACGCCACGCGGAGATTGGACTTAATAACCTCCCACAAGAACAGCAGGCTGAACCAAAGGGCGAGCGGTAGTTTGCGGAAATATGAGGTAGGACCCAGCAATGGGCGCACCCAAAAGAGAACAAGAAAGCCCACCGCAAAGCCGAGTGCGCCGTTACTGTAAGTGAAGGCACCGGTCGACGCGACCCACAGCGCCGTAAGCGTGAAGTTCAAGAGAAGTACCTTCATGGTGTGCGTATCCCGTTTGCGGCGTCGGGCGCGTCACCGGAGGCCAACAAGCCTACCGCAGTAACGTAAGCAGCCCGGTCCAGGAGCTGATCGGCGGCACGTCGGGACACGGACAGCAACGCCTGCGGGAAAAAACCGATCCACAAGGTGAGCACGGCCAACGCCACGCTCGGTGCAATTCGGAGTACCCGCGGTAACGGGTGATGCGTCAGGGCGTTGTCATCCCCACCCGAACCGTGTCCCCTGTCGTCATCCGGCATAGGACTCCAAAAGACCTCATTCCAGATTTTGAGCATACTGACGAGCGTCAATAGTCCGGCGAAGAGGGCCACCGCCGTGAGCGTGTACTGCCGGGCTTCGAATCCGGCCTGAATGATGCCTAGCTTGGCCCAGAAACCAGAGAGAGGCGGCACGCCTGCCAGACTGAGCGCCGGAATCAGAAACAGAGCGCCCAACCATGGCGCTCTCTTTAGCATTCCGCCGAGCTTCTTGAGATCTTCCGTGCCGGCGATCGTTCGGACCGTTCCGCCGATAAGAAACAGATTCGTCTTCACGACAATATGATGGGCAATGTAGAAAATCGCCGCAGCCACACCGAGGCGCTGCGTGGCTGGGTCGGGCGCTACCAGCAGCGCCAGTCCCATGATCATATAGCCGATCTGGCTGATGATATGAAAGCTTAGAATACGCCTTATCTGGAATTGCGACACGGCCCCGAAGACTCCCAGCAGCATGGTCAGCGCGGCCATCACGAGCAGAAGCGTTAACGCATAATCACTTGGTGGCACAATGATCGTGAACAACCGAATCATCGCATACACGCCGACCTTCGTCAGGAGACCCGCAAAGATTGCTGAAATCGCCGGTGAAGGTGTGTGGTAGCTTGCGGGTAGCCAGAAGTACAGCGGGAAAACGGCCGCCTTGATCCCAAAACTCAATAGCAGCACAACGGACGCCGCCGCCATCAACCAGGGATGACTATCCGACACCTCTGCGAGGCGAACCGACAAGTCAGCCATATTGAGGGTATGGGCTATACCGTAAATGACACCAACGCCGGCCAAGAACAGTGCGGAGCTCAGCAGACTAAGCGTGACATACTTGATGCCTCCTTCCAGCTGCGCGCGCCCGCCACCGAGAACGAGCAAGACGAAGCTGCTGATCAACATCACCTCAAACCAGACATAGAGGTTGAACAAGTCACCCGTCAGGAACGCACCGCACACACCCATCAGCATCACGTTGAGAAATGCAAAATATCCGTATCGCTGACGGCGGGCGGTCACGGTGGCAAGAGAATAGACGGTCACAGCTACGTGCATCACGGCGGCGACGAGTACCATCAGCGCGGCAAACAGATCGGCCACAAGCGTTATGCCATATGGTGCGGGCCAGCCGCCGACGTGGAGCACGAACGGTCGCCCTGCCCACACGCGTGCAAACAGCAAGGTGGCTACGGCCAGCAGCGCGCATGCGCCCAGGACAGCCAGAATGCGCTGCACCCGTGCACGATGCCCGAAGAGCAGGCACAGACAAGCGGTCAGAAGCGGAATGACAATGGGTGTGGCGAGAAGCATGATTATTGGTCAGCGATTCGCATTTCCTCCATATCGTCGGTGCCGGTCTCCACGTACGCACGCTTCACTAGCACCGCGGCGAACGCGAGCACTGCGAAGCCGATCACGATCGCCGTGAGAATCAGCGCCTGGGGAATGGGATCGGCGTACCCAAGGGGCGGACTGTCGGCACCGCGCGGCGTGATCACCGGGTGAGCCCGTACGAGGCCGCCCGCCGTGAAGATCAGCAAGTTCGCCGCATGACCCAACAGCAGCAGTCCGAAAATGAGCTTGGTGGTGTTGCGCGCCAGCAGCATATAAAACGCCGCGGCGTAAAGGGCGCCCACCAACAATACCGAGACGACGAACATGCTCAATCCTCGCCCAATGTAAGCAGCACCAAGAGTGCGGATCCCGTCACAACAAGGTAAACACCTATGTCGAACAGGAGCACGGTGCCGACCTTTAGTTCCGCAGGGAATTCCAGGGGTAGCCATAGGCCGTGCATGAAGGGTTGCCCCGTTAGCCAGGCGAGGCAACCACTCGTGATGGCCAACATCAGACCCACGCCGATCAGTGATCGAGGTCGAACACCCAACAGGCCTCGGCCCTCTCGTGCGCTGAACGCCAATGCATATAACGCAAAGGCCGCCACGGCCAGCAGACCGCCGATGAACCCGCCACCCGGCTCATTGTGACCGCGCAGCAACATGAACACGGAGAACGCCAGCAATAGCGGCGTCACCATCCGGGTGGTTGCCTTGAATATGATAGAATTCACGATCCGCTTCCTTCGGGCTTTCTCTTCCGCGCGAGCTTCATAAGCGCGTACACACCGAGACCGGCCACGGCGACCACCGTGATCTCACCAAGCGTGTCGAGCGCCCGAAAGTCAACCAGGATCACATTGACCACGTTTCGTCCGTATGCGTCAGGCTTCGCCATTCGTGACAGTTGATCACTTACAGTGGTCGGTAGGTGCACGGTCGCCGTCGCAAGAATGAGCCAGGCCATGATCGCACCCGCCAAAACCGCGACGGTCGCGTCGATCGCACGTTCATACCGATCCCGAAACAGAGAAAACCCGGGCAGGCGATGGAATACCAAAACGAGCAAGATCACCGTCAGTGCTTCCACCATAATCTGTGTGATCGCCAGATCCGGCGCACTAAAGAGGGCGAACAGAATCGCGATCATAAAGCCCGTAATGCCCAGCAGCGCGATCCCGGACATCGCAGATCGCGAAGATACCGCCGCGATCGCCCCGACGAGCGTCAGCAAAACCAGCAAGATTTCGTGCCAGAACCAGTCAGTGGACAATGCATCGGCCGGCGTCAAGCATCTGGCGAGGGGGTAAGAAACCGTCACGATCAACGTGAGTAGAATTACTCGCACATACCGACGCAAACTGCCCGTCTGTGTCATGCGGGTTACGTTTTCGGAAAACGCAAGAAGACCGGCAAACACCACCTCGTAGGCGCGCGCCGGGCCGCGCCTACCAAGGCGTGCGACAACGACGACAATATGCATGAGCCAGTCGCGCAGGCGCACAAACAGAAGAAATCCCAGGCCCAGAGAAACGACACTGATCCCCAGCGCTGTCAAGGCCGAGGGACTCAGTCCGTGCCAGAGCTTGAGATCCATCATTATCACACGGCCACCGACGGCCGTGGCCATGGCGGAGCCCAATGCGCTGTCGAACGTACCCGGGAGCAGCCCGACAAAAAGCCCCATGACGGCAAGGACTAGCGGCCCCACGAGCATTGAGACCGGCGCTTCATGCGCTGACTCGGCGGCGCTGACTCGACGGCCGAAAAACGGCCAAACGGCGACCACTAGCGCCATTGCGATGAGCAAAATATTGGCCAGCGATGCGACGATGATGAGAACCACCCCGAGGTAGTCGAGATTGAGCTTCGCTTTGAGCAGCAGCTCCTTGCCGATGAAACCGAAGAGAGGTGGTGCACCGGCCATGCTCAAAGCCGCCAACATTCCGCAAACCGCCGTGATCGGCATGACGCGCCACAACCCGCCCAGTTGCCGGATGTCGCGCGTGCCGGTGGCGTGCTCCAGGCTTCCGGCGATCATGAAGAGGGCGGCCTTATAGCAGGCGTGCGCAACAAGGTAGACCACGGCGGCTTTAAGCGCAAGGTCCGTGCCGACGCCGATCAGCATCGTCAGTGTGCCGAGCACACTGACCGTGGTGTACGCGAGGATACGTTTAAGATCAGTCTGCCCGGCAGCCATCGCCGCGGCGCCCAGCATCGTGATGGCCCCGGTGGCCGTGAGGAGGAGATGCCACCAGAGGCTATGACCAAAAACGGGATTCAGACGGGCAAGAAGGTAAACGCCGGCCTTGACCATGGTGGCGGAGTGAAGATACGCGGAAACCGGTGTCGGCGCGGTCATGGCATTCGGCAACCAGAAATGCAACGGCATCTGTGCCGACTTGGAAAAGGCGCCGATAACGATCAAGAGCAGCGCCGGGACGAATAGCGCGTGTCCCGACAAATCGGTCGTGGCCAGGACCGAAATCCGCGATGCCTGCTCCGGTAAGAGTCCACTTTGCCTCGCGGCGATGTTAAGCAATACCAAACCAGCCAGAAGTAGCAAACCACCTCCCGCCGTCACGAGCAGTGCCTGCCGCGCACCGTTGCGCGCCTCCTGCTCTTCGTATTTGAACCCAATAAGAAGGTAAGACGCGATGCTGGTGAGTTCCCAGAAGACGAACAACACAAATATATCGTCGCTGAATACGACGCCCAGCATCGCTCCCAAAAACATGAGCAGCAGGCTGCATAGGCGCCCCAGGCCGGGACCCCGCCGCATGTACGCGCTCGTATAGAGCAGTACCAGTGCACCAATGCCGCAAATCAACAGGGCGAACGTTGCCGACAATCCGTCGAAGCGGAAGGCCAGTTCGATTCCAAAATCAGGGACCCAAGGGAACAACTCGGTCTCGGCGGAACCGGGCACCACGGGTAGGCGCGCGGCGACAGCGATCGCCAAGCCAGTCGGCACGAGCGCCAAGGCCGCAGCAACATGACCGCGCAGGACGCGATGAAGCCAGATGCACGCCAACGCGGCGGCAAACGGAATGAGCACCATCCATATCACGGGCTGCGGCCTCCGTCTGCCATGCCGATTCGAGTCGCGTGGCGATCTTCGTTACAGAGAGTCTGCTTGATCATGGCGCTTAGTCGCCGTATTCCACTGACTGGTACAGGTCGTGTCTCATCGTCGCACAACCATCCACTCATCGATCTCAGGATGATCAGCCCTCGACCAGATTCTCTTGCACGCACACACCATCTGCAACCGGGCGATCTCGTTCGACCCGCCGCGGTTTGAACTGGAGGCAACGCTCCATCCAGAACTCACACCAAATCTTGGCATTCCTCAGGACCGGCGATGACTTCCTCTGACCGCAATCCACGAGTTGAAGTAGCCTCGATGGCTATGGTACCCATCTTGCGCGCTCTTCAATTACGTTGCTTGGCGCCTAGACTGCGCCACACGCACCAGGCGAAGAGGCAGAGCCCGAAGGCCATGCCCACGTGTACGAAACCGTACACGGAATGGCGAACGGCCTTGCTTCCGCCAAAATAGGCGGCGTTGATCAGGCTCATGTCCGTCTGACCGCCGCGTACCGACAACAGCACATGGTAGGCCTTGAAGAGCATCAGCCCCATCGAGACGGAGACGAACGGAAGATAGGTGTAGAGCGCCCATGCCAGCGCCCGGCGACCGATCTCCCGGCCACCACACCACCGCGCCAAGTACAGCATACACGCCATCGCCACCGGAAGCAGAACGCCGGACATAATCAGATGGCCGTGTACAAGGGCAAGCCGTAGCGTCGCATCCCAGTAGGCCGGCCCTTCAGGCCCTGGGTTCCAACTGACCTTCTTGCCAGACTCCTGGTAAGCGATGCCGCTCAGGAGGCCGACTACCAACATCACCGCCGAGAAACGCAGAAAAACCCGAATCGCGTCCCGGTAGTGTCCCGGTCTGTTTGCATTTTCGTCATTGGCCATCATGGCTGGATGATAGCAAGGTCTTGCGATTTCGTCCCATCGGTCAGCGCGGTACGCCGGCGGGACTATTCCGGCGCTTCGTATCGCTGGTTGCGCGCCATAAACCCGCCCTGCTATCGGCCCGCAGATACGCCGCTACGAACCGCCCCCGGCCATGCCTGGCGTTTCTCACCTCAGGTGTGGCTTCGCCGTGTACCACTTCGCGACGAACCGACACTCGGATGCAGCAACGGTTTGCGAACTTTCATTGACTTGTGCAACTTCGCGGTCATGATGTTTGCGGCAAGGCCGGGCGGTCCCGCGCTGCTACGTCGATATACTACGGGGAATCGAATCAATGCAGCCGTTGAGCCGTACGCATCAATCGTGTTGCAAGTACCTCATTGTCGTTTGCGCAGTTTCTGTGATTCTTGCGTACGGGCACTACGAGACGAGCGCACGCGCCACGGACGAACACCCGCGTGTTGATCAAACCACGTTGCCACACAGCGACCAGCCGGGCAGTCTGGCCGAACACACGGAAGACGAGTCTTCTGAAGCGCACGACGCCGGTCATGGAGGAGGACATACCGATCCATTTTCGGTCATTTTGATCGAATTGGCGCTTGTTGTAATGGTCGCGATGGTAGGCCGGTGGATGGCAGGCCGCCTGGACCAGCCGGCCGTACTCGGTGAATTGCTCATCGGTGTCCTGCTCGGAAACGTCGGCTACTGGTTGGGCAGGCCGTTCTTCGTCATGGTCATGCACCTCGGGGATGCGGAATCGTTGTTTGAAGAAGTGTGGCGGAGCGGCTCATCCGCGGTTGATGCGGCCGCCCGCGTCTTTACCCAGGCGGAATTGGCCCAAGGTGGAGTGGGCGAGCGTTTGGTGGGCATCATGACCGGGCCTACGGGCGTCGAGCACCTGCTGATGGGCGTCGGCATCTGGATGTTCTCCAGCCTGGGCGTCATCCTTCTCCTCTTTATGGTGGGTCTGGAATCGAGCGTCGGGGAGATGGTAAGGGTAGGCCCGCGCGCGCTGGCCGTCGCACTTTTCGGCATCGTCGCGCCCTTTGCGCTCGGTGTCGTGGCGGGGACTATCCTGCTCCCCGAATTGTCCATGCCGGCGCATCTCTTTCTCGGCGCGACGCTTTGTGCCACAAGCGTGGGGATTACGGCCCGCGTGTTCAAGGACTTGAATTGCCTGCAGCGATCGGAGGCGAAAGTCATCCTGGGGGCGGCCGTCATCGACGACGTCCTGGGGCTCATCATTCTCGCCATCGTCGTGGGCATCGTCGCCACCGGTGAAGTGCGCGGCGGCGAGATTCTGCGGATCTCGATTCTGTCCGTGGTGTTCCTCGGCGTGGTGATGGTGCTCGGCGAGCGGTTCGCGCAAGCTGGGGCACGCGTTGTCGGCATGCTGGACCGCAACAACAACAAGTTGTTGTTCCCGTTGGCCACGGCGTTTGCCCTGTCGTGGCTGGCGAATCAGATCGAACTGGCGACCATCGTCGGTGCGTTCGCGGCCGGGCTGATTCTGAATGAGCGACAATTCGAACAGACCGGTCAGCATGCCACTATGGAAGCACTCATTGCACCCCTGGAACGCATTTTCGCGCCGGTCTTCTTCGTACTGATGGGCATGCAGGTCAATGTGGCGTCCTTTCTGGACCCGACCACCGTGACGCTGTCGCTGGTGTTCACGGTGGTGGCGATTCTCGGCAAGCTGGTCGCCGGTTTACCGGCCGGCCCGGGCGTCGGCAAGATTTCCGTCGGCATCGGCATGATTCCCCGCGGCGAGGTGGGCCTGATCTTCGCCAGCATCGGCAAAGGACTAGGCGTGGTCAGCGACAGCGTCTTTTCCGCGCTGGTGGTCATGGTCATGCTCACGACACTGGTCACACCACCCGCGCTCAAATGGTCGCTTCAAAGAAAATAGCCTCTTCGTAAACGCTTACATGGCGAATTCATGTCGGCGCGGCAACGGTTTACTGCGATCCGACGAGCTTGACGACTTCGGTGCCATCGCCTTTGCCGAGCTGTCTGGTGATCTCAAAAGCCAGCTTGGTTCCGATCATGCAGAAGCGCCGGCCCGGGTGTCCGCCAAACGAGACCCGAATCCAAAGGGCTGATTATGCGGCACGAATGCCCAATCGGCTACTGCTCGGTCCGAGCGGCCCTTGAGATTTTTTTTTGACGCCCCATGACCTTGGAAAGCGAATTGAAGATAGCGGGAGTCAACCCCGAGGGCCGTCGATCGTCAGAGGAAAGGCAATCGCATGGAATCGCTCGCGGGATCGGGCATGCCCGCAAGTAACCTGGAACCATTGGAGTCCAATGTCATGAGATTCAGTTCTGCCATTCTAGCGACCCTGATCGTGTACCTCTCAGCCACGACTACGTGGGGACAGGTGCCCAATGTTCTGACGTATCAGGGCGAACTTACGGACAACGAATGCCTCGCAGAAGGCGTCTATGCGATGGATTTTTCAATCTGGAATGCCTCGGTAGGGGGCACGGAGATCTATGGGGTATCCATCCCGGATGTGACGGTGACGCAAGGTCGGTTCACGGTTGATTTGCCAGTGAACTCGGATACTTTTCTTTCAAGCAGCCGATTCTTGCAGATCACGGTCGAGGGCGTCCCGCTCACCCCGCGCGAGCGTATAACCAGCTCGGTGTACTCCATGCAAACGCGCGGCCTTTGGGTGGATGAAAACCAAAACGTCGGCATCCATACCGCGACGCCCGATGCATCATTGCACGTGCTCGGAGACACCAAACTACGCGGCGATGTCAACATCCGAGACCAACTAGGCGTGGGCGATCCATCGTTGTTGTTCGGCCAACTGACGGTTGTCGACTCAGGCGACGGTGCGCCCTTTGCCATCGATGCCGAGTGGAACAGTGATTCATACGCCACGATCTTCGCATCCAACGCCGGATCGGGCGGTGTGTTGTATGCCCAGGGCAGCAGTGACGCGGAACCGGAGGGGGGTGGGCTGATCGTCGCAGGAGACGAGGGTGGATTGAACGTCGCGATCGACGCCAACGAGATCATGGCGCGCGACGGCACCTCCACTTCGCCACTATACCTGAATAACGCCGGTGGCGACGTGGTGGTCGGGGGATCGGTCAGGGTAGGCCGGATCATAGTCAGCGGGCCCGACTCAGTATCCTGTCCGGAAGGTACCCAGGTCATCGCCGGAGGATGCCATATAGAGGGCGACGCTGAAATCAGGGGGGACTTTCCTACGGAAAACGGTTGGGAGTGTATAGCGGGTGACATTGTTGGGTTCATCTCGGTAACCGCTTACGCAATTTGTGCAAGGATCAATTAATGACTCAGACCATTCGCACAACACGAAAACGTATACGGATGGGCGCCAGCTTTCGGGAATTAAGGTGCCAGCGCAGAGAATCGAGTCTCATGAATGCCAATATTCGATGCATCACAAGTGCAATTCTTGTTATAGCCTCCTCAGCTACGATGGCATACGGGCAGGTGCCGAACGTGATCACGTATCAGGGCGAGCTAACGGATAACGAGTGCCTCGCGGAAGGCGTCTACGCCATGGACTTTTCGATCTGGACCGCCCTGGAGGGGGGCACGGAAATCTACGGCGTTTCCATTCCTGATGTCACGGTGACGCAAGGTCGGTTCACGGTTGATTTGCCGGTGAACTCGGATACCCTTCTTTCAAGCAGCCGATTCTTGCAGATCACAGTCGAAGGCGTCCCGCTCACCCCGCGCGAGCGTATAACCAGCTCGGCGTACTCCATGCAAACGCGCGGTCTATGGGTGGATGAAAACCACAACGTCGGCATCCATACCGCGACGCCCGATGCATCATTGCATGTGCTCGGAGACGCCAAACTCCGTGGCGATGTCAGCATCCGAGACCAACTTGGCGTGGGCGATCCATCGTTGTTGTTCGGCCAACTTACGGTTGCTGACTCAGGTTCGGGTGCGCCCTTTGCCATCGATGCCGAGTGGAACAACGATTCCTACGCCACCATATTCGCATCCAACGCCGGATCGGGCTCAGTGTTGTATGCCCAGGGCAGCAGTGATGCGGAGCCGGAAGGGGGTGGGCTGATTGTTGCTGGAGACGAGGGTGGATTGAACCTCGCGATGGACGCCAACGAGATCATGGCGCGCGACGGCACCTCCACTTCGGCATTGTACCTGAATAACGCCGGTGGGGATGTTGTGGTCGGTGGTACGTTGGACATCGGCTGGGAGTATATTTCCGAGATCTTCAAGAATGAGTTTGGCAACGGGAAATTGTACTGCCCTGCGGGGAAGCGTCCGCTGGGTGGGGGTTGCCGTGATGCCAACACGGTCGAGCTCGTTGAAGCAAGCTATCCCTTTTGCGATGAAGACGGTTGCGGATGGTCATGCGGTATGGACAGCACTGTCGGCGCCGAAGTGCATGTCATCTGTGCAAATGTAAAGTAGGGCCATCATGCAGATTGAATCTCGAGACATCGATCGAATCACCCAGTCCTCGGTGACCGTTTCAACGCTTCGTTTCATGTACGGCATTTGTATTGTCGCCAGTCTGGGGTGGAACCCGTCCGCCGTCGCCCAGAGGTTCGCGATTACGCACTCCTCGTTCACCAATGGAGGGGCGATCAACAAGACGGGCGGAGCCTTCAAACTATCCGGCGCGATCGGCGCACAGCACGGCCGTGAAATGTCAGGCGGTCGATTCCACGTCTCAGGCAGCCTGTGGACTAGGACGAGGACACCCGCGTGCACCGCAGACATTCCCGGCTACGGGCAATGCTTTGAAGAAGACATACCTGATTCCCCCGCGATCAAGCACTGGAGCAGCGACGCCGGCCTCTCCGACGGACGCGAGTGGGGCATATGCCGGAACTGGTATGAAAACGAAATCCCGCAGGATGGGGAAGACGCCTGCATT
>Ga0055451_10000649_pt1 | contig 14084 bp, 8 predicted proteins | sample China_Galinas_PW_3_FD_57745 | JGI IMG/M metagenome (GOLD analysis project Ga0055451, IMG submission 57745) | Wetland microbial communities from San Francisco Bay, California, USA, that impact long-term carbon sequestration - China_Galinas_PWB_D2 | ecosystem: Environmental > Aquatic > Marine >... | reverse complement strand
GTCCAATGGGCACAGCCTCTGTTTGCACACGGGAACACGGGAACACGGGACCGGGACCGGGACCGGAGCCGGAGCCGGAGCCGGAGCCGGAGCTAGGCGGGTACCGGCACGCCAACCTCGGTGTGTAGACAGCCAGCCGGTGCGAAGTCAATCGCGAGAGCCAACCCACAGGGCGAGGAGCTCCCGCACTTCGTCCGGGCTGGCGACACGATAGTCCGCTAGCGATGTCGAGACCTCGCTTCCGACCCGTACTCCCGCGCCCCGGCCCTGCAGCGCGAAGAACGCATCCTCATCGGTCTCATCGTCGCCGACGTACACGACGAACGTGTTGCTTGCGCCCAGACCGGGCAGGGCGTCGACGAGCCACTGCAGCGCGCGGCCTTTGTTCCAGGCTATCGCGGGTTCGAGCTCCAGCACCCGCTTGCCTTTCCGCACTCGCAGCCCGGTCGCCACTCGCACCGACTCCACGGCTCTCTCGATTTCGCGGATCGCCGCCGGCGACTCGACCTGCCGGAAGTGCGCGGCCACCGAGAATCGCTTGCGCTCGATGACGGCTCCCGTGACCTTCTCGACCTTCGGTCTCAGCTCTTCCTCGGCCCGGCCGACATCGTCCAGCGCCTCGACCGCTTCGGGCAGCGTCTTCTCGACGCCTCCGCCGGCGATGTCGAAACCGTGGTTTCCCGCGTAGACGAGGTTGCCGAGACCTACACGCGCGGCCACGTCTTCGCGGTCTCGACCGCTCAGGATCGCTACCGCGCGGCTGGCAGCGAGCCGTTCGAGCACGGCCCGCATCTCGTTGGAGAGTCGAGCATCGTCCGGGTGATCGACAATCGGCGTGAGCGTTCCGTCGAAATCGAGGAACACCGCGAGCGAACGGTCTCCCTGCCAGGCCGAGAGCTCTTCGATGCAATCCCGGACGTGCGGGATCCGCCGGCGAAAGCGCGCACTCGAGACGCCGCTCACGACTGCGTCCGCGCCCGAGACCCGAAGCCGAACTTCCCGTCCGACATCGTCCCGCGCGATGCCGATCACGATCCCGAAACCCGCCGCACGCCCGGCCCGAACCCCGGCGGTCGCGTCTTCGAGAACCACCGCCCGCTCGGGCTCCACGCAGAGTCGGCGAGCGGCTTCCACGAGGATGCCTTGCTTGCCGTCGAGGCCCAGCTCGGCGGCCGTCTCGCCGTCGGCGATGACGTCGAAGCGCTGGTCGAGGCCGGCGATGTTCAGGACACGCCGGCAGTTGCGGCTCGCGGATACGGCCGCGAGCTTCAGCCCGCTCCGGCGCCAGCGGGCGAGCGTCCTGGTCACGTCCTCGTAGACATCGACGCCCTCGTTCTCGAGCAGCTCGAGGAAGAGCTCGTTCTTCCGGTTCCCGAGACCATGCACGGTCTCGCTGCCGGGGTCGTCGGAGGGCTCGCCTCGCGGCAGTTCGATGCCGCGTGATGCGAGGAAGTCCGCGGCGCCTTGGTAACGCGGCTTGCCATCGACATGGGTCCGGTAGTCAGCGCTCGAGAACGGCGTCTGGCCTTCGCGCTTTGCCAGGAAGCTGTCGAACAGTTCCTTCCACGCCCGTTCATGGAGCCGCGCGGTCTGCGTCAGGACGCCGTCCATGTCGGTGATCACCGCTTCGAATGCCGACCCGTCTTGCTCGACCGACGCCGTGCGCGCTGCCATGGGATCGAGGTCTGACACGGATCCGAGGATGTCTCTGGCTACGTGCCAGGGCGAACGCAACGCATCGATCTCCACGGTCCGGCGTCTGTCGTAGCAGGCCAGCACGCGATCGCGCTGCGCGAGAAACGCTTCGAAGCGGTGCTCGACGACGATGGGGTCGGCGTCGTCCGGCCGATCACGCTCCTCGGCGCGTCTTCGCAGTCGTTGTTTCAGGATGCTCTCGTCGCTCGCAGTGAGTGAGATGACCCGCTGCACATCCACGTGCTCGCCCAGGGCCCGAGCCTGACCTTCGGTGCGCGGGACGCCGGCGAGCACGAGCACGTCGTGGTCGCCGCGGCGCTCGCTCTCCTCCAAGTGCTCGACGAGCACTCGCATCACGACGTCGTCGGGCACCAAGTCTCCGGAGTCGCTGTAGCGCGCGACTTCGCGACCGAGGTCGGTCTTGCGGTCCGTGCTTCGCAAGAGCATTCCCATGTCGACCGCGAGAACGCGCGGCGCGCCGCCGAGGATCCGCGATTGTGTTCCCTTACCGGCTCCCGGTGGTCCAAACAGGAGGATCGCTACGTATCGTCTCATGCGTCGTGCTTGGCAGCGGCGATCGTGAAGACGCGCTCCTCGCCCTGCTCCATCGAGTACACGGTATCGCGGTATCCCACTCGGACACGGGGACGGTATCCCTGGTCGAAGCGCACGACCAGCTCGGCGTGGTTGATCCTCAGAGTGAGCCAGTGACCACGATAACGAATGCGGCAGGACAGCGCCGAGAGCTCGCTGGGGAGCCGCGGGTTGACCCAGAGTATGTCGTCGCGCACTTCGATGCCGGTGTAGCAACGCTGCATGAGGTCCACTGTGCCGGCCATCGCTCCCAGGTGGATGCCTTCGCTCGTCGTGCCCCCTTGGATGTCTTCCAAATCGCTTTGCAGCGCGTCGAGCACGAGTGGCCATGACCCTAGCCGGTCGGCCCGCGACATCACCCACCCGTGGACGACGCGGCTCAGCGTGGAGCCATGGGACGTACGGTTCAGGTAGTAGTCGATGTTCGCGGGTATCATCTCGGGCGCGAACGGATAGCCGATGCCTTCGAAGAGGTCTTGCAGTTCCTCTCTCGAGAACAAGAAGAACAGCATCAGGACATCGGCCTGCTTCGTGGCCTTGAATCGGTTCACGTCATCGCCTTCGGCTTCGAGGATCCGGTCGAGGCGTTGGATGTCGCCGTACTTCCGCCGGTAGCCGTCCCAATCGAGCTCCTCCAGATCCTGCCAGCCCTCGAACTGGAGGATGATGCCGTCCTCCATCGGTACGAACATCTTGCTGGCGACGTCATCCCAAAGGTCGAGCTCCTCATCGCCGAGCTCGAGCTGCCGGAGGAGCTCGTTGTGCCGTTCCTCCGGCATTCGGGCCAGCGTCTCGCGAGCCCGGCGAAGGCACCACGACGCCATGACGTTGGTGTATGCATTGTTCCGCAAGCCAACAGGCTCCTCATCTGGATACCCCGTGTGGTACTCGTCCGGGCCCATGACGTTGTGGATCTCGTAGCGCTCGCGCTCTGGGTTGTACTCGGCGATGCTGCCCCAGAACCGAGCGATGCTGAGCACCATCTCGGCGCCGTAGAAGGACAAGAACTCGACGTCCTCAGTGGCCTGGAAGTACTGCCACACATTGAAGGCGATCGCAGCGCTGACGTGTCGCTGGCGATGGGTGACGTCGGGGATCCAATGGCCCGAGCGCGGGTTCCTGTGCAACACCTGGCTCTCCTCGCGGCCGTCACTGCCACTCTGCCAGGGGAACATCGCGCCCCGGTAGCCACTGGCCGCCGCCATCCAGCGTGCTTCGGGAAGGCGCCGGTAGCGGTACATGAGCAGCGAACGCGTCAACTCCGGGAACCGCAGGTTCAGAAACGGAAACACGTAGAGCTCGTCCCAGAAGATGTGGCCTCGGTATGCCTCGCCATGCAGCCCACGGGCCGGCACGCCAACGTCCCGGTCGATCGTGTTCATCGAGGCGGTCTGCAGCAGATGGAACACGTGCAGCCGCAGCGCGAGCTGCGGCTCGTCGCTCTCCAGTCCCGACAGCTCCAGGTCCGCCCGCGTCCACAGGTCCGCCCACGCCCGTCTGTGCGTTGTCTCGAGCTCACGAAAACGCGGGACCCTGCGCAGCGCGGTCGTGGCGGCCGCCTGGGGCTCGCTGATCGCCCGATCCCTCGTGGAATGAACGGCGACCAGCTTCTCGATCACCAGTGCCTTGTTCGCGGCGCACTCGGTCGTGATGCGCTGTTCCGCGCGGCGATCTTCGAGCCGCGTACGCCGCTCGCCGGGCGCGACGCCGCACTCGTCGTAGACGCGGGTTCGGGCGGCCAAGGACATTCGCAGCTGCGACTGGACGGTGCGGGCCGTCAGAAAGATCCCGTCTTCGCCGACGTGACCGGTCTCCGTCACGTCGATGTGGTGTCCAGCGAGGCCGCGGTAGCGTTTCACACCTTCGTTGGCAACCGAGCCGTCGATGCCGGACCGAATCTCGACGGCGCCGGACCAGTTCTGCGGGGTCAACTGCCACTGGATGGCAGCAATGTGCGGATCCACCATGTGCACGAGACGGCGGCTGACGATCAGCGTCTCGTGGCCTCGACCGTCCCGGATTCGAAGCCGGCGCTCGAGCATGCCGGCCGAAAGGTCCAGCTCTTGCCGGAATCCGAGGACCTTCACGCTGTCGACGTGGAACCAATCTCCTTTCTCGGGCCGAAACGTCAGGGGCAGCCAGTTCGGCCAGTTGACGAGATCCTCGTTCTCGACGACATGACCGTCGACATCGCTCTCGAGCCGGTTGTAGCCTCCGTGCAGGTAGGTACCCGGGTAGTGCGCGCCCCCGGCTCGAGCTTCCTCGGCGGCGCCTCTCGTGACGAGGTACCCGTTCCCGAGCGCGCACAGAGCTTCGCGCACCGGCTGCTCACGCGGGTCCCATTCGGTGTAGACCAGCGTCCAGGGCGTGAGCTCTTCTCTGTCGGTCTCGACGGGGGCCATGTTCGTGGAGCTCGAATGTGTGTTGGCGACGCTCGGGGACAGAGGGTTTTCGGAGAGGTCGTGGGAGAGCTGGGCTTGCAAACTCGATGCCACGCGGCCCGGCGCGACGCCGAGCTCGGTCGTGGACTTTACCTCGTTGGCCCGAGGAAGGCAGCGCGGAGTCGTAGTCGCGAGTGTCTGCCCGCCGCCAGCCTCATCGAAGTCTGCTCCGGCACGCCCCGCACCGGGCGTTTCGCCCGCGAGCTTCGAGTCGGTTGTCCAGGCTCTAGCAGGCCGTTGAAAAGTCATTCCACGCCACTGTTCCGCGCGAAGAAAAATCGCGGATTCCCTGTGACGCGATGCCCCGAGCGTTGAATGGGGGGCACATGGATGTCGAGTCACTCTTCGAGCGGTTTCGTCGCACCGGGGATCCCGCGGTCCTCGGACAGGTGTTCGACCTCGTCGCCGACGATCTGTTCGGCGTCGCGTTGCACCTGAGCCGGGACTGGGCCGAGGCCGAGGATCTGCTGCAACAGACGTTTCTCGCCGCGATCGAGAACGCCAAGAGCTACGACAGCTCGCGGCCGCTGCGCGCGTGGTTGCTCGGGATCCTCCACAACATGGCCAGGCGGCAGCGAAGTGCCAGGCACCGGACGGCCGACGCCGGTCGGGTGCGCAAGCCCGAGGCGCGTTCGCCGGTCGAAGCGTTGCTCGCGTCGGAGACACGCGAGCAGGTGACCGAAGCGTTGGGCGCGATCCCCGAGCCGTACCGGCAAGTGCTCGAGCTGCACTTGCTGCACGCGTTGCCGAACGAAGAGATCGCAGCGCGGTTGCAGCGTTCACCGGGTGCTGTGCGCACGCAGATCTGGCGTGGGCTCGCGATGCTTCGCAAGGCCTTGCCGGTCGGCTTGGCCGGTCTGCTCGCGTCCCAGCCCTCTTTGGCCGCGGTTCGTGCAAGAGTGTTGAGCGCCGCCGGCAAGGCGACGGCCGCGTCGGCTTCGATTGCGACGGCTTCGGGAGTGTTGTTCATGAAGTCTGTTACGCTCGTTGCCGTGGCCGCGTGCACGGTCGGACTCGTGTGGTTCCTCTGGCCGAACCGTGAGCCCTCCCGCGACTTGCCGGCGGTCGAGTCACCCCTCGGACAGGCCCTAGCCGACGGAGACCGTGATCTTCGCGTGACCAGCCAAGCCGCACAGCGACGGTCGATCGTGCCCGAAGCCGAGAAGCAGAATCCGCAGCCACGACCGTCGGCTGCGTCCGCGACCATCGCACGACTGCTACTCGTCGACTCGGCCGGCGATCCCGTTCCGGGCGCCGAGATATCGCTGTTCGAGCCCGCGTGGCGGGTTCGCGACGGAAAGCGCACGGTCGAGGACCACCGTGCTCCGGGTTCGCCGTTCCATCGCACGACGGCCGACGCGAGCGGGCGCTGTCGGGTCGCGATCGCGCAGCTTCCGTGCTACCTCAACGCGGCCAAGGACGGTGTCGGGACGAGTGGAGACCTGCTCGTGCAGCCCGACATGCCGGAGCTCCGATCGGAATGGAGAGTGATCCTCGAGCGAACGGTGCGGATCACGGGCACGGTGCTCGATCGTGACGGAACGCCGGTTCGCGGCGCGGTCGTCGAGTCGTGGAAGTCGAGTGGTGGACAGCGAGTCGCCGCACCACCGCCAGTGACCGTTGACGACGACGGGCGCTTCGTTCTCGACGTCGTACCGGACTGCGAGCATCGCATGCGGGCACGGCTCGGCGACCGACAGACGCAGTCCGTTTGCATCCAGATGTATCGATCCAAGGACCATGAGGTCACACTTCGCTTCCCTGGTGCATACTCGGTTCGTGGACTGCTCCTCGACGGCAATGGGGACCGGGTCGTTCAGGAGCGAGTCCGTCTCCTCGGGGCGTCCAAAGGCACAGTCGGTGGTTTCGCGACGAGTGACGATCACGGTCGATTCGAGTTCCTCCTGACATCGGGCGGAGCGTTCGATCTCGTCACCGGAGCGAAGGGTTGGAGCGCAGCTCACGTGCGCATCGAGTTGAGTCACGCCGTGCGACGTCGGACCGTGACCCTGCGATTGAAGCCGCTACAGATCGTATCCGGGCGCGTCGTCGATGAGCGCGGTGTGGCGCAGCCGGGTGTCCACTTGGGTCTGAGCTACACGGGCAAACGGAATCGTGTTCTCCGGGCGATCTCCCACTCGAATCGCGAGTTGCCGCGAGGCAAGACCGGGGTCGGCGGACGATTCCGATTCCTGGCTCCGGCCGGTCAACGCTATGTGATCGGGTATCGCACGGCTTCGTCGGTGTACGTGAAGAAGCAGGAGGTCGTTCCTCCAGCGACGAACATCGTCGTCGTGGTCCGCGAAGACGACGGTCGAGGCTTCCGCATCGCCGGGCGCGTGACCCGGGCTGCCGACGGCAGGCCGGTGACTCAGTTCACGCTCGAGCTCGTGAGCTACTCGTCGACGGGAGGCGGCAGCGCCAGCGTCATAGCGCGGGGCGGGAAGGACGGGCGATTCGACGTCGGCCCGTTCCGAACGAGCAGGCGCTACTCGTTGATGGTCCATGCACCCGGACTGGCCGAGACGGTGGTCGGGCCGTTCGAGCCGATTCTCGGTCGGCGCAACGTCGACATCACGATGCAACGGCCTGGGACCGTGGTGTGCACCGTCCGCCGATGGGACGGGGTCGCGGTTGCGAGGTGTAGGACCGTGCTGGCACGTTTCGAGGGATACAATCCGTTCGGTCGCGCGTGGCAACGGCGGACCGACGACAAGGGCAAGTCGGAGCTCACCGAGGTCGCTCCCGGTCGCTACCACGTCCACGCGGTGCCGATCGGTGAGCTTCTCGAGCCGGCAAAGGAAGACGTCGTCGTCGAGCCGGGCCAAGAGACCCGCGTCGAGCTGACGCTCAAAAGGCGCAAGGACTGACGGCCCGAGGCCTGACGTGAGCGGTACATCGTGCTACTTGCGCGCGCGATGACGTGCCGCCACACTTCCCGTTCGTATGTATGCACGACCTGTCCTCGTTTTTCCTGCGCTCGCCGCCCTGGCGTTCGCCACGAGCCTCCCGGCCCAATCCCGCCTGGTCCGTCTGGGCCGCGCGCTGTTCCAGGTCAAGATCTGCGCGACGTGCCACCAGGTCGCCGGCGGTCCGCCGGCGCTCGCGGGTCTCGCACTGAAGGCGCCCAAGTTCGAGGGCGACTTCTGGGGCAAAGAAGTCGACGTGACGCTCGGCTACGGCGGGAAGGACGCGAAGGTCAAGTTCGACGATGCCTACTTCATCGAGTCCGTTCGCGACCCGTCGGCCAAGGTGCTCAAGTCCGCGGCCGCCCCGATGCCACCGCCGCCGCGGGTCAACGACACGGAGATGAAGGCATTGCTTGCCTACGTCAAGTCTCTGAGTGGAACCAAGTCCGAAGAAGGCATCGTCGCCAAAGGGGCGCTAAAGAACTTCAAATACGCCGTCTACCACGGCTCCTGGAGCAAGCTGCCGGACTTCGCGCTGCTCGAGCCGGTCAAGACCGGGACGGCCAAGAGCGGGATTGCCGACACCAACCTGTCCAAACAGCGTGACAACTTCGGGATCGTCGTCGAGGGCCAGCTCGAGATCAAGAAGGCCGGGAAGTACACGTTCAATGTCGGTTCCGACGACGGTTCGCGGCTGATCGTCGGCGGCAAGAGCGTCGTCGAGAACGACGGCGTGCATGCGCCCAAACACGTGACCGGGTCCACCGAGCTCGAGCCGGGCCTCGTCGACGTGCGCATCGAGTACTTCGAGAAGGCCGGCGGCGAGAACCTGTCCGTCGACATGTCGGGTCCGGGGATCAAGAAGCTGCAGCTCGCGCATAACACCGCGGGGAAGCCAGGATCCAAGCCCGCGCTCATCACCGGCATCCCGATCGTGCCAAAGGACGGTGAAGCCACGATCTACCGCAACTTCATCAAGGGCGCGAGCCCGCGCGGCATCGCCGTCGGATACGCCGAAGGCGTCAGCATCTGCTTCGACGCCAACGCGATGAACCTCGTCATGTGCTGGCACGGGGCGTTCATGGACGGCGCGCGGCACTGGCGCGGGCGCGGGCAGGGCTTCCAGCCGCCGAGCGGGCACTACGTCATCCACATGCCGCGCATGCAGGCCATAGCGGAGCTGCCCGACGCGGACGCGCCGTGGCCCGAGATCGATCCCAACTTCGAGCACGACGGCCGGGCGACGGGACTACGGTTCCGCGGCTACAAGCTCGTCCAAGGTCGCAGGCCGGTGTTCCGCTACACGGCGGGCGAGACGACGATCGAGGACTACGTGATCCCCAAGGCCGGGAAGCTGCCGTCGTTCACGCGCGAGCTCAGGTTGTCGGGGACCGGCAAGTACTACTACCTCGCCGCCGCCGACAAGCACATCGAGCAACGCGGCAAGCGCTGGAAGGTCGGCAACCTGCTCTTGCTCACGCTCGAGGTGCCCGGCGAGCCGATCCTGCGCGAGCACGCGGGCAAGAAGCAGCTGCTCGTGCCCATCGACCTCGACGGCGAGGCCGTGCTGCGCGTCACGTGCGAGTGGGACCTGGACTGAGAAGGATTCGAGAATGACGCCACTGATTCCACTCGCGCTCGCATGGCTCACCAGTCTCGTTCCCGGCGGAGACGGTCCCAAGGAAAGCGACTACTACACGATCACGCCCGTGCCGATCCCCAAGGGCGTGGTCCTCGAGGCCGGCGGCCTCGAGATGCTGCCCGACGGAAAGCTCGCGGTCTGCACGCGCCGCGGTGACATCTACACGGTGGAGAATCCGCTCGGCGCGCCCGAACACATGAAGTTCGCTCTGTTCGCGCGCGGGCTGCACGAGCCGCTCAGCATCCACTGGGACCACGGCTGGCTGTACGCGACGCAGCGCTGCGAGGTCACGCGCATCAAGGACGAGGACGGCGACGGCCGCGCCGACGTGTTCGAGACCGTGTGCGACGGTTGGGGGATCAGCGGGAACTACCACGAGTACGCGTTCGGCTCGCCGTTCGACAAGTCCGGCAACATGTGGGTCGTGCTGTGCCTGACGGGCTCGTTCACGAGCGACACCCCGTATCGCGGCTTCTGCGTGCGCGTGAGCAAGGACGGCACGATGATCCCGACCGCGAGCGGCATCCGCAGCCCGGGCGGGATCGGCTTCAACCATCTCGGCGACGTGTTCTACGCCGACAACCAGGGACCGTGGAACGGCTCGAGCTCGCTCAAGCACCTGGTTCCCGGCTCGTTCCAGAGCCACCCGGCCAGCTTCAAGTGGTGGAGCCTGCCGCTCGTCAAGAAGTACATGGGCCCCAAGCCGCCGGTCGAGCCCGAGAGCGGCAGCCGCATCGTCAAGGAACGAGAGCGCATCAAGCAATACGTGCCGCCGGCCTGCATCCTGCCGCACGCCAGGCTCGGCAACTCCACGAGCGGGTTCGCGTTCCCGAGCAACGACAAGTTCGGCCCGTTCAAGGACCAGCTGCTCGTCAACGACCAGAGCGCCTCGATCGTCAGCCGCGTCGTGCTCGAGAAGGTCAACGGCGTCTACCAGGGCGTGGCGATCCTGTTCCGGTCCGGCTTCAGCTCGGGCAACATCCCCGCGCTCTATGACAAGAGCGGCGCGTTGTTCATCGGCGGCTCCGACCGCGGGTGGGGCGCGAAGGGCGGCAAGCGATTCGCGCTCGAGCGCGTCAACTGGACCGGCAAGGTCCCGTTCGAGATCCACGCGATGCACGCCGAGCCCGACGGCTTCGAGCTGACGTTCACGCAAGAAGTCGATCCGAAGACCGCCGGCGACGTCGCGAGCTACTCGATGAAGGCGTGGACCTACATCCTGCGCGCCGAGTACGGCAGCCCGGAAGTCGACAAGGTCGAGCCCAAGATCGTCAGCGCGACGGTCGGCGCCGACAAGAAGAGCGTGCGCCTCGTGATCGACGGGCTGGTCAAGGGCCACGTGCACGATCTCGTGGCGAAGGGCGTGCGCTCCAAGGGCGGCCTACCGCTGCTGCACCCCGAGGCCTACTACACGCTGAACGAGATCCCGGGCGCCGAGAAGTAGGCGACCCGGCGACTGCCGAGTCACCGTGCCCGCTTCTCCTGTAACGCGCGGTACTCGCGCACGCTCCGAGTCTGATCCCTGCGACCCATGAACGGAAGCAGCTCGTCGAAGTCGAGCGCCGGGAGCAGCTCGCTTCTCGCAACGCGCTCGTAGCCGTGCTCGCGTAGAGCCCAAACGTGAATCTCGCCGTCGATCCACATCCAGACCTCGGGTACGTCGAGCCCGCGATAGATGTCGAGCTTGTCGAGCCCTCCGTGGGTCCAGATGACCTCGATCGCGATGTCAGGTCGCTTGGGCGCCGGCTCGGGCCAGCCGATGACATAACACTCGTCGGCCTCGACGCCACGCTCGGTCTTCGCCAGCTTGACCGTCCACGATCCTGCGGCGTTGAGGTCGATATCGTGGGCGTCGGCCCAGGCCTCGACCAGGCGTCCGAACAACGACTTCAAGACTTCGTGCTCCCGCGAGGGCGACATGAGCTCGAGCTCCCCTTCTCGGTAGGCGATTCGAACGCCGGGGCTCTCGCCGCGAATCGTGAGCACGGTCTCGTAGTCATCCCACGACACGCCGTGAAGGACGACGCGATCGTCGTGGGATACGCGGGGTGCGGTTCCGGTCATTTCCATACCTTCAGGGGCTGCGGGAAGCGGAATTTGCGAAGACGATTCTATCTCGACTTCATCGCCGTTCTCTTCCTTGAAGATCGAACGATCGATGTTCGAATGTCCAGCGTGGGTGAGATCGTTCGAGAGGCGCACCCGAGGCCCGCGCTACGGCGATCGGGCGCACCTTCCCACGAACCGTCACCCAACATCGACTCGCGGCGTGCGTGCCTCAAAGAGGCCCTCCCGGGCGGCTCGGGAGCACGTCTTGTCTGGGGTGAATGGTCTCGAGCGACTGTCCACGAGGCCCGGGAAGGCAGGTCCCGCTTGGGGGGCCTACCGTGAATCTACGTTACCGGCGCGGCCGGACCACTGACCCGAGGGCGAATCCGGGAGGGGCGAAAGGACGGTAGAGGCCGCATGCCACGGAACTCCACTCGCGTTACGGTTTCGGCGAGGAGTCCTCGTCATGCTCCGCCATCACCTCGTCGAACTTGCGTTTGAACGACGTCCACGCAGCATCGAAGCTCTGCCTCAGCGCGTCCCAGCGGTTCTCGGTTGACTCGCCGAGCTCGCTCAAGCGATCGAGGAGATGATCGTACTCGGTTCCGAGCTCGCGGTGAAGGTCGCGAAGCTCGAGCTTCGCCAGGCTCGCCTTGACCTGCAGGCGGTCCAGGACGGCCCGCATCTTCTTCAGGTATTCCTCGCGCTCGGTCATGATTCGTGTCGCCTCCGTGTCGCCATTCGAGCCGATCCCGAGGTTACCATGCCGGGCCGGCCGCGGCAGGGGTACATGGGCGGATCCGCCATGGGCCTGATCTTCCCTTGGTGACCGTTCGCCTGCGCATATGACTCGCGTTGGCAGCCGGTTCACGCAGAGCGTTGCGGCTCACCCGATCGTGAGGCTCCAGCTCATCTGCGCGTGCTGCGTGCCGGCGTTGTAGAAGTACAGCGGCGTCGGGCGTTGCTGCGAGCCCGGCGGTACCCACAGCCTGACCTTCCTCTGCTTCTTGCCGGACGGGATCGTTGCGAGCTTCAGCCCCCCGGAAGCGCCGGGCATCGTGCGGATCTCGATCGGGCCCATGCCCGAGGTCGCGAGCTCGACGTCGAACGTGAGGTAGACCCCGTTTCCGGTGTGAGTGAATACGGAAGTCGGGAAGTACCAGGCGTTCGCGAGGTTCTGACCGGGCTCGAGCTTGCCGGAGAATGGGCTCGTGATCCTCGCCGTGCCGATCTCGGCGTCCGTGCCCGGGTTTGCAATGACCAGATTCGTGGTTGCGATCTCGCCCTTGCCGCGCACCCGGAAGACGAGTGCTTCGTAGGCGAGGTTGTTGCCGAGGAAATCGTGGTCGTTCGGATACGGGATCGCGACCGTCGCCTGGCCGCTCGTCGAGAGGAGGACCGGGATCGTGTTGACGAGGCTCGTTGGATCGACATAGAGGATCTGCGTCCATCCGTCCAACAACAACCCGACCCCTCTCGGCAGCGGGCGCAGCGCCTGGAGCAGGATCGCGAAGTCGTATTCGGGCGCGTTGATCGCGAGGGATGACTCCTTGCCGAGCACTGGCGGCGCGACGCCCCAGAGCTCGACGGTCGTGAACGTGCCGTTGACGGTCCCGTCGAACAGCGACGCGTGCGCGGCCCGGGTGCTGACCAGGCTGTAGACCCGCACGAAGTCGTCGCTGGCGACGACGATGTCCGGGCGTCCGTCACCATCGACATCGCCTGCGCCACTGGCCCGTATTCCGAGCCGTTGATCACTTCGTTCTCCTTGGATCAGTGCAAGCAGCAGCCGAGTGCTCCCGGAGTAGATCCGGACCGTTCCACTTCCGTCTGCGAGGTAACGTTCCAAGGGGGCGGCAACGAGGAAGTCCGAGGTCCCGTCGCCATCCAGATCGCCGATCCGGTCGACTGGCGCCCCGAAACCGCTGCCAGCGTCAGCGAATGTCTCGAACAGCGTGGTGCCGTCCTTTCCGGAAAACAGCGCCGCGTAGCCACCGGAGAACCTGGGGGCACCCACGAGCACGTCACTGGTTCCGTCTTTGTCGACATCGCCGACGAACCGCCCAACCCGGGCCGCCTGGTAGCCACCGAAGTCGCGTATCGGGGCTCCGGTCTTGCCCGAGAACGCCTGTACGGCACCTCGCTGGTTCGCCGTGACGAGGATGTCGGGTACACCGTCCCGATCGATGTCCTGACCCCCGTCGACATCAGCTACGAACCAGCCGTTGTCGACCCATTGATGGATCAGCTTGCCGTCCTTGCCCGAGAAGAGCCGAACGTCACGATGATACGAGCTCGCCACAACGATGTCCGCATGCCCGTCCCCGTCGACGTCCCCTGCGCTTCTGGCCGCGGAGCCCATTTGGAAGTCGTCGGTCGGCCCATCGACACTCAGGACCACGGCTCCGTTCTTGCCCGAGAACACCTGGACGACGTCCTTCCCGCCGATGCGCCCGATCGCGATGTCGGCATGACCATCCTTGTCGATGTCACCGACTCCAGCGGATACGCCGGCTGGAAACGAATGGAGAACGCCCTGGGCCGCGCCCAACGTCGCGGTCACCAGAGCCGCAACGAGCGTGGTCCAGGTCGACCTCGAAGAAACAAGCGAGCGCGAGGGGTCGTTCATGGTTGATCGAGAGGCGGTTGGTTTCGGCGTGGTCGCGGCGGGATGCCAGAGTCGAGTTTAGTCTCAGATCGATAGGAAATGTGTCTTCCATGAGAGGGTCGACCGGGTCAACCCCTTGTTGGGGG
>Ga0055451_10000647_pt1 | contig 14090 bp, 10 predicted proteins | sample China_Galinas_PW_3_FD_57745 | JGI IMG/M metagenome (GOLD analysis project Ga0055451, IMG submission 57745) | Wetland microbial communities from San Francisco Bay, California, USA, that impact long-term carbon sequestration - China_Galinas_PWB_D2 | ecosystem: Environmental > Aquatic > Marine >... | reverse complement strand
CGATTGCGCCACGCGACCACCGGCCGGCCCCTCAAGTACTCGAGCCTGGTGAACACGCTCTGCCACGAGCTCGCCCACCTGAAGCACTTCAACCACGGCGTGCGCTTCCGGGCGTTCTACCTGCAGCTGCTCGAGCACGCCCGGAGCGAGGGCATCTACGCGCCGAGGCCCCGGAGGGACCCGGCCCTCACCCCCCCGCCCGCGCGCAAGCGAAGACCCGCCGAGCCGCACGGGCCCGAGCAGCTCGCGCTCTTCTAGCGCGGCTCCCCACCGGGGCGCGGTGATCCCACGCGGGGAGACCCGGGGGAGCTGGACGGTGGCCCGTGCCGGGGCCGGGAGGGCGGCGCGGCCCGCGCCGCGGCGGTCAGGCGGACTGGAGGGAGTCGTACTCTTCGAGGGTGTTGGGTCCCTCTTCGACCTTGGTGTGGACGCCCTCGCACGCGATGGCCTTGTCGACGATCTCGTTCAGCAGGCCCTCGACCGTCAGCTCGTCGTATTCCGCCAGGGCATCCTCGAGGGCGCCCCCGGAGACGCTGAACTCGACGGTGGCCTTGATCTTCACATCCATCGAAAGTGGCTCTCCCAGCGGATGGGCCGCGGATTCAGCGGAACATCGGTTGGCTCGGGGATTGCAGCGGCTCTGCACAATACCGTTTTGCAGTCGCTCTAAGCTACTGAAATCAAAGAGGTTTCAGGAATTTCGCGAAAGGATACATCACCACCTGTGAAACGGCCAAGGAAATTCGACCCCTGGGACGCGGTTTCACGGCCCCTGGCGCACTTCTTCGCGGTGTCGTCGTCGGTCGGTGTCGCACTTCGGGCGCTTTCACCCCACATGCGAAGAGCGGCTGTCGAGGCGGGCGTGCAGCCACACCAGGACCAGCGAGGCCGCGCCCACCGCCATGAAGATCCCGACCGAGACCCGGTGCAGCAGGGTGAAGCGGGCGGCGTCGGCGGTGCTGCCGCCGGGTCCGAAGGCCAGGTCGCGAAGCTCAGCGATCTGGGCCGTCACGACGATGTGGGAAAAGAGACACGCCATGCCCATCGCCAGGGGGACGAGCGCCAGCACCACGCCCCGCCCCATGGCCAGGGTGAGGCCCATCAGCGCGACGCCGGCCGCGGCCCCATACCACTGAAGGCTCGCCAGGGCGGGACCGATCAGGGTTCCGGCGATCTCCGTGGAGGGCAGCACGCTGAAGGCAACCCGCGAGACCACGACCCCGAAGTACATCCACGCGCCGACCCAGCCGCCGAGGAGCAGCCACAGGCCCGTGCGCAGCGCGATGTCGCGGGAGCTGCCGGGAACGGCGATCATGCGAGGAGTCTCCGAAACGGCGGGAGCCCTGTAAAGGTCGCCCGGGTCGTGGACCGGCCCGGCGCGCGGGATTCGGGCGTCGGGGTCGCGGTGGGCGCCGCGGCACCCGGGCGGATCGCAAAGCCCGCATCGGAAGATCGAACACTCAGAAGGGTTGGACCGGGAAGACGGACTGGTGGGAGCACTCGACTGGATCAGCGCGCATATCGCGGACTTCCTGAACCAGCCTTCGGGCTTCTACGAGCTTCGCGACCAGAACGACCGGGAGACCCTGCGCCGGCAGCTCCGCAAGGGCGACGTGCTGCTCGTCGAGGGCGACCAGCGCGTCTCGACGGTCATCAAGCTGCTGACCCAGAGCTGCTGGTCCCACGTCGCGCTCTACGTGGGCGACGAGCTCATCGCCCGGGGCGGCCCGCTCCGGGACGAGGTGGTCGACCGCTTCGGCGCCGCGTCCCAGTACATGATGGTGGAGGCGCTCTACGACGGGGTGGTGGCGTCTCCCATCGACAAGTACATCGACTTCAACCTGCGCCTGTGCCGCCCCCATCGGATCCGTCCCGACGATCTCAAGCGCGTGCTCGACGACGCGATCGCCTCGATCGGCTGGCGCTACGACCTGCGCAACCTGCTCCAGCTCGCCCGGCACCTGCTGATGGTGTGGCTGCGGCCGGGCCGCTACCGGGCGGAGTCGGTGCGCTTCGGAAGCGAGGCCGGAACCGAGGTCATCTGCTCGAGCCTGCTCGGGCAGCTCTTCCACTCGGTGGACTTCCCGGTGCTGCCGACCGTCACCTACCCGGACGGCGCCGCGCCCGCCCCCGCCGTCGGACGATTCACGCGCCTCTTCCGCCGGGACCGGTCGCGCTACGAGGGGATCTACCGCCAGCGCCACCCCACCCTGTTGACGCCCCGGGACTTCGATCTCTCCCCCTACTTCGAGATCGTGAAGTTCAACGCGATCGCGGACGGGAGCTTCGACTACCAGCGGATCGCCTGGGCGCGCGACCTCGAGGAATCCTCGGACGAGAACGCGTCCGGGTAGAGGCGCCGCGTCCGACGGACCCAGCGCTCGCAGCCCGGCGCGGGCTCAGGCGAGCGCGGCCAGCGCCTCGGGAGACTCGGGGGGGGTGAGGACCAGGCCGGCGCCCCGCTCGATCAGGCGCAGGGCCACCTCCTCCCGCTCGGACTGCGGGGTGCGGGCGGCGCCGATCGTGCGACGCAGCAGCTCGATTCCCGCGAAGGCGATGGCGTCTCCGAAGCGGGGAAGCGCCTCGGAGCCGTGGGCCTCGCGGTAGGCGAGCCAGGTTGCGGCCACGCTCGGGGATGCGGCGCCCTCCTCACCGCGCGCGATGGCGTGGAGCAGCAGGTGGGCGAGCAGGATCCCGACGTCGAAGGCGGGGTCGCCGATGTGCGCGATCTCCGGATCCAGCAGCCGCGGCCGGGTGCCCGCGAGCAGGAGGTTGGTGGGCTGGACGTCGGCGTGGACGAGCGCGCCGCGGGGCTCGAGATAGCGCGCGTAGCGGGCGTCGATGCGGCGGACCAGCGCGCGGTCGGCCCGGATCCCGGCGGCGCGAAAGGCCACCCGCGGCGGCAGCGGGAAGTCGTTCGGGCGATAGGGGAGGCGGAAGATGTGCTCGCCGTGGAGCCGCCGCATCTCGTCGTTGGCGAAGCGCCCGGCGAGGGAGGGGTCCCCCCGCGTCCCCCGGTGCACGGCGCCGAGGAAGCGGCCGAGGGCGCGACAGGCCTCGCGGACGTCGTCTCCCCGGGCGAGGGCGAGGTCGAGGCGCTCGGCCGGGGCGAGGTCCTCGAGCACCAGCACCCGCTGCGAATCGTCGAAGTGGCGCACCGCCGGACACAGGCCCTCGGCGTCGAGGGGCGCCACGGTCTCGTAGTAGCGGGCCTCGATGCGGATCCGGTCGGTCGAGACCCGATACTCGGGAAAGCGCTCGAGGGCGGGCCGGGCCTGCTTGACGATCCAGGATTCCCCCGAAGCGAGGCGAGCCCGGCGCACCCAGTTGATGTTGCCCTCGCCCGGGGTCTCGATTTCGAGCTGGCCCCCCGGGGGAACGACCCCTCGCGCCACCAGGAACCCCGGGAGCGCTTCTTCGGTCAGGGGAACCTGTGACTCGCGACCCATCCACCCATCCACCCGTCCACCCATCCACCCGTCCACCCGTCCGCATCCACCCCGCACATCGGGTGCAGAATGGCCTCAAGGCCCGGCAGCTTTCGCCGAAGGATAAGAGGTCCGAGTCAAACCAGGGGGGGGTGAGGCTCGGACAACCGCGCCCGGGACCGCGAGGTCCCGGGTCGCGTTCGTTCTGGGCCTGGGAAGGCCCGGTCCCGGCGCCGCGGCTCCGCTCCTAGCCGAGGGGCTCGAGGGTCACCGGATCGAGCTTCTCGCGCTGGATCCGCAGCGCCGCCTCGTCGTCGGTCTCGTCGCTGTGACAGGCGGCCTTGGACCCCGCCGCCGCGCCCAGGGCGAGGCGCGTCTTGGTCGCGAGGCGGTGGATCTCCCCGGGCGAGAGCACGCCGCGCTTCTCCAGGATCTCGCGTTGCTCGTCGGACAGGGCCTCGGTCACCCTGGGCGTGTCCCAGGCATAGCTCTCGTCCTTGCCCGAGAGGAACTCGCCGATCTCCTTCGAGATGCGCACCGAGCACCAGTCGTGGCCGCACATGGCGCAGAAGTCGGTGTCCACGTCGAGGTCCTCGTCGTGGTAGGCGCGGGCGAGGTCGGGATCGAAGGCCAGCTCGAAGTGCTTCTCCCAGTTGAGTGCGGCCCGGGCCTTGGTGAGCTCGTCGTCGTGGTGGCGGGAGCCCGGAATGCCGAGGGCCACGTCCGCGGCGTGGGCGGCGATCTTGTACGCCACGCAGCCCTGCTTGACGTCGTCCTTCTTGGGAAGCCCGAGGTGCTCCTTGGGGGTCACGTAGCAGAGCATCGATGCGCCGTGGTAGGCGGCGGCGGTGGCGCCGATGCAGCTGGTGATGTGGTCGTAGCCGGGGAAGATGTCGGTCACCAGGGGGCCGAGCACGTAGAAGGGCGCACCGTGACACAGCGTCCGCTCGAGCTTCATGTTGTACTCGATCTGATCGAAGGGCACGTGGCCCGGGCCCTCGACCATCACCTGGCAACCGTTGCGCCAGGCGCGCTCGGTGAGCGTGCCGAGGGTCCGGAGCTCCGAGAGCTGCGCGGGGTCGGTGGCGTCGGCGAGGCCGCCCGGCCGCAGGCCGTCGCCGATCGAGAAGGTGACGTCGAAGCGGCGCATCACCGCGCAGATCTCGTCCCACATCGTGTACATCAGGTTCTGACGGCCGTGGTGGAGCATCCACTTGGCGAGCAGCGAGCCGCCGCGGGAGACGATGCCGATGATGCGATCGCGCACGAAGGGCAGGTGCTCGCGCAGCACCCCCGCGTGGATGGTGAAGTAGTCCACCCCCTGGCGGGCCTGGTGCTCGAGGGTCTCGAGCACGGTCTCCCGGTCGAGGTCCTCGATCTTCCTGCCGAGGATCATGGAGTAGATGGGGACGGTGCCGATCGGGACCGTCGAGTTCTTGATGATGGCGTTCCGGGTGGCGTCGAGGTCGCCGCCGGTGGAGAGGTCCATCACCGTGTCGGCGCCCCAGCGTGTGGCCCAGTGGAGCTTCTCCACCTCTTCGTCGGTGCCGCTGCTCACCGGGGAGGCGCCCATGTTGGCGTTCACCTTGGTGAGGCTGGCGCGGCCGATCGCCATCGGGTCGAGCTGGTAGCCGAGGTGCACCTTGTTGGCGGGGATCACCATGCGGCCGGCCGCGACCTCGTCGCGCACCTGCTCCGCCGTGAGATGGGGCTCGCGCTCGGCGACGCGCTGCATCTCGGGGGTGATGGTCCCCAGCCGGGCGTGTTCGAGCTGGGTGATGGGAACGAAGTGCTCGGGCGGGAGCCAGCTGCCGTCGCCCTGGCGGGTCCAGTCCTCGGGCATGAAGTCCCAGGCGGTCCGGCTCGACGGTGCGGGCATGCCGGGGGTGTCGGGGGAGGAGAAGGAGAGGGGCGATCCGATCCGTGCGGCCCGGGCGAAGCTCCCCGGGCTGGTGCCGGTGCCGCGACCCGAGGGATCGCCGCCGACGTCGGGCAGCTCGATTCCCCGCACGGGCCAGCGGGGCTCTTCGGATTCCCGCGCCCGGGCGCCCGGCCCGGCGTCGCTTCGGTCTCGTTCGTTCGGCATGAAGGGCACTCCTCTGGGCGATCGGCTCGGCGATCGGGAGCGCCTGGGCGAGATCAGGATCCGCGGAAATCTTCCGGTGGAGACCTTTCCTACGCTCGCGTGAACGAGTTCAGGTTCGAAGGGTCTGATCTCAGGCCGGCTTCAGCGGCCACCCCCAGGCTCCTGGTTCCACGAAGCTACCACCCGGGGCGCGGCGCCTCAACTCGACGCGGTCTCGACGCTTCCGGCGTCCGTCGCCGAAGGGGGCGAAATCCCTCGGCAAGCTCCAGCGGGAGTGGCATCATCCCGCCCGACCCCACCGCGATCGGAGCGATCCGATCGAAGCCAACGAGGAGCAGCGCCATGGGATCCGCGACGTTCGAGGGACGGGCCGCCGTCGTCACCGGTGGCGGCTCGGGCATCGGCCGAGCGACCGCGAAGCTCCTCGCCGCCTCGGGTGCGCGGGTCTGCGTGGCGGACCTGGCTGCGGAGAGCGCCGAGGCGGTGGCGAAGGAGATCTCCGAGGCGGGGGGAGACGCGTTCGCCTACACCGTCGACGTGACGAGTCCCCAGCAGAACGACGCCCTGGCCGAGGCCGCCGTGGAGCGCTTCGGCGCGGTCCACGCACTGCACCTGAACGCCGGCATCGCCCGGGGCGGTCAGATCCTGGACGGCTCCATCGAGGACTGGGACGCGGTGGTCGACGTGAACCTGAAGGGCGTATTCCTCGGCATCCGGGCGCTCGCGCCGAGGATCATCGCCTCCGGGGGCGGGGCGATCGCGGTCACGGCCTCGGTGGCGGGCCTGCGCGGCGGAGCCATGATGCCGAGCTACTACGCGTCGAAGCACGGCGTGGTGGGACTGGTGAAGGCCGCCGCGGTGGAGCTCGCTCCTCTCGGGGTCCGCGTCAACGCGGTGTGCCCGGGTGTGATCGACACGCCGCTGCTGGGACCGGCCCACGGCGTCGCCGCCATCACCGACGTGCTCGGGCGCGGACACCTGCTGCAGCGGGTGGGCCAGCCCGAGGAGGTGGCCCAGCTCGTCGCCTTCCTGCTCGGCGACGGCGCGTCGTTCATCACCGGCGGCGCCTTCCCGGTGGACGGCGGAATGACGGCGGCGGTCGGCGCCGGGGCCGGCGCGGACGGCGACGCGCAGCAGACCATGGACGAGGTGGTGGCGAAGCTCGGCGGGGAGTGACGGGACGCCCGCGCGGCGGTCGGAAGGGGGTGACCCCGGAAGGCGTCCATCGCGGTATCCTCTCCGGCGCGCCCGACAGAAGGAGGTGACGTGCTGAAGCTCCTCCAGTGGCTGCTGGCCCGCGACGGCTTTCTCCGCTTCATCGCGCCCGTCTTCGGGCGCTTCAATCCCCTCTCCGAGCAGCACCGCCGGGATCCCCACGCCACCTGGCGCGCCCTGCGCGAGGAGGCGCCGGTCTACCGCAGCCGCGCCTTCCAGTGCTTCGTCACGACCCGCTACGACGACGTCCTCCACGTCCTGCGCGACAAGAACTTCACCACCGACCGCTCGAACGTCCCGCTGATGAAGCTGGTCGCGCGGCTCAACCGCCGCTACCCGGACTTCGCCGGAATGATGGAGCGCAACCTGCTCACCATGGACGGCGTGGACCATCGCCGGATGCGCGGCCTCGTCTCCAAGGCCTTCACGCCCCGCCGGGTCGAGGCGCTGCGGCCGCGCATCCAGTCCATCGTGGACGATCTCCTCGATCGCGCGGCCGAGTCCGGCGAGATCGACCTCATCGAGGAGTTCGCCCACCCGCTCCCGGTGGTCGCCATCGCGGAGCTGCTGGGCGTGCCCGCCGAGGATCGCGCGATCTTCAAGGCGTGGTCGAGCCAGCTCGTCCAGCTCCTCGACCCGCTGCAGGGAAGCGGCGGAGGCGCCCCCATCCGCCGGGCGACCCGCGAGCTCTTCGCCTACTTCCGACCGCTGCTCGCCGCGCGAAGGGCCGATCCCCAGGACGACCTGATCTCGGCGATGATCTCGGCCGAGGAGAACGGCGAGCAGCTCGACGAGCTCGACCTGCTCGCCCTGTGCGGGCTGATCCTCACCGCCGGCCACGAGACCACCACCAACCAGATCGGCAACGCGGTGCTGGCGCTGCTGCGCAATCCCGACGAGCGAAAGCGCCTGGTCGACGACCCCGCGCTGATCGGCACCGCGGTCGACGAGTTCCTGCGCTACGAGGGCGTGATCCAGTTCACCGACCGCGCGGTGCTCGAGGACTGCGAGATCGGCGGCATCGCCATCCGCAAGGGGCAGATGGTGGTGGCGGGGCTCGCCGCGGCCAACCGCGACCCGGAGCGCTTCCCCGATCCCGACCGCCTCGACCTCGGGCGCACGGACAACCACCACCTCTCGTTCGGCCAGGGCAATCACTTCTGCCTGGGCGCGAACCTCGCCAAGCTCGAGATCGAGCTGGCGATGGGGTCGCTGGTGCGGCGCTTCCCCGAGTTCTCGGGCCCGTCGGATCCCCCCGAGTGGCGGCGCTCGATGATCATCCGCGGCCCGGCCTCGCTTCCCGTCCGTCTGGCGGGGTGATGCGGGCCTCGGGCCCGGGCGCCCCGCCGGCCCACCCTCGCTGGCGACGGCCCGGCATTTGCGGGCTAGTGTGATCCGCCGATGACGCGTTGGATCCCGATCGCCTGTGCCGCCCTGATGCTGCTGGGGTCGGCCTGCGACCGGCGCACCGAGCCCTTCGTGGAGGGTGAGCAGCCCTCGGAGCCCGATCTCTCCCGGATCTTCCCGGCGGGAGCCGAGCGCTCCGCGAACGAGATGGCCCAGGCGGGTGCGCCGGGTATGCCGGCAGGAGCGGGCGGCCCGGGCCAGGGGATGCCGACTCCCTCCGGCGGTCGCGGCGCGCCCCCGGTCGCCGCGGCGTCGGACCTGCCGATCCGCGGTCGCGTCGAGGTGGCACCCGAGCTTTCGGCCCGCGTCCCCGCGAACGCGATCCTGTTCCTGATCGCGCGGCGGGCAAGCGCGGGGCCGCCGCTGGCGGTGCGCCGCATCGAGAATCCCTCCTTCCCGCTCGAGTTCACGATCGGCCCCGACGATCGCATGATCAAGAGCATGCCCTTCGTCGGACCGGTGAACCTCACCGCTCGCCTCGACGGCGACGGCAACGCCACCAGCCGCAGCCCCGGAGATCTCCAGGGCGCCTCCGGCGCGCCGGTCGAGCCCGGCGCGAGCGGGGTGGTGGTGGTCCTCGACCAGCTCCTCTAGCGCCTTCCCTCAGATCACGTCGAGAGACTCGACCGCGCCCTTCGCGCCGGCCACGACCAGGCGATCGCCCTCGTGGATCCGGGCGTCGGCGGTCGGAACCAGCACCTCGGAGCCGCCGTTCTGGCTTCGCCGGCGCAGCAGGACCACCTGGACGCCGGTGGTGGCGGCGATGTCGAGCTCGCGGATGCTGTGGCCGAAGTAGCGCACCGGGGGCTGGATCTCCTGGAGCACGTAGCCCCCGCCCAGCTCGACCTGCTGTCCCTTGCTCGCCAGCACCACGTTGCTCGAGACGCTGCCCGCGAGGTCCCGCCGCATGATCTCCCGGTTGTAGGCCTGGATCACGTCGCGCTTGTGGACGCAGCCGGTGAGGCGATGGGCGTTGACGGGGTCGACCACGGCGATCTCCTCCCGGTCGCCCCTGGAGAGGAGCTGCATCACGAGATCGAGGTCCTCGTCCTCGGTCACCGTCGGGAGCCTGGGGTCCATCAGGTCGCTCGCCACCACGAGCTCGCGCAGCACCTCCTGGTCGACCAGCATGCGGGTCAGCTCGCGCAGGTGGATCACGCCGCGCAGCTCGCCGCGGGCGTTGTTCACGAAGAACTCGCTGTGATCGCTGCCCAGGATGTGCTCGACCACGGTCTGGAAGTTCGCGCTGTCGGGGAGCACCTCGGGGGAGCGATCGATCACGTCGTGGACGAAGATCCCCCGGAGCACGTTGGCGCTCTCCTCCTCGAAGAGGTCGACGCCCTGGCGCCGCAGCTTCATGGTGTAGATCGAGTCCCGCTGCAGGAAGAAGGTCGCGACCAGGGTCGAGACCACGCACGCCGCCATCAGCGGCGGGATGATCTTGATGGTCTGGGTGAGCTCGAAGATCATGATGATCGCGGTGATGGGCGCGTGGGTGGCGGCCGCCACCACGGCGCCCATGGTGACGAGCGCGTAGGCGCCCGACGAGGCGGTGGCCTCGGGAAACCACTGGTGGACGATGGACCCGAACAGGCCGCCGGTGGTGGCCCCGAGGAAGAGCGAGGGCGCGAAGATGCCCCCCGAGCCGCCGGACCCGATGGTGACCGAGGTCGCGACGAGCTTCGCCAGCAGCAGCATTCCGAGCATCATGGCGGGAAGCTCGCTGTGGAGCGCGGCGGTGATGGTCGAGTATCCCACGCCGAACACGTTCGGCAGCGCGATCCCGATGGCGCCGACGCACAGCCCTCCCAGGGCGGGCTTCAGGTACTCGGGCATCGAGAACTTGTCGAAGAGGTCCTCGGTGGCGTAGAGCAGCAGCACGAAGGCGAGCGCCACGAAGCCCGCCAGGAAGCCGACGACCATGTAAGGAATCAGCTCGAAGGGGCTCACCAGCTCGTAGCCCGGGACGATGAAGGCGGGGTGGTTGCCGAGGAAGAAGCGCGACACCACCGTCGCGACCACCGACGAGATCACGATGGGGGAGAGCTGCGCCACCGCGAAGTTCCCCACGATGATCTCGGCGGCGAAGAGCGCACCGGCGATGGGGGCGTTGAAGGTGGCCGAGATCCCCGCCGCGGCGCCGCAGCCGACGATCGTGCGCAGCTGGCTGGCGGAGACCTTGAGGAGCTGGCCGATCGACGAGCCGAGGGCCGACGCGATCTGGACGATCGGTCCTTCGCGGCCCACCGATCCTCCGGAGCCGATCGAGATCGCCGAGGCCAGCGCCTTCACCGCCACCACGCGCCGGCGGATCACGCCGCCGCGCAGCGCCACCGCGGCGATCACCTCGGGGACTCCGTGGCCCTTCGCCTCCCGGGCGAAGAAGTAGATCACGGGGCCGACGATCAGCCCACCGGCGGCGGGGATCGTGAGCCGCCAGTACCACTCGATCGTCCTTGCCACCGCGAGGGGATCCTGGGCGTCGACGAGCACTCCCTGCTGGAAGAGCCCGTCGATCCCGTCCACCCCCTCGAAGAAGGCCGCCTGGACGAAGCGGATCATGAAGCGGAAGACCACGGCGCCGAGGGCGCCGGCGAGGCCGCACGCCATGGCGATGAGCACCATGAAGAGGTGGGCGCTGGATCCGAGCCGGCGCTGATCGTGGGTGGCGGCAGCGATGACGACTCTCCCGGGTGCGGCATCCTAGCAGCGTCCAACGCCTTGCGGTGGACGCCGCGACGCGGAAGCTCCGGCCGAAGGCCGGCGCGCCATGGGTGGCCCCGCGGTGCTAGGCTCCGACCCCGATGGCGGGTCGTAAGCGAAAGGCGCCCGGCGTGCGCTCGCGGGCGCGCCGGGGCGCGCGCAGCGGGGGGCGGAACGGCGGTCGCGCGGTCGCCCGCGTCGGTGCGGTGGGCAGCATGCGCTCGCGCATGCCCCTCGGCGACTTCCTCGTCGCCTACCTCCGGCGCTGCGGTGTGAGCCACATCTTCGGCCTGCCCGGCGACCTGGTGCTCGGTCTCTTCCAACGCTTCGGACGCAGCCGTGATCTCGAGATCGTGACCTTCTCCCACGAGCCCACGGTGGGATTCGCGGCCGACGGCTACGCGCGCTCGACCCGCCGGCTCGGGGTCGTGTGCGTGACCTACGGCGCGGGGGGACACAACGTGGTGAATCCCGTCGCGGGCGCCTACGCGGAGCAGGTTCCGCTGCTGGTGGTGTCGGGAGGTCCCGGCTCGGCCGAGCAGAAGCTCGCGGGGGTGCATCACCAGGCCAAGGACGTCGCGGGACAGCATCGGATCTTCGACGAGGTGACCTGCGCGGCGCGGATCCTCGAGCATCCGGCTCTCGCCGCAGAGCAGATCCACGAGGTGGCGCGCGCCATCGCCACCGAGCACCGGCCCGGCTACCTGGAGATCCACCGCGACATGACCGAGGTGACGATCCCGGTGCCGAAGCACATCCAGGAGTGGAACGGCACCTTTCCGCGCCCGGCCTCGGACGAGCGCAAGCTCGACGAGGCGGTGGCCGAGGCCGCGGAGCGCCTGCGCGCGGCGAAGCGGCCGGTGCTGATCGGGGGCGTCGAGCTCTTCCGCGACCGGGCCGAGGGAGACTTCCGGCGCCTGGCCGAGAAGCTCGGCGTCCCGGTGGTGACCACGGTGCTCGCGAAGGGGGTCTTCCCCATGGACCACCCCCTCCACATGGGGATCCACATCGGTCCCTTCTCGGCGAAGGAGATCCAGAAGCGTGTCGCCGACGCCGATCTGGTGGTCGCCCTCGGCACCCAGCTCACCGACATGAACCTCGGCGCGGCCAAGCCCCAGGTGCACCGCGAGCGCGCGGTGTGGGCGTTCTCGGAGCGGGTGAACGTCTCGTACCATTCCTATACGGACGTCGAGCTCAAGGATTTCGTGGCGCGCCTGGCCAGGGAGAAGCTTCCGGCCTTCGACGAGCGCGTCCGGTACTACGACAACCTGAAGCACACGCCGCTGCGTCGCTCCACGTCCGGGAAGAAGCGAGCGCGACCCGCTCTCAGCATCAACGACATGCTCCTCGAGGTGAACGACTTCCTCGCCTCCCATCCCGACGCGCCCTACGACGTCTTCGCCGAGTCGGGCGACATGCTCTTCGGCGGGCTCGAGGTCCGCGTGCCCGAGGGCGGGCTCTACTTCGCCCAGGGCTACTACGCGTCGATGGGATTCGCGGTGCCCGCCGCCATGGGAGCGGAGATCGGGACCGGTCGGCGACCGCTGGTCCTGTGCGGCGACGGGGGCTTCCAGATGACGGGTCCCGAGATCTCCCATGCGGCGGTGCGGGGGCTCTCGCCGCTGGTGGTGCTGGTGAACAACTCGGGCTGGGGGATCTTCCGGCCGGTGACCAAACGCCTGGACCTGCTCGAGATCCCTCCCTGGCCCTACGCCGAGCTGGCCCAGGCCTGGGGCGGGGTCGGGATCCGGGCGGAGAGCCGCGAGGAGCTGCGCGAGGCCCTGCGCGCCGCCCACGAGGTGAAGGGCTTCGTGATCATCGACGCGTGCGTGGCTTCGGACGATCTCTCACCCGTGAGTCAGCGCTACATCCGCGCGTCGGCGCGCAAGGGTCGCGCCGCGGTCCGCAGACCAGGCCGCGCCTAGGGGGACCGCCATGGCCGAGCGCGTCGGCGCGCCGGGCACGACGGATCCCCTCGGCGAGAACGCCCACGCGCTGACGCCGCCGCGCGGGACCGTCGTCGCCCCGAGTCTCCCGCCGCGGACGCTGCTCGCCGCCGGAGCGCTCTGCCTCGTCGCGGCCGCGATCTTCTGGGGGCCGCTCCTGCTCGGGGGCTCCCTCGCCGAGGGCGACTGGAAGTCCCATCACTTCCACTACTTCGAGTGGCTGCGCACCTCGCTGGTCAGGTATCACACGCTGCCGCTCTACATGGCGGACGCATGGGTCACCCCCAACTTCCTGGGAAACGCCGAGTCGCCGATCCTCGGTCCCCTGGTCCCGCTGCTCTTCGCGCTCTCGACCGGCGCCTACCTGAAGCTCCTGATCGTGGTCTTCACCGCGGCCGGCCTCTTCGGAATGTTCCTGCTGATGCGGGATCTCGGAGCGGGGCCGCTCGTCGCGGCGGCCTGCGCGGCGCTCTTCGCGCAGAACGGCTTCTTCGCCTCGCACATCGCCATCGGCCACCACTGGGCGATGGGCGTGGAGCTGCTGCCGGGCATGCTCGCCCTGTACCGGCGGGCTGCGCTGGGCAGCGCGCGCGCCCTCTGGCTCGCCGCGCTGCTGAACGCGCTCACCATCGGAGGAGGCCAGCACCAGGCCTTCGTCTGGCAGAACCTCGTGCTCTCCTTCTTCGCGCTCTTCTGGGCGGTCCGCGTGCGCGACGCCTTCCCGCTGCTGCGCTGGCTGCTGGTGGTGGCGGCGAGCGCCGGGCTCGGCGCGGTGAAGCTCCTGCCCATGTGGTCGGAGTTCGCGGACTACGCGCCCACCGCGCGGATCCAGGGGCTTCCACTCGGGGCCTTGCTGTGGAGCCTGGTCGCTCCGGGGCAGGGGCCCGAGACCTCGAACGCCGGGATCACCTTCGCCCACGGCGCGGGCTGGTGGGAGTACGCCTTCTACCTGGGCGGCGTGGGCCTGGCGCTCCTCGTCGCGGGCGCCGCCGCGACGCGTCGCAGCGTCGCGGCGCTGCTCGTCGCGGCGCTCTTCTTCGCGCTCTGCCTCGACTGGGGGGCGTCGCTCGGGTTCCTCGATCCGTGGCCGCTGCTCTCGGAGCTGCCGGTCTGGCGCACCCAACGCGGACCCTCCCGGCTGCTCCTGCCCGCGCTCTTCGGCCTGATCGTCGCCGCCGGGGTGGGGCTCGAGCGGCTCGACGCGGCCGCGCGGCGCCGCTTCGGGAGCCGGGCGAAGGCGTTCGCCGCGGTGCTCGTCGTCGCGATCGGCGTGGATCTCTTCGTCCAGAGCCTTCCGTGGCAGCG
>Ga0055451_10000646_pt1 | contig 14101 bp, 9 predicted proteins | sample China_Galinas_PW_3_FD_57745 | JGI IMG/M metagenome (GOLD analysis project Ga0055451, IMG submission 57745) | Wetland microbial communities from San Francisco Bay, California, USA, that impact long-term carbon sequestration - China_Galinas_PWB_D2 | ecosystem: Environmental > Aquatic > Marine >... | reverse complement strand
GCGTCTACATCGTCGATCGCGCGACCGGCACGATCACGTTCGCTCCGGCGCTGCAGCGGCGCGTCAGCGCCGAGCCCGGTGACGAACCGACGCTGCAGGACCGGCCCGAGGCGCTCGCTGCGACTCCGCCCGCCGGTATGGAGATTCGGGCATGGTATCGCCGCGGCGGCGGCCCGGACGGAAACGTCCAGCCGGGCACGGTGACCCGGGTCAAGGACGCGATCCGCGGCGTGCGCGTCACGAACCCCGAACCCGCCAGCGGCGGGCGGGCGGTCGAGCCGCTGGACAATGCGCTCGCGCGGGGCCCGCTGGAGCTTCGCAGCCTGCGACGGGCGGTCACGGCGACCGACTACGAGCTCGGCGCGCTGCGCGCAGGCGGCTGCAATCGGGCCAAGGCGTTCACGAAGAAGAACGTGTGGGCGCACGCGATCCCGGGCACGGTCTCGGTGCTCCTCGTTCCCCAGCCGCCCAAGGGAACGGTTGCAGGACAACGGATCGACCGCGAACTGCTCGAGCAGCAGGAGAGCGACCAGGCGCTCCAGCACGTCAGGCAGGTGCTCGAGGAGCGGCGGCCGATCGGCACGAGCTGCGAGGTCGACTGGGCCAAGTTCAAGACGTTGTCGGTCAAGGCCCGGGTCGTCGTGCAGCGCGGGAAGGACCCCAAGGGTACCGAGGAGCGCGTGCTGCGGCGCCTGCGCCAGAGCCTCAGCCCGATTCGGTTCTCCGAGGACGCACCCGGCTGGCAGTTCGGACAGACGCTGCACGTCTCGCACGTCTACGAGCTGTGCCTGTCGGAGCCGGGCGTTCACTTCGTCGACAGCGTCCGCCTCGTCGTCGACGACGCGCCCGACGGTTTGGCCAGGGCGATCGCGGCAGACGCGTTCCAGGCCGACACGTGGTTCATGGCCAACGGGCCGCACCTGTATCGTTCGGTCAACAACGGCTCGGGGTGGGAGCGGGTGCTCGACGTCAGCGCGGACGAAGGCTCGGCCGAGCTCGTCCAGGTCGCGACACACCCGAGCGTGGCCGGGCGCGTCGTCGTGATCGAGGTCGACGGCGGCAAGTCTCGCGTGCACGTCTCGCGCGATTGTGGTCAGACGTGGACCAATCCGTGGAACCCGGCGTTCGAGATCAACGGCGTCGCGTGGGTGACGCACGACGAGGTCCCGTGCCTGATGTTTGCGAGCGACAAGGGGCTCTACGAGCTCGAAGACGTCGCCGACAGCGAGCCCAAGCTGATTCCCGTCGTCGAAGCCGACGACAACATGGGGCTGTACTCGATCGCGGCGGCGACCGGAGACGTCGCGAGCCTCGCGGTCGCGGCAAAGAGCCGCAAGGGCGTGTTCTTGTCGCGGCAGCGCGGGCAGCGAGGCACCTGGCTGCAGCTCTCGGGCTCGAGCGGCAAGGACCTGCGTGCGCTCGCGTTCCAACAGCAGGGGCGGCGCACGTGGATCTGGGCCGGGGCCGTGGCCGTCGGAATGGACAAGGGCACCGGCTGCATCCGCTGGGAGCTCGGCGTTACTGACGAGACTCCGGTCAAGGAGCCGACGACCTTCGACAAGAACTGGGCGTTCGGGGGCTGCCTCGGTCTGGCGTTCCGCGGAACCAGGGTCCTGGCGGCCACGTTTCGCGAGGGCGTCGCCGTCCTCGACTCCAACGAGCAGGACGCCGGGTGGCGCGTGCAGTCGCAGATGGGACTGCCGCTCGATACCGAGCACCGGGAGCGCACGTACTTGCCGGTGCAAGGAGTCGCCGTCGCCCCGTCACGCCGTGACTCCGACGAGAGCCCGCTCGTGATGGCGTGCAGCGTCGGGGCGTATCGCAGCCACGACGGCGGACAGACGTTCGAAGCTACTCAGGACAGTTCCCCCGAGAGCGTCACCCTGCCACCGACGTGGTTGTTCTGCTCTGGCAAACACGAGCTCCGCGTGGTCACCGAAGACGAGATCGCAGCGCTTGGACGTCGTGGAAGGCGGCACACGGAATCATGAACCCGCAAGAGATCCTGCGCCTGCTTCCGGAGGTGTTCCAGCGGACCTACCGCGAGAAAACGCCGCTCGATGGGCTGCTCGCAGCGATGGCCGCGCTGCTCTCGCCGATCGAGGAGACGCTCGACAACCTCGATGCCGCGTTCGATCCGCATCGAACCCCCGACGAGTTCGTCCCGATGCTGGCGGAGTGGGTCGACATGGACCACCTCGGTGAAACCGGCGGCGAAGAGAACCCGAGCTTCCCGTCGGGGCTCGGCCGGCTGCGCGAGCTCTGTGCGGCGGCCGCCGAGCTCGCTCGCGTCCGCGGAACGCGGGCCGGGTTGTTGCGGTTTCTCGAGACTGCGACCGGGTGTCCGGGCTTCGAGCTCCTCGAAGGAGTCACCGGTCCCGAACGCCGGCCGCGACCGTTCCACTTCATCGTGCGCGCACCACACGAGAGCCAATCACACGCGGGACTGCTGCGCACGCTGGTGGAGCTGGAGAAGCCGGCACACGCCACGTTCGAGCTCGAGTTCGCGTAAACCCAAGAGGAGCCCCGATGACTGAAACAGCTTTCTCCGTCCAAACCCAACACGACCGGATCACGCTCAACGGCGGCGACTCGGTCGAGCTGTCCTACACGGTTACCAACAAGACCGGCGCGACGCAGCGCACCGGCTTCGACGTCAAGGTGGAAGGCGATGTGCAGGCCGCGTGGTTCACGCTCGAAGAGCCTGTCGAGCGCACGCTCGCGCCGGACGAGTGCATCAACGTGACGGTCAGCCTGAAGGCTCCCAAGAAGCTCGCCGCGGGCGGTGGCAAGTTCACGCTGCGCGCGTTCGACGTGGACGACCCCGAGCTCCGGCACTCGCTCGGCAACTGGGTCGACGTCGGCCTTGCCGCGACCACGGTGGGGCAGCCGAGATGGCTCAAGATCGCGTTGATCGCCGCGGGGATCGTCGTGGTGATCGGAGGTGGTCTGTGGGCGTTCTTCGCGTTGACCGGCAACGACGAGAAGCCGGTTCCGGAGAAGGTCCCGCTCGTCGCCGACATGTCGGCTTCGGCCGTGAAAGGGCTCGCACCGTTCGAGGTCACGTTCACCGACAACTCGACGGGGAACCCGACCGAACGCACGTGGAGCTTCGGCGGCGCCGAGCCGGTGAAAGGCGAGGGCGCGACGATCAAGCACAGGTTCGACGAGCCCGGCGACTACGTCGTTCGCCTGACCGTGTCCCGGGGCCAGACGACGGAGCCGTCCACGGGCCTGGCCGAAGACGCGAAGGTCGTCGACGCAATGGAGTCCTCGGGTCACACGGACACCGCGGAAGCGTCCGCGCCGAGCAACGACGACATCGACGCGACCGAGGTCGTGATCACGGTGCTTCCGCGCGTCCACGCCGAGTTCGTCGCGACACCGGAGCGGATTCGTGCCGGCATGACGGTCCACTTCGACAACCGCTCGCTCGGTCCGATCGAGTCCTGGGAGTGGGACTTCGGCAATGGCAAGAAATCCTCGAAGCGGTTTCCCGACGACGAACTCTACGATCAGCCGGGGATCTACGACGTGTCGCTCGTCGTGCGCGGGGCCGACCAGGACAACGTCGACACGTTCAAGAGCAAGATCAACGTCGACGAGCGCGGCAAGGCCGGCTTCGCGATCAAGGGCGCGCGCAGCGGCGATCTTCCGCTGACCGTGGCGTTCCAGAACCAGTCGGTCGCAGCCGACACGACGTTGTGGGACTTCGGCGACGGCCAGACTTCGACGGCCGGGTCGCCGACGCACGTCTACAAGCGGGCGGGCAGGTTCACCGTCACGCTGACGATCACGGGCGCGTCGGGAACGGACAAGTTCAGCCAGCCCAATGCCGTGATCGTGACCACGCCGCCGGGTGCGTCCCTGAGCGCGAGCAGCTCGAAGATCCAGCGCACCGGGAGCGTGAAGTTCTCGTACCGGACCACCGGTGATGTCTCGTCGTGCGTGATCGAGCTCGGCGACGGGGCCCGCCGGACACTCCGAGCAGGATCTGGCAGCCTCATGCACAGCTACCAGAGCGTCGGTAGGTTCACGGCCAAGATGACGGTGCGTGGCAGGAGCGGCAAGATCGTGACGAGCCAACGCCAGGTCGTGGTCGATCCTCGTAGCAAGCGGGTGGTCGTGAGGGCCCGGCAGTTCGGCCGGCTGCACCCGAAGAAAATCCGTGGCGATTGTGACTTCAAGGGCCACGGTCCCAACATCCATGCCCGCGCCCAACTCTCGGTGAGCGGCCGCGACTTGATCGCCAGCTTCTATCTCCAGGCAGCCGAGACCAAGAAGGACTGGTCGACCGCGCGCGGCTCGTGGCGCTATCCGCTCTACCGCGCGCCCACGGGATGGCACATCGCGAGGATCACTTCGCCGCGGGTCGCGCCGGGCAAGGTGTGGACGGACGAATGGAAGTTCCTGTCCAAGGGGCACGGTTATCATCGCCGCCCCGGGAGCTACGTCCAGTTCACGGTCCGCGGCGACACCGGGGGCAACGACATCTGTGGCAGCACGGCCGACGATACGCACATGATCGTGCTTGTCAAAAACGTCGCAGTCGAGATCGTCGAGGACGTCAAGAACGTCAAGCGTGCGGCTCCGGCATCGCTGCGGCGAACGATCGGCGGACCGCGGCGAATCAGGTAGCCGAGAAACGGAGAAGGTGAGCATGGCACCAGACACCCAGACGTACCGCGTGAACGCGAGTCAGGACCGAGTCCGAATCGATCCCGGCAAGGCCGGCGAAATCCAGTTCACGATCACGAACTCGGGGGACGAGCCCCTCGATACCGGGCTCAAGCTGAACATCGACGGTGACATACGACCCGAGTGGTGTCAGGTCGTCACGGACAGAGGCGAGGCTCGCGAGCTTTCGCTCGGCACCAAGGAGTCGGTTCAGGCCTCGGTCCGAATCGTCGTGCCCGACAACGCCCGCGTCGGGGCGTCGAAGGTCTCGCTGACTTCGTACTGGGTCGAGAAGCCGGAGACGGTGTTCACGACCGGGCCCGATGTCACTGTCGCGACCGGGGGCAAGCCCCCGTTCCCGTGGAAGACCGTGATCATCGCGAGCTCGGTCGTCGTGCTCCTCGCGGTGATCCTCCTGATCGCGTTGTCCGGCGGTCCCCCGCAGGTCGGATTCCGCGCCGATCCGCTGAGCGGATTCGCCCCGCTGAAGGTCCAGTTCACCGACGCCTCCGAGGGCAAGCCGGACAAGTGGCAGTGGAACTTCGGCGATGGCTCGCCCGAGGCCACGACGCAGAACCCCGAGCACGTGTATACCGAGCCCGGGAAGTACGCGGTCATGCTGAAGGCCTCGTCCGGCAGCAAGAGTGACGCGAACCTCGTTCCGAACATGATCGAGGTCTTCTCGCCGGTCAAAGCCGCGTTCGAGCCCGTACCGGCGGAAGGCGAGTCGCCGCTGGAAGTCGCGTTCCGCAACAACTCGACGGGGGAGGTCGACAAGTTCGCCTGGGAATTCGGGGACGGCAAGACCTCCGACGAGCGAGAGCCGACGCACACGTATACCGCCGACCGCGATCGGACGTTCAAGGTCGTGCTGCAAGTCACGGGCGCCGGGGCCGGGAACACGAATCGACTCGAGCAGTCGATCACGGTCCATCCGAAGGGCAAGGCGAGCTTTCGTGCGCAGCCGACGATCGGCGAGGTTCCACTGGCCGTGCAGTTCGATGACCGATCGACGAATGCCCGAGGCTGGAAGTGGAACTTCGGCGACGTGGCCTCCGGCAACGCGAACATGGCGACCGTCCCGAACCCGAAACACACGTTTACCAAGCGCGGGACCTACAAGGTCACGCTCGAGATCCAGGGCGGTGCGAAATCGACGCAGACGATCCAGGTCTTCGACAAGCCAACGGTCAAGCTGACTGCGACCAAGGCCAAGCTCGGCGGTATTCGGATCCTGGTCATCGGTTCGGCGTGGTCGATCAAGTGGGCCACGACCGGCGACGTAGCCTCGGGCGTGCTCGATTTCGGCGACGGCCGAAAGCACAGGCTGACCGGCAAGCAGCTCCGGTCCGGAGCCGTGACCCATACGTACGCCTCACCGGGCGCGAGAGTCGTGAAGCTCGTGCTGAAAGGCCGGGGCGGCAGCACCGTGAGTGCACAGAGGCGGGTCGCGGCCACATGGAAGGCGATGCCCGGAGTGCGGGTTCACGACATCAAGGACATCAAGGGCACGTTTCGCAAAGACCTGAGGCTCAAGAAATGAGCCCCAAGCTGGCAATCGTGATCCTCGTCGTCCTGGCGATCGTGTTCGCGACGTCGGTCGGAGCCGGCCTCATGCGCGAACCTGAGAAGGGTGACCCGAACCACCCGCCGTCGCTCGGGCTGACCCTGAACGACCTGCTCGGGTTCCTGAGTCCGCCGCTGGATCTCGCCGACGTGTCCGTCGTCGTCGGCGGCAATGCCTGCGAGCTGCGCAAGAACGACCGGCTCCTGATCCTCCGGCCAAAGGGCCCGGGCGGGCTTACGTGCAAGCTGCGCGTGCGCCCGATCACCAGCGACGACCCGAGGATCGCCCGCGTCGAGCTCTTGACCAAGGACGCCGGCGTCCACGTCATCGCGTGGGAGGACGAACCGCCCAAGGACGTCGGCCCCGAGAAGATGAAACCGGGGGACCGGGTGACCCTCGCGTTTCGCAAGAACGGCGGGTTCATCGAGTTCACCGTCGCCGGACAGAAGCCCTGCCAGGTTCGCTTCGTGGAGTAATGTCGTGAGCTTCGCATCCATCGTCGCCGTCCCCGTGCACGACTTCCGGAGCTGAACCATGGAGTCGCTGCGCAAACCTCTGTTCTGGGGCTCGCTGGTCGCGATACTCCTCGCGGTCGCGCTCGAAGTCGGATCGATGGGCCTCGTGTCCGCTGTCCTGCCCAACGCACCAAAAGCCCCGCCGAGCAAGAGCTGGGGCATTCCGTACCTCGCTCTCGTCGACGGGCTGTTGCTCTACGTCGTGCTGCTGACGGGGCTCAGCCTGATCGTCCCCGAGCGCTTCCAGGGGCGCGCCCAGGGCGTCGTGACGCTGGTGGTCTCGGTGCTCGTGATCCTCGGCGGCGTCGTCATGATCTTCGCCGCCATAGGGTTCTTACTGTTGCTCGTCGCGTTGATCGCGGCCGTGCCGTTCGGGACCGCGATCTACCTGGCGGCATACAGCCACTTCCCGACCGGATCGGCGAGCGCCGCCCTGAGCGCGGTGATGACGCTCAAGCTCGTGTTCGCGGTCCTGCTCGTGCTGTCCCATCAGCGGTTCCTGCAGAACAAGAGCCTCGTGCTGCTGACGCTCACGTCGTTCCTCGCATCGATCATCGTCTCGTTCCTGCACGGGTTCGTGCCCACGTTCCTGGTCAGCATCACCGACGTCGTCGGAGCGTTGGTGTGCGGCATCCTCGGCGTGATCTGGGCGATCTTCTTCCTGATCTTCTCGATCCCGGCCGTCGTGAAGGCGGTCGCATGATCGAGTCGATCCGCGGGCTTCGTGCTCGCGGGAGCGTGGGTTCGATCCGGTCTCGGCGGGCATCGTGCGGTTGCTTCCAACCGCGTGTCCGGGCCGTTGGGGCCAGGAGTCTCGAAGTCGAGGTTTCGCTTCGGCCGCACTCGCGCGTATGGTGCTTGCCCCAAAACTGCGACCCGAACGACCCGCGGACCAGGGAGGCCCCGTGACTGAAGTCGAGCCGAACGAGACCTTCGAGGACGAGCTGCGCGCGTTGTGCATGCAGGCCGCGCGCGAGCTGTCTGTCGAGCAGCGGAGAGCGCTGCGCGACCGGTTCGGGCAGATCGTCGACGACGTCCTCGGCGAGGTTGTGGAGGTCGAAGCCGGGGATGCCGAGGAGGAGCCGCTTCCGGGACGGTTCGGGATCATCGGCAACAGCCCGGCGATGCAGAAGATCTTCGCCCGGCTCGAGAAGATGGTCCGCAGCGACTACCCGGTGCTCGTGACCGGCGAAAGTGGGACCGGGAAGGAGCTGATTGCCCGGGCCCTGCACCAGTACGGTCCGCGAAAGCGCAGGCGGTTCTTGAGCGAGAACTGCGCGGCGATTCCCGAGACGTTGCTCGAGTCGATTCTGTTCGGGCACACGAAGGGCGCGTTCACGGGCGCGACGCGGGACAATCCCGGGCACTTCGTCGCCGCCGACAAGGGGACGCTGTTCCTCGACGAGGTCGGAGACATGCCGTTGGTCATGCAGGGCAAGCTGCTCCGCGTGCTCCAGGACGGCGAGGTCCGGGCCGTCGGCAGCGAAAAGGTCAGGAAGGTCGACGTCCGGCTCGTGGCCGCGACGAATCGCGATCTGCGCCGGATGGCCAACGAGAAAACCTTCCGTGAGGATCTCTACTTCCGGCTCAACGTGCTCGAAATCCACCTGCCACCGCTGCGAGAGCGCGACGAGGACGTGCTGCTGATCGCCGAATACCTGCTGCGCCAGGCCCGAGCGGAGCTCGGCCGGAAGATCAGGCTGTCGGAAGGAGCGAAGAAGGCGCTCGTCGGCTTCGAGTGGCCCGGCAACGTCCGCCAGCTCGAGAACGAGCTCAAACGTGCGGCCGCGTTGGGGACGGGAGAAGTTCTGGAGGCTCGGGACTTCTCTTTCGGTAGCTGATAGCCTCTTATGGTCGAATTCTTCGGTTTTCGCGGTCGCCCGCCGGACTTGAACGGCGAGTGCTTTGGTCCTGTGAGGAAGCGCCGAGTGACCTACGCAATACCGACCCGGTCCCCCAACCAGTCCTCTACGAGCGTTACTCCTGCCAAGCGAGGCGGCAGGGTGGGGGTGTGCACGTTGCTCGCCTGCCTCGCGGCCATGATCTTGGCGTGCTCGCGCGGGCCTGCCCGTCCGAAGCAGCTCGACGATGCCTATCGTTATGCCGAGGCCGGCGACTTCGCGACGGCGGAGTCGCTGCTCACGAAGCTCTCGCGCCGGACCGATGCCGACCAGCTCGCATGGATGCTGGCGGATGTTCGCCGGCACGTCGAGTCGTTCAAGGACGCCTACGCTCGCGCGGACCGGTTCATCGAAGACGCGCTTTCGGGACGGACCAAGTATCAGGCTTTGGTCATCGTGCGCGACGAGGAGAAGCGGATGCGCAAGGTCGGGTTCGCGACCCGCAGCAAGCCCGAGATCCGCGCGTTTGCAACCGCGTTGCGCCACCGGCTTGCGGACTTCGACGCGATCGCGGCCCGAATCAAGGACAAGCAAACGCCGGCAGTCGCCGACACCGATCCCGGTAGCAAGCCCGAGGAGAATCCAGAGGATGTCGTCTCGCAAGCGAGCGAGGCCGAGCTGTTCGGTGCGACGATCAAGAACCTGCTCGAGGACGTCGCCGAAATGGCCAAAGCCGGGCGGTTCCGCGAGGCGATCGAAGCCTTGCGCTGGCAGATGGGGCGTGCGCCGAGCGAGTATGCCGACGCGATGCGCGACTTGCTGTGGAAGGTCACTGACCAGGCCAAGGCCAAGATCGCCAAGGTGAGCGAGCAGGCCACGAAGCTCGAGCGCGCCGGCCGACCTCGCGAGGCGCTCGCGCTGCTGGAGCGCGAGCAACAGCAGATGCCCGAGGACGGGCCGCTCTCGCAGCTCCGACACCTGAAGGACCGAATCGATCAGCGGATGCACCTCGCGGCGATGCGTCGGGCCAAGCCGGTGGACGACGCGGACGACGATCGCCCCGAGACGATCGACGGAGTTCGCGTCGCGGAGGGCAAGACCCCGATCACCGAGAGCGGGATCTCGATCCTCCGCCGCCGCTACGTCAAGGAGGCAGACGAGCTCGTAGGCCGGCGCGAGTTCGCCGCCGCCGCCGACAAGTATCGCGAAGCGGCCAAGATCAGCGACGAGTGGTGGCCTGACCTACACCGGCGATACGCGGATCAGGCCGAGCTGCTCGGGGTCATGCGTGGGGCGTTCAGCGGCCTGCGCTCGGCCGTCTCCGGCCAGTCCGAGCGGTTCGTGGGGCTGCCGATCGGTCGTGGCGACAAGGCGGACGTAGTGTCGGTCGAAAAGACTGGGTTGCGGTGTCGCATCAACGGCGAGATCGAGGACGTCGCGTTCACGGCGATCCCGGACAAGGACCTCGCGGCCTTGCTCGTCCGTGTGCCGCTGCAGGTCGAGCAGTTCCTCGGAGCTGCGATCCTGGCGTCGCGCGGTCGCGACTATGCGAAGGCCGAGCAGTATCTGCGTCGCGCGTTGCACCGCGACGCGGGCGTCCAGCCCCAGGTCGACGCGATGCTGTCAGTGATCCGCAAGACGGATCCCCGCCAGGGCGGCTTCGTGTTCGAGGGCGGCAAGTTCGTCGCCAAGGCGGAGATCGAGCGCGCCAAGCTGCGCAAGAAGCTCGAAAGGCGCGTCATGTCGCTGCTCGCGAAGAAGACCGCCGAGCAGCGCAAGGCTCTTGGCGAAGCTCTGCTCGCGGACCCCACCACGGATGTCGAGGTCGTCGCGGACGTGATGATCGCGCGCAAGAGAAAGCTGTTCGCGAGCCTGTCCAAGAGCCCTCTGAGCGCATCCGTCAAGAGGCTGCGCAAGCTGCGCGAGGAGCTGGACCGTCGCCGCGAGCACGCGAAGGCGTTGATCTTCGACACCGTCAAGTACTTCTATCCGTATCGTCCGCCCGCCGTTTCGGCCGAGAAGGCCAAGACCTACTGGAAGGTCCAGGCCGAAGTCGATCGCCGCGTCGCGGCCGTGCGCGAGCTGTGGTCGGGACGCAAGCCGATCGAGTTCTCTCTGCCGGCCAAGGCCAGACGGGAGCTCGAGCTCTACAACTGGATGAGCGACTTCCTGGGTCGGCTCGGCTACCAGACGCCCGAGCTCGACGAGAAGCTCGACGTGCTGTTCCTCAAGGCCAAGAACAACATCCACAACGTCGCCCTCGACGAGCGCGACCGGCGCGCCCTCGATCGCGGAGACCGCATCGTCGCCGAGAACGCCAAGGTCATCGCGCAGCTCCTCGACGGCAAGAAGATCTCGCGGGCGCAGGCCGAGCTCGTGACCCTGACCAACCGCTATCGCCGCCTGATGGGCTTCCAGCCGCTTCGACTCGACGAACGGTTGATGCGTTCCGCGCAGGGCCACGTCGCCGAGATGTCCGCGCTCGGCTACTTCGGCCACTTCTCCCCGACGCCCGGACGCAGGACTCCACGCGACCGGATGCGTCTCGAAGGTTACAACCGTGGGGGCGGCGAGAATCTCGCGACCAACAGCAGCGCCGCGGGCGCGATCAATGCGTGGCAGCATTCGTCGGGACACCATCGCAACATGCTGAGTCCCGCCCACGGCGACATCGGCACCGGCAACGACGGGCGCAACTGGGCTCAGAACTTCGGGTCGGGGGACGTGTCCCACTGACGGTTACTGCGCACCCAGCCGCGCGCGCCGCACCTTGAGCCGATCCGGGGTCGTGCGCCAGCGGCGATGGAACCACATCCAGTCGCTCGGTTGCCGCCGGATGCCGGCCTCGACCTGCTGCGACCATGCGTCGGTGAGCCGCAACAGCTCGGCGTGCTTGTCCGCGTTCTTGTCGGGCCAGATCGGCTCGCCGGGGGTCATCGTGATCCCGTGCTTCGTGCGCCGGCCGGTCATGACGATGATCGGTGCGCCGGTCAGGTACGACATCGCGGCCGGTCCGGTCGGTGTATAGGCCGGGTGGCCGAAGAAGTCGACGAACACGCCGCCGAGCTTCCGGACGTCCTGGTCGGGCACCGAGCCGATGATGCCGCCGCCGACCAGAATGCGAAGGGATCGCCGAATCGATTCGTCCTGGTAGATCACTCTCGGGCACGATCGGTTGCGCACGTGCTCGACGAGGCGCTGCAGCTGCGGGTTGGCGACCCGATCCGCGATCACGGCCCGCTCGCGGTCGGTGAACCGCTGCGAACACCACCAGGCGAGCATCTCCCAGTTGCTGCTGTGGGGGCTCAGAAGGACCGCCCCGCGGCCGTGTTGGAGGACGTCGAGGACAACCGGGTCGGCCGCGCTGCAATCGAGGTAGTCGTCCGGCAGCTTGCCGCGCATCAACGCGAGCTGTTCGGCGACGAGCAGACCGAGGTTCGATGCCAGCTTGCGGACGATGCGCGAGCGGTCGCCGGCGTCGAGCTCGTCGCCGTACGCGAGCAAGAGGTTTGCGAGCGCTTCTCTGCGGATCAGCGGGTACCCGAGCAGGGTCAGGATCGGAAGGACGCGCCGGTTGAGGCCGAACGGAAGGAAGCTCATTCCCATGGCCACGACCCGCACGAGCCAGCCGGAAACCAATCGTCGCGCGCGCTTGAACGTGCGCCGAACCCGAGTCCACCGCGGAACGTGCCGAACCGAACCTATCTGCTGTGCTGACTCTGCCATCTCTGCGCGCGAAGCAGGCTTTTCGTGACGAGGGATCGAAGCGGGGGAGTGTGCCCAAACCCGACCCACTCGCGCAAGTACGAGCGCAGGAACCGGCGGGTCAGAGCGGGCAGGACCTCGTCGAGCCCGTCTCCGGTCTGATGTCTCGCCCAGGCCAAGAGCCGGCCGAGATCGGCTGCGTGTGCGCGCGAGTGACCCCACGGCCGCATCCCCACGACCCCGTCGCAGTCGACGAGGCAGACTTCGTCCTCGACGACCTGGAAGTTGTCGCCGCGCGAGTCGCGGCAGCGAAGGCCGGTTGCGTGCAGCCGCCCGAGACTCTTGCCGAGAGACCGCGCCCACGCCTCGAGCTTCGTGGGGTCGGCCCCGGCGCGCACGCGGTCCGCGAGGTTCGTGCCCGATCGGGACAGGTCTTCGGAGACGATCCAGTGGCCCCCGCGCTCTGTGCCGGGCAGCAGCGCGAGGCCCAGCGCCGCCGGAACGGAGCGCAGCTCGAGCGCGTGGGCGGCACGCCACAGTCTCTGGGCGGTGCCGGTCTCGCGCAGCTTGCCGACTCCGAACACGGCGCGGACGACACGCCCGCGGCGCCCGGACTTGATCGGTTCGGCCGACTCGAGCTCCTTGCGCCAGGCGTCGGCGTCCACCGCGATGCCGACGCGACGTAGCACTGAGCCACAGCGCCGGAAGCTGCCGGAGTTGCGTTCGCAGCGGAGCACGCGCTTGTTCAGGTGCTTGCGAACCCACCCGGACAGCTGTCGCGGACTCGGCGGCAGGTCGAGCGGGGCGAACAGCTGCTCGCGAAGCCCGCGCTGCTCGGGCCAGGGTAGGGATAGATAGAGGTTGCGGAACCGCCCTCGTGTGACAGGCACCGGCTCGTCACGGAACCGCGCGGCATGGAGATCGAGCAGCCAGATCTTGCCGCTCGTGTCCCGGTAGAGGTTGCCGAGGTGCAGATCCCTGTGGTCGAGCCCCGCCCGGCAGGCCTGGGCCGTGAGCTCCCCGGCCGCGCGCAGGCTCGCGCGGGCCTCCGGCGAGTCATGGAGCGCATCGAGCGTCGTGCCTTCGCCGAGGTCCTCGAGGACCAGTGCGCTCGGGCCTGCGGATCCACTGTCGCATGCGGCAATCGCCTCGGGACATGCGATCCCGCGCGCACGCGCGGTGCGCAGGGCAAGGAGCTCGGCGCGGGCTCTCCGCCGCCAGCGGAAGCCGTGCGGCCGGTAGATCTTGACGATGCGTGTGTGCCCGGCGCGGCGAAGCCGTAGCACGACGCGAAACGGCGAGAGCTTGAGCGTCTCGACGCCACGGATGTCGCTCGGTGGATCCAGGCGGCCGCGCGCGAACGCACGCACGAACGCTTCGAGCGCCGGTGCCGAGTCGCCCTCGACGTTGTCGCAGACCAGCTCGTAGACGCTCATCGACCTCCGGGCTTTCCCTGGCTATCGCCGTTCGCTAGTGGTGTGATGCAGACAGATTCGTCTGCATGACACCACTAGGGTCAAGAGGCGGAAGCTCGGATATACACCACTCGACACTTCCAGCGATGTCTTCGGCGACCGTTTCGTGTGGCGGTTTCACAAGTACTACATCCGTGAGCTCTTCGTCAACCTGGGCCTGACCTTCGTCATGCTCTTCGGCGTCGCGCTGATCGCTCTGATCGCGCGCGGGATCTCGCGGGCCCAGGGAACGGGGTTGTTGACGGCGTTTCAGATCACGCTGCTTTGGACGTTCGACATCATACCGCACCTGTTGCCGATCTCGCTGCTGGTTGCGACGGT
>Ga0055451_10000645_pt1 | contig 14105 bp, 8 predicted proteins | sample China_Galinas_PW_3_FD_57745 | JGI IMG/M metagenome (GOLD analysis project Ga0055451, IMG submission 57745) | Wetland microbial communities from San Francisco Bay, California, USA, that impact long-term carbon sequestration - China_Galinas_PWB_D2 | ecosystem: Environmental > Aquatic > Marine >... | reverse complement strand
TCCCGCCGCAGCACCATCAGCAGCAGGCGCCTCTTGCCCCTCGGATTCAACACCTGGCGTATCACCACCCTGTGAATCCGATACCTTCGCCTCAGCCACACCGGCAGCGGTCACGGTCTCCTTACTGGCAGCTTCATCAGTCGGGATGCCGGCCTCAGGCTCAGTACTAACGTCTGAGCCGCTACCGACCCGAGCGTCCGGCGCCATCGACCCAGCCTTACCAACTACGTTGACGACCCCCTCGCCAGATCCAGGTATCGTCACCGCAGATCCAACGGCACCAGATTCGGCTGACTCTTTACCCGTATCTGCTTGATCATCCGTCCCAGGCGGCGATCCTTCAGCTGAAGCCGTGCCTTCCTCCGCAGTAACCGCGGCCGCTACTGACTCTTGCGCCGATTCCGATTGCTGCGCCTGATCACGTACATAACGAGGTGACAGATAAACAAAGCCATTAAGCTGGACGACAGCACCGACACTCTCTTCAGGCTTGTCATAACGTGCCGGCATAAGCACCGCCAGCTTTTCGATACTTTTATCTATCCACTGGCTATGGACACCGATACCAAGAAGCTCAACGTTCTTTTCATGGACCTTGATTGACTTTTCCTCAAACGGATAGGCCTGGTCCTCAACCATCAGGTTAAACTCTTCCAGTTCCACATCGCTGAGGTTGTCCGGTTTTTCAGCCTCAAGCAAAGAACGGTTGAAGTTATAATAGATCTCGGCAAGATGGTAGGTCGAGGCAGCGGTCACATCAGCGACCTTGTAGTTCAGCAATTCACTGAATTTTTTCACCAAGGCCTTCATACCTTTCTGTTTCTTACCCAGACTGTCCTTGAATGGCTTGACCAGCTTGAGCGCAAGAAACTCATTGAAGTCAGGTTCAACAAGCACCAGAGAGGATTGCGCGGCAAGATAACGTGTCCTATCGGTGCGTTCATCACCAGCCTTCGCATCGGCCTTGATGATATATGCCAGGGTGTCATGATAATGATCGATGTCGTTCCTGCCCTTGTAAATCATCGCGATCTTGAAATAGGTCTCCAGCACAAACTCGAGCGGTTTGGGGAATTCCTTGACGAAACGCTGGTAAATCCTCAGGGCGTTGTCACTGTCATCTGCCTTCTCATAAAGTTCGGCCGCCTGCAATATGGCAGCCCTGATCAGTTCCTTGTCTTCGCTCTCGGCAGCAACGCGTTCATATTCATTAGCAGCCAGGACAAACCGGCCCATCTCCTTGTATACATAGGCAATCTTTTTCGTGACATCCTTTTGCAGCTTATGTTCAGGGTAGTTCTCCCTGAATGTCAACAGCACGGTAACCGCCTGTTCCAGGTCCATGATCTGTATCAGTACGGCCGCAGCATCATATTCCGCCGCCGGTCTGATCTCGGAAGCAGGAGTGACATCGGCAATACGCAGGAAATGCCTGACGGCCTCCCTGTACTGCTCTTTCTCCTTCGCCTGCTCACCCTGCTTGTAAACCGATGCCGCCAGATTTTCCACTAACTTGGCACGATCCTGGTTACCCGGTTCCATCAGATTCAACACCTCGGTATAGGCCAGCTCCGCATCCGCGAACAACGCGCTTTCATAGGACGAATGGGCAACAACCAGCCAGGCTCCACGCCGTATTTTCACGTCTGCATCCGGATATTCATTAACCAGGCGATGACCGACCTTAATGGCCAGTGGATAATCATGCATCATGTACAGATCATCCGCAGCCGCGCCCAGGACGGTAACCGCCTTCTCATAATCGGGGAAGGTATCCACCAGTCGCAATGAGGTACGGATAATCTCCCGTTTGACATTGCCGATTTGTGAGTCAGGCGCCGTTTTCAGATGTTCACGATAGGCATAGACGGCTGCATAGGCGGCCTTTGGGGACTTCTCATTGACAGGATAATCGTAAGCACTGTGCTCGTATTCTATCGCAGCCTTTTCAAAGTCTTTGTTCTCGAGGAACAAATCCGCCAGCTGATAATTGATTCCGGCAGACTGATCATCCTGCGGAAATGATTTCAGAAACTCGCGGTACCAGTAAACAGCCTCAGCAAAATTTGTTGGCTTATCCTTGACTAATTCCTTGTTCTGGTACAAGGAGTGATAGTGATTGGCCAGATCGACAATATTGGTCTTCAAATAGCCCAGAACCTGCGGATATTTTCCCTGATCAAAATGATTCCAGTACTCCGCATCCAGACCATAGGTCGAGGCAAACTGCCGCTTGGCCTTAATCACCAGGCGAGGGAACCCACCTTTCATGTATATCTCAATCACCCGCATGCTGTAATGCGGCGAATTCTCATGAAACGGATTGGCCTCTATAAATGTATTGAATGAAGCGGCTGCATCACTGTAGCGGCGCTTGGCAAAATAAAACTCCGCCAGCTCCTTGTAGACCCGGTGCTCATAGACACGCGACCCATACTTGAGAAAATACTCCTTCGTCGATTCCGAGCCACCCATATTGGACAAGCTAAGACTGACAACATGGAATGTATCACTGACTCGCTGTGCCTCGATATCATTCTCGGTCTGGTCGAAATCATAGCCTATCGAGACCTTGTAATCGAGCATGGCCAGGAACTGTCCCAGGGCCTCTTCATACATACCCTGCTTGTAGAGCGACCACCCTTTCTTATACAGTGCCCGCTCATAGAACAGGGACTTGGCACTCAGGGTCAGGACCTCGCCATAGGCCTCCTCGGCATCCAGAAATTTCTTGCGCACAAAGAAATATTCACCACGTCGGAATTGCAGTTCATCCATATAGTGTGATTGCGGATACTCGGTAACCAGACGGGTCATGACCTGCATAGACTTGTCGACTTCACCTACCTCATCATAGGCGCGCGCCAGTTGGTACAGTACCTGCTCCTTGCCCCCGTACTCCGGATATTCATCAAGAAGACGGTTGTACAGGGCAATCGCCTCTTCGGCCCCCGATGGCTGCGCTTGGGCGTCACCCCCGTTCTCTGGCAGATGACTGGCCCTGTTCTCGAAGTCTTTTTCAGACTCGCCGCCGACAACACCACCATAGTCCGTGCCAGCCTCCACGCCGTCCGCCGTGACAATGGCGGACACTGCCCTGGTTGTGACCTCGGCCTGTTCGCCGGAGACAACGGCTCCGAATTCACTTTCAAGCTTGAGATCGGCAAGCCGACGAATGGCATCGGGCGCCATGCCTGATGTCGGGGTCTCCTCCAGAAACCGCCGGTAGCTTTCCATGGCCTTTTCCAGACCATCCTCGATATCAGCATCCTTAAGTTCGATATGCATCCTTTCGAGCTGGGCAATTGTATCCTGTCTCGATACATGGGCGCATGCCACCGCAAGCAGGCTCAACACGACAATGCTAAGCCGCTTCATCATCACCGGGAAACACTCTCAGCTTTCTGCTCTGGCTGCCCCGACTGCTTCATGTCCTGCAGCTCCTGCCGCTGGCGTATCTCCTCCTCATACCGTTTCTGCTTTTCTTTGGTGGCGCGGTCATAACTTTCAGCCATCGCGAAACGGGCCTTGACCTCATATTCCTCCAGTCGCTGGTGGCGGAGCTCGAGCTCGTTGATCGCCATCACATTGATCAGATGCCCCTGTCGAGTTATCAGCTGATCGACCTTTTCCTGTGCGGCCTTTATCTTAATCCGCAGCCCCTGCAGCAACTCATCATAGCCCCGGTAACTCTGGGTAGCTGCCTGCCGGGTGCGGACAAACGACTCATAAATACCTTTCAGTTCCTCGACATGGTCATCAAGTTGCCTCAGATTTTCAGCAGCATGGGCAAAGCGTTCGTAGTATTCAATGTCTATAGGCCAGGTAATCATGCCTTGCAGTCTGTCAAGCCGATGACGCAACATCTCATCACTAACACCCTGCTTGTCCAGGCGCTGGCGAAGCGTGCTGATCCGTTGCAGCAATATGCGCTCGTCCGCTGTTGCGAGGAAATCCGGCCGCGGTGATACCAGCATCTTCTGCAACCTTTTTTCCAGCGTTTCCCGTTGCTCGATCCGTAGTTTCATCTTTGAATCAAGCGTCCGGAAACGGGCCTCGATGTCGGTCAACATCGGTTCGTAATAGGCACGTCGGACCCGGATAATGTCCTCATAGGCATCGAGATAATCAGCCCAACGCGCCAACCGTTTATCCAGATCAGTCAGATCGTAATAGTTCTTCAATGATTCCTGAAAATCATGTGATGCCATCATCTGCGCGAGATAATAGGTTTCCGGTGTATCAGGCAATGCGCGGAGATTAATCAGCCAGTTCTTATCGGTTTTCAGTTCCTCGCGGATGACCGCCTCAAGAAACCTTCCTTCACGAATACTGGCAATGGAGGCATCAAGCCGCTTGATTTCTTTACCATAGGCATCGAGCGCCTGACCGTATAGCAGGGCCGCCCGACCGTGGATATCAAGTTTCTTGTATGCATAGGGCACACCCAGCAACACTTCCTGCACGGTCTTGTCGGTGATATTCCGCTGCGACAACATTGTCCATGGTACCAGGGCGCGGTCAAACATTTCAGTAGCGGCCATCGCCCAGCCTACACCCAGCAGGGCCTTGTTTGAAAAAGGCCCTTCAATGCGTACCCGTTGTAGATATTGTTTGGCCTGCTCGGGCTTGTCGGCCTTCAGCAACTTAAAACCGAGTACCAGATTGGCCTTGTCACGCATCGCCAGCATCCGCTCATCTGCAGAATCAAGCTGACCGACCCTGGCCAGCTGAGCGATACCTTCCGTTTCCATACCGGACAGAAAATATGCAACGCCCAGGTTGTATCCGGCATAGGCCTCCAGACCCTCGGCATTCTGGATACCCTTGAGAAGCTCGATTGCTTTGGCATACATGCCGTTTTCCATATAGATCTGCGAACGCAGGAACGGTTCTTCGTAGCGGAGTTGCTCCGGAACGGCACCGACAAGTTTTTCTATCGTGCTCAGCGCGTCCTGTGGCTGCTGCTTCTGGTAATAGATCCTGGCCAGACGGTAAATCGCCTCGTTTCGGACCTTCTCCTCGACATTACCCTCGATAACCGCCGTGATGGCACGACCGGCCCGGTTATGCATGCGGTAATAGAGTTCGAAATCTCCGACCGAAAACTCGGCGTTATCGATATGATAATAAAGCGAATTCAGCTTAGGTTCGTCAAGACCATAATACTGTATCAATTCGGTATCGAGTCTTGAAATGGCATCGAAATAATTACCCTGATAGGCCTCGAATAACGCCTCGCCGAAGTAGAGATCCTTCAGCTCCCCTCGGGGCCGCGTCGCGTCCTCTGTACGCACTGCCGCTGCGACATTAACGATGTTGCATAATAATACAAGCACAACAACAGCGCTGATAAAAGGACGCGACATCACCATTTCACCAGTTTCTGAATTCAATACCCGAGTCGTTCATTCTGACTTCCAGAAACTGTGGGCCGACCCCTTTATTGACTGTCGTTGATGCGTTATCGGTTTTTTTACTGCTACCCTTCTTGCCGATAACATCTACCTGCAGATTATGTTCTCCGGTACGCACATTACCGGTATAGATACGCTGGACCCCGCCCTTGTGCATTGCCTCTACCTCGGTAAAGCTGTAGACATGAGAGGCAACATCCTTGCCATCCAGTTGCACATGGATCGCATCGGGTTCAAAGTCACTATTCCCGGCCAATGAAACAAAGATGGCTATCTGGGTATTGGAAGGAAACAGCAGTTTCTCTTCCAGGAGATTGAGTTCGGCCGAGATACCTAGAACATCTTTCTTTATGTCCTGCACCTGTTCATCCAGGCCCTTGATCTGCTCCTTGCTCACTTGCTCTGCACTGACTCCGGACAGCGTCAGCGATAGAACCAGGTATAACAGCAGTTGTTTGATATTCATCATCGTATCTTTCAGAGTTAAAACTTGCCGCTACAGGGATACTGTTCTCAGCCAAGCTGCAGTTTCCGCCCTGTTAGCTTCCAAGTTTGCAAAATTCATGCGCATCGATATGAGCAAATCCCTATTACTAACTTATTGTCTCCGTCAATACATATGGAGTAACTATTGATATCGTCTGAATACGAAATATCTGAATATGTGAACAAGACTCAATACCCGCTTCTCAGCCTCGCCGTTGATTTTTTTCAGTTCTATTTCAATTGCTTGACACATTATCTCTGAATTAAGCAAAGCCACCGACAAGCTCCGGCCTGATCAGGGATGTGGACGAAAATCCAGGAGGTTGTTTTCAAGTATATGACGCGGTTACCGCTAACAAGGGAGGCCGAACTCGCCGGCAGGCGGGCGCCAAAACCGGAAAAAATGTTAGACGCACCGGCCTTGTCTCAGATAACCCGTCTACTGGAACTGTCCTGCTCGACCGATAGGTATCGCTTAAGCTGCCTGAAATGAATAAACTCGATACAGTATGGCAGGCCTGGCCCGAGAGTGGTTGGCTGATAATTGCAGGCATAATAGCCGTCGCAGCGTGTATATCGACCCTTATCGTTGCCAAAGGTATCATCCGGTTGGCATGCATCCCCAAGGGAACGATCGACACGGCAGAGGTCGGTTATATCATGCTGCAAGGACAGGCACGGGCTATGCCGAACAACATGTTAAATGCGCCACTCAGCGGCAGCACCTGCGTCTGGTATCGTTACAAGGTCGAGTTCCATAGCCGCGGCAGCCGTAACACCGTCATTAAACAGGGCGAAAGCAATGACATTTTTTTTATCAACGATGGTACCGGACTGTGTGCCATAGACCCATTGAGCGCGAAAAAAACCGCAACCAAGAAACTGCGCTGGTTTGGCTTGACGGAGTGGCCACAGACCACATCCCCGGGTGACGCTTCGGCAACCCCGTCACAACATTACGGCTTTTCACTGGGCCCCATACAGCTTCACCCGAAAGACGGATATACCTATTTCGAGGAACGTATACATGACGGCGACCCGATATATGTAATAGGCCAGTTCGGCTCCGAACAACATCAGCCTCAATCATCGACCAACGCAAAGAACGGTGTGGAGGACAGCGGGTCGTACAAATCCGGGCTTAACACCATCAGTCCTTCGCGGGACAGACGCCGCCCGTTCATACTCACCAGCAACCCGCTACAACAAACCCGGTATAGGCGTCGGTATCTCGTTATATCACTGACCATATTCCTCATCAGCAGCAGTGCTGTTATCATCCAGCTGTTGCATTATCAGAACATGCGCTTTTGACCCGATATTGTCTGCGATTCTCGACGACGCATAAATCGCAACAGAGCGGATTTGTGGTCTGCCCGGAGCAAGGATACTTTCCAATACCACAAGACCTGCTACTGACACGATAGATTTTATGAAACTGTCCGGCAGCAGTGAAAGATTCACGGTGCAAACTCATGTATGCTGCCTCCATGCTACGCTGGATATCCGCATCAACCACTGATAGACGCACTTTACTCGCCTGGGCTCTGTACGACTGGGCCAATTCAGCCTATGCAACGACGGTGATGGCCGGTTTCTTCCCGATCTATTTCAAACAATACTGGGGTGCCGGAGTCAGTGTCGGTGAAAGCAGTTACTACCTCGGCATCGCCAACTCCGGCGCCAGCCTGATCATCATGTTGATGGCACCGTTACTCGGCGCAATTGCCGACCAGTTAGGTGCACGCAAACGCTTGCTGTTGCTATTTGCCTTTATCGGCATCTTGATGACCGCGTTGCTGCCACTGGTGCACCAGGGTCAGTGGTGGCTGGCCGCCCTGTTCTATGTCATCGCGACAGTCGGCTTTTCCGGCAGTATCAGTTTTTATGATGCCCTGATCGTGTTCGTTACCGAGCCACGGCGCCTGGATTCCGTCTCGGCGCTCGGTTACGCCCTCGGCTATCTGGGCGGTGGCCTGGTATTCGCCGTCAATGTCTGGATGACCCTGAGCCCGGCCAGCTTCGGTCTGGCCGATGCCGGCGAGGCCATGCAGTTATCCTTTGTCATCGTTGCGCTATGGTGGGCTCTGTTCACACTGCCGCTGGCTATATGCATCCGGGAACCCATCGGGCCGCAACAGCGGATCGGCGCAGCGATCAGGGCCGGGCTGCTGCAGTTACGCACCACCTGCGCCGACATCCGCCGCTTTCGTACCGTACTGCTGTTCCTGCTGGCCTACTGGCTGTATATCGACGGTGTCGATACCATCGTCCGTATGGCCGTTGACTATGGCCTGGCCCTCGGTTTTGCAGCCAACAGCCTGATCATCGCCCTGTTGATCACCCAGTTCGTTGGTTTTCCGTCCGCGCTCGTCTTTGGCCATCTGGGCCAACGCCTCGGACCAAAGACAGGGATTTATATAGCTATCGGCATCTATGGCCTTGTTGTCATCTGGGCCGCCGGCCTCGAACAGGTCAGTGAATTCTATACGCTGGCAGTTGTCATCGGTCTGGTCCAGGGCGGCATCCAGTCACTCAGCCGTTCGCTCTATGCCCGCCTCATCCCGACAGACAAGACGGCCGAGTTTTTCGGCTTTTACAACATGCTGGGAAAATTTGCTGCTGTGCTTGGACCAGTGCTGGTTGGCTGGACCAGTGCCGTCAGCGGCAGCCCGCGGACATCGATCCTCGTGCTACTGCTGTTATTCGTCGCCGGCGCATTTTTTCTCAGCCGGGTGGATGTGGAATGTGTATGGGTAAAAAATGATGAGTAATGGATGATGTGTTTCTAGAACGCATCTGGAGTGGTGAAGCAGTGGTGGCAAGGATTATCGCGGCCGAGCCGCTCCTATAATTCATCACACATTACTCTTTACTCATCACTCTCAAATAACCTTCGAGTACCGCTGTTGCGAAGGTTCGCGCAAATAGCGGTCAAAGACCATACACACATTGCGGATCAGCAGGCGGCCGCGCGGCTGGACTTGCAGGTGATCATCCGTCACTTCGAGCAGGCCATCCTGCTGCATGGCCTGCAGGGCCTCCAGTTCGACGGAAAAATAATCAGAGAAAACCAGTTGATACTGCTGCTCGATAGCCTTCATATCGAGTTCAAAATGACACATCAGGCGGGTGATGATATCGCGGCGCAGGACATCGTCATCATCCAGCTCGATGCCACGAAAGACCGACAGGTGGCCGCTGTCGATGGCGCGGTAATAGTCATCGATAGCCTTGTGATTCTGACTGTAGCTGCGGCCGACCTTGCCGATCGATGTCACGCCGATACCGATCAGGTCACAATCGGCATGGGTCGAGTAACCCTGGAAATTCCGATACAAGGTCTGTTCACGCTGGGCAATAGCCAACTCATCATCCGGCCGGGCAAAGTGATCCATACCGATATAGACATAACCGGCCTCCGCCAGTTTGTCGATGGTCATTTGCAGGATCTCAAGCTTGACCGTCGGTTCCGGCAGATCGGCCTCGTTGATGCGGCGCTGCGGTTTGAACAATTCAGGCAAATGGGCATAGTTGAATATAGACAGGCGATCCGGAGATGCAGCAATCACCTTGTTCAGCGTACGTTCAAAACTGGGCGTGGTCTGCAGTGGCAGGCCATAGATCAAATCCAGGCTGACCGACTTGAAACCCTGGTCACGTGCCTGGTCCAGCACGGTAAAGGTCTGATCTTCTGACTGGATACGGTTGACGGCCTGCTGTACAACGGGTTCGAAATCCTGGACACCGAGACTCATGCGGTTGAAACCCAGCTCCCGCAACAGTTTGATGGTATCGCCCTTAACCTCACGCGGATCGATCTCGATCGAATATTCGCCACTATCATCATCGCGCAAACGAAAATGACGCCGTGTCTCGGCCATAAGTTCGCGCATCTGCTCTTGGCTGATAAAGGTCGGTGTGCCGCCGCCCCAATGCAGTTGATCGACAAAACGGTCTTTATCAAACAATCCGGCCTGTAATGCCAGCTCCCGGTAAACCCGGTCCAGATAGGGTTGGGCCTTGCTGCGATCCTTAGTGGCGATCTTGTTACAGCCGCAATAAAAGCAGACGGTATCGCAGAAGGGTATATGAAAATACAATGACAATGGCCGCAGTGGCGACTCGGCATCCGTGACCCGTGCCATTGCCTGGTACTGTGACTCGGCAAAACCCTGATGAAACTGCACTGCGGTCGGATATGACGTATAGCGCGGCCCGCTCTTGTCATAGCGTTTGATCAGATCCAGATCGAATATGACCGATTGTTCCACGCTGCCTCCCCGGTTAAATCATGATTATAGCAGAACAGTGCGTGACGGCGAGCACCCTGCTTAGCACCAAAATTCCGACTGCCGAACTCAGGATAGATCAGAACAGCTACAGCACCCCAAATCGGCCTAAGTGATCTTTTCACCCAGCATGATCACGATTTCGACAACTATCAATATAACGATATACCACTCGACCCGCAGTGAACGTTTATTCTGCAAAAGACTCAACAACGTCTCGGCGGTGCGGGTAATCAGCCCCAGCTTACGATCGACGGCCCGGTGCCGTTCCGCCAGTTCGTACTCATCCTCAAGACGCAAAAACAGGCGCTCATATTCAGGATGATCCCAGATCAACTCCGGCTTCTCGCTGATTTCAACCCGACCGATCATCTTGCCCTCGATCAACAGCACATCACCGATGTACTGCAGCAAGGCCTTACCCTTGGATCCACCAAGACCGCCCTGCTTCAGGTTCGATGCCAGCGGTTCGATGCGGTCAAAATGTTGGCCCAGGTTGACTTCATAGTGGGCCAGCACCACGCTCTTGGCCAGCACTCCGGCGACGATCTGCAGGCGCTGCAGATTAAAGGCCTGCAGATTGATCCGTCCTTTATCGAGATTCTCCGGACCGTCCGGCCGACACACGAGTTCGACCTCGTCCCATTCCGGCTCATCAAATTTGTCGGTAATGTATGCAGACAGGTTATCGAAAAAGCCGATCATCTCGGACGGTGTCAGGCCGAAGAAGACCACCACACCGTAGCGAAATAATACCGCGATGCCGTTATTCCCAGCCTTGACGGTCAGCGGCGCAGTCGCCAGGCATTCCATATTTTCAAACACGCTGAGTTTCAGGCGCTGACCGATAAAGGCGGCATGAGCGCTGATTTTATCGGCACTGATAAAACGTTCATCAGCCAACTTGTGTCCCTCCTCTGGCGGACCCACCTTCGCGTGGCATTTCAATGCGGCGTATAAACTCTTTCAATATCAGCTGATACAGTTCCGCCCCCAGCACTGCATCCTCGACTCCGCTTTCGATGCTGGGATTGTCATTGATCTCGATGACAAACGTGCCGCGCTCCGAATGCTTGACATCGACACCATAGAATCCGTTACCGATCAGCCGGGCTGCGGTACTCGCCGCCTCCACCACTGCCGGCGGCGCATCGGCAACAGCCCAGGATTTATAATCCCCTTCCGTGGCCCGCCCTGACTCCCCGTGCTTGACGATCTGCCAGTGAGCCGGCGACATAAAATACTGGCAGGCATAAAGCGGTTTATTATTCAGGATGCCTATACGCCAGTCGTATTCAGTATACAGGTATTCCTGGGCCAGGATCAGGTCTGACTCACGGAACAGGCGGGCGGTGTACTCGCGCACCTGTTGCTTGTTCTCGGCCTTGTAGATACCACGGGAAAACGATCCGTCCGGGATCTTCAGTACCACAGGACAACCGAGACCGGACACCGAATCGACCGGCTCGCCCTTTTGCAGAATCAGGGTGCGCGGTGCCGGTACGTTGTTCGCCGCCAACAGCTCCGCCATATAGACCTTGTTGGTGCATTTAACGATGGCATCAGGATCATCGATGACCACCATGCCTTCTGCTTCGGCCTTCTTGGCAAAGCGGTAGGTATAATGATCGATCGCCGTCGTCTCGCGGATGAACAGGGCGTCAAATTCGGCCAGGCGGTTGTAGTCTTTTTTCTGGATCAGCTCGACATTGACATCCATACGCTTGCCGACCACGATCAGTTTACGCAGCGCGCCCGTATTTGAGGGCGGCAGATTCTCCTCCGGGTTATACAGCACGGCCAGGTCGTAGCGCAGTTGCGACTTGGCCCGCGGCGTACGCCAGCGACTGCTGAGGTAGCCGCTCAGGGATTCACAAAAAAATTCCCGTTGTTGCGATTGCAGGCTGTTCAGGTATACCGGACGCAGACTGTGGATCTGCCAGCGCTCATGACGTCGGAACTCGATCTTCAGTAACGGGCTGCGCACGGCATCAAAGATCTGCCGTGCCAGTTCCTGCAGTTCTTTAACCTCGCTCTGGCCAAAAAAGATATACAACTCGAAGCGCCCGCCACCGGCCGGGCTGTGACGGAGCAGCGCACGATGTACCTGCTCATCAAGATCACCGACATTCAGGCTGTAGATAGCCTTGCTGCTCAGATCCGTCAGCGTACGCACCGAGGGGATGACCTTGTGGCGACGGGCCTCGCCAAGCAGGGAACAATAGTAGCCGGTACTCAGGTAGCGATAGCTGCGGCACAGGTTGATGATGCGCATGTCACGGGACTTGTAGAGTTCGGCGTTCATCAGGTAGTCACGCGCGGTGACGACGGTCGCGGTACCGAAATCGGCTGACCAGTCTTTATCATTCTCGACCAGGACAATATGTTTAGCCACTAGACCGGCTCCTGCGCCTGCCCTTACGCCTGCTGATGACCAGCACCGCCTTCTGCCCGGCCTTGCCATAGCGTGCCATGCGCTCAAAATCCGTTTTCAGTATCGGCATGTTCATCGTATCGATCGAAGCCTTGCCCTCATCGTAATCAACAAAAGGATCATGGACATAGATATATTTCTCATCGCAGCCGGTGACGACGACCCAGTGCGGAAATTTCTCCCGGTAGATACGATAGGAGCTGATCAGCACAATCGGGATGCCACCACGCCTGAATTTCCGCAGGATATCGGGCACATGCAGGACACCCTTGTGAACCGCCACCGGCAGGCTCTTCAGTTCAGCGATAAAATCCTCCTGCACCAGACGCATCACCTCTTTCTTCTCCTCATTGCGTACCGAATCGATGAACAGTACGCCATCAGCATTCACGTACACCTCGACATCGAAGCCCATGTGATAGGCGGACAAGGCCAGACCATAGGGACCGCAGCCGCCATGGCCCGAGGTCATGAAGATCGTCGTCGACTGGCGCCACAGGCGCAGCTCCAGTGTACGATCCAGTTTCAGGTCCGGATCGATCGCCTTCATCACCATCATCAGCGCCGACGGACCGCAGGTGAAATCCAGCGTCTGTTCGTAGTAAGGCACGCGATCAAGTTTCGGTTTCAGCTGCGGAGCAAGATACTTTTCAAAGCGTATCGCTTCCATGTGATCCTCATAATAATCCGGCAGGGTGCCGAACTGCTTGTAACCCAGTTTTTCATACAGGTGCACGGCGTCGGCGTTGTCGCGACGCACCTCCAGGCGCAGGCTGATGCAGTCGTGCTTGCGGACAATGTCTTCGGCCGCCTTGATCAGGGCACGGCCTATGCCTTGACCACGCGCATCGGGGTCAACCGCCAGTGAATACATGCGCGCCAGGGAGGTACCGGTATTGAACAACACCATAACATAACCCGTCAGCCGGCCCTCACCTTCATATACTAAAGTCTCGGCATTGGCCCTGGTCAACAGGTAACGAAAACTTCGCCGTGATAGACGATCGATATCGAAAGACCTGTTCTCGATGGCCATGAGGACATCAAGGTCCTGCAGCTGCGCGGAGCGAATCATAGTTAGGAAAGGCCGAGGTAAATAAGCCGATCGATTGACAGGAAAAAACGGTTCATAACACTTTAATGACCCTATAGGCAAGGCCACATTCGGCGAGTATACTCGCGCTAGTTCCTGCTGCAAGGACTTTATAGTGGCCGCCACCCATTTTGATAAGTATTACCGTTATGAACAGTTGACTACCACCCTCAGGGATTATGCCGAACAATTTCCGGCACTGCTGCGGCTGTCATCGATCGGCCACAGTCACGAAGGCCGCGACATCTGGCTCGTCACCGTCACCTGTTTTGCCACCGGGGCGGATACAGACAAACCGGCATTGTGGGTCGATGCCAATATCCACAGCGCCGAACTGGTCAGCTCGATGGCCGCACTGAAGTTGATCGACACGCTGGTGCACG
>Ga0055451_10000644_pt1 | contig 14116 bp, 9 predicted proteins | sample China_Galinas_PW_3_FD_57745 | JGI IMG/M metagenome (GOLD analysis project Ga0055451, IMG submission 57745) | Wetland microbial communities from San Francisco Bay, California, USA, that impact long-term carbon sequestration - China_Galinas_PWB_D2 | ecosystem: Environmental > Aquatic > Marine >... | reverse complement strand
GGCGCTCAGCGTGTGGCCGTGGCCGCTGATCCGCACCCGGCCGGCGATCGGGTCGATCGTCGGGGGCCCGAGGGACCCTGAGATGGGTCGGGACATCGCGATACGCTCACAGCGAAAAGGAGATCGCGCTGGTTGGTCGCCTCAGGCCAGCTCGGCGACTCGCCGTGCCGTGATCCTGGCCGTGAGTTCCGAAGGCAACAGATCCACGCGGGCGAGCTCGTCGATCAAGCGGGTACGCAAGCTGGCGTCGTCGGAATCGCGGCCCTGAGCCCGTACCCTGCGGAGGGTCGCCAGCGTGGCCTCTGCGATCTCGCGCACTTCGTCGAGACCGACGATGCACAACTCCGCGGCGTGCACCTCGGCGCCGCCGGCGAGTCGCCTACGGTCGGATGCCAGAACCGTCAGTACCGTGGCGTCTTCGTCAAGAGCAAGGTTGGCGCGTGCCCAGGCCTCATGCCCGCGAGCCTGCTGGATGGTCCGCGTACCGATCTCGCCGTCGGAACTCTCTTCGGACTTGATCTCCCAGGCGATCGCCAGGCTCCCGTCGGCCAGCCATACCGAATCCGGATCGCCCTGGCCGCCCGGGTGACTCGTCTCGAATCCAAGCAGGCGCCCCAGCAACGTGACGCCCTCCTCCCATGGCGTGCTCTCCTCACCATCGAAACAACTGCGCAGCGCGTCGCCGCGACGCTTCAACCCGCTGCCGTGGAATCCAATCGACTGCAAGCATGCCTGGGCGCGCTCGACCACCCGCAGGTCCCTCGGCGCGGTTGCCCGTTTGTCGCGCTCCTCGCCGAGCTCCCCGTAGGCGAGCTCGGCGAACCAATGGACGCTACGACCAGTCGATGCCGCCCGGCCGAACAGGTCCCGGGACCGCGAGAGCATGTCCTCCATCTCGAAGCTGTGGTAGGCCAGCCAGGCAGCGGCCCCCGCCTGGTACAGCCACCAGGCGCGGTAAGGGGCGACCGCATCGCCCTCCAGCAGATCGGCAGCGCTGACAGCCTTCGCGAGCGCTCGCGGGTAGTCCCCATCCCACATCGCGTAGGTGAAGTCGATCTCGTTCGGAACGGCAGCCTCAAGCGCCCCCGCCGCCGGATCCTGCTTGCGCTCAGCGCCGTCTCGTAGGCGGCGGATCTCCTCCTCGGCGACCTGCCACTCCTCATCGCGCTCCAACAGCGACTCGAGCAGGTCGAGAAAATCGCCCGGCCCACGATCACGACTCTGCTCCAAGCCGAACCGGAGCTCACCTTGCATCTCGGGGTGCAGGAGCTCGCGCACCTCCCCGCGCGCGCAGAAGTCGTATGCCTCACGAGAGGTGACCAAGACCGCGCACCAATCGCCCTCCCCGCGCGTCGCCCGCCCCACACCCTGGGTGAAGCGCGTGCGCATCCGCTCGCTCAGCAGCGCGGTCGCGGAAAGTCGCTGATGCAAGAAGCGCTCGAGCAGGTTGACCGCGACGGGCAGACCATCCAACACGACAAGACGACAGGCATCGCCCGGCAGATCGATGCCGTCGTAGCGATTGGCAAGGATCAGCGCGACCGACTTCTCGTCGGTGAACGAATCGAGGCTCTCCTCGATGTCTGCCGCACCAAGAGTGGGCACGCCGTCCAGCGCCAGTCGCGTCCGGCGGTCCTCGCCGGCCTCCATCGTCGGCACCAGTACCAGCGCCCTGCCGGCCGCCTCGATCGCACCCGTGACCACCTCCCCCACCCCGTCCGCCGGCAGCGAGGCCGCGGGTAGAAGAAACAGTCGCCTGCCGGTCGAGTGACGTTCCACTTCCTCCGGGGCCGGGAGGCGCTTGATTCGGCGCACGCCGAAAATGCGCTCGAGCTCACCCCCGGACCCGAGGGTCGCCGACATGTAGACCCGCTGAGTCGCCCCGGCGAACTGCTCGTGATGGGCGGTCGCGGGCGCAAGAGGCTGCAGCACGATCTTCCCCCATGAGACGAGCAGGCTGCAGGCAGCCAACCCTCCGCCGACGTGGTCGTCCCAGGCAAACCATTCGTCGGTATCCCTGACCGCCCGCCCGACGATCTCACGCAAGGGGTCGGCCAGCGGCCACCAACGCGGTAGCGGCACCAGCTCGACGCCGCGCCGATCGGCGAACGCGGACTCGTCGTCGGTCAGCATGCCGGCGGTCGGGCGGTCGAGCACCGGGTCCAGGAGCGCGGCGATCTCGCGGTAGCCCTCCCGCATCTCGTGCCGGTCGATCGTGACGCTCCAGTGGCCGGCGACGTAGTCCTCGGCAGCGTGGGCGTCATCGAGGATCAGCGCCTGCGGAGCGGTGAAGCGGGGGTTGTAGTTGAACAGCGCCGCGTAGGTGCCGATCGCGATCACGTCGCCGCTCTGCCATCGATCGATCCCCTCGTACTCGGGCCGAAGGCAGACCTGCGCATCGATTCCGTAGAGCCTCGCCAGCGCGCCGACCTGGTGGACGAGCTGCCGCGTCGGACAGAGGTAGACCACGCGCTCCCCGAAAGCCCGGCGGCGCCACTCGGCGATCAACAGCCCGATCAGGGTCTTGCCGGTGCCCGTCGGCAGCTCCAGCGCCAGGTCGGACTCCTCCGCCGCCTCCTCGTAGCCCTCGAGGATGCGACCCTGGTGCTCCCAGAGAAAGGGAACGTCGGGGTCGCGCGGAAGGTCACGGAAGAGCGCGCGTGGCGAGTCGGCGGGCGCCGCTGCCCCTGAGACATGGCGGAAGCTCGCGCGGCGCCTGCCATTCATCGCGCAAGACTATCCGCTCTCATCAGTGGCCGAACGCGGCGCGACCGACTTCCCGCTGTGCCACCCGGTGGCCATCAAGAGGTCCCTTCGAAGCTCGCGTATGGCGGAGCGGCGGCGACCGCGGGCACCGTGAGCAGGAGGATCGTCAGATCCAGGAGTGGGGTCCATTTCCTGCAGTAGACGATGTCGAGGCTGCTCATATCGTCGAGCGAGGACTCGCGGCGTCGCGCGACCTGCCAGAGGCCGGTGATTCCGGGGGTGACCGCGTGACGGGCCCGCTGCAGCACGTCGAGTTCCTCGAATTCGCCACTCGACAGGGGCCGTGGCCCGACAAGGGACATCGTCCCGTCGAGCACGTTGAACAGCTGTGGCACCTCGTTGAGGCGAAGGCGCTCGAGCAACCTTCCGAGCGCAGTCGGGGAGCCGCGACGCTGAGTGCGCAACCGCGGCATCGGGAAAAGCACCGCGCCGAGTCCGGGCCGGTGCTCCCAGGTCAGAATTCGCTCGCCAGGGCTCTCGAGCTTCAGCAGAACCGCGACCGCAAAGAGGAAGGGCAGCGCCAACAGGCTGAGCGGCGCCGCCACCACCAGGTCCAGGGCCCGCTTGGCCACCTTGTCGACGTAGTTCAAGTACAGCGGGGGGACCCGCAGCAGCGGCGCCACCATGTCGTCCAGGGCATGGGTCGCCCCCTGAAAGAGCTCGGCGTTGGTGGGCACGACCTCCGTCACGAGATCAAGCGCGTGGCACTGATAAATCAGGGGCAGCCGCGTCTCCGGTGAGAGCGTCGGGTCGGCGATGATCACCCGGTCGACATCGAGGTCGGTGGCTATGCGCGCGAGCGCATCCGGCCCGCCGAGCCGACCGGGCTCCTCCAGCGTGGCGGCCGAGAGGTAGCCGACTATCTGCATCGGCCGCCGGCAGCCATTGCGGATCAACTCCGCCATCCTGGTAGGCCGCTCGGCGGCGATCAGCAGCGCTCGCGACTGCAGGCCGTTCCGCCTCACCCAGGCGCGGCTGACGCGATCGTAGATCCAGCGGAAAAGGAACGCGAGGCCGCTGGCGGCAGCCGCCGCCGCCAGCGCAAGCGGCAGGTTCAGCAGCGCGTACCCTCGCCCGATCACCCAAAGAGACAGCGCCACCGCCGCGAGCGCGGTGCTTTTGAGGATCTCCGGCAGGCGAGCTCGCTCCCGATCCGCCCGGTAGAGACCGAACAGAAGAAAGAACACGAGGGTGAGCGTCGCTGCGATGAAGGCGACCGCGAGCGAGGAGGAGCCGAACCCCTTGGAGCCGGCGAAGGCGACCGCGCCGAGCCGCTGAGCGATCGCTATGCCGGCGAAGACCGCTGCGAGGTCGAAGAACAGGAGGATCACGAAGCGCAGCGCGTCGCGCACCGCCTGGTGAACGTAGAACGAGCGCCAGCGCCGCCGCCCGCGCATCCGTGGGTCGAATACTGAGCCCGGCGGCGGTGCCTCCACCCGGGGCTCGCTCCTAGGCGATCGGTGACGCGGGTCGGGTCCTACCGATGCACGCTCCAGGAGCTCGCTGAGCGACTGCGGCTCGCCGAACCTCTCCGGCTCCCGCAACCGTGAGGCGGCGATCTCGCCCGGCCCGCCGCCACGGCGGGCCACCTCTTCGAAGAGGCGCTCCGCGAGATCCGGCCGCCCGCGCCAGCTGGCAGCACTCGCAACGCGCAGGAGGTCGTAGGGGCCGTCGGCGACAATCTCGACGATTGCATCCCAGACGTAGTCGGGCAACTGCGGGTTTGCCTCCGTGCCGCTCGCCCCACGGTCGACTCGCTCGACGACGGCGGGGTTTGCCGTAATACCGCCACTCCGGCTTCCGTGTGAAGCGGCGCGGGTTTCCAGAATCGCGCCGACACCATCCTGAAGCTCCGTGCAGTACTCGACCGCCGTCCGCCACTGCGCGTCGTCGAAATGACGGCCGTCAACCTCGCAGACCCGCCGCGCCATCAGCGCCAACTTGTCGACCCCGACCGGTCGAACCAACCCGGCCCGCGCGCAGTTGACACCCGACAGCGCAATCGCGCGGGCGGCGCCCAGCGCTTCGCCGGTGGTCGCCTCGAAGCGCGCGATCGCCCTGTCGGCAGAGGCAAGATAGGCGCCAAGGCGCTTCTTCCCACGCGGGAGTCCATACAGCTCCTGCGCCTTCAAGAGCGGCGCTCCGTTGAACTCAGCGCCAATCGGGACCTCCGCGGCGATCCCCAGCAGTTTGGTCGCCGCGCGGGCCGACGGGGTCCGTTCTTCGGCGAGCAGCTCAGCCCAGTGCTCCGCCGACAGGGTGGCGACGATCCGCGAGCGCGGATGAGCACGAAGCCACTTGCGGACAGCGAAGCCCTGGAGAGCCGAGAGCCTGTTCTCCAGGTCGTTGATGACGAGCACGTAGCGTCCTCGCCTACCCAGCAGCCAACGGTCCGCGAGTAGCTCGCCGAGCGCGTCGTCGCCGCCCGTCGGGTCATTTGGCAAGACGATCTTGCTGTCGGGAAACACCCGTCCGATCGCCTCAAATACGGCCCGCGTCTTGCCCGAGTTCGTCACCCCTTTGACGACGACGAAGCGCCTGCTCCGCAGAGCGGAGTCCAAGGCGTCGTCGTAGCGCTCGCGCTTAATGTACGGGGGGTCGCCTTTCGGAAAGCGCTTATGCGCCACAGCCGAGGCCTTCGCACCGACCTGCTGCGCCCTGAGCCTCGACCGAGGCCGCGGACTGAACTCGAGCAGGCTGTCCAGCCGCCGCCAGCGATCGATCGAACCGGCCGCGACGGCGGCTGCGATTACACCAACGACCATCGCAATCCGCCCGAGCGGCGACGGCACAAGAAAGACGAGTGCGAGCACGGCTCCGAGCGCCGTGCATATTGCCACCACCAGCGGCAACCGCTGATCCACCATGCGCCTCATCTCCATTGCCAGTCCCCGCTCCTCCCGGTCGCGACAAACTCGGGGTGAGCCTATCGGTACTAGCTCGTGGCTGCAATCAGATATTCACTCGCATGCCATGAACACCACCGGAACCGCCCTGCGGCGCTTCCGAGAGTCGGCCGACACCTTTACTTCGCCACCGTGAAAGCATTCGGCGCAGGGTGGTGATCAGCCGGTAGGCGACCGAGGAAGGAGGCGAGGAGCCGGGGAAAACGCGACCGCACCGCCGTTAGGCTGCGCCACGGCCGAGGCATCGGAGAGAATGACCCAGATGGAGAGCGCGGAGACGATCCCGGGCGGGCTGTCCGGCCAGATGGACCCGCTGCTGGCGCAACGACCAGGCGCCGAGTACCTGCGGGCGGACCTGCAGGTGCACACCCCGCTTGACGCGGCCTTCGAGCCCAGACCCGAGCCGACCGAGCCGGCTGCGCGCCGGGAGCTGGCCATCCGCTACCTGGCAAAGGCGAAGGAGCGCGGGATCGAGCTCGTCGGAATAACGGAGCACAACGACGTCTCCTGGATCGAGGAGCTGCGCGACGCGGCAGGCGAGCTCGAACTGCATCTCCTCCCGGGTTTCGAGGTCGAGAGCGCCGAGGGAGTCCACGTCCTCTGCCTCTTCGACCCTGACACCCCGCTCTCGCACCTCGAGGACACGCTGGTCCAGCTGGGCCTCACCGCCGCGAAGCGGCAGGCGAACCGCCTCGAGCTGCGGACCAAGCAACACTTCGCGGAGCTGCTCGACGCAGTGCAGACCGAGTGCGGCGGCATCTGCATAGCGGCCCACATCGAGACCGACAAGGGACTGCTGGCGGCGCTGCGGGGGGGCGCCCGCGTCGACGCGTGGAGGAAACCGGCGCTGCTGGCCGCGCAGATCTCAAAGCCGCCCGAGCAGATCACCAGCGGAAACGGCCGAATCATCCGCGGCGAGGACCCGATCTACGGCCGCGAGCGCCTGCCCGCGTACGTCCTCACCTCCGACTGCCGCTCGCTCGAGACGATCGGCGGTGTCTGCACCTGGATCAAGATGGACCGGGTCGGCGTCGAGGGGCTGCGGCAGGCGTTCCTCGACCCGCAGTCGCGAATCGCATACGAAGACCCCTCCGAGCTGCGCCGCGGCGCGCGCCTGCTCGCTGCGTCCTGGGAGAGCGACTTCCTCGACGGTGTGGGCTTTGGGCTCAACGCGGAGCTCAACTGCCTGATCGGCGGCAAGGGAACCGGCAAGTCGACCGCGATCGAGACGATCCGCTACGCGCTCGACGTCGGATACAGGATCGAGGAGGTCGAGCGCGCTGCCGATACGCTGCGCGCACACGCGTTTCGCTCGGGCTCGAAGGTCTCCATCGTGGTCGAAACGGCGACCCCCGCGCGTCGGTACCTGATCGAGCGCACGGCCCCGCATGCGCCGGTGGTGCGTGAGATGGACGGCGCCGCCCGACCGGAGCTCGATCCGCGCCAGCTGCTCAATCCCAGGATCTACGGACAAAAGGAGATCTTCGGCATCGCCCAAAACGAGGCGGCGAGGCTGGAGATGATCGATGGATTTGCGGAGATAGACCTGCGCGACGCCACGGGTCGGGAGCGCCAGATGCTGGCTCGTTGCGAGGAGAACGGAGCCCTGATCTCGCGCACCCTGCGACGACTGGAGGAGGCCGAAGTGAGCCTCGCGGAGCTGCCGAACCTGGAAGAGTGGAGGGAGCGCTTCCGCGCCGCCGGCTTCGAGGATCTCCTGGCGGAGCGGCGGCAGCTCGACGCCGAGGCGGCGACCATCCGGAGCATCACCGAGTCACTCGAGGGGCTGGGCGACGAAGCCGCCGGCCTGGGTGATGAGGCAAGAGCCCTCGCGGCGGCCGCCGAGGCCACCAGACCAAGCGCCGATGAGGGCGACGGTTCGCCCAACGCCGACCTGATCAACAGCGCCCAGGGCGTCCTCGAGCGCACGGCGCGCGAATTCGCGGAGGGCGCCGGCACCCTGCTCGACAAGCTGCGAGAGGCACGGTCGGAGTTGGAGAAGCTGCGCACCGAGTGGCAGCAGCGGCGCGATGGACGCCAGGCCGACTTCGACGCCGCGCTGCGCGAGCTACAGGGCAAGATGCCGGATGTGGACCCCGAGCGCTACCTCGAGGTCGAGCGGCGGATCGAGCGGCTGACGCCCCTGCGCGGCACCCTCGAGCAGTTACGGGCGCGGCTCGAGGACGCCCGCTCCGAACGCGCCACCCTGCTCGTCGACCTGGCTGAGGTTCGCGGCGAGAAGCACAGGGTCAGGCGGCGGGCCGCGGATCGGCTCAACGAGGCGCTGGAAGGCAACGTGCTGATCGAGATCGAACATCAGGGCGTCCGCGAGCCGTTCGTCGAGCGCCTCGCCGCCTACAAGACCAAGACCCGGCTGGAGGCGCTGCGCGACCTCGTCGGTCACAAGTCCTTCTCACCGGCCGCGTTCGCCGCCGCAACCCGCGAGCGCTCCCTGGCGGACAGCTTCGGCATGCCGGCCGGCCAGGCGGGCAACCTCGAGCGGGCGCTGGATGAGGAGGCGCTGCTGGAGCTGGAGCTCGCGGAGCTGCCCGACCGGGTGGCGGTCTCGCTGGACATCGCGGTCGGAGAAGAGGGCCGCGACTACCGGGGGCTCGACAGCCTCAGCCCAGGCCAGAAGAGCACGGCGATCCTGCTGCTCGTGATGCAGGAGAGCGAGGATCCGCTGCTGGTCGACCAACCTGAGGACGATCTGGACAACCGCTTCATCTACGACGACGTCGTCAAGCGCCTCAAGGCCGCCAAGCGGGAGCGCCAGTTCCTGATCGCGACGCACAACGCCAACATCCCTGTACTCGGCGACGCGGAGCAGATCGTCGCCCTCGATGCCGAGGAGCGGAGCGGGAAGGTCACCAGCTTCGTGCGAGCTCACGGCTCCATTGACGCGGAGGATGTGCGCGCCGCAGCAGAGCACATCCTCGAGGGCGGCCGGGAGGCCTTCGCCATGCGACAGGCGAAGTACGAGACGTGAGCGGACCGCTGGCAAGGGACGAGCTCGCCGAGCTGATCGCCGGCGGCGAGAACAGCTTCGTCGAGTTCAAGGACGCCCGGACCAGCGGCCGCAACCTGGCGAAGGAGATGTGCGCCTTCGCGAACGCGTCTGGAGGTCGGATCCTGATCGGCGTCGACGACGAAGACGGCGCCCTGCACGACTCCGGCGAGTGGACCGAGGAGCGGGTCATGAACGTCGCCCGCACCTCCCTCGATCCGCCGTTGATTCCCACCTACCAGAGCGTGACGCTGGAGGGCAGTCAGATTGCGGTCGTCGGCGTCGATCGGGGCGCAGAGAAGCCGTACGCGGTTGCTAACGGCGAGGGGCGACGCTACTACGTGCGCGTCGGGAGCACTTCGCGCGAGCCGAGTCGCGAGGAGCTGGTACGCCTCACCCAGGCCTCGGGGGCCGTGGCCTCGGATCTGCGGCCGGTACTCGGCGCCTCGATGGAGGATCTCGACGACGGCCTGGTCGCCGCGCGCTTCGCCGACCGGCGCACCCTCGAATTCACCGAGCTGGAACCGACCGACCGGCGACGCGTCCTGGTCGAGGCCGAGCTGCTTCATCGCGAGACGCACTGCCCGACGATCGGGGGCATGCTCTGCTTTGGCCGTGAGCCGCAGGCTCACCTCCCCTACGCCGAGCTGGACTGCGTCGCCTACGCCGGCGACAGCGTTGCGCGCGACATCGTCGACCAGGTGAAGGCGGGCGGCAGAGCGGACGAGCAGATCCGCGTCGCGGTCGAGTTCGCGCAACGAAACATCGCCCATGCCTCGACCGTGAAAGGCGTCGAACGCGTGGCCGCGCCGCGGCCCAGCGAGGAGTCGCTGCGGGAGGTCGTCGCGAACGCGGTCGCCCATCGCCACTACGGCATCCAGGGACCGACGCACCTGCGGGTGTTCAGCGACCGGCTCGAAGTGCTCAACCCCGGGGAACCGCCGAACGGCGTGACGCCGAACAGCATGCGCATCGGGGTCTCGGTCCGTCGCAACCAGTTCATCGTCCAGTTCCTGGTCGAACGCGGCCTGATGGACGCGGTCGGGCGCGGCGTCGTACTGCTCTACGAGGAGGCGGCGACGCTCGGCCTGGCGCCGCCGCGGATTGAGCCGGGCGACCACCTGACGAGGTTCACTCTGGCGCTTCGCTGACGCAGCCCGCTCGCGATCGCCATTGGCATAGCCCAGCTCAGCCGGAAGATGGCGCAGGCGCATCGGAGCGGCCGATCTGCCAACGCAGGCCCGGCCCGAACTCAAGCGTGAGGTGGTCGGGGGTAATCAACTCCCAGTTAGGCGGATCATCCGCAGCCTCCTGGGCGGCCGGCATAACGAGAAGCTGAGATCCGTCGGCGAAACGACAGCGGAGCTCGGCCGTATTCGGATCGATCTCCGCATGCTCGAGGGTCTGTCCGGCCAGACGGCCCGGATCAGACGGGGTGAACTCGCTCAGCGTCAACGAATCTCGTAGTCGCCGCGAAGCTGGGTATCTGCTCGCCCGTCGACCAGGGCGGCCTCGCGCAGCCGGCGCCGGCGCCACTGGTGGGCGGCGAGCGACCATCCCCCCGATCCGCCCCAGAGAATCAACATCAGCGGATGACGAGCGCGGGCCTGACGGGTGCGGGCGATGCGCTTCGCGGTGCGGCGATCGGTCCTGCTGGGCCGTGCGGAACCACCCGGGTGCGAGTGCCAGTCGCCCAGGTAGGTGAGGATCCGCCCGCTTCGCTCGTACGCCCTGGCGATCTGCGCATATTGCCACTCGCTGTCGGGCTCGAAGCGATGCCGCTCGTGAACTGCGCCCGGCCCGGGGCCGACCTGGCGCACGACCTGCGCGGAGAGCGGATCGTCGTGGCCACAGTAGCCGAGCAGCACGCCGCCGGTCTCCTCCGGCTCCTGGAAGTCGGCCTCGCGTTCCATCTCGACGACGACGGCCGCCGGCACGAACACGTGGGGCGGCTTCACGCCGAGCGCTGAGAGCAGGCGGGACATTGCGGATGAGGATCGAGCCGATGCGCGTTCCAAGCCGGCGGCATGATGCGATCCTCGCCGAAGGAACAGACGAAGACGTCGGCGCGATTGCCGGCCCGGTCCGGCTGTTCCTCGCCCTTATCACGAGTCCCCAGCATGGCGGCAACGACGCGGGCGCCCTGCGCGACGACCGGAGATATGTCGAAGCCGGCGCCGACGAAGGTGAGCGTTCCGCATCCGCGTGGCTGCACGGTCGCGCCCGGGTCGGCGGCGGGGGCCGGGATCGTCCCGTCCTCGAGGCGATGCTGAAGGCAGAGCCAGCAGCCGGTCAGGCCGGGGACGACCCGGGCTACCAAGCCTCCCCTTGCGCCCTCGGTCGTCGACACGTAGAGCTGCGGCGTCCCTCGCTCACTTGCCGCGGCGGACAGCGCCTGCTGAACGCCGATCTCCGCCGTGGCATCGATGACCAGGTCGACGCCATCGATGAAGGCGTCGAGTACTTCCAGCTCGCTGCGCTCGCGGGCGGTCTTGCGGTGGGCGCTCTGGCCGAGATGGTGAAGATTGCCGTTGAAACGCGTATAGGGATAGTCGCGAGCCATGCGGCGGCCGAGTGCACCCACCTTCCAACGCCCGACGGCGCTGAGCCCGAGCGACCAGCGCACAGTCGTGCCGGCTTCGACGCGATCGGGGTCCATGCCGCGCAGCTCGCCCAGTCCTGCGCGGGCGAGCTCCAGCGCCAACGCCGCGCCGACCGATCCGAGGCCGACCAGCGAGACCGCGCTCCCCCCCATTCGGACCGCGCGCGGCAGCCTCGCCTCCAGGTCCCGCCTGCTCAGCCGCTGGCCGCGGACCAGGTAGGCACCCTCGCCGCCCGACTGTGGGCGCACCCGCACGACGAATACCCAGGCGTCCTCGAGGACTCCCTGGGCCACCTCCTCCTGGAAGAGCACGCCGGTTACCGCGACCTGGCCACCGGCAACCGGCCGCCAGGGCGGCGAGCCAAATCCCGGCTGTCCCTGCTCGGCGGCGGCGAGCACCGCGTCCGGCGTGTCGGCCTTGGGCCTCTCCCCCAGCCTCACCCAGCGGAACGGGATTTGCTCGCCGCCGAAATGCCCCTCCAGATTCTCGTCGTCGGTCCTGCACAGCGTCCTCACCTTGCCGTTGGGCTCCCGCTCGACCAGCTCTGCGAGGAGACAGCGCAGCTCCAACTGCGGAGGCTCGAAAGGCGAGAAGGCGAGACGGCCGGACCCCGCCCGGGCCGCGGGGGCGAGCGCGAGAGCGGCCTGTGGGACGAAAATCGCCGCGCCGGGCTGGCCCTCAAAGTACGAAGCCACCGGCTCGCCCTGCGGCACCTCCGCGCGGCGCAGCTCATCCACATCGCCGGCGAGCAGCTCGAGCAGGTGGGGGACGCGCTCGGCGACCAACCAAGCGGCGGTGGCATCGGTGTCCCAGGCCCGGGTCGAGGCCTCGAGCAGGCAGAGATCCTTGGCGAAGGGATTTTGATGGCGCCCCAACTCCAGCTCGGGCGCGATCACCTGGGGACGGAGGTAGGGGTAGAGATCCGGGTAGCGCACCTCCAGCCGTACCTCCCGCCCCTGGTAGGGGAGCACGCCGCGCAACACCACGCGGCCCTGCTCGGAGAGCTGGGCCTCGTCGAGCGCGAACTCCAGATCGCGCTCGACGAAGTCCGCCAACTCGTACTCCAAGCGGCCCGGGAACCTGTCCACCCAGGTGCGCATCGCGGCGGACGCGTCTCAGCCCACCGGCCGGTGGTGCGGCGGCTTGGGCGGGTTGGGGGGGCCCGGAGGCGGCGGTTTCGGGGGTTTGGGCGGTTTCGGGGGTTTGGGTTTGGGCGGCTCCTCTCCTGGTGGGCCTTTAGGGTCTTTCCCGGAGGCGGTCATCGGATCTCCTTCGCGTTGGGCCGGCTGGACGAGCCCGGCGCAGTCTGCCATAATCTGACGTAAGGATACGACATGAGTACGACAACCATTGATCCACGACGCTCAGCCGAAGGCACGGCGGCCGAGGAGCCGGGCTTAGGCCGGGAAATCGGCCAGGTCGGGGAACTCGGCGATCCGTCGCCTCCAAGCTTCGACCCAGCGGCGATCGAGCGCGAGCTCGGCGCCAGGAATCTCCGGCTCGGCGCGGAAGCGGAGATCTCCGAGGATCTGCGGTTGTACCTGGATCAACTGGCGGACGACGTCGCGGCGCTGACGAGCGAAGCCCCAGGCGAGATCGATCCCTACCTCCTGCTGGCAGCACAGGGGGCGCTGATACGCGCGCTACGGGTACTCGACTCCGACGACGCGCCCGCCGCGCGCCGTGAGATGCGGACCCGGTTGGAGCAGATGCGCCAGGTCTTCAGAGACATCTCCGAGGGAGGACCGCTGTACGAAGACCGCCCAGCCAGGGAGCTGGCCCGCTGGCTGGCGACGGCGCTCGACGTCTCGCAGGCGAGCCTGGCCGAGTTGCTCGGCGTGAGCACCCGGACCTTTCAGCGCTGGCTCTCGGAGGAGAGCGTGGGCAGACCCGAGGGTGAGGACGCGCGCCGGGTGCGGGTCGTCGCCCGGATCGCCAACCACCTGCGCCACGCGCTCACCGGGCCGGGCGTGGTCCGTTGGTTCGACCTGCCGAATCCCCAACTCGCCGGCCGGCGTCCGCTCGAGCTGCTCGACGACCCCTCAGCCGCCGAACAGCTGACGAACCTCGCCGCCGGCGCCCGCTCCAGCATGGCGGCGTAGATGCACGAGGTCGGATTCCGGATCGCCAACTGGGACACGCCACTGCGGCCGAACCCGCATCGCAGCCCAGGTCGCTACAACAGAGCCGGCTCGCCGCCGACGCAGTACATCGCCCTGCACCCGCTCACCCCGTGGGCCGAGTACCTTCGCGCCAACGACCTGCGCCTACCCGAGCAGAGCGCCGACCTGCAACTCAATCTGTGGGCCTTGCGACTCGACCTCACCGAGGCGGTCGAGGTCAGCTTCGAGAGCGCCGAGAACCGTTTCGACGACTTTGACATCCAGCCAGAGGACTTGGTTGGCGACGACCGCTCCGCGTGCCAGGCCCTGGCCGACCGGCTGCGGGCCGATTCCTCTCTGCCCAAGTCGCTGATCGTGCCGAGCGCCGCGCTGCCCGGGACCCGCAATCTGGTGATTGTCGGGGCCCGGGAGGCCATCCCTTACCAGTGGGCGCCGATCGACAGCGGCGACATCCCCGCCTGCGTGATCACCAAAGCAAGCCGCCCCCCCGACGGACTGCTGGATAAGGTGCGCTTCGCTGGCGACCCGCATGCCGAGCTGGATGCCTGGCGGGAGGGACGTCGCCACGAGTTCGCGGACCTCGCGACCTGAATCGGGACACGAGAAGTCGCCCCATCCAAGCACGCCGAGCGGGTCGACGTCCCCTCGCGGGGGCGCCGACCCGCCTCCCATGTCTCAGCGCAAGCGTATGCCGCGGCGCAGGCCGCCCAC
>Ga0055451_10000640_pt1 | contig 14139 bp, 13 predicted proteins | sample China_Galinas_PW_3_FD_57745 | JGI IMG/M metagenome (GOLD analysis project Ga0055451, IMG submission 57745) | Wetland microbial communities from San Francisco Bay, California, USA, that impact long-term carbon sequestration - China_Galinas_PWB_D2 | ecosystem: Environmental > Aquatic > Marine >... | reverse complement strand
ACGGGCACGGGCACGGGCACGCACGGGCACGGTCCAACCGCACGATCCCAGTGATTCGCAAGAGATCTCGGCGGGATGGGGTGTGCCCCGCTACCTTCTAGGCGAAGAACTTCGGCACGTCGATCAAGCCCTCGGACACGAGGACCATTCCGGCCAACAGCAGGAACGCGACGACCGTGATCAGCTTGCTGATGTGCTTGATCAACCCGTAGATCACCACGAGCAGCCCGACCGTGACGGTGATGCGTCCGACGATCTTGAGGTTCTCGGGGTCGACGTCGAGTTGCTGACTCACCATCGTGATCATCGCGATCAGGACGATCAGCAGAAGGATACGAACGGAGGCCCAGAAGTCGGACCTGCGCGGTGGGTTTTGGTGCTGCTTGGAGCTCACGTCTTTTCCATCCGGGTTGGGCGAAGGCTGAGTGTCGGCCAGATGCGCCACGGGGGCAAGCCCGCAGCGCCCGCGCGAGAACAACTTCATGTCCGCGCGGGCATCTAGCTCCGCTAGCCAGCGATGGAGTTCACCGACTGGTCAAGTTTCTCAGCGACGGCTCCCGTGCCCGTGCGTGCCGGTGCCCGTGCCGGTGCCCGTGCCCGCCTCGTGCTCGCGTGTGCAAACAGAGGCTGTGCCCACTGGACGGGCACGAGGCGGGCACCGGCACGGGCACGGGCACGGGCACGCACGGGAACGGCCGACCGCACGATCCCAGTGATTCATTCGAGATGCTGGCGGGACGGGGTGTGCCCCGCTCCTAGTCGACGATACCGATACCGCCCCGCTCGACCCATCCCTCGCCGTCGGGGGTCACGACGTGAGCCCAACGGTCGGACATCTCGATCACCTGCACGGCTTGCCCGGGCTCGAGCTCGACGGCGACCGGCTGGGTCGCGTGCGGTTCGGTCCGCAGGGAGACCTGATCGAGGGCGATCGCTTCGGGCGGGCCGGGAAACTCGTGCACGGCGACGACGCGGACGGCCAACACGAGCCCGGTCAGGCTCGCGGCCAGGCACAGCGCGCGGGCTCCCCTGTGTCCATGCACCAAGACGAGCCCGAGCAAGCCGAGCGTCTGCAGCGTGAAGATGATCCCGAGCATCGTGCGCGGCGAAACGGCATCGAGGTGCGCGAGAAGCCGCGTGGCCAGCGACGGCGACACCTCGCTGAGTACCCCCAGCCGCTGTCGCGTCAGGCTCAGGTTCCACTCGATCTCGCGATCGCCGGGCATCCGGCGCTGCGCGCAGCGATAGTGCAACAACGCTTCCGCGTACCGCCCGAGCCGAAACGAGCAGTTGGCGAGGTTGTAGAAAACGTGGGCCTTCGACACTCCGGGCTGTCCGAGCGCCGCCTCGTAGAAGCGGTGCGCCCGCTCGTAGTCACCAGCCAGGTACGCGCGTCGCCCGGCTTCGGAGTAGCCGTCCGAGACCGGGTTCGGCAGCAGACAGAGCACGAGCACGACACCGATCATGACACCCCATGACTCGGGAACACGGCCTCGAGCTCGTCGAACAGGTCGCGGGCCGTCCCGGCGGGATCTTCGAGCGCATCACCGCCGAACCGCGATGCGACGAGGCTGTCGACGAACCTGGACGTTCGCTCGGCGAGCTCGGCCGGCACGCCGTGCTCGGCGAGCCGGGTCTCGAGTCCGGGCGCGATCACCGCGGCAGGAGCACAGTCGATGTGCGCGGCCAGATACGCCGTGAACGCGTCGGTCACCGAGCCGTCGTTTCGGCCCAACTTCTCGCGCAGCGCCTCCGTCGCCTCGGTGACGCGAATCGCGCGCGAGTCATGACTGACGAGGCCGCGCTTGCGCAGCCAGACCATCACTGCGATCGCGATGACGAACGGGACGAGCAGGACCAGCACGAGGATCGCAGGTGACAGCTTCCGCTCGGTGTCGCCCTCACCGTCGGGCACGGGCTTCACCCCGTAGATGTCGTTCTTGCCCGGAACCGGTCGCCGCGATCCGGTCGCGGAGCCGGGCTCCGGCGTCCCGGTGACGACCAACCGGATCGGCTCGGTCGCGACTGTGCGGTAGCCTGCCTCGGGCACGAAATACGAGAACGAGATCGCCGGGATCTCCGCGACGTTGGTCCGAGGCGCGAGGTCGTAGGTGATGGTTCGCCGCCCGGGCGCGTGCGCCTCGAGCTGACCGAGAACGTGGAAGCCCTCGAACTCGAGCTTGGGAGCCTCGAACTCGTTCAGGTTGCCGACACCTTCGATGCGGAGATGGAGCTTGAGGCTCTGGCCGATCGCGACCCGTGAACTGTCGGCATCGGCGCGAACCCTGAAGTCGCCGACCGCGCCGCAGAAGTTCGGTGGCCGGCCGGCGGCCGGCAGCGGGGCCACGACGATCTGGGCCGGCTTACCCGTGACTCGCAGATCGTGGCGGTCGACCGGAACGCGACCGTTGATGAAGTCGTCACGAAACTCGGTGCCGTACGCGAGCCGAAGAACCGGGGCTTCCAGCTTCAGCTCTCCGGCGGCCTCGGGCAGGAACGCGCGGCCGACCTCGACGACGAGGAACTTCTTGCCACCGCGCACGACTTCTCCGGCCTTCGGCTGCCTCGCGAGCTTGCCGTTGAGCACGAACCCCAGCGCGGCGCGATCGTTCGCGGGCTTACCGCGTGCCACGAGCTTGGCACCCGCGAGCTCGTCGAGCCACGGGGCCTCGATCAGGACGGGAACCTCGAGCTTCTGGCGAAACTGCTGGATGACGTTCGACTTCAGGAACCCGGCATCGATGCCGAAACGAACCGCGATCCGGATGCGCTGGTGAACGACACACGTCGTGTGCTCGGGCACGATCTCGACGAAGGCTCGCTCGTCTGCCTGCGCCGATACCGCGGCCCACAGAGCGAACGCCAGAAGCGCGGAGCTCACCAGTCTCTCTCCGCTGCGATCGTCCGCACGCGTTGTCGGTCACGGCGCACGCGGCGCTTTTCACGCTCGGTCTGGGCGAGTCGCTCCAGGAGCTGTGCGAGTTGCTCGGGAGTCAATGATATGAGTTCCTTCTGGCGCTTGACCTTGTCGATCTCTTCCTGCTCCTTCCGTGCGTTGGGATCGTCCTCGAGCTTCGGCTTGGGTGGTTTGGCCTTCTTCGACTGGCGCTGGCGCTGGGCCTCCGCCTTCTTGTCGCGCAGCTCGTCGAGCTTCAACAGCGCCCGCTCGACGTTGCGCCGCGCCTGCGGCCAGTCCGGTCGTCCCGCGGCGGCCCGCTGCCAGAACTCGATCGCGTTGCGACAGCTTCCGATCGCACGCTCGAACGCCGTCGGGTCGGGCGAGGTCAGCTCGGTCTCGGCGGCGCCGCGCAAGCAGCGGGTAAACGCCGCGTTCCCGAGCAGGAAATCGCACAGGCCCTGGAACCTGCGACCGCCGCGAGCCGCGGCCTTCTCGGCAGAGATCTCGGCGACGCGCAGCTCGCCGGCCCGGAGCGCCGCGAGCGCGCGGTTGTAGAGCAACTCCGGGAATGCGTTCTCGGGATCCTCGAGCTCGGCGGCCGTGAACGCCGCGAGCGCGTCCGCGAACCGTCCTTCGGAATACGCGGCGAGCCCTGCCCTGAACCCGCCGCCACCGGCGAGCACGAGAACAGCGAGCAGTCCCGGCAAGAGCTTCAAGGTTTCCTCCGGTCCGTCATGCTGAACTCCAGCATCAGCAGCAGGAACGCCGCGAGCAAGGGCCACTGGAACCGGTTCTTGCGCTCGCGCCTGTCGGCCGCGGTGAACGCCTTTCGCGCCATCGGCATGATGTGCGCGGCGTACAGATCGAGAAGCGGGGTCTCGGAGCCGATCGCGTCCGTGTAGCCGCCGCCGGTCGTCTCTGCGATCCGGCGCAAGCCGGCCCCGTCCATGAACGTGATGACCTCGTTTCCATCGCGATCGCGCAGGAACGACTCCTTGCCGTCCTCGGTGATCGCAATCTTGCTGCCGAGCTCGGAGCCGATGCCGAGGCAATGCACCGTGATGTTGTTCTCCTTGCACCGGCGCGCGACCTCGAGACCGTGCTGGCCGAGATCCTCGCCATCGGTGATCAAGAGCACCGCCTCGTGGCTGCCCGACTGACCTTCCAGAACTCGGAGGGCGACTTCGAGCGCCGCACCGATATCGGTCCCACCCTTCGACACGCTGATCGTGTCGGTCGTGTCCACGAGGTCGGCGAACGTGTCGGTGTCACTCGTCAGCGGAATGCGCAGGCGGGCCTCACCCGCGAACACGATCAGGCCGAGCCGGTCTCCGCGCATTCGCTCGGCCAGCGCCCGAATCTCGCGCTGCGCGCGCACGAGCCGCGACGGCGCGAGATCGCGCGCGAGCATCGACCGCGAAACATCGAGGCAGACCAGCAGGTCGATTCCGCGATGCTCGACCTTGCGAACGTCGACGCCCCACTTCGGTTGGGCAACCGCGATCACCAGAGCCGCAACTCCGGCCAAGAGCAGCCCGGCGCGCATGCCACGCGGTCCGACGGTCGCGGCGAGCCGCTCGGTCCGTGGGCCGATCAGTCGGGCCAGTCGCTCGCCGCCGCGGCGGAGCAGCCTGCGGCTCGCATACCAGACGACCGGCACGAGCAACAGCCCGAGCAGCCCCGCCGGCCAACCGAACACGGAGCTCATGGCAGGACCTCGAACACGGTCGAGCCCAACAGCCTGGCGACAAGCAACAGCGCGAACGCCGCGAACACGAACGGCAGGAATCGGTCTTCGAGCTCGTACCGAGGCTTCTCGAACTCGACCTTCTCGAGGCCGTTGATCTTCCGATAGACGTTGGCGACCGCGCCCGCGTCCCTGGCTTCGTAGAACGCCCCGCCCGTGCGCTCGGCCAGTCGGCGGACCCCGCTCGTGTCGATCGGCACCCACCGCCCGTCGCGGTTCCGCTTCCCGATCCCGGCGGCGATCGTGTAGACACGCACGCCGAGCTGTTCACAGAGCGCGGCGGCCCGAGCCGGGCCGATCTCGTCGGGCGTGTCGGCTCGCGCGACGTTCTCCTCGCCGTCGGTCAACAGGATCACGACCTTCGACTTGGACTCGCTCGAGTCGATGACCTCGGCCGCGCGCGCGACGGCCGTGCCGATTCCGGTCATGTCTTCGGGTCCATCGGCCTCGACGCGCTCGAGTCCCGCGATGAACTCGGTCAGCGCCTCGTGATCGAGCGTCAAGGGACACAGGACATCGGGATAGCGGGCGAAGCGGATCAGGCCGACGCGATCCTCGGGTCGCCCGGCCACGAACCGGGCCGCCGCCTCCTTGGCGATGTCGAGCCGGGTCCGCTGCGGGTCCATGTCCTTGTGCGCCATCGACGACGAGACGTCGAGGCACAGGAAGATGTCGATGCCCTTGGCCACGAGCGGAAGCTCGCGGCGCGCGACCGGGCGCGCGAGGGCGACCGCGACGAGCCCGAGAGCGAGCAGCTGCAACGCGGCCGGCAGCCACAGCAAACGCACGCGCCACGACAACGGCAACGGGCTGCCGCCGGCCGGGGCCTCCGCGCCCGTCCCCCCGACCAGAAATGGGCTCGGCGCGAACGAGACAACCGGGGCACCCTTGACGCGGCGCAAAAGCAGCGCGAGGGGCAAAAGGCCGACGAACACCAGCATCCAAGGATCCAGGAGCATCAGGCCGGTCATGGTCGCGAGCGAGTGGTTCATCGGACTCCCGCCTCCGGCTCGCGGGGCTCGGTCGTCACGATCAGCTCACGGGCGCGCACGATCCGCGTGTCGCGCGCATTCGCCGCCTGCTCGTCGCGAGCGAACTTGACCCGGTCGCAGTGCGCGAGCAGCTCGCCGAGAAGCTCGCGTTGGGACTCGTCGAGAGCGTGGGCCGTGCGCGGATCTTCGAGTAGCTGCTCGGTCGTGAGCTCGCGCGCGGCGATTCCGAAGCGGGCGAGCAGGTAGTCGCGGACGATGCGGGACACCAGGACCGCGTCGTCGCGATGATCCTCGAAGCTGTCCGGCACGCGGGCTCGCGCCCGTTCGAGGCGGCGCAGCGCGAGGATCCAGCACGGGTCAGGCTCGCTGACGACCAAGGGTTCACGCCGCCGGTACCGTGACCAGGCGATCGCCGATAGCGCGACGAGCAATCCCGTAACGAGCACGAGGACCAGGGGTGAGACGGGCGCGCCGAACGGAGCGCGCGGAAGCTCCGCCTCGGTAGCGTCCTCGCTGCCGAGCGCGGACCGGATCGACAGACGCAGGTCGTTGCCGGAGACCGTTCGCACGACACCCGCGCACGATGCCGTGAACGTCGGCCCCGGGACGACGAGCGAGTCTCGGGCGAACGCATAGGCGTCGAAGCGAAGCGTCTCCTCGATGCGAGCACCCAGGTCTCTTCGCTTGGAGGTTCCCCGGCGCAGGACCAATGGAGCCAGCGACTCGTCGCTCCACGGCTCGGGAACCAGCGTCTTCGGCCACACGCGGGTCACGACGAGCTCGAACGCGCGCCCGAGCTCTACGGCCGTGTCCGGGCCGCGAAGTCGCAGTTCGACGCCTTCGGTCGGGACCTGCAGGCATGCGAGCAATCCGAGGGTCAATGCCAACCCCGTGGTCATCGCTTCGCCCCGCGCCGCTCGCGCATGTGGAAGAACTCGAGGATCGGACGAGCGACGGCATCACGATCGTGCTTGCGCGGCACCGGCACGTCCATCAGGTCGACGCCCGCGCGCCGAAGTTCCTCGACGGTCCACTGCTGCCATCGCCGCACGCGCTCCTCGAACGCACGGCGCACGCGAGCACTTCGCCAATCCACGAGCATCTCCTTGCCGGTCTCGGGATCGCGTACGCGCACGATGCCCGCCCGTTCGACGGGGACGAGCTCCGGTGTCAACATCCGCACGGCGATCACGTCATGGTGGCGAGCGCACAAGGACAGCGCCTGGAGCCAGCCGCCGCCTAGGAAGTCGGAAACGAGGAACAGGATCGACTTCTTACGCACGACCCGCAAGGCGAACTCGAGCGCCGGCCCGATCTCGGTCCGCTGCGAGCTCCCGGGCAGCGCGAGACAGTCGCGCACGATCCGGAACGCGTGGCGGATGCCCTTGCGTGCGGGCACGAACTTGTCGACCCCCTGGCTGAACGCGATCAGACCGATCTTGTCGTCGTTCTTGATCGCCGACAGGCCGAGACAGGCACATACCCGCGCCGCCATCTGCCGCGCCGACCAGTAGCCGAAGCCGCCGTTCATCGACGCCGAGAGGTCGAGCAGGAACAGCAGGGTGCGCTCGCGCTCCTCGGTGTACTCCTTGATGAACGGACGTCCGGCGCGAGCCGTGACGTTCCAGTCGACCGAACGTGGATCGTCGCCTGGCACGTATTCGCGGATCTCGTCGAACTCGATCCCGGAGCCCTTGAACACGGACGCATAGCCGCCGGCCATGACACCCGTGACCAGACGTTCGCTCTGGGCCTCGATGCGACGCACCTCGGCGAGCAGCTCGGCCAGTTCGCCACCGGGGTCAGTGCGATGCTCGGTCATCGCGCACCCTCGGTCACGGAACCGGGACGGTGTCGAAGACCTTCTGGATCACGTGCTCGCTCGTGACGGCCTCGGCTTCGGCTTCGTACGTCGTGATCACACGATGCCGGAGCACGTCCATGCCGACCGACTTGATGTCCTTCGGCGTCACGAACGCCCGACCAGCGAGCAGGGCGTGTGCCCGCGAGGCCTGCGTCAGCGCGATCGACGCGCGCGGCGACGCCCCGTAGAGGATCATCGGTTTCAGCTCGGACAGCCCGGCTTCCTCGGGGCGTCGGGTCGCGAACACGAGGTCGACGATGTAGCGGCGAGCGAGCTCGTCGACGTAGACGAGGTCGAGCAGGTCGCGCACGACGAGGACCTGCTCGGGGGTCGCGACCTTCTTCGCGGTCGGCTTGGCCCGGTTCGTGGCCATCCGCACGATGATCGCGTCTTCCTCCTCCTTGGTCGGGTAGTCGACGACGATCTTGAGCATGAACCGATCGATCTGCGCCTCGGGCAGCGTGTACGTGCCTTCGTGCTCGACCGGGTTCTGCGTCGCGAGCACGAGAAACGGCTTCGGCAGCGGATGCGTTTCCGCGGCCAGCGTGACCTGGCGTTCCTGCATCGCTTCGAGCAACGCCGACTGGACCTTGGCCGGTGCCCGGTTGATCTCGTCGGCGAGGACGAAATTGCCGAACACCGGACCTTCCTTGACCCACCAGTCACCGGTCTTCGGGTTGTAGACCTGTGTGCCGAGAAGGTCCGACGGCAGCAGGTCGGGCGTGAACTGAATGCGCCGGAACGTTCCCCCGAGTGCGTGAGCAAGCGACTCGACGGCCATCGACTTGGCGAGCCCGGGCACGCCCTCGAGCAACACATGGCCGTCGGCGAGCAAGCCGATCAGGAGCCCGTGGACGAGCTGCTTCTGGCCGACGATCACACGCTCGACTTCGTGGATCACGTCGTGGAGGAAGGCGGTGTCCTGCTGGATTCGATCAGTGGCGGCTTGAACGTCGGTCACGGATGAGGACTCGTTGGTCTCGTTGGTCCGGTCCGGGCGGGGACCTGGATGCAAGGTCAGCTTTGGAGCCGAACACCGGAGGATGGCCTGTTCCGACGTCAAGCTCAAGCACCCCTGGCCTGGTGATCGCACGATTCTCGCCGGCGGGCGAAAACGTGCCCGTGCTGGCTCACCCCAGAGCTAGTGAGGACGTATATTCGACTTGGTACTTGGAGCTCCACGTCATGCCTACCCATCGCTCACCTGCCGTCTTGCCGCTTCGTCGGCGCATCACCGTCGTGGCAGCCCTCGCCGCGCTCGCCGTGACGATCGAACCCGTGACCGCGCAGACCGGACAGCAGGGTCAGCAGCAGGGTCAGCAGCAGGGACGCCCCAGGCGCGGCGGCGGCCAGGGCGTCAACCGCGAGCAGATGTGGTATGCGCCGACCGCCGAAGACTGGAAGAAGCCGGTCCTGGTCCACTTCCAGCGCACGTGGGAGGACGCCCTCGCGGTGTCCAAGGAGACCGGCAAGCCGATCCTGATCTGCGTCAACATGGACGGTGAAATCGCGAGCGAGCACTACGCCGGCGTTCGCTATCGCCAGCCGGACAAGGCCAAGCTCTACGAGCCTTATGTGTGCGTCATCGCGTCGGTCTATCGCCACAACCCGCGCGATTTCGACGAGAACGGGCGGCGGATCCTGTGCCCGCGGTTCGGCAGCGTGACGTGCGGGGAGCACATTCGCATCGAGCCGCTGTTGTACAAGAAGTTCTTCGACGGCCGGCGCATCGCACCGCGCCACATCATGGTCGAGCTCGACGGCAAGGAGGCCTACGACGTCTACTACACCTGGGACACCGACTCGGTGTTCGCGGCGATCCGTGACGGCATCGCCAACCGCAAGATCAAGCCCAAGACGATCGTCAAGGGTGATCGGACGATCATCGAACGCGTCGCGAGTCGTGACAACACGGACCGAACCGCTGTCGAAAACGCGTATCTGAACGGCGACACGAAGCTGCGGGAACAGCTGCTCGAGGCAGCCAAGAAGAACATCGACAAGGCCCCCGACGGGCTGCTTCGGCTCGCGGTCTTCGGGTTCGACACCGAGTTCGGCAAGCGCGCCCGCGAGGCCCTGGCCAACGCGACCTCGGCGAGCTCGGCCGATGTCATCAACGAGGCCCTGCGAGTCCCGATGGACTCGAAGGAACGCGAAGGGCTGATCGAAGCCCTCGAACGCCTGGGCAAGACCTCGCGCCAGGCCCGCACGCTCGCGGTCGTCCACCGCGGGCTCGGCGAGGCTTCGAGCAGCGTCGACGTCAAAGGTTGGTCGGCCGCGCTGCAGGGTGCCGAGTATCCGGCCCCGGCCGCGCGCGAGATGCTCGAGACCCGGCTCGACGAGCGGACCTCCGCGTACTCCGAACGACCGAAAGACGCCGCGACCGCGCTCGAGCTGGCAGAGGCGTCGCTCGCGCTCGCGGTCGCCCCGAGCACGAAGCGGACCATCACCGCCGGTCGCCGCATGGTTCGCGACTACGCGCGGATCATGTACGAGGATGCGCGCGCAGCCGCGCTCGACGCCGAACGGCTCGGTGCCAGTGGCTGGCGGGTCAACGCCGCGCTCGCCATCACGGCCAAGTATTTCGGAAACACGAAGGAAGCCTATTCCCGGGCCCAGGCGGCGATGAAGACACTGCCGGCCGGCGAGCAGAGCTACAACGCGATGGAGGTGCTCGCGCTGTTCGCGCAGAGCCGCCAGCAGGCGATCATCGACAAGTGGCGAGCCAAGGAGGATTGGCCGGCGAGCTGGCTCACGGACATCCAGTCGACCTACGCGGTCCTCGCCAAGCATCCGCTGAGCACCGATGCCCAGGTCATCGATCACTACGACTTCCTGCGCTGGCTGCGCGCCACCGGGCAGGCATCGCGGGTCCTTCAGGACGGCCTGCGCCGGTTCCCCGACTCATGGGCCCTGCACGCCCGGTTCCGCCGCAAGATCATGCGCGAGAAGGGCATCGACGGACTCGAAGCGACCTACGAGACGATGCTCGAGAAAAAGGACGCGCCGCGGAACCTCGAGTGGTTCGCCGGCTACGCCTCGATCACCGCGGCCGAGTATCACAGGCGCCGCAACAACTTCGACCAGGCGCTCGCGGCCTACGAACGAGCGATCGCTCACTACTCCAAGGCCGGCCGCGCGAGCCCGGGCAGCAGGCCGACGTGTGATCACTATGTCGCGATGGCGCTGGCCGGCCGCGCGAGGATCGCCTACGAACAGGGCGACCAGAAGCGCGCGGTCGCGAACCTGCTCGAATGCTTCGCGCGTCGCCCCTCGGCGGCCGCGCAGCGCGATGGGCTCAACATCTCGGCCGTCGACACCGCGAAGATGGTCCGGGCCAAGCTCAAAGAGCTCGAGATGACCGACCTCGAGAACCAGCTGCAGGCAGCGCTCGACCGTCTCGACCCGGCACTGTTGCAGCTGCCCGACTACGAGCGCGATCCCAGGCAGGGTCGCCGCCGCGGCCGCCGCGGACAGCGGCGGCGCTGATACGGCAAGGAGGTGCCAGGTACGACTTCGCCGGCCGGAATCGCTCGGACCAGCGTTACCCGCTCGCAGACTGGCGAAGCCGTACCTGGCACCTCCTCTACCGACGCCTCTTCACCCCCATGCCCTGAAGCGTGGCTTCGAGCCGCTGCTTCATGTCGGCGACGACCTGGGCGTGGGCCTTGTCGCCCGCGAGGTTCCGGAACTGGTGCGGGTCCTTCACCATGTCGTAGAGCTCGGACGTGCCGTCCCTCCACGACAGGTACGCATACCGCTGGGTCCGAATCAGGTGGCCGTTGCGCTTCATGCAGTAAACGTGCTCGTGGACGGCGACGCTCGGATCGTCGAGCACCCTGACCAGACTCTTGCCCTGCACGTGCTCGGGAATCGCCAGCCCGCACGCCTCGGCCAACGTCGGGTAGATGTCGATTTGCTGCGCGAGGCTCGTGGTCACGCTGGCAGGCTTGCCGGGAACCGAGACGATCAACGGGATCCGGGTCGACTCCTCGTGCAGGCTCATCTTCTGCCAGAAGTCGTGCTCGCCGAGGTGATAGCCGTGGTCGGACGTGAACACGACGATCGTATCGTCGCGTAGCCCGAGCTCGTCGAGCGTCTCGAGGACCCGGCCGACCTGCGCGTCCATGAACGCAACTGCCGCGTAGTAGGCGCTCAGCACGCGGCGCTTCTTCGCATCCTCGGTCAGCCCGATCCGTTTGGAGTTCTTCGAGATCCCGAGCTTCGGGATGTCGTCCCAGTCGTCGTCGACGCGCGCGGCCAGCTGCATGTCCTTGGCCGGGTACGGCTCGAAGTACGACGCGGGCGCGACGAGCGGCACGTGCGGGCGCACGAACCCGACCGCGAGGAAGAACGGCTTGCCCTCGAGCTTCTTGAGCAGCTCGATCGCCTTGCCCGCTGACTGGACATCGGCCTGCTCGGTGCCGTCGCCCTCGCCGCGGACGACGTAGAACGCCCCGCCGAATCCGAGTGCGTAGTGCTTGTCGGGCAGGAACTTCAGCTTCTCCTTCGTGAGATGCTCGGCCTTGCCCTTGGTCATCCACTCGGGCGCCTTGATGTTGTAGGCCTCGTCCCACGACGCCGCGTGATCGGGCCCGGCGACCCCCTTGGTGATGTCGCCGGGAACACGCATGTGATAGATCTTGCTGACGCGCGCGGTGTGATAGCCGGCGTTCTTGAACACCCCGGCCATCGACGGGCGGTCGCCGAGGTTCTTCGTGAAGTTCCTCGCCATGCCGTTGCCAACGACGCCGATCGCCTGCGCGTACATCCCCGACATCAGCGCGGCCCGCGAGGGGCCACAGAGCGGGTACTGGCAGTAGGCGCGCTCGAAGCGCACGCCGCGGGCCGCGAGCGAATCGATCGCGGGCGTCTTGCACTGGCGGTTCCCGTAGCAAGCAAGCGCTTCGGCCGTGAGGTCGTCGGCGATCAGGAACAGGACGTTCTTGCGCTTCTGCGCGCCGGCGGTCGTGACCAGGGCCAGCAGGACGGGGAACAACAACAGAAATCGTCGCATGCTCACCTCGCATCGAGGACGGGGGAGCACGAGAATAACCGACCGCGCACCTCTTGCGTCGCCCCTTCGTGTCAACCGTGTCAGGAGCCCGCGGGTGAAGGTCCACCTCGTCGACGGCACGTTCGAGCTGTTCCGTTGCTTCCACGCGACGCCCCACGCCCAGGCCGCCGACGGCAGGGAGATCGCGGCCTGCAAGGGGTTGATGTACACGCTCGTCAAGCTGCTCCGCCAACCCGACGTCACGCACGTCGGGATCGCGTTCGACGCGGTCGTCCCTCCGACGCCGGGAACGAAAGTGGCCGCGGCCGACATCATTCGCGACCAGACGTGGATGGCCGCCGATGTCGTACGGGCGCTCGGAATCCTGATCTGGCCGATGGTCCGCTTCAGCGTCGACGACGCGCTCGCGACCGCGGCAGCCCGGTTCAAGCTCGACTCCGGCGTCGACCAGATCGTGATCTGCTCGACGGACAACGACTTCGCGCAGTGCGTCGACGGCGAGCGCGTCGTCGTGCTCGACCGTATCCGCGACCGCGTGCTCGACGAGGCCGGGGTGGGCGAGAAGTTCGGCGTGCGTCCCGCGCAGATCCCCGAGTACCTCGCGCTCGTCGGAGACCCGTCCGACGGGCTGCCGGGGATTCCCGGGTGGGGCGCGAAGTCGGCGGCTTCCGTGCTCGCGCGGTATCCGACGATCGAGGACATCCCGGACGACGAGTCCGAGTGGAGCGTCTCCGTGCGCGGGGCCGCCCGCCTCGCAGCGTCGTTGCGCGAGCGCCGGCGCGAGGCGTACCTGTTCCGCAACCTGTCGATCCTGCGCACCGACGTGCCGCTGCCCGACGCGGTCGAGGACCTCGAGTGGCGCGGAGCCGATCGCACGGCCGTGACCGAGCTCGCCGGCTACCTGGGAGAGCCGGGAATCGCGGAGCGGGTACCGGCCTGGAGCACGTGATCGGCTATGTTCACGGTCATGCGCTACATCGCGATGAATCAGTTCAAGGTCGTCGAGGGCAAGGGCGAGGAGTTCGAGCAGGTCTGGGCCGGCCGGCAGAGCTTCCTTGCCGAGGTTCCGGGGTTTCTCGAGTTCCGCCTGCTGCGCGGATCCGACCGGGTCTACATCTCGCACTCGGTCTGGACAGACGAGGCGGCGTTCCTGGCGTGGACCGAGTCGGAGGCGTTTCAGAAGGCACACGCCCAAGGCGGCGGCGCTCGCGGCCTCGTGGCCGGGCCGCCGGTGTTCGCCGGCTACGACGTCGTCATCGACACCGATGCCTGATCGGCTCGAGGTAGCCCCTGCCGGCGATTCGGCACTCGTGCTTACGCACAAGGGCTGAGGGCGAGCCGGCCGCGTGTACCCGACAGTATCGGCCCCTACCCGCTGGACGCCTGTCCAGCCACCTCCAGCACACGGAGCCCATTCCCAATGCCGTCACTCCTCAGAACACGCGGTGTTCGTGCAGGCATCGCCTGCCTGTTCTCTTCGTTGCTCGCGGTTCCATCCCTCGCACAAGGAACGCCGGACACCGACCGTGACAAGTCGAAAGACGAAGGTTCGGTCCTCGATGCGATCAAGGAGGGCAAGATCAGCGCGAGCTTCCTGTACCGGTTCGAGAACGTCGACCA